>Ga0209506_1000026_pt1 | contig 185835 bp, 172 predicted proteins | sample AD_JPNHG2_MetaG_FD_184409 | JGI IMG/M metagenome (GOLD analysis project Ga0209506, IMG submission 184409) | Active sludge microbial communities of municipal wastewater-treating anaerobic digesters from Japan - AD_JPNHG2_MetaG (SPAdes) (version 2) | ecosystem: Engineered > Bioreactor >...
AAATTTTTCTGCGCATATTGAAAAACTCATCATTGAATCCGGTCCTTCATCTACATAAATAATCTTTAATCCTTTATGTTTCAAATAATTAATAACTATCTCCGGATTTGGTTGCCATTTATGCCCATCTCCAATTCCAGGAGCACCTGGTTTCCATATTTCACAATCGGGATGTGGTAAATATAGGAAAAGCCTCCCTCCTTTATTTTTTAATTTAGATATCCATTTATCTAATTCCCTTTGCCAATCAATAATATGTTCAAGACAATGTGATGAAAAAATATAATCAAGAGAGTTTTCCTTAAAATTATCAATGTAATTTTTTAATCCTTCACCTCTTTGAATATCAATTGGTATTGATCCCGGAAACTCCCAATATCCAGCGCCTATATCAACGCCTACGCCCTTAAGAAACATTGTTGCTCTACTAAAAATCGCATATGAAGCTCCACCCATAAATAAATAATCCGGATACTTTTTACCTTTTAAGATCCATCCTCCTGGAAATCTGCTCATACTTTTTTCTTTAGAAAAAAGTCTATAGGTTCTAAAATAATCTGGCGAATCTTTAAGATTTTCAAGAGGGGAAATTCTGTATTCAAAAAATCTATAAACTTTCATTAAAAATTGTTTCATCATGGAATTATGTGGATGAGTAATAAATGTTTTTGATTTTGTTATAGGGTTTCGAGTTTAAAATATTCAATATTCTGATAGCCATGCGCTTTTTTCTTAACGGTATTAAAAAGATTTTTTACCCTTCTGACAAAAAAATAGCATATTTATCCTTTTTCAAATCATTTCCTTATTACCAACTCTTTATTACCCACACTTTTCTGTGATGAACCAGTATTATTAATATCAATTAAGTTTAATAAATGATTTTTAAATTTTATCCTTAAACTATATAACATAATTAATCCATTAGCGATATTATATAATACTCATTTATTCCAAATACCTTTTGCTGACTTATTTATAATTTTAAAATATTGAAATGGCCCAAAAATAAGTCCAAATAACATTGAAACACAAGTTCCAAAAATTACTCCAGCACTTCCCATATTTAAGTTTTTAGCTAAAAATATTGATACTGGAATATTAATTATCATTGCAACAATTCCATAGTACATCTGTAGTTTTATTTTACCAACTCCATTGATAAAATAAGCAAAAATATTGTTCCAAGTGCTTATTATAGCATATAGTCCCATTCCAATTGACAACAATAAAGGCACTTTTACTTTTTCTCCTACCCAAAAATGGTAAAATGAATTTGAAATTATGATCATAAAAATTACACCAATAAGTAAATATGTCCATATTCTAACAAGTTTATTAATTGTATTTTTAATCCAATTTATCTCATTTTTGGTGTATGCTTCTGTAAAAGCCGACCAAAAAGGCGTAAGGATTATTGTAAATACCATTATAACTATATTAAAGTATTTATGAGCAATATTATAAGGCGTCACCTCTGCCGGGCCTAAAATTTGGGTAATAATTAAATTGTCAGTTGTAAAAATTACTATACATGCAATTTGCAAAATGAAAAATTTTACTCCCAGATTTGCTAGTGATTTAAAATACTTGGAATCAACATACTTAAATGATGGTTTGTAATATTTATACTCTTTATTGTAAAATACTATGGAGGCAATTAGCATAACAATAACAGGGGTAGCACTTAATGTAATCCCTAAATATAGCAATGATCCTGATGTTGTTTTTGTTAGGATATAAATAATTATTAAAGATATAAGATTTGCTATTACATTAAAACTGTCATTTATGGCAGGCTTTTGATTCGCTATCAGGATAATGCTGATTAATTTTAAAACGAAACTTATACAAAAAAAAGTAAATACAATGATAACTAATTTGTTTAATTCACTACTCATTTCTGGCGGCGTATTTAAAATTTTCGCCCAGTTTAAAAAGGGATTAATTCCCATAAATACCAAAAATACAACTCCGATAATAATCAATAAAACAGCATAAGTTGTGCTTACATAAACTCTTGCAAGCTCTTTTTGACCTTTGGCTAAAGCTTCAGCAAATTTATTACGGAGTCCATTCCCAAGCCCAATATCGAAAAATCCAAACCAGCCAATAATAGAATTTAATGTTAACCATATTCCGTATCTTGTTACGTCAATGTAATTGAGAGTTAAAGGCACAAGTAAAAAGTTAATAACTATGCTTATGCCCTTTAATCCAAATGATGCTATAATGTTTTTCTTGGCTTTTATGCTTCTCGGGTGACCTTTTGAAAGAAAATTAGCTAATATATTTTGAATATTTAATAAAGACAATCTATTTTTCATACCCACTTTTATACCAATTATAGTCTTTTATTATTCCATCTCTTAATGAAGTTTTGTGTCTCCATCCTAGCTTGTTCAATCTACCAACATCAAGCAGTTTCTGTGGAGTACCATCAGGCTTAGAAACATCCCACTCGATTTCGCCTTTAAATCCCACAATTTCTTTAACCATCTCTGCTAATTCTTTTATAGTAATATCTTCCCCAGTGCCAATATTAATAAACTCACCAATATCTTTTGCATTATAATTATTCATTAAAAAGAGTACCGCGTCGGCGAGATCATCAACATAGAGGAATTCGCGACGAGGCTTTCCAGTACCCCAAAGGGTCAGTTGGCAGTTGGCAGTGGGCAGGGGGCAATTAGCAGTTGGCAAGAGGCAGTTGGCAGTAGGCAGTTGGCAGTTTTCAGGGGGCAGTTGGCAGTTTGCAATTGGCACAAAGTTCTGAGAGAATGCATACTGCTTACTGCCTATTGCATACTCCATTAGGGAAATGCCATATTTTTTCAATATTCTTAAGATTGTCTTATCATCTGCGTTGCCATTAATATCTTCAATTGGTCGTTTATTAAGGTCCTGCCGAATGGAGTCCCAGTCGTTGTTCTCAAGGCATTTTGCGAGATGCATTTTTCTTAATATTGCCGGTAAAACATGAGAAGTTTCTAGATTGAAATTGTCACTAGGTCCATAGAGATTAGTCGGCATTACTGATATGAAATTTGTCCCATATTGCTTGTTATAGTAATAGCATAATTTTATTGCCGAAATTTTTGCTATTGCATATGGTTCATTGGTTGGTTCGAGTGGACCAGTTAATAAATATTCCTCTTTTAGTGGTTGAGGTGCAAGTTTTGGATAGATACAGGAAGATCCAAGATTAAGCAGTTTTTTAACGCCATATTTATAACTTGCATGAATAACATTGGTCGCAATCATTAAATTGTCGTAAATAAACTCCGCAGGATAAGTGCTATTTGCCAATATTCCACCGACTTTTGCCGCCGCCAGGAATACATAATCGGGTTTTTCCTTTTTAAAAAAGTTATCCACCTGTTGCTGGTTTCTGAGGTCGTATTCAGGATAGGGAGTGAAGATAAGGTTGTCATAGCCTTCCGCTTTTAATTTGCGAACTATAGATGAACCTACCAGACCGGAGTTACCTGCTACGTAGATCTTAGAATCTTTTTCCATAATCAATCTTATCCGCTAATTACGCAAATTGATGCGAATTATTTTATTATTTATTTCAAAATGATTAATGTAATTAGGGTAATTCGCGGACCATCCTTTTGTATTTTAGACTTTTTTCACCAAAGTTTACAAGTAAACCGAGTTTGTATCCTGTTGCTTTTAAATAGTTCAGTATTTGCGATTCATGTTCGGAATTTAACGACAAAAGTAGGCAATATTCAGTAGGCAGTTGGCAATTTTTATTTGCCAATATTATTATGATTTGGTTTTGATTCGATATTTTTCTGGATTTTCAAGCATGTGATTAATCAGCTTGCCAACTTCTTCTGATTTAGCTTTAAGTTCATTATATAGGTTTTGTGATAAATAACCACATTTATATGAAAATTCAATCCATACTTGAGTTTCAGAATTTTCCATATCAGCATCTGATACTTTTGAAAGAAAATAAGGTTCATATTGCCTTTTCCGATAAGATTCAGCAAGATTAGCACAGACTGAACGAGATGACCTTCTAATTTGATCAATTAAAGAATATTTTTCTTCAACAGGAAAATCTTTACTTATTTGAAATATTTCCATTGCAAGTTCAAATGACTTTTTATAAGCCAATAAATCTCTAAAACTATTCTCATTATTATTATTTGACATTTTATTTCTATTCTAGCCTACTCCTTATTGCCTACTGCCTACTGCTTACTGTATACTGACTAATTAATCAAAATCCTCTCTTTTTCACTTTCTTAAAATCAGCATCTACCATAATTTTTATTAATTCTTCAAATTTTATTTTCGGTTGCCAGCCTAGTTTTTCTCTTGCCTTAGAGGCATCGCCGATCAGTATATCTACCTCTGTAGGACGATAATATCCAGGATCGACTTCCACTATTATCTTTCCTGTATTTTTATCTATGCCTTTTTCATTTTTGTTTTCGCCATGCCATTCCAGCTCAATATCCAGCTCTTTGAAAGCAAGAGTGCAAAATTCTCTTACAGTATGCGTTTCGCCGGTAGCCAGAACAAAATCATCGGGTTTATCTTGCTGAAGCATCAACCACATCCCTTCACAATATTCCGGCGCGTATCCCCAGTCACGTTTAGCATTTAGATTACCAAGGTAGAGTTTATCCTGTAATCCTAATTTAATTCTTGCTGCGGCTCTTGTTATTTTTCTGGTTACAAAAGTTCCACCTCTGCGGGGTGACTCATGATTAAAAAGAATTCCATTGCAGGCAAACAAATTATACGCTTCTCGATAGTTTTTCACAATCCAATATGCATACAACTTAGCCACACCATAGGGAGAGCGCGGATAAAATGGGGTTATTTCAGTTTGCGGCATTTCTTGTACTTTTCCATATAATTCACTGCTCGAAGCCTGATAAAATTTAGTATTTAATCCCATTTCTTTAATAGCATCCAAAAATCTCAAAACACCGATGCCATCTACCTCGGCGGTATATTCGGGCACCTCAAAGGATACTTTTACATGGCTTTGAGCTGCGAGATTATATATTTCATCAGGCTGAACTTTTTCTAATATGCGGTTCAGGTTACTAGAATCAGTCATATCGCCATAATGAAGGAAAAAAGTTTTATCATGAGTATCCGGATTATTAAAAAGGTTATCAATTCTACCCGTATTGAAAGAACTACTTCTGCGGATTATGCCATGAACTTCATAGCCTTTTTCAAGGAGAAGTTCGGATAGGTAGGAACCGTCCTGGCCAGTTATACCGGTGATGAGTGCTTTTTTTACCCTGTTAAATCCTTCTTTATTGTTTTTATTATTATTATCATTCATAATTGTTAATTACCTCTTTTGTTGTGGATAGTAAATATTTCAATAATTATTTAACAGGGTGAATATTAAATCCACAAATTTCATAAATTTCCACGAATTGATTTTTTTTCTCGCAAAGTGCGCAGTGATTTAATGTAGAATTGATAATGTAGAATGTAGAATTTAGAATTATAATAATTTGAGTTTTTCTTTTGTCGAGATGATAATTGATGTCAGGATTCTTGATAGTTCTTCCGATTTCTCAATGAGATCATTTTTCTGAATATATCTGCTCTCTTTCAGTAGTTTCAGCCAATATTGAGTCTCACGAGATTCTTTTAAAGATATATTTAATTTGGCAATGAACTCTTTTTTACTTTGGGCGGATAGTGCTTCCTCTATATTTGCTCCGATTGAGGTGCCAGAACGCAAAACTTGTTTGGACAGAACAAACTCTTTCTTTTCATTAGTCAAATATTGATAAAGTCTTATGATGTCCAGCGCGAATTGAAAGCTCTTCTCTTTTACTAAGTTATCTTCTCCCATTACCTAATTCTAAATTATAAATTGTAAATTATTCAGATGTTGCTCCAAAGGAGATCCTACGGATCGAGAGAATATCTTTATTTTAACCGCAAAGAACGCTAAGTATGCATTGCACTTTTAATTATATTTTTTTCTTAGCGCTCTTCGAGGACGTTGACGGCTTATAATTTTTTTTAATCACTTCTGAAAATGTTCTATAGATTTGATCTTAAAAAAAGCAATTTTGTTTACGCTTCTGAGCGTTACGCTGGTAGGCGTAATATATACCATTTAAAGAAAGGATCACAGAAGCTATATTCATTTTCCTTTTTCTCAATAATACCGCTATTGATCAAGCTCGAGATTGCTTTCTGAGTGGTTGAAGGGGCCGAAAGATGGAATGTATTAGCATATTCCTTAGAAAAAATATTAAGACCGGTTTTTGCCAGGGCTTTGAGCAATTTTTTCTGATAAGCCGTGCAATGGTCGAATAATTCGAAATAATAGTCCTGCTTAAGTTCCAGAATTTTATCGGCATTGCGCTCGATTATTTCAGTTGTGATTACTTTTTCAGCCTGTTGGCAGACAGGAGAGATAGGAACTGTATCTTGCCAGATTTCGTAGGCAAGAAATTGAATATAATAGGGAATGTTACCAGCTTTATCAATTAAATAGACGGCTCTTGGTTCATCAAGAGCAATTCCGGAATTCCCAAAACCGTTAATTAGAAAATCAATCGTTTCTTGGTAGGGCAATGGTCCCATACTCATTGTCATAGCTGAATTGTAAAACGGTCGGTTTTTATTAGTAAACATATCTTGGAGCAGATGGGTTCGACTGCCCATAAATAGGTAATTAACCTGTTTATGATGTTGTATTTGACTTCGTAAGAGGTCTTCAAAATCTTCGCCATTAAGTTTGTGAATATCTTGAAATTCATCCATAATAATCACAGTTTTATGATAACTGTCAGCTAGTTTTTCCGGTAGATTGATCACTGTTTTCAGAGTTATATCGGAGACTTTGGGCTCGATAAATTCAATTGAGAATTGAGGATTTCCTTTTTCGTCAAAGCTTATTAACGGTTTAAGGCCTTTAATGAAAGTCGAGAATGTCTGCAGAGCCTTTTTCCATTGGCTCTGTTTAGCTAAAATCGCTTTGGAGAAGGCTTCTACAAAAGACTCCCGTGAGTAAATGGTCATAAAATCGAAATAGATACATTGATAGCCATCGTTCTCCAGTTCCTGAATCGCTTTCATAATAAGAGACGTTTTTCCATATCGCCTCGGTGCGTATAAAACCAGATTATTACCGCTTTTTATAGTTTCAACAACTTTTTTCAGTTCTTTCTTCCGGTCAAAAAAATAAGGTTCATCAACGACCGTACCGAACTTAAACGGATTGCGATATATTTCTGAATTAGGACTTTTCATCAATTTTTTTATTTATTCCAAATAATGCAATTTTTAATTTTTGGTAACCTTGGCAGTTTATTTCTTTTAACCATTTCTTAAAAAATAACAAATACCAAATCCCAATGACCTAAATTCCAATTTTGTAATTAGTTTTTCGCAATGTAACGCTTTTTTGTTTCTCGCAAAGGGAGCTTTTTTTTTCTCTCGCAAAGGACGCTAAGTTTCGCCCTATTGGGCATGCAAAGGGTTTTTATGTTATTTCTCGCAAAGGACGCATTAATTGAATGTAGAATTGATAATGTAGAATTTAGAATTATTTATTTAGGGTTTGGGTGGGATGTTTTAATTATAGACGTGAGGATTTTAGAGAACACTTCGGCTATTTTGGTCTATTTTAAGTAAATCATTTTTACTCTGAGTTCTTGGCAGTTTTATCTTTATTTTAACCGCAAAGAACGCTCTTTTATCTCTCGCAAAGTACGCTAAGTTTCGCAAAGGGTTTTTTATGTTATTCCTCGCAGAGGACGCATTAATTGAATGTAGAATTGATAATTTAGAATTTAGAATTATTTATTTAGGGTTTGGGGGGATGTTTTAATTATAGACGTGAGGATTTTTGAGAGCACTTAGGCTATTTTTGGTCTATTTTAAGTAAATCATTTTTACTCTGAGTGCTTGGCAGTTTTATCTTTATTTTAACCGCAAAGAACGCTCTTTTATCTCTCGCAAAGAACGATTTTTTTGTTTCTCGCAAAGGACGCTAAGTAAACCCCTATTGGGCAGGCAAAGTGTTTATTTAATTATACTTTAAATATACGTTGCGGACTTGGCCCCGGAGGGGTCTCTGTCGAGACGAGAGATTTCTATTATTGTTTAAATGAATTCTCTTTGCCCCAAAAAATATCATCAGCTATTCTGGATAAATCAGATTTGATAATCTCTATATCCGGCTCAACTACCCATTTGACTAGTTCCAATTCCTTAACGGGAAAGGATTTGATAATATTGAATACTATTTCGGGTTCGACCCCAGCTTCTTTAGTTTTGGCTTCCTTGATGATCGTTTTCCAATCGAAGGCTTTATTTTTAGCGATCACCCATATATCGGCAATATCTTTAGGTTCAAAACGAAAGAGGGCTGTGATTTTATTAGATAAAATATTCCGCCAGCTATCTATAATACCGAGAGTGGTATGAAATTCTTTATTCCCATAATGAGGAGCAATATCGTTAATAAAATCTATCTTTAAACTTATTTCTGGAGATGATGAATGTAAAATTAGCACCTGGGTATAGTTTTCAAGTTTTTTCAGATTGGCTTTATCGAGTCGAAAATCCATTCTATATTTAGGATCATCTAACGTGGTAAGGATTCTATCAATCAATTGCGAATAGCTTTTATCGTCGTTGACGAATAAATCCAAATCGTCAGAATAGCGATGATTAAAGTAATGTCTACTGAGTGCGGTACCACCGGTTAGAAAAAAGGGTGTGTTTAAGGCGTTGATAATACGCATCACCCCATCCTGTAAAGGATAAATCTTCTCCAGATAGTACTTTTCCAATGAATTCATATTTAGCACGTAATTCTTTTGAGCGCAATTTGTTGATAATTTCCGGAATAAGGATTTGTTTCAAATATTCAGGACCAAGTATTTCCAATAAATCATACCAGTTCAAACGTTCCAACATACGAACAATAATGAAATTGAAGGTGTATTTATCAATGGATTGTAAATCACCGGTAATAATACTATCCAAAGGCAATTTATCAACGTGATAATCCCAGAATATTTTAGTCAAAATATCGTATTTTTCTTTATCGTTCATACAGATTTATTGCTTTTTGGTTTCTCGCAAAGAACAATTTCTTATCTCTCGCAAAGTGCGCTAAGTTTCGCAAAGGGTTTTTATTTTTTATTTTTAATTTGAATAAGCATTTTTAAAGATAGCATAGACAAGAACAGTCAATAATACGCTGATGAGGGTTCCAATGATAAAATATTCAGAAATTTTCATCTTTGTATTGTAATCGCCCTGAATATCACCATAACGGAAAATGGCTTTTATTGTCAGCACAAATCCTATCAATGTTGGTTGCTCAATAATCAAAAATGTCAGGATCAAAGCCCGTTCGAGATAACCGATCATGCGACCGGCATTTGGCGTTCCGGCAGGCATACCTTCAGGTAGAAATGGTTTAAGTAATAATTTGACGATAATTCCATTTACAAAAATAGTTACGATATATAAGGAAGTGTAAGCGAAAACTTTCGTCAGCATTTTAATCTTTGATTATTGGCATTGTATCGTTTTTGAATTAGCTATAGAGGTTGACAATTTTATTTATCAACCAATATAGTTGACATTTATTCATGCAACTCAGTAATTAATTCCAGACTCCGGATAATTAAGCGGATGCCGGTATTGTTCAGCAGTTTATTAATGGATTCGGGAGATACATTTTCGATTTCGGCGACTTTGTGAATGCTGCGACTATCCCAATACAAATAGAACCGACGCCAATGCTTATCAGACCATTTCCTGGTCAAAGCTGTCAAGAGTAAAAAGCAGGCGTTTATTTCGGAATATTGGACATTTTCTTCAGTGGATAGCCAGGCAATTAGCTGGTCTTTTTTAGCAATGGCAAGTGCTTTTCGGGCTTGTAAGAATGCTTGTCCTTTATTATGAGCTATAGTTGGATTGATTGGTTGATCAATAGCGCCTATTCCGAAACCGAATCGAAAATGAAAAGGAGCCAGATTGCGATTTAAATCCATTAGTAAGCGATAGGGATGATGGTTTTGATCATAGGGAAAAAGCAATTGAATTTCATCGCCAGCAAATAACATAGAAGGAATCAGGGTGTGAAAATCAGCGTCTATTTGCTTTAATTTTTCCGAAATTGTCGCAATTTGTTCCGTGGAAACATCTCGACTATTGATCATATCTGCAGTAATTACAAGGTACTTACTCATAGAAAATTAATCATTTTTTATTAACCGCAGCGAAAGCATTTTTGTTTCTCGCAAAGGACGATTTTTTTGTTTCTCGCAAAGAACGCTTTTTTGTCTCTCGCAAAGGACGCAAAGTTCCGCTAAGGTTGTTTTATTCTAGTTTTCGTAAAGGGCGCTAATGAGGGCAAAATATCTTATTATTTCTTTCTTGGTGGCTCTTGGCGTGCTTTGCGGTTTAAATTTTTGCCGTTTATGGCACAGCCCCGTCAACTACATTCTTTGACGGAGCAAAGCGACTGTTAGATTTTTCACGGCTAATATAAGCCGTTTTAAATCACCTGGGATTGATCGTCAGGAACAGCTTTCCTTGGGCTTTAATTTCGGGCAATTTTTTTGGTATATTTTCCGTTCCACTAACAAACTCTCCAATTGAGTAAATTAATGATTTCAGGTTATGTTAGTCAATAAAATTTTAATCTTTACTTATAAAATAAGTATCCAACCGTAACTGGTGTGCGCTTAATCACTTTTTTGATCGTCATTTTTTAGCGCAGGATAAATTTTACTATAATCTTCCATCATATTCTGATAGGATTCCTTTGACATCATAAATAACGGTTCGGTTATTTTTCAAAGACTTTAAGTCCAACGTTTTAAATTCGTTATGAGCAACAGCCAGTACAATGGCATCATAATGAGGCAGTTGTTTATTATCCATTTTTTGGTCGAACTGATCAACTAAATCTATTCCGTATTCGTGTTTGACTTCCTTAGGATCAGCCCAGGGATCGCAAACATCTACCTGACATCCATACTGTTGAAGTTCACTGATAATGTCAATGACTCGAGAATTGCGCACATCGGGACAATTTTCCTTAAATGTTATACCCAGAATCAATACTTTTGAGGCATTAATAGTGTGCCCTTTTTTGATCATTAATTTGACAACTTGTTCGGCTACGTAAAATCCCATCGAATCATTGATTCTACGTCCAGCTAGGATGACTTCCGGATGATAACCAATACCTTGGGCTTTAAATGTCAAATAATAAGGGTCTACTCCGATGCAATGTCCGCCGACTAAACCGGGCTGGAAAGGCAGAAAATTCCATTTAGTACCAGCCGCCTCCAATACTTCTTTGGTATCTATATTCATCATATTGAAAAGCTTAGCGAGTTCGTTAACAAAGGCAATATTGAGGTCACGCTGAGTATTCTCGATTACCTTAGCGGCTTCGGCAACTTTTATAGAGGAAGCCAGAAAGGTTCCGGCAGTAATAATAGCTCGGTAAAGATCATCAATCTTGCGACCGATTTCGGGTGTCGAACCGGAAGTAATTTTTTTGATTTTCGTTACGGTATGAACTTTGTCGCCGGGATTGATGCGTTCTGGAGAGAAACCGCAGAAAAAGTCAGTATTGAAATGCAAGCCACTGCCTTTCTCGAGAATCGGCACACAAACCTCTTCGGTGCAGCCGGGGTAAACCGTGGATTCGTAAATAACAATATCGCCCTTTTTAAGAACTTTACTGACGGTTTCGGTGGCTTTGATAACCGGCGTCAAATCGGGACGCTTATACTGATCAATAGGAGTAGGCACCGTGACGATGTAATAATTGCAAGTGCGGATGTCGTCTAATTGATCGGTTAAGAAAAGACCGAACTGTCCATTCTCATTAATCAGGACCGACTTCAGGTTGTCGTCTTCGACTTCCAGAGTGGCATCGTGTCCCTTCCGTAATTCTTCCACTCGTTCTTTTTTAATATCGAATCCGGTTACGGGAAATTTTTTTGCAAACTCGACCGCCAGCGGTAAGCCGACGTAACCAAGTCCGATGATGCTGAGTCTGTCTGAATTCATAGATTCTCCGATTTATTTAGGTAAAGGTAAAGGTTAAGGTTAAGTTTAAGGTAAAGGTTAAGGTTAAGACCAAGGCTAAGGTAAATACTGAAATTTTAGTATAAAATTAGACATTGGGATTTGAAGCAGATTATTTTGAATCATTTAAAGATATGATGATTTTATTGAGACTTTTAGCGATATTATCCAGCTTTTTATTTAGATCATTATAAATGTCATCTTCGAAATATTTTATGTTGTGGCCATATTCTAAATGACTTTGAGTTTCAAAAATCGATCCCCGGGCATAGTAGTAAAATTTGGTTTTATCAGCGGTGTGTTTTCTTCCAAATGCTTCGGCAATATTTGCAGAAATACTTAATGCTGAGCGTCGCATTTGAGAAGTTAATCCATAATCTTCCCTGCGTGGCAATTTATTAGTAAAGTTAAAAACGTATTCTGCGATCTCGATAGCCTCCTGCCAAACCGGCATATCTTTGAAACTTTTATACACCTTCTCTACTCACAGCTAATTCTTCTTTCCCTCAACCTCAACCTCGACCTTAATCTTCTATAGCTTCAGTGGCAGGGCAACTTTCTGGCCGGTCTGGGCCGATTTATAGATCGCGATAATCAGTTCGAGGCTTTTCCGACCGCTACGTCCATCGGTGTTGGCTTCCTCGGCTCCATTTAAAACGGCTATCACATTTTTATAATAAGGCAAATGACCTAAGCCGTAAATATTAGGTGGATTGTAATTGGCTTCCTGAATTAGACGATCGTCGTCATCATAATCCTCAAATTCCCATTTTTCGATTTTGTTGATGGCAACACCCCCAAGTTTAGCTGTGCCTTTTTCACCGAGAATCGTTATAGAACCTTCAAAATTTTTAGGGTACGTCAACATAGTGACATTGATCGTTCCGATTGCGCCACTGCGGAATTTTATTATAGCCGAGCCGGTGTCCTCGGTCTCGATTTTGCGCGCCATAGTAGCTGTTTCAGCCATAACGTGATCCGCCGGACCTAATAGCCAGAGCAAAGCATCAACATAATGACTGGCTTGGTTCATAAATGAACCACCATCGAATTCCCAGGTTCCACGCCATTTAGCCTGTGAATAATATTCCTGCGGTCTTTGCCAGAAGACATTCGACTGCGCCATATAAATTTTTCCAAAGCGGCCTTTGTCTACTGCTCTCTTCAGCAGTTGGGAAGTGGTGTTCAGCCGATTTTGTTTAACGACAAATAACTGAACTTTGTTATCGTCACAGGCTTTGATCAGGGCATCAGCTCCTGCCAATGAAATAGCCATCGGTTTTTCGGAAATGACATGAATTCCTTTCTGGGCGGCTTTTATGCCGTGTTCCGGGTGCAACCCGCTGGGCGTACAGACCGAAATAATATCAATATCACCTCGTTCGATCATTTTATCATAATCGGTGTACCAATCGGCACCATATTTTTCACCAGCAGTACGTGCACGTTCCTCGATAATATCACAGACTGCGACAAGTTTAAGGTCGTTAGATAATTGACTGATGGATTCTAGGTGATTTTTAGAAATCCGACCGCAACCGATAAGAGCAAGATTGTACATCATTACCTCGTTTTATTTCTTATTTCTCGCGAAGTTCGTGAAGACGATTTTTTCTCGCAAAGGGCGTAAAGGAAAATACTATATGGTTTTTTATTTTAATGGTTCAGTAACAATAGTTGTACAATAGTTGTACAATAGTTATACAGTCGTTGTACAGTTGTTGTACGGTTGCTGCAAAATTGTTGGAAAGTTGTGGTAAGTTATTGATAAAGTTATCGAAATGTAAGTAATTGCAAATATAAAGATTATTGCTCTTTTAAGGAATGGATAAGATTGTTCAATTTGACACTTAGATTTTTAAGTATTTGCTCAAATTTCAAATATTCATTTTCAGAAATAAAATTCAAGTCCTTTGATAATAATATTAAGTATCTGATTTCTTCTAATGACCCTCTGGAAATAAATAAAAAGCGAATAAATTCTTTGACCGAATTTTTAGAATGACCTTCAACAATATTGGCGGGAATAGAAACTGCAGCACGTTTTATCTGGTCGCATAAAGAAAACTTCTCTTCCTTTGGAAAAGAAGCAGTTAATTGGTAAATGTCTATAACCAACTGATGACTTAATTGCCAAACTTCGAGATCCTTCCAATGGTGTACCACTCTAAACATCAGATAAACAATTGCGATTGTTCAACCATTGTATAACTACTGTACAACCATCGTACAACCACAGTACAACCATCATTCACTTTCTTAACAACTTCATATTCCCCAATGTATATTCCAACCCACAGCGCGGACATTTGACCTCTTTCTCAAATTTTGGTAGAATTGCGCCGCATTCGCAAGCCCAGCCGACTTGACGCGCCGGAACTCCGACCATTAAGGCATAATCAGGCACATCTTTCGTCACTACTGCTCCGGCTCCAATAAAAGCGTGGCATCCGATTATATTTCCACAAATAATTGTAGCATTAGCGCCGATTGAAGCCCCTTCCTTGACTAAAGTTTTATGATAAAATTCGGCACCTCTTTGGGGATATTTACAACGCGGATCAATCACATTCGTAAAAACCATCGAAGGCCCGCAAAACACATAGTCCTCGAGAGTTACACCTTCATAGACCGAAACGTTATTCTGAATTTTTACAAAATTGCCGATCACGACGTTGTTACCGACGTTGACATTCTGCCCAATCGAACAGCCACGACCGATTTTCGCACCGGATTGAATATGGCAGAAGTGCCAGATTTTGGTGCCTTCACCGATCTCGACATTATCATCAATATAACTGGATTCGTGAACGAAATATTTCATAGTAAAGTCCGTTTAGTTGCATAATTGAATGAATGCATGATTGCATGAATGAATAACTTAGGCGAATTAGTAATCCGATGTCCAGTTTCCACCATCTTTCATTTTTTTGATTAATGCTTTGTTCATCCGAATAATTTTATTTTCGACTTCATACAATTTAGCATCTAACAATTCAAACTCAGTCCCTGAAATTTGCCCTGATTCCTTCAAAGCATGCAATTGTGAACAATTCTCAGCAGACGAACTCAGAGCTATTTCATTGAATCTGAGATTTTCTTTTAACGTACGACGGGCATAACCTTCGGCGATGTTTGATGAAATAGATAAAGCTGAATCTTCAATTTGGGCTTTGACTTTAAAGGGGATTAATTCGCACTTGGATAATATTTCCACAATTAATTTGTAATACCCGATTGAAAGTTGCCAAATGTCTAATTTCCGAAAGCCGCGATTGATATTCTTGCGCAGGGAAGTCACTTCTGACATTATTCATTTAACTTAACTCTTGATATTTATATACCCATGCAACCATGCAATCATGCATCCGCGCTCTCTTATTCTTCACTTTCTTGAGGGCACTTAATAGAACTTAAGAACCTTCTCCACCACATAGGCTTGCATCTCTTCCGTCAACTCCGGATAGATTGGCAGAGCCAGGGAATGGTTGGCGGCATATTCGCTATGGGGAAAATCGCCAGACTTATAACCAAGGTACTTAAAACATTCCTGCAGATGGAACGGTACCGGGTAATAGACTTCAGTGCCGATTTCATTGTCAGCCAAATATTGACGCAGTTCATTCCTTTTATCTGGCACCATAATGACATACTGATTATAAATATGGTAGGATCTTTGATAAGCAATATACGGCGTTTTGATAACTGAATCGTTAAAAGCTTTATCGTAATATTCGGCATGCTTTTGACGGGCCTGATGCCAGCTTTCCAGATGTGGTAATTTCACCAATAACGCCGCGGCTTGGATCGTGTCCAGCCGAAAGTTACCGCCAATTAACGAATGGTAATATTTCGGATGGGAACCATGATTACGCAGTTTGATTAATTTCTCAGCCATAGCTGGATCATTGGAAACAACCATTCCACCGTCGCCGATTCCCCCCAGGTTTTTAGTTGGAAAAAAGGAAAAGCAACCCATTTTACCCATCGAACCGGCTTTTTTAAGACCATTTTTGGACGGATATCGAGCTCCGATCGCCTGAGCTGCGTCTTCGATCACCGAAATATTGTATTTTCCCGCAATTTCTAAAATCGGATCGAGATCGGCACACTGACCATATAGATGAACCGGGATAATCGCCTTAACCTTATTGACTTGTTTTGAATTATTGATAAACCAATCGTGCAGTTGGTTTGGGTCGAGATTGAAAGTACGAGAATCAATATCCACAAAAATCGGGCGGGCTCCCAAACGAGCGATGACTCCAGCCGTCGCAAAAAAAGAATAAGGCGTCGTAATGACCAGATCGCCGGGTTTGACATCCAAAGCCATTAAAGCAACTAACAAAGCATCGGTTCCGGAGCTTACTCCAACGGCATATTTCACTCCGCAATAATCGGCAATATTTCCCTCGAGATCAGCTACTGGTGGGCCTATTATATATTGCGTTGAATCCAATACCGCAGTAATGGCACTTAGCATTTCAGGGCGAATTGTATTCAACTGGGCTTTCAAATCGAGTAGAGGTACTTTCATATTTTTTCCCCAGATAGATTAATCAAACTAATAAAATGTAAATCTTTTATTTTCCTATGATTAAAACTATAACCCAATCCTGAATTAATGATTCTCCCCAATGGCTCCGCCCCGTCAACTACAGTTAGCGACGAGGTCAAAAAAATATATCCGCTCTAATTTCAGACTATTTTGGACTAATTACCAAACTGCTGTCGTGATTTCGCTCACAAAAGCACAATATTCACCATAACTATTAGTAATCACCAACTTCCAAAATCAAAAAATAAAAGGGGTTAGAGGTTTTTATCCATTACAAAGATTACCTACGAATCTCAATATCACTCAAACAAGGTAATTTTAAGAAAATTAACGTTAATTCCAATATAAAAAATTGACTTAACAATAAATTAATTGATATAGATCGTCAAAATTTGCTACCTGCAATTAAGTCTTCGGTAAAATTTCAAGAAGTTTCCGCCGAACTACTCTTTGAAAAGTTCTGATACTGCCTTGCATCGTAGCTTCAAATAATTACGCCAGGTTGGCTTTAAATTCGGCGAATTGTGAAAACCAATTTTCAGCGAAACGAAGTGAAGCCAAATTGGTTTTATCGGTCACGATGTGCCAAAACCAATTTAGCCCCACTTGCGGCGGGTCGGAAATTGGTTTTGCATGTACTTTTTCTCCTCTTATTGATGGTATTTTGATACATTTTTAAATCAAAATATTTGTGCCGGATTATTTTCTGAAAAGTTCACAAATCGCTTTGTATCGGAGCCTCAAGTAATTACGCCAGGTTGGCTTCAAATCCGGTGAGGTGTAAAAATCCCATACAACATCGCGCGGCGGAAACATTTGCCGCCCTAAATAGGCAATTTTCTGAGATAACTTCGATAAATAGATCATCGGCAGTAACATTCGCGCTCGCGCCAGCGAGGTATGCAAACCACCCTGTAAAATCATTTCGGTATTTATCTTACTAGATACCCCTGTACATTTTATTTCACGTGATTCCAACAGTTGCGGCGAGTCATTCCAAAGATCAGATGAGATCTGGGTATAAATATTCCAAAGACGGGTTAGGTTATATTTCTTGAGCAAATACAGGAGACTGGATTTATCAAAATCAGGCAACCTCAAATTTTGACGGCAGTCAATAATCCAGATTAACTTAAAGTAATAATGTTTAAATGCGTGATATAGCAAATAAAGAGCTTGATGGGGCCAATCAAAGGTCTGATATTCGCGATCGCCAATCTTGAATGGCCTTGAATGCGACCAAAAGTCAGCCAGATCGAACTGAAACGGGTGCAGACGACTGCTCAGACTGATGTGCACATCAATCGCTACCAAGGGATTCTTTACCGAAATATAATGGCGAGCAAATCCATACTTCTTGATGATTTCATCCGGAAAATTAATGTAGAGGTCATCATCCAGATCACAGCTTAATTCGCCTAAAATCGTATGCACTTTTTCCAGTGATTCAGGCTGAATTAAAATATCCAGATCACCAAAAGGGCGCTGATAAGGAAACTCATACAATTCATACGCTAAGACCGGTCCCTTGATTAACCGGTATTCAATGCCTGCCGTACAAAATAATTGAGCGATGTTAGCCAGAAATTTTTCAAAAATTATCATTCTTCCGGCACTTTCTAAAGCATTAAGTCGGCATTTTTCGAAAAATGCGTCCGAGAGCGCCGGGAAAATTTGAGATAGAATTGTACGATAATCGGCAATTAGGGGTATAATCTGATGATATAATCCGAGATTATAGAGTTTGTCTTCATCGAAAACGGAATCATCAACTACAATTTGGTGCTCTGTTTCGTTTAGAGCTACCCTGCAAACTGTCCTTAAAAACTTATTCTCAGCATTCATCGTTCAGGAATATATCCATAACCAAACAGAAAAGCAGGTAAAAATTATTGCAATGAAAAGTACAAAAAAGGATTATAGATTATTGAAAGTCGGCTAAAACCGTAGTCATTTATAAAATCTGTCAATTCAAACCGACTGTCTATCAGAAAGACCATCGTCAGGCATCAATCTTTTCAAAGCAAATTCATAATAAACCGGATTAATCTCAAAGCCGAGGTAACGACGTTTTAACATTTTACTTACCACTGCAACCTGTCCCGATCCCAGAAACGGATCACACACTAAATCGCCTTCATCAGTTGAATATTGCAGGATTTTTTTGATGACTTCCGCTGGTAATTTGGTAGGAGTTTTTTCCTTACCGGTCCAGTATTCGCGTTTGATATACCAGACATCTTCTTTATCGCGGTAATGCAGACTCGATCCGGATAAATCGCGAGCGTTTTTATCAAATCGGCTATAGGGAAAGAATTTTCGCAAGCGATCGTTTTTACAGACATATAAACAGTGATAATGGGAAGTGACAAAGCGCCTTCGAGTTACTACTCCAAACTGATATTGCCAGATTAGGTGATTGACGGTCACGAAACCAACTTGATCCAGCGCGATCAAAACTTCCTTTAGATTGTTCCAACCAGAAAATACGTACATACTTCCGCTCGGTTTCAATATCCGATAAGCTTGGGGCATCCATTTAAGCGTAAAATCCAAATATTCATCCGCTGGAATTTCAGTGTACCCTTCCAATACTCGCGACTGGGTTCTATGATAATTATTTCGCTGGGCTTTGAAATTAATCGCAAATGGCGGATCGGTAATTATCAAATCAACAAAATCTTTCGGTATTTTTTGCATACCGACAACGCAATCAACATTATAAATATGATCAGGTTCCGCTATTAGGGGGAAATCTCCTGCTTCAGTCCTTCCCGACATAATTGATTATCGGAATCAAAAAATGAATCTAGTTGTCAATCGGCTATCCAGCTTAAAAATTATCAAGCTTGGTGATGTTTTCTGGTACGTGATACCTTCTTTTTCTTGGCGCCGGTGTCGCTATAGTAATAGTAATAGCGATAATAGTAATAATACGAATCATAGCCGGTTGACATATTCACTCCATTCAATATGGCTCCGACCAGATTAGCTTTGACCTGTCTCAATAGCTCGAGTGATCTCTCAAGGACTCTCAGATCGGTCGAACCGGCTCTAACCACCAGTAAAATTGCATCGGTAAGTTGCGATAGAACGGTCGCATCCGTGACTGCGATGACTGGTGGCGTGTCAAATAGGATTATGTCGTATTTTTCACGCGCTCGTTCCATGAAATTTTTAAGGCGTTGAGAAGCTAAAAGCTCCGACGGATTAGGTGGAATATCACCACAAGTTATCAAGTCGAGGTTGGGAACTTCGGTTTGATGAATTACCTCTTCATCCGGCAAGTTTTCAATCAATAGATGAGTTAAACCGGGAGCTCGTTTAAATTCAAATACTTTATGTTGAATGGGTTTACGCAAGTCGGCATCAATCAGCAGAACTTTTTTCCCTAGACTGGCAAAAGTGATGGCGACGTTAATTACCGTAGTGGATTTGCCATCGCCTGGACCGGCACTGGTGACGAGCAGACTCTTGATCGGGTGATCAGGGCTCATAAATTGGATATTAGTGCGCAGAGTGCGGTAGGCTTCGGCAACCGCTGACTTAGGATCATAGTGAGAAACCAGCCGCGCTTTGACCAAAACCTCCTCCCCGTTGCTTTTATCCTTGTAAACTTTGCCTATTTTCTGGACTGCGCTCTTGACATCAATGGTAGGAATGATCGCTATTGCCGTCAATCCTAAACGCTGTAAATCATCACCAGATTTAATCGAATGATCAAGATAATCGCGGATAAATGCGATTCCGAGTCCGGCTCCCAGTCCCAGAAATAAACCTAAAAGCAAATTCATTTTCTTTTTGGGTTTGACCGGTTTTTCAGGTGGAATAGCCGGGTCAACAATGCGTACATTACTGATCTTACTGGCTTCGGTAATCCGAGACTCTTGAAGTTTCGTTTTCATTAAAATATAATATTTTTCATTTACCTGACGTTCGCGATCCAGACGAGCATATTCGAGAGTACTGGTCGGAAGTCTGTCGAGTTTAGCCGAGTATTGGTCAACTAATTTTTTATATTCCTTACTTTTAGCTTCCAGGGAAATGACATCAATATTGCTCATTATTACCTTATTGAGCAATTCGGCCGAAATTTTTGACTGTTCCGCCGGAGTCAATCCCAAATTGGTTATCTTTTCAGCTTCGTTAAATAATTTTTGTTTCAAATCGGTGATTCTTTTATCCAACTCTTTGATAGCCGGGTGATCAGTACTATATCCTTGAACGGTCATCACGGTGATTTTTTCGGCTTCCATTTCGGCAATACTTTGCCGGAGTTGAGCTACAAAGGGATTAGTGGTATTGACTGCATCCTGGATGACCAATTGTTCACGCTCGGTCAGCATTTTCTGCTGATTTTCGAGGGTTTGCTGAGCAATTTTCAGATCTGCCAGGGTGGTATAATAGGTAGCCTCAAAAGTGCTAAGCTGGTCTATCAAAATTTTGGCAGTTTCATCCAGGCCAAAAATACCTTCCTGGCGCTGGTAATCTTTCAAGGCCTCTTCCGACTCCTTTAGATCGGATTCAATTTTCCCGAGCTGTTCCTCCAGGAAGTCTTTCATCTCGATTACTTCCCCAAGGTTATATTCCAAATCGGTCTTATAATATTCACTCGCTATCGTATTAGCAATCAGAGCGGCTTCATTGGGGTCAATAGACGAGATTGTCAGCCGAATAGCCTCAGTCTCGCGAATCGGTTCGACTTTCATCGATTCCATTAAATTTCTAACAATAGCTCGATCTAAGGTATCAGCTATCAACAAATTTTCCTCTTTGGATGGCATAAAAATCTGCTGTAATCCACTAGTTATGCCACCCAGTAGATCTCCTAAGCCCACTCCTTTTTTTTGATAATTTCTGGTTCCTAAAATGTACAGGCTATCAGCATAGGGAGAATTACGCAAGGCTTTGATTACATTTCGAGCGAGAGCAGTACTTTTCAACACTTCTATCTCGTTATTGACTTTCATATAACTCATCGGTAACAGCGGATTCTGGAATAAAGCGCTGGTAGAAGCGGCCCTGCCCGAGAGCATTAGCGTTGTAGTTGCTTGATATTCCGGTGGAGTGGTAAAAGTAATGTAAATCGTGAGGAGCATTACTACAATAAAAGTGATGCCGATGATCCAGCGTCCACGATAAATGATCCGAAAATAATCTTGTAGCGAAACTTCCTTTTCGGTTTCAGTAAAACTCTTTTCTAGCATTCCTGTTTTGGAGTTTCCATTCATTGTTTCCATTGATTAATTCTATGCTCCTTTCTCAACATATACTTCAACTGTACTCTTGAAGTTCAACTGATATTTAAGAAAATAAACTAAACCCAAAGCGGTTAGGCTAATGAACCCAACTGCGTGCATTATGACCGCCACAGCTTGTGCCTTCGATAATTCCAACCCGAGAAAAACCAGAATGCCAATCGTAGCGGCATGATAGGTTCCTACGTAGCCGGGAGCCGACGGAACCGAAATGATAGCAGAAGTGACAAAAAAAATCAATAATAAAGCAGACAAATTGAAGTAAACCTGCAAAGACGCGCCCATCAACCAGAAATTGCCGATATTTATCGTCCAAATCAAGAGAGACTGAAAAATAATCAATCCCAAATGTGGCGTTTGTTGTAAGGTCGTCAAACCCTGCCAAAAACTTTTAATTGTTTTGCTTATTTTACTGTTGTCTGACATTTTTATTTTTTGCATGAAAAACCTTTTCAATGCAACCTTATTTAGCTTCGAAATATATAACAAAATTAACAAAATTAAAACAATCAAACCACTAATTAATCCACTTGTTCGAACCCAGCTAGGCATACCTGGGAAAAAAATGGCTCCGCTGATTAGAACTATAACAAAGGTAAGAACGTCGAGAGTCCGCTCCAAAACAATGGTCCCGAATATAGCACTCACCGGCAGATTTCGAGTTTTACTCAGAGCATAAGCCCGGAGAATTTCACCTAAACGAAAAGGAAAAACATGATTGCCGAAATAACCGATCATCTCCATCTCAAAAACCTGCTTGACAGGCAAATCGCTTATCGGTAAAATCAAATATTTCCAGCGCCAACCACGTAAAACGACTAGAAAAATCATAACCGCCATTGACAACCCAAAAATCCAGAGGTTGGTCAGGCGCAGGTAATTTAAAAATTCAGCGCTGTCAAACTTACGGAAACCAAAGTAAAGTCCCAAAATACTGATGGCAAAGGCAAACAATGTCTTCGGGCTAAAAAGTTTTTTCCAAAAACTGCTGGATTTATTTTTCATGGCCTCAGGTCTATCAATTCATCGCCTTCATTTAACTTAATTTTAAATAAGCTGGTATCGGCTTGTCTCAAAGTAACTAGGGTATCAAATTCAATCCGAACCAGATTATTTTGAAAATCATAGTATTCGGCCGATACTAATTTTCCGCGATCACAATCAATTTTCATCTGCAAGGAACGAATATAGCCGTCATTGGAGGACGGTTTCAGTTCTATCGTTGCCAATTGACCTTTCGGGCGTTCGCTTTTGCTAATCTGATAGCCATCCAATGAACCGCTTAAAATATCCCAAATCAATTTGAGACTGGAACGCGGATTAAATTCCTCGACAATCACTTGTTGATTATTCTTATCGTAGGTCCAGAGCCATTGACCATTATACACAATTTCCTCTCCCGACTGATTCACGCGAAAACGGTTATTGGATCCCAGATAAAAAACGCCGTTGTACTTACTTTGATTGGGATTATTTGGCATAGCTAGATGGACAGTAAACCCAATTTTAAACGGCACCGCTGATTGATAATAATTGCCAATTTTCTTCAGTAGAATCTGAGGAGATTCCTGAGCGAATAATAATAATGAATTGGTCAGCAGAATAGACAAGATTATAGAGATGAAAATACGTTTATTAGATATCAATTTCACTGGAATAATTTATAGAGTTTTCAATAAGTAGCTTTGATATTTATCACAAAATTTCAGGCCTCATCGTCATCTTGTTGGGAGTTATTCAATCGCTCCAGATAATTTTCATCCACTAAAACTTCGCGCGCTTTGCTACCGGTAAATGCTCCGACGATGCCGGCTTTTTCCAATTCATCAATCAACCGGGCAGCTCGCGAATAACCGATTTTGAGTCGGCGTTGAAGAAGAGAAATCGAGCCTTGCTGATGAGTCACGACCAAGCGCAAAGCTTCATAATAAAGCGGGTCTTTTTCACCGTCTTCATACCCGTCGAATTCAGCCACGCTTTCTTCTTTTACCGCCGGCAATTCGACTTGGCCTGGTCGGGGTTGATTCTCGATATGTTCCAGGATTCGTTCAATTTCTTCCAGCGAAATATAAGCGCTGTGAACCCGGAAAGGCTCGGGATTTTGAGGCGTAGTAATTAACAGATCGCCGCGTCCTAATAATTTTTCCGCTCCATTCAAATCCAGAATCGTCCGTGAATCAATTTTCGAAGCGACTTGAAAGGCGATCCGAGCGGGAAAATTCGCCTTGATGACGCCGGTAATGACATCAACCGATGGGCGCTGGGTGGCAATTATCAAATGAATACCGACCGCCCGCGCCATCTGAGCTAAACGAGTGATTGGCTCCTCGACCTCCTTAGCTGAAGTCAGCATCAAATCGGCGAGCTCATCAATTACGATGATAATGTACGGCAGGAATTCTTTATCCAATTCACCGCTAACCACCCGATTATTATATTCATCAATATTGCGCACGGTGGCACTTGCCAGAATTTCGTAACGCCGTTCCATTTCAAGTTCGACCGAACGTAAAGCTACGATCGCATTATCCGCCCGAGTAATAACGTCTTCATCGAGATCCTCGCAGGTTATTAGATGATAACCTTCCAGAGCTTTAAAAATTGACAATTCCAATTTTTTGGGATCAATCAGCATAAATTTGACTTCATCCGGTCGTGCTAAATAAAGAAGGCTGGCGATGATGGTGTTAATGCAGACACTTTTGCCGGAGCCGGTTGCGCCAGCGATTAAAAGGTGAGGCATACGCGCCAAATCCAAAGTATAAATTTCACCCGAGGTTGTTTTACCGAGGGCAATGGTCAATTTCGATTTAGCACTGGCGAATTGCCGGGAGCCGATTATGCTACGCAGATAGACGACTTCCGGATTGCGGTTGGGAATCTCGACGCCGACCACTGATTTACCCGGGATTGGGGCTACGATGCGGATGCGTTTAGCAGAGAGAATCCGCGCCAGATCATCGGCTAAGGCGGCAATTTTACTAACCCTGACGCCGACCGCGGGTTCGATTTCATATCGGGTAATAATAGGACCCGGGGAAACGTTAACTACTTTACCTTTTACACCGAAAGTATCGAGTGCATTTTCCAGCAACTGGGCATTCTCAGCCATTTCTTCCTTAGTCACCGAATCTCTTGACTCGGGCGGTAATTCGAGTAAATCAATAGGCGGTAGTTGATATGCCCCGCCTGGGATTTCAGATTTAGGCATAGGTTCGACTTTGGGCTCGACGGGTTGCAGTTGTGGTTCAACCGACTTTTTCATTTTTACAGATCGGGTTGGTTCGGCTTCAGATTGAACCACCGTAGCATCCTTTTCCGGTTGCGAGACTGAAAATTGTCGCTCGGGAATACTTGATTGAGTTGTCTCGCCGGGCGCTTTTTTCTTTTTTTGTTGACGATGAGAACGCCATCTGGCGATCGGGCTATAAAAACTCCACGTAAAATAGCCCCGGATGGTCACCAAAGCCAGCACGGCAAGTACGATCATCGTACCCGTAAACCCAAGCCAATCACACATTACTTTAGCGAAGACTCCGCCAATTAAGCCGCTATAGCGAAAGCCGAAATCACTATCAACATTTTGCATTACAGCCGGTAGTCCCAGGGCTACCGACACTAATAAGGCCATAAAAATTGAATATAAACTGAATCGGATTAATATCTTGCTTTCTTTATCGGCAAATAACCACCAGCCCCAGATTAGCATCAGAAGTGGAAAAATGAAAACTGCCACTCCTATTGTATATTTAATCAAATAGTGCGAAATGTAAACGCCTACAATTCCCATCCAGTTTTGGATAGCGACATTTTTCGAAATAGTCGGTTCTTCAATCGGATTGTAGGAAATCAAACTCAGCATAATCAACACGCCGAGTGCAATTAGTAAAATGCCGAGTATTTCCTGCTGGCGGTTATTCACTGTGTTCTCGCTGGGACAAATGGAGTTTTGACTACCATCGCCTTTAATAATTTATCGCGAATTTCGATTTCGATCGGCGTACCGACGGAGCTATATTCAACTGTTACATAGGCAATTCCGATTCCTTTGTTTAAAGTCGGCGACTGGGTGCCGCTGGTTACAATGCCGATTTCCTTGCCATTTTTAAAGACTTTATAGTTATGGCGTGGGATGCCAGGCTCGAGCATTTCGAAGCCGACGCTTTTACGTTTCAAGCCTTCCGCCTTTACTTTCAATAATGCTTCTTTTCCAATGAAACCCGGTTTGTCAAGTTTGGTGACCCAGCCCAGTCCGGCTTCCAGCGGATTGGTTGTCTGATCAATGTCGTTACCGTAGAGCGCGTATTTCATCTCGAGCCGGAGAGTATCGCGCGCTCCTAAACCAACCGGTTGGATATCATACTTTCCCCCAGCTTGAAAAATAGCCTCCCAAAGTTTGGCGCTATCAGCCGGTTTATGATAAATTTCCAGCCCTTTTTCACCGGTGTAACCGGTGCGCGACAAAATCGCCGAAACGCCGGCTATTTCTCCTTCTGTGAAATGGTAGAATTCGATTCCATTTAAATTAACATGTGTCAATGGCTGAAGAGCTTCCAAAGATAACGGTCCCTGAACAGCCAAAAGTGCGGTTTCATCGGAAATATCAGCCAGTTCCACTCCCGCGGGCAGATGTTCCTTGATCCAGTTAAAATCTTTCTCCAGATTAGCAGCATTGACAACTAGCATATAGTGATCAACAAAGCGATAAACGAGTAAATCATCCACAATTCCACCGTCTGGATAACACATTGCGGAATACTGCACCTGACCGATGGCTAATTTGGATACATCATTTATTGTAATGTAATTCAAAAATTGCTCCGCGGCTGAACCTGTGACAATAAATTCACCCATATGGGAAACATCGAAAACGCCGACCGTCGTTCGGACGCGGCGATGTTCTTCCATTATACTGCGATATTGAATTGGCATCCAGTAACCGGCAAAAGGCACAAGTTTGGCATTAAAGGCCAAGTGCTGGTCATAAAACGGGGTCTTTTTTATCTGACTATCGGTGCTTTCCATACTTTCGCCTTACATTTGATTAAGAGCCGCTTTGATATATTTTTCAACGGGCGCCGAATCACCGAGTTCCTTAGCGGCTTTGCGTAGAGCATTCAGAGCTTCCGGCCGCCGGTAACCAAGCGAAATTAAAGCCCGCAACGCCTCTTCACCAGGCGCTCCCAGAGCGACGGTAGAAAGTTCATCGGGAACCAGCTCAGCCGTCTGTCCCATTTTCTCACCCAGTTCGACTATAATCCGGCGCGCGGTTTTCAGTCCTATACCGGGAATCAACGTTAGAGCATGGACATCACCGTCTAATATTCGGCGCCGGAATTGTTCGGGATTAGTTCCCGAGAGAATCGTCATTGCTATCTTCGGCCCGATGCCGGAGATGCTGATTAGCAGTAAAAATAACTCTTTTTCCTCGGGAGTGGCAAAGCCATACAAAGCCTGTACATCTTCGCGAACGTGGTAATAAGTGAGCAATTTGGCAATTTGACCGGAAGCCGGTAAAGCGGAATAAGTTGACAAGGGAATATTAACCTGATAGCCAATGCCGTTAACATCAATAATAGCCAAAGTAGGTTCTTTCTGGACTAATTTTCCGCTAATATAAGCAAACATACTTTATTCCCTTAAATTTGGGCGGTTTAGATGACAGATTGCTACTGCCATTGCATCGGCGGCATCGAAAGAATCCGGTTTTTGCGAAAGTCCTAAAATCCGACTAACCATATATTGCACTTGTTCTTTGGAAGCCAAACCGTTACCAACTACTGCCGATTTTATTTTGTTGGGTGGATATTCGGCAATCGTTAAACCGGCATTAGCACCAGCCAGTAGCACTGCTCCACGAGCATGCCCCATCAAGAGCGCGGTTTTGACATTCTGGGCATAGATTGCTTCCTCTACTACCATAACGGACGGCTTCCAGGCTTCGATAATCTGCAATAATTCCGTATAAATATGCTTCAAACGCAGGTTAAAGGCTTCACGAGGAGTGGTCACGATCGAGCCATACGTAAGGCAGGTAAGCTTAGAGCTATTTTTGGTAACGATAGCGTATCCGGTGTGGTTAATACCATGGTCAACGCCGATTACTCTAAGCTCTTCAGACATTATCCGGCACTCTGCTGCAATTCAGCCAGTAATTTATCATCAATATCGAAGTTGGCATAGACATTTTGAATATCGTCATGGTCTTCCAGAGCCTCCATGAGACTCAGGATTTTCGGGGCATTCTTTTCGTCCATTTTGATAGTGGTTTTAGGAATCATCGTCACTGAGGCGCTGGCGATGGCAATGTTAGCCGCCTCCAGAGCTTTTTTAACTTTTTCAAAATGACCGGGGTCAACGCTGATTTCATAGACATCTTCCTCAGTGTTAATATCATCGGCGCCAGCCTCCAGAGCAATCAATAAAAGATCATCTTCCGTACAGGTATTTTTGTCTATAGTAATAATACCTTTCTTCTCGAAATTGTAAGCGACACTGCCAGTAGTGGCTAAGTTACCGCCATGGCGAGTCAAAATGTGGCGAAGTTCAGACACGGTACGATTTTTATTATCGGTTAGGGCTTCCATTAGAATGGCGACGCCGCCAGGTCCGTAGGCTTCATAGGTAATTTCTTCGTAATTGACGCTTTCGATTTCGCCGGTTCCTTTTTTGATTGCCCGTTCGACATTCGCTAAAGGCATATTAGCCGCCTTAGCCGCCAATACCGCTGTGCGGAGGCGTGGATTAGCGTCTTCATCACCGCCGCCCATTTTAGCGGCTACTTGAATTTCCTTGATAATTTTAGTGAAAACCTTGCCGCGTTTGGCATCGAGAGCACCCTTTTTACGCTTGATCGTGCTCCATTTTGAATGGCCTGACATATTTAAAACCTCATCATTTTTAATATTTTGTTAAAAAAAGCCTTCCTTGACAGTCATTTTGACCTGAGTGCGGATTACCCAGGCGTCCCGGTAACCCAATTCTTGAGCCCGGATTAAAAGGCGTTCGGCTTCTTCCCGCGTGGCACAATTACCAATTCGGATTTTATAATAGGGTAAATTGAACACCTTCTCGACTTCGGAATTGCCGAATTGACCTTGAAGCGTGCGGTAAACCGAATCAGCCAGGAAATAATCGCTACTAGAAAATACCTGAACTTTCCAGCCCATTTTTTCAACATAAGCGACAGAATCAGTCACGTCTTTTATCGGCTTAGCCAGTGGTTTAAGATCGGTAACAATCTCGTAAATCAGCGTGTTATCCAGCATCGGCAGAGGTGGTTCCTTTAGAATAGCCGGATCAAAACTCTCATCTTGAGGAGCTATTATTTCCTGAGATAGCAGGCTGGCAAATGAGAATAAAATTAAAAAGACAGTGGCTATATTTTTCATTTTCGTAAAACTAACACAGCCAAAATATACGGAGAATATGAGTAATTTTAAAAGAGATAAACTGCTTTGGGGCTTAGATTTTAGCCACATCCGTGCCCGGTACCCAACCCTGTTTTCCATCAATCAACTCGATTTTTATCCAATTTTCATCGGCATCGAGGATTTTGAATTTAGTTCCTTCGTGAACGATAAACAATTCGGTACTACCGGCCTGAGGTGCCGACAGACTACTGACTGCTTCGCTGAGAACGATCCCAAAATGACTGGCGGTCTGGGTGCGATATTGTTGGAACAGAATCAAAGCCACTATGACACTGAGCACTCCTGAAGAAATAAAAAGTGATTTCAGCCCGTGGCGCAAACGCCTTACGTCCAGATTTAGCCAAACAGCAAAACTACCAGTCGCAATCAATAACAAAACCGAGAAAATCACCGCCCAACCGCGCATATTGAGCAGATTAAGAAAGTTTTGATACCAGCGGAAAAGGAAAAATGGCGGCGGAGCCTCGACTCGGTCTTTGACGCTTAGGTTAGCCAATTGCAGGTTAAAAGCCACATTCGGATCATTGGGAATAAGTCGGGCGGCGCGCTCGTAATTCAGAATCGCATGTCCGATATTATTGACGCGGTAATAAGCATTTCCCAGATTAAAATATAGTGGGCCGCTTTCATAACCACGGGCAATAATACTTTCATAAAAGCGAATAGCTTCAGGATAATTTTCTTCCTGATAAGCTCGATTACCTTGTTCAAACAATGAATCGAGCTCGGCTGGATTTTCAGCTAATAGCCCGACGGTCAGGCTTATTATCAGAACTAAAGTGCGTAAAAGGTTCATTTTAAATCACCTTGCTCAGAGCGGAAACAATTTCACGACTGGCAGACAGCAGTTCTTTTGGATCCTGCTTGGCGGTCATCCCCGGCAAAAACCGAATTTCATCCAGCTTCTCGAGTAATTTTACGGTTTTTGTCGCTAATTCAGAATCAATCGCACGCCGGCTCAGCTCCTGTTCAATTTCCTTAGGCCCTAAACCCGCCAGCGGTAAGCCGAGCCGATCGGCAATATAGCCGATCACGGCCTGAGACAGTTGAGCGTAAAAATCTTCGTCAACTGCGCTATCCACCATTTTTTGCAAAACCCGTAGACGGCTCTGGCATTTCGACCAGGCCTGGCGGCGTCGCGCAAAATTCAAGTTGCTCTCCATTTTTTCAGTCCACCAGCGCAGAGTGATTGCACCAATCAAAACCAGCATCGAGAAGCCGTTTATCAGCCAGAACCAGAATTCGCTGAAAACAGTCTGGCCGGACTTGCGCCAGGTTGGATTCTCACGCATAATAAAACGAATATCCTGCCCGAGAAGTGAAACTTCGGTCTTGCTTAGCCCAACACTTCGTCCGGAAAGCAGATCCTCGCTCCCGACGACTTTGACTTTGAAACTGCTGGTAGATATAGTTCGGTAGGTTTCGGTCTGGGGATCGAAATAAGAAAACCAAAGTGCCGGAATAGTTAATAATCCCTGCCGGCGAGGAATTAGCACGTATTCATAAGTCACCGAACCTCGAACGCTTCCGCTGGACTTATCTATTTTCTTCTCGATTTTTGGATCAAAAACCTCGACGGAATTAGGCAGATCGGGTGGTGGTAATTTGATAGAATTGATATTACCATTGCCGCTAATTTTATACTGGAGTGTAAGAGCTTGATCCTGTTTTATCTGAAGAGTATCGATTTTGCTTTCGATTTTAAATTGTCCGACTGCCCCATTGAAAGAAGTAGGCTGACCGCTTTCAGGAAGGGGCTTTACTCGAATCTTAATCGGCGCCGATTGAACTGTCACAATTTTAGTTTTTGAAAACATTGGATCATCGAAAAAAGAACCCCCAAAGAAGTCATCGAAAATCGAACGCCGTTGACTGGGCTGAATTACTTCACAATCAACCACCATTGGATCAATGGTCAATTCACCGGTAGTAGTAGCGAAAAGGGCTATTTGCTGAATCGTCGCCTTGCGGTAGGCAATACCATCAACTGTTTCATTGGTTATTGCTGGTTGAGTGGGCGCTTCCAGTTCTTCTCTCCAGAATCCCTGGGCATCGGGCAGTTTCTTACGGCCGAAAGTACGCACATTCTTAAAGTATAGATCAAATGAAACTATTAATTCTTCACCTTTATATACTGTGGTTTTAGGGACAACGGCTTTCAGGAAAACTTCCTCGCTCCCACCGGTAGTCGCTTGTTTATCGGGCGTTCCGGAAGGCGGCGGCGTTGAACGAGATTGAGAAGACGCGGAAGTAGTGACATTAACATGGACTGGTTCGGTTGAATAAATTTTGCCTCGATATTTGATGGAAATAGGATTAATCGTTAGCTGACCGGTGCGCGTGGGTGCAATTTGCCAACTGACGGTTTTCGAGGCGTTCATCTGGCCATTGATTATCTGAATACTGCTGGACTGTGATGGACCGGAAATCAGGACAAAATCCGGACTTTCTGGCGGCGGAACTTCCGGAAAATCCCTAACGCCCTCGATTGTTACCGAGAAAATTAGCACATCTTTATCGGTAATGTTATTCTTGTTGACCGAGGCCGAAACGCGCAGGTCCTGTCCATGGGCATTCAGACAGAATAACTGCAAGAAAAATAGCCAACTGAAAATCTTTAAACGATTCATCCAGCGATTACCAATCTTTTTCCTTAGCCAGGCCGGAAGCTTTCACTCGCATTCTCTCCTGCATTAGCTTTTTTTCATCATTCTTCAAAGCATCCAGAATTTGAGCGGCTTCCTTTTGACTTTTTTCTTTCTCATGCCGATTCGGCTGAGACTGTTGTTGTTGAGCCTGTTGCTCTTGTTGCTCTTTATTTGGCGGCTGAGACTGCTGATCCGGTTGAGATTGATCTTTGGACTGATTTTGCTGATCCGACTTTTGGTCCGACTGATTTTTATCCTGATTTTTCTGTTGTTGCATTATTTGGCGCGCCAGTTCATAATTATACTTAGCGTCGAAATCACGGGGATTATATTCAAGGGCTTTTTTGTAAAAAGCCAGACTTTCCTCAAGACGGCCGTTTTGAAATAGAGCGTTGCCGAGATTATAATAGACAGCCGATTTTCTCAGTGGATCTTTGACGGAAATAGCTTTTTCAAATTCGCGCATAGCTTCCTCGGTGCGCTGACTTTTATAGAGAGCGGCGCCCTTACCAAAATGGGCTTCTTCCCAATCGTCGTGGTCTTTCAGAATACGGTCATAAGTACGAATCGCTTCCGGATAATTGCCCTTTTCATACTGACGCAGAGCAGAGTCGGCCGCCAATATTCCCTTTGGCTTAAAGATAGTTATTGTCAGAGCAAAAAAAACCAGCTGAATTGTCCAATTTAAAATGGGATTATTTATTCTCATATTTTGCTTAAGTATTAGTCTCATGTGAGGCTGAGTTTCTCTTTTCCGGAATAAAAATTTCAGTGGTCAAAAGCACGAGACCAATTAATAAAAATATCTGATAGCGTTGCTGATAATCGGTATATTCATGCGACTGCAGATTTTTCTTATCCATACCGGATATGTCGTGGGCAATTTTCTGAAAGGCATCGCTACTGGCACTCAGGTTATAATATTTACCACCCGTCATAGCCGCAATTTTTTGCATAGTTTCCTCTTCGAGCGCAGTCATCACGATATGTCCGGCGCGGTCTTTTTTGAATTCTACTTCTCCCGTAGCGGCATTACGCAGAGGTATCGGCGCCCCGGTAAGCGAACCGATTCCGACGGCATAAATAACTACGCCTTCTTCAGCCGCCTGCTTGGCAATTTGATTAATGTCACCTTCGTGGTCTTCGCCATCAGAAATCAGGATAATGACTTTGTGTTTTTTTTCACCCGATTTGAAGGCTTTTAAACTGGTACTGATTGCTTCGGCGATGGCGGTGCCCTGAGTGCCGATAACGCCGGTATCGCAAGCGTCGAGAAATAACTTAGCCGCACTATAATCCAGGGTTAGAGGACACTGCAGGTAACTGGTACCGGCAAAGGCAACTATACCGATCCGATCGCCCATTAAACCATCAATAAAGCGATTGATCTCAAATTTGGCGCGCTCCAGACGGCTGGGTTTGACATCTTCAGCCTTCATACTGATCGAAGTATCGAGCGCAATAATAATATCCTGCCCCCGTCGCTTAACTTCAGTCAGTTTTTGGCCGACGGCCGGTCCCAGCAAAGCAATTCCTAGAAATACCAGCCCGACGAGCCAAAGATTATTTTTTAGACGCCTTAATCCCGGGCGATAGCCATCCAATAATTTCTGAGAAAGTTCGATTCCGGCATACTGTTGCAGACTCTTGCGATGCTGAATTCGGTTATAAATGAGCGCCAGTATCGCCAGAATTATCAGGCTCCAGAACCAGAGGAATTCCGGATGATAAAACTTAACCATCAGGGCGTCCTCCGCCAGATGGTCAATCCGAGTAGTCCACTCAGCGCAATTAATAAAAAGCCCGGTATTAAAAAGTAAGGATAAAGATCATTATAATTGACAAACTCATGAACCTTGACTTCGGTTTTTTCCATTCCGCTGATTTCCTCATAAATCATCGCCAGACTTTTTTCATCAGTTGCCCGGAAATATTTCCCGCCAGTCTTATTGGCAATATCCTGCAAGAGAGCCTCGTCAATTTCAGCATTTAATAGACGATATTGAATCTGACCGTTTGGCAATTCAATCGGGTATGGCGCTTGTCCTAGTTTACCGGCTCCAATCGTATAGATTTTAATATCGAAGGCGGCCGCCAGATTAGCGGCAGTGCGTGGGTCAATTTCACCTGCATTATTACAGCCGTCAGACAGGAGAATCATAATTTTGCTCTTAGCCTGACTTTCACGTAAGCGATTGGTAGCGTTGGCAATTGCCATCCCGATCGCCGTTCCATCATATTTTTCTTCGACAATATCAACCTGGTTGAGTAAGTCTTTCAAGACCCCATAATCAATAGTCAAGGGACATTGTAGAAAACTCTCCGCCGCAAAAACAATCAAACCAATCCGGTCACTTTGACGCCCCTCGATAAACTTTTGAGCAACCGATTTAGCGGCTTCCAACCGATTGGGACGGAAATCAATGGCTTTCATCGAACTGGAAATATCCAATACCAGCATTATATCAATGCCTTCCGTGGTGAATTCCCGCATAGTATTGCCACTTTGCGGACGAGCTAAAGCCATAATTAGAAGAGCAATTCCGAACAGTTTGGCAACGAACAGGCTATGCACTTTATAAGATGCCCGATTATTTTTTAACTGTAAAATGTTTTTAAGTGACGAGTATCGCAGGGCGGCGGCATTTCTGCGACCTCGCTTCCAATACCAGATAGCCAGCGCTGGCACGAGAATTAGCAAAATTAAAAAAAGCCAATTCGCGAAATAGAACATATCACTTAATCTGGTAGGTTACTCCTCATAATTGCGCTCTATATAATGAGCAATCCGTAAAATTGTTTCTTCATCGAAATAGCGGCCGGTTAGCTGAGCGCCAATCGGCAATCCTTCCGACGATTTACCAAGTGGAAAATTCAAAGCTGGTACACCAGCCAGATTTGCTGGTACGGTATAAATATCACCCAGGTACATCGCCAAGGGATCGTCAATCTTGGCCCCGATTTCGTATGCGGTTGTCGGCGTAGTCGGCGTCAGGATCGCGTCAACTTTTTTAAAAGCTTTCATGAAATCTTCTTTTATTAAGCGTCTGACGCGCTGGGCTTTGTCGTAATAAGCCTCGTAATAACCGGCTGACAAAACAAAAGTTCCGAGCATAATCCGACGAGTCACTTCCGCCCCGAAACCGGTATGTCTGGTTTCGCGATACAGCGCATCGAGATCACCGCCGCGTCTGCTTAAACCATAACGGACACCGTCATAGCGTGCCAGATTGGAAGAAGCCTCGGCAGTGGCAATAATATAATAAGTCGCAATGGCATAAGGCGTATGCGGCAAAGTGATGTCCGTAACAACCACCCCCGATTTTTCCAAAAACCGGATGCACTTCTTGACGCGGTCGGCAATTTCGGGATCGAGTCCTTTGCTGAAATATTCAGTCGGCACTCCGATTCGCAGATCGTGGATATCTCGATCCAAAGCATTCATATAATCAGGAACCGGTTCATCGGCACTAGTCGAATCATTTTCATCATGCCCGGCTATCACCTGCAACAAGCGTGCACTATCGGCTACATTGCGCGAAAAAGTGCCAATTTGATCCAGCGATGAGGCAAACGCTACCAACCCATAGCGCGAAACGCGACCATAAGTTGGTTTAAGCCCGACGATACCACAGAAAGCAGCCGGTTGGCGAATCGAACCGCCCGTATCAGAACCGAGGGCTATATCCACCAGGTTTCCAGCTACCGCCGCGGCTGAACCGCCACTGGAGCCACCCGGAACTCGCTTCTCATTATGCGGATTGGTCACTAGGCCGAAAGCCGAAAATTCGGTTGTAGAACCCATTGCAAATTCGTCCATATTCGTTTTACCAACGATTAATCCATCCGCCTGGCGAATTTTAGTAACCACTGTGGCTTCATAAGGCGGCGTAAAGTTAGCCAATATCCGCGAAGCACAGGTCGTCGGTAAACCAGCCATACAGATGTTATCTTTGATTCCGATTGTATATCCAGCTAATGATCCGGCTTGGTCGCTTCGAATCCGGGAGTTTATTTCATCATATTTACCGGCAATATCCGACACAACCGAGATAAAAGCGTTGTGCGGATTGGAATTGACCCGCTCGAGTAATTGCTCGATTCCTAATTGAAAAACCGAACCGGTCACTCGCTTTATTCCTTGGGTGTCGGTTGATCGGTTGGATTAGTTGAATTTCCCGAATTGTTTTTCGGTTTGGAATCTACATCCTTTATTTCATCTTGAATATCGCTGGCGGCTTTTTTGAATTCGCGTAAACTCTTGCCAATACTTTTGGCCAATTCCGGCAAGCGTTTAGCACCAAACAAAAGTAAAAAAACAATTAAAATGAGAATTATTTCGCCAGTTCCTATGTTTCCCATATTGACTCCTTTGGTTATCTCCAAAATCTCAGGATATAGTAGGCCACAGCCAGCCCTATAATCCCGATAAAATTAAATTTCAGGGTAAAACCCAGTGTAATTGAAAACATTATTAGATCAATCACCGCCGGGCCAAGCCTAATATCAATTGATCGCAAAAAAACTTCTTTGACCACTCCATCCGGAATTAACGATCGCAGTAATTCACCGAGCAGAGAACCAAGCATTGCGCCCAGTAATAGAATACCAATTACGAATAAAATCGAAAGTTTGCGTTTTGTCAAATCCATCCTAATCTTTCCCTAACAAAGATTTAAATATCCCCAATCCGTCAATTGAACCAAGCACTTGTTCCGCGGCTCGTTCCGGATGCGGCATCATACCCAGTACGTTTTTATCTTCATTCAGAATGCCGGCAATGTTATGCCGCGATCCATTGGGATTAGTCGCCGAATTGACTTCTCCTTCAGAACTGCAATACTGGAAAACGATCCTTTCTTGATCTTGAAGCTGCTCTAAAGTACCATCATCGGCAAAATATTGACCACAATAGTGAGCAATGGGCATTTTCAAAACCTGTCCGGCCTCATAATCGCTGGTAAAAGCCGTTGCATTATTGCTTACTCTGAGGTAAACCTCCTGACAGCGAAACCGCATATGATTGTTCGGGATCAAAGCCCCGGGCAATAGTCCGGCTTCCAATAATACCTGAAAACCATTACAGATACCGATAACTTTTCCTCCTCTAGCGGCAAATTGAACAATAGCCGGCATAATCGGTGAAAAACAGGCTACTGCTCCCGCTCTTAAATAATCTCCATAAGAAAACCCCCCCGGTAAGACAATCGCATCGAAAAGGCGCAAAGTAGTATCTTTATGCCAGATATACTCGACTCTCGCTCCCAGAACATGTTTAATAACATGGTAAGCGTCATGATCACAATTCGAGCCGGGAAATACCACTACTCCAAATTTCATCACTCCGCCTCTTCTATCTCGTAACTATATTTCTGAATTACCGGGTTGGAAAGAATGCGGTCACATATTTCCCGAATCAATTTTTCGACTTCGCTCCGCTCAATATTGGACTGCAGCTTAATCTCGAAATATTTGCCGGTTTCCAATTCTTTGATATTCTTATATCCGAGAGTTTCCAGAGTATGTTGAATCGTTTTAGCCTCTGGATCAAGAATGCCTTCTTTATAAGTCACAACAATTTTTGCTACCCACATTTAACGCACCTTTCTTCTAGCAAGATGAACGCGTGGTTCATCGTAGCCAATCAACCACTGCAAGAGATGAGTAATTATATAAATTACCACCAGTGGAAAAATAGCATACCCATTAAAAACTATAGTCCCAATTGTTAAAAGTATTACAGCTCCAGTTTTAAAAGCAGTTAGAAAACCTTTGCGAAAACCAAGTTCGAAGTTAACGCTAAAGCGAATATTACTAACCATCATAAACGATAGTACTATCACCATAGGTAGAATTATTTTCGGATTACCGTAATTGCCTGATAATTTGTAGCTAAACCAGATATAGGAGCCAATCGTCAGAGCACTGGTCGGAACTGGCATCCCGATGAAGTAGCTCTTCTTCACAGGGCTAGCGTGCAGATTAAAACGCGCCAATCTTACGCCACCAAACAGGAGCGGAAAAAAGCTTATTATACCACCAATAAATCCTAATTCAGATACAAATAATTCATGGATCAGCAACGATGGCACCAAACAAAAAGAAACCATATCGCAAAGCGAGTCGAATTCGATCCCAAAATCAGACACCTGTTTGGTGAGGCGAGCTACTTTGCCGTCCAGACCATCAAAAATAATGGCGGCGATAATCAATTCTACAGCTGTGATATAATGACCCCGGATTATCTGGGGTATAGCCAAAAATCCGGCGAACAGGTTCAAAACGGTAAAGATACTTGGAAGAAAATTACGTCTTACTTTCACATCTCTCCAATCACAGTTTCTCCGGCTTTGACTTTTGCCCCCGGACAAATGTTAATTTTCACTGTTCTGGGAATAATTAATTCTACCCGCGACCCAAACATGATCAAACCCAATCGCTCACCTTTCTCCAGGTTTTGGCCAACTTTTACCCGAGAAATAATCCGCCGAGCGAAAAAACCAGCAATCTGAGTCACAGCAATCTTCAGATTATCTTTTTCCATAGTTATCCGGCATTGTTCGTTCTCAGTCGCTGCTTCCGGCTTAAAAGCCGAGTGGAATTTACCATTTTTATGATCAATCTGCCTAACAACTCCCGAATAGGGTGCGCGGTTAATATGCACATTAAAAAGCGACATAAAAATCGCGATCCTGCGACCGCTACCCACGAAAGGGTCATCTACATCGCAAATCTCGACAATTTTCCCGTCTGCCGGAGCAACTAAGAGCGCCGGATCTGGCGGAATAATTCGCTCCGGGTCACGGAAAAAATAAAGCGTAAAAATCATTGCAAACAACGCCAACCCTGAAATCACTATCAGAATCCCCAAATCAAACAATTTTCCCAGAAACATGGCCAAAATAGCAACGATCAACATTGGTATAATCAGGCGCTGGCTTTCTCTGGCGATCATAAATTAAGCCCCGGTCACCTTTTTCAACATTTCGGCATAAACTTCTTCCACACCTCCCAAATCAAATCGGAAGCGGTCTTTATCCAATTTACGGTTAGTGCCTTTTTCCCAAAAGCGGCAAGTATCCGGCGAAATTTCATCCGCCAGTAGAATTTGATCTTTATAACGACCAAACTCCAGCTTGAAATCCACTAGGATCACGCCGATCGAATCGAAATAATCTTTAAGAATTCGATTTACTCGCAGGGCAGTAGACTTGATCGTAGAAAGTTCAGCGGCATTAGCCAGATTAAACCGAATGACATGGTCATCATTTATCGCTGGATCATGAAAGGCATCGTTTTTATAATAACACTCCACGATTGGCTCACTGAAAACTTGCCCCTCCGGTACTCCATAACGTTTGGTGAGACTTCCGGCTGCTACATTGCGTACCACCAATTCAACCGGGATAATTTCAACTCGCCGTACCAGCATCTCGTTATCCGAGAGTTTTTTTAGGAAATGAGTGGCAATACCATTTTGCTCGAGCAGGTTAAATAGATGACAACTGATCAAATTGTTGGCTACTCCCTTGCCCTTAATTTGCCCTTTTTTAATGCCATCAAAAGCGGTGGCATCGTCTTTAAAATACTGAATTACCAGTTCGGGATCTTCAGTAGAATAGACGATTTTGGCTTTCCCTTCGTACAATTTCTCTTTCTTGTTCATAATTGTTCCGAGTTTATCCTTTCAAAAATTCCGTTGATACTTGTCAAGATTTTTTCATAGTTAAAATAAGATTCGATTTCCGCTGGTTCTAACCATCTTAGGACATTTTTATCTTGCAAAAGTATTTCCTTAAAATCGGCGCCCGATTGCCAGACTCGCATTGCATCATTTTGAACAATGGCATAAGCCTCCTCGCGACTGGCCCCTTTTTCAACAATAGCCAGCATAATTTCCTGAGAAAAAATTAAACCGTGCATTCCTTCCAGATTGCGACGCATATTTTCCGGATAAACCATAAGATTGGAAAGCACTTTGCTCATTTCATTGAGAATAAAATCAACGCAAATACAGGCATCCGGCAAGATAATCCGCTCATTGGAAGAATGCGAAATATCACGTTCATGCCAGAGCGGAACGTTTTCCATAGCAGTTACGGCGTAGCCCCGCAGAAGACGGGCCATCCCGCAGATTCGCTCGGAAAGTACCGGATTGCGCTTATGCGGCATAGCCGATGAGCCTTTCTGGCCTTTGGAAAAAAATTCCTCAACTTCCAGGACTTCTGTGCGTTGCAAATGCCTGATTTCAGTAGCAATTTTTTCCAGAGTCGCCCCGATCAATGCCAGCGTAGTAACGAAAAAGGCATGCCGATCACGCTGAATAATCTGGTTAGTGACTAAAGCCGGTTCCAGCCCTAGATTGTGGCAGACGCGTTCCTCTACTTCAGGATCAATATGCTGATAGGTACCGACTGCCCCGGAGATTTTCCCAACCCGGATATCATCCAGTGCCAGCTTAAATCGTTTGATGTGTCGTCTAATCTCCTCCCGAAAGATCAGCAATTTGAATCCAAAAGTAATCGGTTCAGCGTGTACACCGTGGGTGCGCCCGATCATCAAACAATCTCGGTACTCAATGCTTTTTTCAGTTAAAATTTTCTCCAGCTGGTTCAGGTCAGTGAGAATCAATTGACCGGCTTCGCTTAATTGAAGTGCCAGAGCGGTATCCAGTAAGTCCGAAGATGTCATCCCTTTGTGAATGAAACGAGCGGTTGGGCCGACATTTTCACTGACATTAGTCAGAAAAGCGATAACGTCGTGTTTGACCTCTTCTTCAATTTCTTGAATGCGCTTTACTGAAAATTTCGCTCGTGATTCTATTTCATTTAGAGCTTCGTCAGAGATAACGCCTCGGGCATTCTGAACCCGGCAAACTTCCAGTTCAACTTTCCACCAGGTCGCAAATTTATTCTCCTCCGACCAGATTCGTCCCATTTCAGGCCTGGTATAACGTTCAATCATAGGCTATTCTAAAACCAACTGAGTTTCAAATTCACGATTGCCTCGTAGAAATCGGACTTTAATTTTATCGCCTTGTCTTAGTAAGTTTTCCTGGATGTAAGCATATATTTCTTCTGTACGGGTAACCTTTTTCCCGTCAAGCATTATGATAACGTCGCCGACTTTCAGTCCCGAGCGTTCGGCTGGAGTACCTTTCTCCACTCGCGTTACAATTACACCGGTACTTGTCGGTAGATTAAGATACCGAGCTAAAAAACTATCTATGTTCTGAAGTTCCCAGCCAATTTTAAAAGTTCGGCCGGCTTTACCGTATTGCTTAAGATCGGCTACAACCGCCTTTACCCGGTCAATCGGAATGGCAAAGCCGATTCCAATCGAACCCTCACTGAATTGACTACCAGTAAAAATAAAGGTATTGATACCAATGACTTCTCCCAGAGCATTAACTAATGGTCCGCCACTGTTACCGGTGTTGATCGCCGCGTCGGTCTGAATCATATCCTGGTATATTCGGCCGCTCTGTTGAGGACCGAAATCGAGGTCAGTTCCGGAGACTATCCCAATCGTAGCCGTCGGCTTATAATTAACGCTAAAAAGTCCGAAAGGATTGCCAAGGGCAATCACCCATTCGCCAATCATTACATCTTCCGAAGAACCTAATTTGGCATAAGAAAAAGATTTGTCATCAATCTTAAGCAAAGCGATATCAGAAATATTGTCAATTCCGGCTAGTTTAGCTTTATATTCCTTGCCGCCCATCAGAGTCACCACAATTTCTTCAGCGCCCTCGACTACATGAGCATTGGTCACGATATAACCATCGGAACTGATTACTACACCTGAACCGAGGCTTTTCACTCGACGGCGATAAATTTGCTCGGGAAATAGCAAACTCCAGAGTGGATCGTTGAAAAACGGAGAGGCTACATATTCTTGAATCGCTGTAACGTTAATACCCGCCACGGCTGGGCTGACTTTTTCGATAGCTGCGGTTATGGCGTTGCGGCGTGAATTGCTAATTTCCTGTTGTTCTTGCGGATTAGCCAGTAAGAGGCTAATGCCGATAAGAAAACTACTGATCAACACCGAAACTATTTTTTTCACTTCTCGACCTTTTTCCAATCCTCCAGAAATTGGGTAATGCCCTTATCTGTCAGAGGATGTTTGACCATTTTTTCCATAACGTTGAAGGGAATCGTACATATATCCGCTCCAATCAGAGCCGCATCAACAATATGCAGTGGATTACGAATGCTGGCTACAATGATTTCCGTTTTGATACCATAATTGTCGTAAATGGTCTTGATCTGCTGAACTAATTCCATCCCGACCTGGTGAATATCATCCAGACGTCCGACGAAAGGGCTGACGAAAGTCGCCCCGGCTTTCGCCGCCAAAAGTGCTTGCAAAGGTGAAAAGATGAGGGTCGTATTAGTGCGGATTCCCTTCCCGGATAAAATTTTGATGGCTTTTAGACCTTCTAAAGTAATTGGAACCTTGATGACCATATTTTTATGCAAAGCGGCTAGATCCTCAGCTTCGCGCACCATGCCATCGGCATCTAAGCTGACAACTTCGCCGCTTACCGGCCCATTGACGGTTTCGCATATCTTGAGCAGAATTTCCTTAAAATTGCCCTTTTCCTTAGAGAGTAAAGTTGGATTGGTGGTAACCCCATCCAAGAGTCCCCAGGACTGGGCTTTTCTTATTTCTTCGAGATTAGCAGTGTCAATAAACAGTTTCATTTTTAATTGTCCTCCTGATATTTAACATTCCATAAAAACAGCCCCTGCGCTGGAGCTGTGTAAACTTGCATTGTAGTATCATTTTTTCCAAGAAGATTCTTGAAAGCACTGATCGGATATTTTCCTCTGGCAACTTCCATCATCGAACCGACCAGCATTCTAACCATTGCATGTAAAAAGCGATTAGCGGTTATGACGTATACCAAGCGATTATCTTGCTCTTCCCAGCGCGATTCGTAAACTGTCGCGATTTTATTTTCCGTCTCGGTCGCCGCTCGACATAGCGCCGTGAAATCATGTTCGCCCTTCACTAATTCGGCACACATTTGCAACAATTCACGATCAAAGGGAAAATTGACCAGCCAGACATATTTACGTAAAAATACGTTAGCGTTGACGAGAATCTGGTAGTGGTAAGTACGACTGATAGCCGCAAAACGAGCGTGAAATTCCTTCCCGACCTCATGGCAATCGTCAACGTAGATATCGTCCGGCAAAGTTGCATTCAAAGCCTTTTTTAGGGTGTCTGGCGCCAAATCCGTCGCTAAATCAAAATGGGCAGTCTGTCGCCTGGCATGCACGCCGCTGTCTGTGCGACCGGCGGCGATCACCGTCACTGGCAGATTCTGGTTCAGAGGCTTAAGGGCATTTTCAATTTCCGCCTGCACTGAACGATTCTGGAGTTGACGTTGCCAGCCACAATAATTGCTCCCATCATACTGCATGATAATTTTAAAACGACGTTCCATCAGATTTTAACCACCATAAGAATCAAGCCTCCGCAACCAGCCGCCAATCCGATCCAATCGGGAAACTGCCAGCGTAATTGACCAACATAAGAGCGTTTGATTTTGGAATCATAACCGCGCACCGTCATCGCCTCGGCTAAAACTTCGGCTCGTCGAAAGCTCACTACCATTAAAGGCACCAGAATCGTTCGCAAACGCTCAATCTGGCCAAATAAACCACCTGAATCGCAGTTCATAAAAATGCGCCAGCTGTCGTCAAGCCTTTGATATTCTTCTTGCATTAGCGGAATAAACCGTACCGCTATAAAAATTACCTGAAAAATATCATCTACCGGCAAACCGATTATCCTCAGGGGTTTTAATAAATGGTATATGGCATCCAGCACCTCCAGCGCCTTCAACCAGTGAGTAGCAAGAGCCATCAGAGCTATCAAATTACCGATCCTCAGAGTAAAGGTCAGCGGCATTAATAGCAAAACCGACCAGGGATCCCGAGGAGCGGACCGGAAAATAGTGGCAAGTAAGTGCGTTCCAAACAAAATATGGATTAAAAAGGTCAACGGTAAAAATACCAACAAAATTCTGAGAACTTTGAAATTTTCCCTGGCAAAGATAGCTCGGAAAATTATGATAGTTCCCAGTACAATAGCGACGCTAAGCTGGGCATACCAGACTTTGAGACGGAAAATACCTATAGCGGCTATGACCAGCCAGAAGAGTTTTACCCGAGGGTCAAGGTTTTTCATTCTAGCTAGAAATTCAGACTAATTTTAAAAGACATACCGTCCTGATATGATTGCCAGCTGGATTCAATATCTATCGTCGGTTGCTCCAGCTGGCCACGCGTCAGAACAATTACATCGAGCATACTGAAAAGCCGGTTGGCTACCAGGCCGCCGATCGCGAAAGTCGCATTCCGTAAGACGGTAGCACTTTTCACCCGCAGTTTGTCGAAGTGACGACGGGAAGAGTCATCATCCCAAGCCCAGTAATATTCGGGAGTTACCGGATAGAGCAAATTAACAGTTCGATAACGTAGTTTCTGGTCATTATAGGCATAAATATTCTCATAATTGCCTATGTCGGTGAAATAGTATTGATCTTTACCGGCTGGATTCACTCCGGCATGGGTAGCGGCATAGGCTTTCATATCATCGGCAATCGCATTTCCATACCAATAGAAAGCAAAGTAAGTTACCCAGAAAGCTATTTCGGAAGCATTAAAATAACGACTACGTTCGACGTAATTCAAACTGCGCTCGCCCCAGCCGGGAAGAATAGCTGATTTCAATAACAACAGGCGCGCCTGTCCTTGAGTCAATTTGTGAAGTGTGTCCGGTTCAGCGACCAACGTGGAGTCGCTCTGCGCTAAACTAGTCACTGCCAGAATAAAAACTATTAATAATTCCCAAAGACCCCGACGAACTAAATGCTTCATTTTTTCCTTCTTATTATTGAATAGCCGATTAAGAATAATGCCAGTATAACACACAAGTGCGCCAGCCAGTTCCCATATCTCACAAAAATAGTTCTCGGTTCGCCTTGATTGACCGTAGCTGAAAGCCACCCCGATTTACCAAAAGGCAAAGATTGCAGATTCCGGCCATATTGGTCCAGAATAAGTGAAATTCCGGTATTGGCGGAACGAACGACCGGAATACGATTTTCGATAGCGCGCCAACGCCCAATCTCGGCATGTAAAAATGGTGCCGAAGTATTTCCAAACCAGGCATCGTTAGAAACGACTACCAACAATTCCGAGCCCTGACGAGTAGCCTGCCGAACTAGATCCGGAAAAGTTGATTCATAACAAATCACAGAATTAAAAGTCAAAACTGTGTCAGCAACGGCCCGTTGGTCAGTTTTAAGTGGAATCTGGAATAATTTAACCTCTTTCCCGGACTGGAAATTGCCCTGTCCGAGATTGAGATTATTCAATTCCGGAAAATATCCCGAAAGAGGAATGTATTCCCCAAACGGTACCAGATGAATTTTGCGATAATCTTCAATCTGGTTGGAATAGGGACGTAGCAGAAAGGTCGAATTGTAGTATTGATAATCTTCTCCCTGGCGTTCCAGATCGGGTGTGCCGGTCAACAGGTTGACCTGCAGTTGATTGATATGTTCTCTTATTTGAGTCAAAACGGCATAATGGTTTCGGCGTAAAAAAGTCGGCGTGGCGGTTTCCGGCCAGACCACCAGGTCTAGCGGCTGGGTTGCCACTGAATCAGTCAAATCATGCAATAATTGCATATTATTTTTGAAAGATTCCCGATCCCATTTAGCGTTGGGATCAATATTGGGTTGAATCAAACCGACGTTGACTGAGCGCCGGCCGCTTCCGCTCGGTGGCTTTTGCAAGACAATCATACCATAGATTGCCGGGATTAAAAATAGGGCGATAGTTACTACTAAGCGCCGACTCACCTGACGGTAATCGTCGAGATTTTCTAATAATTGATAAATAAGCACATTGATGACCACAATCCAACCTGAAATTCCATAAGGACCAACGACAGCCGCCGATTGAATTAACTGAATGGCATGCGATTGAGTGTAACACAGGTTATTCCAGGTAAAGCCCAAAGAGCCGAGGGAACGCAGATATTCGACCGCAGTCCAGACAATCGGAAACGACCAGATTCCAGCGCGGCGTCCCAGCCGTCGGCCGATAAAGCCGACGACTAGCCCGATAACGGCATAATTCAATGCCAGAAAAATAACCGCCGACACCATAGATAAAGTCGCCCAATACCAGGTTGTACCCTTGTTTAACGCCAACCAGTACATTATCGCCAAATTCAGCACCAACCCGTACACCAACCCTTTTTCAAAACCATTATGAAATTCATCGTCACAAAAAGCTTTAATCAAAGGAACCAAAGCGAAAAAAGCTAAGAATCCCAGCCGCAAGGGCGGAAAAGCCAGCCCACTTAAAACGCCTGAAATTACTATCAACCACCAAAGGTTGATTTTGACTTTCACCATCTTTGGCTCAGAGCTTTTTATAAGGTGAAGTATTGATCGGCCGTTTTTACGCTTTCTTCATCCTTTCTTTCAATAGCCGACCGGGTTTGAAGTGAGTTTTGCGGCGAGCGGGAACATAGACTTCCTCGTTAGTGCGTGGATTGCGGGCTTTGGGTTTGGCTTTGGTCGGTTTGACCTCAAAGACACCGAAATTACGAATTTCAATCCGGATTTTTGGATCAGGTTCACTGAGCATTTCACGCAGAACCATAAAAACGCCGTCTACAATCTCGGCAGTATCAACCAATTTGGTATCAAGCGCTTCAGCTGTGCGTCTGACGACATCTTTTTTGGTGTAAGTTTTTACTTTCATTTTCTAATCTCCTTTTGTTTATTTACGTTCTACTGAAATTATACCCTGCACATTTTGCAATTTGGCTAAAATTTTATTAAGGTGACGCAAATTTTCGACCTGAATAACCAGATTCAAATGAATAATTGATTCATCCACGTCACCATTCACACTGATAATATTCGTATCAGTATTGGCCAGAATGTCAGTAACATCTTTCAGAAATTTCTTGCGTTCTTGAGCCATTACCTTCAGTCGGACTAAAAAGGCTTGAGTGCCTTCGATATCCCATTCGACGTCCAACAGACGCTCATCCTCCTCTAATAAAGAAGGAATGTTCGAGCAGTCACTTCGATGGACAATTACCCCCCGCCCGCGACTGACAAAGCCAATGATTTGATCACCCGGAATAGGATTACAACATTTAGCAAACGAAACCATCAGATTGCTGATACCCTGAACCTTGATGCCTTTGACCGATTTGCGGGCTGTTTCGATAAAAAGTTCGTCCACATCCTGGCGACCAACCTGATCATGTTTCTGGGGAAAGAGTTTAGCATAAATCTGAGGAATGGTCAGAACGCCACTGCCAACTGCCGCATAGAGTTTATCCAGCTCGCTGAAGCCAAGTTCTTCGACTGATTCCTGCACGGTTTTTGAAAACCGCAATTCTTTATTGCGCTGGTTTTCTTTTTCCAGAATTTCCTTGCCGAGATTGACACTTTCTTCGTACTGGGCTTTACGTAAATAACGCTTGATCGCTCCAATCGCTTTGGCGGTCGTGACGAATTTCAGCCAGGCGTAACTGGGTCGGTGGGTATCGGAAGTGATAATCTCGATGGTTTGACCACTATGCAGTTCGCTGTTCAATGGCACCATTTTGCCATCCACTTTAGCTCCGATGCAACGCATCCCGATCTCGGTATGGACTTCATAGGCAAAATCAACCGGCGTGGCGCCTTTAGGCAGGCGAATCAGATCGCCCATTGGCGTAAAGACGAAAATCTCATCTTTGAAAAGATCAATTTTCAGGGTATCCATAAAATCTTTGGCGCCGCTGGATTCAGTCTGCAGAATCTCGATTAAATCCCGTAACCATTTGACATATTTATCAACGTCATCCGGTTTGTCGCGGCCTTCTTTATAGCGCCAATGAGCGGCAATGCCTTCTTCGGCGATTTCATCCATTTCATTCGTGCGAATCTGAATCTCCACCATACGACCGCCCGGCCCATAAACCGTGGTATGGATGGATTGGTAGAAATTGGCTTTGTGGTTAGCGATATAATCTTTAAAACGATCCATAACCGGCGTAAAAAGATCGTGGACAATTCCCAGCACCTTATAGCAATTTTCTTTGGTATCAACTATTATTCGGACCGCGAGTAGATCAAAGATTTCCTCAAAAGGTTTATTTTGAGTCTTCATCTTCTTGTAAATCGAATAAAAATTCTTAGGGCGGCCGACAATTTTGGCTTTGATTCCCTGCTCGTTCAAAGCCTTGACAATCGGTTGAGTGAAAACTTTGATATATTTTTCGCGTTCACTGCGTTTTTCATTAACCTTTTTCTCGAGAAACCGGTAGGCGTCTGGGTCCAGGGCTTTCAGAACCAGGTCTTCCATTTCGGATTTTAGCTTGAACATACCCAGACGATGAGCCAGAGGGGCATATACATCCCGGGTTTCGATTGCGATACGACGTTGCTTGATCGGCGGCAGAGAATCGAGGGTTTGCATATTATGCAGACGATCAGCCAATTTGATGATTAGCACCCGGATGTCTTCCGCAACGCTTAAAAGCATTTTGCGGAAATTATCGGCCTGTTCCTCCTGCCGATTGCGAAAGGTAATCCCACTAATTTTGGTGACTCCTTCGACCAATTTGGCGACATCGCCTCCGAACTTTCCGGAGATATCATTAATTGTGACTTCAGTATCCTCGATGACATCGTGTAATAATCCACCCGCAACTGTTATCGGATCCATATGCAAGTCAGCTAATATGAGAGCGGTGTGGTAGGGATGTTCGAAAAAACTATCCCCGGATTGACGACGCTGGCCGCGGTGGGAGTCGCGTGCGAAACTGTAAACTTCCCAGAGAAAATCCTCCTCGCTTTTGGTCAGCGGGGCGCGTTGATTCAATTTATCAATCAGTGTCAGAAATTTCTGAGGGCGCTGTTTAGTGCGCGGAAGAACTTTATTGAGTAGTTCGGTTGCCATTAAAATGGAGTCGTTATGATTTCTTCTCTTTGGGTACCTTTATTTTCAAAGCGAGTATATTTGTCAATAAATACAGCTTCGACCGTGTCAATCGGGCCGTTACGTTGTTTAGCGACTATGATTTCAGCCAGACGTTCATCTTCGTCGGATGAGGCACTGCTTTCACGTTTATCGTAAAATGATTTGCGGTAGATAAATAGAACAACATCAGCATCCTGTTCCAGCGAGCCACTTTCGCGCAGATCGGATAATTGCGGACGGTGATCGGCGCGCCCTTCGACTGCCCGCGATAATTGTGAGAGTGCAATAACTGGTACTCCAATTTCTTTAGATAAGGCTTTTAGTCCACGTGAAATCTCAGCGATTTCCTGCTGGCGATTTTCAGCTCGATGGCCTTTGATGAGTTGCAGATAATCTATAATCACCAGCTGGATATCGTATTCGGCTTTGGCGCGGCGGGCTTTGGCGCGGATGTCCATCATCGTTAGCACCGGTGAATCATCAATATAGATATTGGCGTTAGCCAAACGCCCGGTTTGCATACTTAACCTTTGCCATTGATCGTTTGGTAATTTGCCTTTTCGGACTAAATCGCTGTTCAATCTGGCTTCAGCGCATAATATTCGCAAAGCCAGCTGATAATCAGCCATTTCAAGACTAAAGAAAGCGACCGGCAAATTGTACTCGACTGCGGCATTCCGTGCAATTGTCAAAGCCAGAGCGGTTTTTCCCATACCCGGTCGTCCAGCTAAAATTATCAGTTCTCCCGGGTGAAAGCCAGAGGTCAATTCATCAAGATCCAGAAGTCCGGTTGGCACGCCGCTCGTGTGCCCTTTACGACTGTGAATCGAATCAATATGTTCGAATGTTCGATTGAGAACATCTACGAAATTCTTAAATCCGCCTTTCATTCGGTTTTCCGAAATGGCAAATATTTTCTGCTCGGCAGTATCCAAAATATCTTGCACCGAATCGCGAGCTTCGTAAGCCTCGGACTGAATTTCATTAGAAGCGACAATCAGGCGACGTAAAATAGCCATATCCAGAACGATATTGGCATAATATTCGACATTGGCGGCTGAAGGAGTAGCCTCGACCAGTCCGGTAACATAATAGGCGCCACCGACCTGTTCCAGCATTTTCTTGCGCTTGAGCTGGTCAATAACACTAACTTGATCAACCGGCTGACCTTCATTAAACAGGTCGGTCATAGCTCGAAATATATGCTGATGAGATTCTTTATAGAAAGCGGTATAATCGAGATATTGGATAGCTTTACTAACCGCCTCTTTATCGAGCATCATTGCCCCGAGCACCGAAACTTCAGCTTCATCGGAATGTGGGGGTACTCTGATTATTTCACCTTCGTTGACAGCCATTTATTCTCCTGTTTGATCCAGGTATAAGTTTTTGATTTTCTTGAAATCTTCCCAGGCATATTTTTTCAAATTCTCATTGCGTAAAAGCGCCGCCGGATGGTAAGTTACAATCAAATCCACATTATGATACCGAAAGATCTGACCGCGCATTTTCTCTAGAGTATATTCGACTCGTAATAAAGTTTTGGCAGAAGTTAAACCGAGACATATTATCAGTCTGGGCCGGATTATTTCGATTTGTTTCAAAAGGTAGGGCTCGCACTTTTCGACCTCGCCGACGCTTGGAGTGCGATTTTCGGGCGGACGACATTTCAAAACATTGGCGATATAAACCTGAGCGCGATTCAAGCCAATTGCCTTCAACATTTTATCGAGCAAATTACCCGCCCTGCCAACAAACGGCAGGCCTTGCAAATCTTCATTAACGCCCGGCGCTTCGCCAATAAACAGCAGTTCAGCGTGAGGATCACCGGTTCCAAAAACCACTTTGGTACGGGTTGCAGATAAATGACATTCTCGGCAATTCTGGCAAATTTGTTCCAGCTCCGCCAGTTGGGTGACAGCATCGGCTTCCGGTTTAGTTTCCTTACCATTTTCCGAAATTAAATAGATTTCAGACGGAAACAACTCCGCCTGTTGCTTGAAGAAGGTTTTAATATCGTCGTAATTTCCGGTCATTTAGGCTTTCTTATAATTCTGAATAACGGTTGCAATGATTGAATCGGCGATGTCATATTTACTAGCTAAAGGAAAAACCCACTCCTGGCCATCCTTCGATAATAAAGTAACGCTATTGGTTTCATGCCCAAAAGCCGCGCCGTTCACTCCGGGATCATTCCATGCGACAAAATCCATCTCTTTGTCCTTCAGTTTGGCTAATGAACGTGCCTTGGCTCCCGGATGTTCGGCTGATTCGATCTCCACGCTGAATCCCACCACGCAGGCCTGACGATTGAGTTTGCGAAAATCACGGATAACGTCAGGCGAATATTTAAGTTTTAGTTCGCTAAAGCCGCTCTCCTTTTTGATTTTCTCAGTGGAAGTTTGCGCCGGCGATAAATCTTCGACCGCCGCCGCCATTAATAAAAAATCAACTTCAGCCGCTTCCGCCAGAACGGCAGAATGCATTTCGTTCGCGGTTTCTACCCGAATTGTTCTCACGCCCACCGGATTTTTTAAATCGGAAGGCCCGCTAATTAGAAGCACATCGGCGCTTTCACGGGCGGCAATTTCCGCCAGAGCATAGCCCATTTTTCCGCTCGACCGGTTTGAGATAAAACGAATTGGATCAATATATTCGCGAGTTGGCCCAGCCGTTACGATAACTTTTCTATCTTTCAGCCAGCTATGACCATTAAGGCGTCGGTCAATGTGCGCCAGAATTGTTTTTTCGTCAGCCAGGCGGCCACGCCCGGTAACACCACAGGCTAAAGTACCTTCTTCCGGCTCGATAATGCCATAACCGAGTCGCCGCAGACGGTCAATATTCTCCTGAGTAATAGGGTTAGAATACATATTATCATTCATCGCCAGCGCAAAAACCGTCTTGTTCCCACCGACCAGAATAACCGTGCTGAGCAAATCGTCAGCGATACCGCTGGCAGTTTTGGCTATTATATTGGCTGTAGCCGGGGATACCAGAATTAAATCGGCTTCAGTTGCCAGATCAACATGCCGGGTTCCAATCTTTTGACCGGCGAACATATCTATGAGAACCGGTTTGTGGCTGTAGGTCTCGAAAATCAGCGGGCTCATAAATTGCTGAGCGGCGTCGGTCATAATTACGGTCACATCCGCATTACAGTCATTGACCAGACGGCGTAGGAGACCGGCTGATTTATAAATGGAAATGCCGCCAGTCAGTCCCAGAACGATTTTTCTATTCGTTAAATTCACTATCGAATTCCTCGAGTGGTTTTTCTTCTTCTGGAGTCATATAACGATAGTTGATTTGATCTTCTAAAATTTCGTTGATGGCCAGGGTCGTCGGCTTTTCGAGCTCATCCCAATTTTGATCGTCGGTGATTTCGGGCGGAGTTTCTTCGAAAGTCTCTTCTTGCTCCTCGATCATCGTCGGCAACGGATATTGAGCCATACGCAGGGAGTTAATCTGACGCGCACGTCTGGCGGCAACAATCACTAATTCGAAAATATCGTCCGATTTCCTGGTTAGTTTGTCGAAAGGAAGGGTTTCAGTCATTCTTTAAATGCTCCTTTATAATATTGATAATTTTATTGATAGTAGTTTCCAGATTATCATTGACAATTTGAAAGTCGAACTGTTTACTAAGTTCCAATTCATCTGGAATTCGTGCTTTCCGTAAGGCGATTGAACCCGAATCATCTGTCCCTCGTTTCTGAAGGCGTCGGTCGAGTTCTGTATTACTGGGTGGTAAAAGGAAAATGCTAAGGAATTGGTTGGGGTAATTTTTTTTCAGGTTGAGAGTACCTTTGGCATCAATGTCTAAAAGCAAAATCTTGCCATCTCTTAAGGCTTTTTCGATTGTTTCTTTTAAAGTTCCGTAGTAATTACCGAAAATCTCTTGCCATTCAGCCATTTTACCTTCACGAATATTTTGCAGAAATTGTTCACGGGTGATGAAATAATAATCTACACCGTCGCACTCATTCGGACGAGGTGGGCGCGTAGTACAGGAAACCGAAAAAACAAAGCGGTCGTCCCTTTTCATTAATTCGTGGCAGACCGTGGTTTTACCCGTTCCAGACGGAGCGGCAATGGATACTAAAAGGCCTTTGGATTTCATATTACGTTCTGGATTTGTTCACGAATTTTTTCGAGTTCATCTTTCAGACTAACGACCAGATGAGAAATTGCGCTACTCTCCGATTTAGCTCCTATTGTAGTAATCTCTCGATTCATTTCCTGGGCTAAAAAATTCATCTGCTTGCCGACTGGCTCGTCACTTTGTAATAGCAATGAAAATTGCTGTACGTGACTGCGCAGGCGAGTGCATTCCTCGGTAATGTCCAGCTTTTTGGCTAAAATCCCAGCCTCCTGAATCAAGCGATTTTCGTCGAGTTGACAATCCCGGCATAGCTCCGCCAGGCTCTGCCGATATTTCGCAAAATATTCCTGACGCGATTGCCGCGAGAGTTCTTCAATTTCTGAACATTTTTCCAGGATAAATTGCAAATAACTATGTAATTCGCGGGTAATAAATTCGCCTTCCCGGCGGCGCATAGCAACAAGTTCAGCCACCGCTTTTCTTAGAATCTGCTTTACCTGAGTTAAAAGTTCGGTCATATTGGCATTCTCGGAATCAGTTAAAAATATTTCTGGATAAGTGAGTAGATTCTGAAGAGTAACAGGTTCTTCGATTTGCAGTTCGCGCGCCAGGTCACGAAGAGCCCGGTAATATTTTGCCAATAACGCGGTATTTAATTGCACTTCAGGAATTTTTTCTGAACTATTTATCTCGATAGTTATCCGCACGTGACCACGCCGCAGATCATCAGTCACTAAGCGTTTCAATTCATCGGTGTATGGTTCCAGCGGTTGCGGAAGATTGAATGTCAGGTCTAGAAAGCGGTTATTCTCGGAGTAAATCTCAACGCTGATTACTTGCCCGTCCGTGCGGGACTCCATTTTGCTATAACCTGTCATACTTTCCAATTGCGAATCTCCTATCAAACTGGCTGTAAAATTAGCGAATCTATTTCAAACTGTCAAATTTAAAATCACGATTTAGTCTTTATTTTATATAAAATTGCAACCTATTTTTAATTACAAAAGGTCTTTTACCACGAAGACACGAAGACACAGGGAAAAGGTTGAGGTTGAGGCTGAGGAAAAGAGGAGAATGGGAGAAACGGAAAGCGCTTGACTTGAGTCAGCGCCAGATGACCTGGTTTAAGCGACAAAACGGAGTTTTTTAAGTTCGTTTAAGTGCTTACACGAAATTAAAATAACTCTGCGATATATAACCATTCACGCATCCATGCCTTTATACTTTGAACCGGCTACCTCCCGAATACTATTCTTTCAGCACTTTGATAAATGTTAATTTAGCTCTACTTTTCAGTATGTTTAACAGCTGGTTACATATTGAAAGAATGGCGCGCGAATTCAAACAGTTGATCGGCGGTGCAATTTGCGGAGCGCCCTTTACCTATCAAAAGGATCATTTGCATATTCCACTGGAAATGGCTGGAGATTGGCAATGTCTCCATTTTTGCGTTCAAGCGCCTTTACCCTTTTTAACTTTAGAAAGGGATTTGCCGAACCCAAAACACAAAGTCAATCTGCTCCGCGACGTTACCGGTAAAACTATTACTGATTTAGTTTGTCGCGAAAACGACCGCCAGATTTTAATTACTTTAAATGGCGGGATTGCCTTCCTTCTATTCCGTCTCTACGGAATCAATGGCAATGTACATCTTCTCGATTCATCCGGTGAGAGCCAGGATTCTTTTAAAAAAGTAAAAAAGACGGTTGACTTCGAGTGGAGCAATTTCCGACCCGCCAACCGCCTTTTTCCCGATGATGATGACATTATCAGTTTATTGCACCAGCATCCCGATCAGTCGCTGATGACTTTTTTCACCAAATCATTTCAGCCGGTTTTGCCGAAAACTCTCGTGACGGAAATTGGTTACCGAACCAATCTGTCACCGCAGAACTCAATTATCAATTTGAGTAAAGAACAGGTTGAAATTCTCGCCAAAACCCTAGCTGAATTGGCCGATGAAATGGCAACTTCTTTGCCGCGGATTTATATCGGTGAGCCGCCGATTTTCAGCTTAATCGAACTGCAATCGCTTTCAAATCGCGCATTCACCCAATACGACTCAGTAATCACCGCCCAAAACCAATTTATTCAGGATTTTCTGAACCTTTATCGCCTGAATGAAAAGAAAAAATCCTTGCTGAGACAAACCGACCTACAATTGAGCACCATCCAGAGAAAATTAATCAACCAACAGAATGAACTGGCGACTCTGCCAACGGCTGACAATTACCGGGAATGGGCTGATACCCTTATGGCGGCGGCATCCAGCATTCCGCATCATAGCAATTCGGTAACTTTGCCTCAATTGACCGACGAGTCATACCAGATTACCATTCCGCTTGATCCCAGACTCAATCCGATTCAAAATGCCGAGCGCTATTACGCTAAATCACGCGAGATCGAAAGATCAAGGTCTGAACTGGCCCAAAAAATTTCCGAGGGGGAACAGTTAATTCAGCGGCTTAAAGATATCAGAAAAAAAATTGCCGAGGCTAACGATTTCAAAATTCTACGGCCTTTATCCAGCCATTTACCGACACAGCTGCAAAACTCGATTGAAAATATCCATCAGCCTTTTATTCGTATCAATTTAAACGGCTGGGAAATTTTAATCGGCAAAAGCGCTCGGGATAACGACGAACTTCTCCAGAAATACGCGCGACCGAACGACTTCTGGCTTCACGCTCAGGGAACGAGCGGCTCGCATATAGTCGTTCGTAATCCCGGCAAGGTCGTGAGTTTGCCTCGTCCTATTCTGGAAAAAGCGGCTGGGCTGGCGGCTTTTCATAGCAAAGCCAAACATTCAGCGGTTGTGCCGGTGATTTTTACGCAATGCAAGTATGTTACCAAACCGCGACATTCGGCGCCCGGTGCGGTAACCGTCAAATTCGAGAAGACAATTATGGCGGAACCGCTCGATCCTAAGAAATTTTTATGACCACTAAGACACTAAGATATTTAAAAGTTTTAGAACATCAGTTTACCGTTAAGATATTTTTCAAAGGGTAAAGAAAATAAGGCCAAGGTCAAGATTAAGATTAAGCCTAGAAAAAATCATTACAAAGCAATATGCCTGAGGAAATACTGAGGAAATACAATATCTCTTGGTTGGTAAAGCCTATAAGCATTTTTCAAGGAAATAATTTTACGACAATTTACCTCTTAAATAATCTGAAAAATGTACTTTAATTCTTTATTATTAATAAATTCTTCGTGCCTTCGTGTCTTCGTGGTTTAAAAATCCCCCACCATTGCCTTTGGTTATTTTCATGTCTAATTTTTGAAAGTTTTCTGAAAGAAATGATTTGTTGATGAAAAAACTCTTTCTATACTGTCTTACCGGTTTTCTTTTGTTTCAGTCCTGCGGATTTTATGGGCGTCAACGCGGTCCGACTGACTGGCATCGCATTCCCAAGCCGGATTATACTATTCCACCCCAGGCACAATACATCGGAGGCTTGAAAATTTGCCTCGATCCGGGTCATGGTGGCGACAACCATATTCAGAATTATAAGCGTGGATCAACCGGGTTACGTGAAGCCGAGATAAATCTAAGAGTAGCTTTATACCTCAGAGAATTTCTTGAAAAGTCCGGCGCAACGGTAATTTTAACTCGCAACGGTGACTATGAAATTGATTTAAAAAAACGTGCCGAGATTGCCAATCTCAATCAGGTTGACGTTTTCATTTCTGTGCATCACAACGCCGCAACTAATCGCCAGGCCAATTATGCTTCGACCTGGTATCACGGCGATGCCGATTATTCGCCAGCCAGCCTCGACTTGGCACGCTACATCCAGCAAAGCCTAATCGAAAATCTGCGCCTGCCTCAAATACTACCAACCGGTTTGCTCTCCGACTATCTGATGTATCCAGATGGGTTCGGCGTTCTGCAGAATCTCAATATGCCGGGCGTTTTACTGGAAATTTCCTTTTTTACCAATCCCCAAGAAGCAAAATTGCTCAGCAAACCGGAATACAATCGCTTGGAAGCTTATGCTATTTACCTGGGAATCGTACGCTGGGCGGCGGCTGGAATTCCCAAAGTTGTCCTAATTGAACCGCGCCCCGATACGACAATTACCGACAAACAGCCAACTATTTACTTGAAAATTAAAGACGGTTTGCATGAACGTCCTGGGAACTGGATGCTCAGTCGCGAGCAATATTTCAGTCGCCAGGTAACCTTCTTCCTCGACGACTCGATTGCGCCATTTATACTGGATCGCGATCAAAACCTGATTATTCATATTCCGGAAAAACCGCTATTCAACGGTTGGCATACTACTTATGCCGAGGTCGTCAATTACCTTGGCAATCATAATTTGCCACATCGAGACCGCTTCCGAATCGCCCCACCATCTCAGTATCTATTTGCAAAAGCCTGGAATGACCGTTTGCCCGCCGACGGAAAAGCTTTTACTGGCATTGATGTCTTAGCCCTAGATTTGGATAGCCTTGCAGTAGCTGACGGCGATACGATCCGAGCCGTCTCTGACTACGGAAAATTGAACCGCAGTGCCGCCACAACTTCCAATGGATTAGCAACATTTTATCTTCAGGCAGATTCTTTACCAGGGATCGCAACTTTGGAATTTTCAGCTGGTAAGGCGCATACAAATTTGAAAGTATCTTTCTGTGATACCAATGTTACTCTAATCGCCGGTTTTTGCCGGAGCGAAAATAATAGCCTACCGATCGAAAATGTTTTGGTAACTCTTCTGCCGAATTCGATTCAACAATTAACAAACGCCGACGGAGTTTACTATTTCCCACAGGTCAAATCTGGACGTCACACTTTAAATTTCCAAAAAAATGGCTACTTCAGTCAGAACCTGGAAATAGTGGTTGAAGACGGAAAAAGTAATATAGACGCTCTCGAAATGCGTGAAGTATTCAACGGTGTTCTGCATAATTTCGTCATAGTACTCGATCCCCGTTTCGGCGGTCAAGAATCAGGAGTAAAAATCACTTCTAACTTGAATTCCGCCCAGGTCAATCTGCAATTAGCTCAAATCCTGAAAACGCTATTCGAACAAGCTGGCGCTAAGGTCTATTTAATCCACGATCTTGATTCCACCTTGAGCCGTGATCAGCGCATTAAACTCAGCAACCAATTCCCAGAGGGCGGCTATTATCTGAGATTAAATCTGGATAACAATAGCCAATCTGGCCGATTGTTCAAAGGTGGATATTATGCTGGCAATGAAAATGGAAAAGGGCTTTTACAATCAATGGCAAGTCGTTTGACTAGTAATGGTTTCTGCGACCAAATTCAAATCGCCGGTTCGACTGAAAAGGAATTGGTCAAAACCAATCGGCGCGCTTTATCACTCGATCTGCAGTTAAAACCGCCAGACAGCATGCTAATCAGCAATGAAGCCGGCCTTTCGCGGATTGCCTGGGACATTTTTCTGGGGTTGGTAGAAGGAATAGGTGGGAAAAACTTACCAGATGGCAGTCTTTCTATTCAAATATTAATCCAGGACAGACCGCTACCTGATATTAAAATCCAAATCGGTTCAGTTCTGCCACAAATCACCGATAAAAATGGTGAGTGTTATTATGAGTTTCTGAAATCGGGTAATTATTTGCTGAACCTTCGATGTCCCGATGGAGTACTTGTCGAATTAATTGTGCCAGTTAATGGTAAGACACAGAAACTAATAATTGATTAACTATCTCGGCTTAAGCATTCGGTAATTATTTTGATTAAAACAAGAGACTATGCATCAACAAAGTCATCGAACAACTGTTGAAGTTCGGCTTTATTACTAATAATGCCTGGATAATGCGCTATTTAATTTAACATCCAAATTTTAATAGAAAATTAAGTCTCTGGAACTAGCTTTTCGCTTCTTTTTGAAATATTGATGACAAGATTGAGAACCCCGGTTAAGAGTACAAGATATATAGCCCCAAAAATGATTACATCTGGTTTTTTGAAAATGGCCGCTATAATTGGAGAAAAGCCGAGGATGAACACGGGAGTGTAGCCCATTCTATGGATAAAATAAGCGATGAGAGCGGCGGGAATACAACTGATGAGTACCTCGAGCGGAATATAGCATAAAAGAATCCCAAGAGCCGCAGAAGCGCCTCGTCCGCCATGAAATTTGTAGTAGATGGGAAAACAATGCCCAACAACAGCCAAAGAAGCCGCAATGATTATCGGAAAAGTTTCAAGTTCAATCAGCTGTCCGATTACGACCACGACGACTGCTTTTAACGCATCCAATATTCCGGCTAGTAAGCCTAATCCCTTGCCCACATTTACAAATACATTAAAGGCTCCAGAATTTTTGACACCAACTGTTCTAATATCTTTTCCGGTGCGTATTTTGGTAATGATATAGCTAAAAGAGATTGATCCCAGAAAATAGGCTAATATTGCAAGAATTATTGTCTGGTAAACCATTACTCCTATTTCCTATTTTAATACAAAACTCCCGCCCCAGGTACCTGGCCCTACGTGAACAGCCTCGACAAACCTGGCATGTCCATGAACGAGTCTGCGGTAGGTAAGGTTTTCATTTATTTGATTTTCTAAATCCTTAAGCTCGTCGGAATCAATGTTTTCAAAATGAAGAATATTGATCAGCTGGATTTTATCAATCTTCTTTTGCGCCATCTTCTGTTTAATATGATTGATAATTACCTTGTTGGCAGCCTGGTAGGTTCGACCTTTGCCGACCGGTAAAAATCCTGAATCAGTTACTTCGCCAAATGCCCCCACGACAGGTATTATCTTAAGTACTGACCCGAGCAGCGATTGCGCTCTTCCGATTCTGCCTCCTCTATACAGGTAATTCAAATCCGGAACACAATAATATGAGTAAGTATTTTTTACAACTTCGTCTATTTGCGAGATAAATTCATCAATACTATCCGCTTCTTTCAGGAGTTCTATAACTCGTAGAAGTACCGCTCCCACACCGGACGAGGCTTGATTCGTATCAATGTTGATGATTGGGATCGTGCTTTCATACTCTTTTCGTACTCCTTCTGCCATCTGGACGGTTGCCGCAGACATATTACTGCCCATTATTACATGGACAATGAGGTCATATTTATCCTTATTTTTTTCGATTACTTCGACGACATCTTTTCTAATCAAGGCTTGAGAACGAGCAGTGATTTTTTCTTTCTTGAAACGCTCAATGAGATATTGAGCAGTATACTTTTCATCTTCAAAATATTCTTTTTCATCAATTACTACAGGATATTTCACAACCGCGACGTCTGGGTAATCAATCTGCTCGTTTTTTATTCCGAGATTATCGCCGGTAAGTATAAGTACTTTTTTATCCATTTCAATTCTCCTCATTCAAAGGTAATATAGTAATTATAGCGATTCTGGCCACCATAATATATTTCAAATTCACAACTTGAAAATTGTCGTTGCAAAACTGCAATCAGCGAGCCATTGTTTTTTTCCATTTTGCCTCGGTATAAGGTAATCAGCGACTCATTTTCCCTTATTTTTTCTATGGAAAGTTTGATGAGATCAGTCAAGTTTGAATGATGAGCAAGGATGTTTTTATTATGGATGCTGAAATAGTTGCCCTTAGGGATTGTATCAAAATCGGTTTTAAACTGTCGGGTTGCTCTAGCTATCCGGCAGAATTTAATAGTATCGAGATTTTCCCGCATGATATTGGCATTTGACAAAATGTCCATTTCAGGGGAAAAATTGTACATCATACTGATCATCTGAATCACATTTTGGGTTTCTATTAGTTCTACATTGCTTTTGCATAATGTAATTGCTGATTTGAGACTGGCGAGAATATCCGAGTCATCAGCCGCAACAATGATATTTTTCGCTCTGGTTTTGAAAAGAGCATTCCCTATTTGGTGAACTGAAGGTTTTACCTGCTTATATACAAGAATATCCGTCGCCCCAAGGCTTTTTAATATTTTGGCAAATCCCTCTCCATTGACAATCAGTAGCACCGCCAGGTCGCGTTCATAGAATTCTTTATCTTCCGATATAAGATTTTTGTGTTGCACTTTCATATCGTCTATTTTGGTCGCCGAGATTTCCCCAAGATTTTCTAAAGACCTAAGAAGGTCTTTGGGCTTATTAGTATGGATATGGCATTTGTAAATATCGCCTGATTCAATAATAAGGATACTGTCTCCGTATGATTCCAGTCGCTTTTGGATGGAATCTTTTCCTATTTTGTCTGATTCGAAAACAAATTCGGTACAGTAACGGTATTGAATATCTGGATTCCAGGTTTGATACAGTTCGTCACTTTTTTCTAAAATTTCTTCGGCAAGCTTATGGTTGTTATTACGCTGGAGCAAATTATTAAACAGAGTCAGAATATTTGCAAATGAGATATTGGTAATATTATTTAGGGAAATATTTAAAGGGATCAATTTTTTACGCTCTTTGCCCGACTCATATTTCCTATCTTTGACAACAGAACGGATAAAACGGCTTGTCGAGAGGACATTTGCAATATTCATAATCGGACGAATCCTGGTACCTGTGTATTCCAGTCCCGTAGCTAATCCTTTAATAAGCACAAGAAATCCCATTGCACCGGAATCCACTACTCCAGCTTTTTTAAGAACTGGTAACATCTCAGGGGTTTTTCCCAAGGTTTCTTCCAGATCGGGGACGATGTCTTTGATGATAGAAAGGGCATCTTTGCCATCCATTGCCAGTTCGGAGAATCGCTCGGCAAATACTCTCATTAAAGTGAGCATTGTGCCTTCTTTTGGATTCGAAATTTCCGCATAGGCATGCTTATATCCCGAAATTAAGGCCTGAGCAACCTCCGTATTAGGTATTTTTTGATCTGAGGGACAGTCAGCCAATTTCTTGGCCACGCCTTGGGCAAAGAGAGCCAGAATAACACCCGAGCATCCGCGACTATTTAGCGTCATCCCTTCGGCAAGGGCGGTTATATATTCAGATAGGGATGATTGATCAGAAGTAAAATTTTTGGCGTGAGCCAAGCCACCCTGTATGGTAAGAACCATATTTAGACCGGTATCACCATCCGGAACAGGAAAAACATTCAGGTCATTGATCCGATTCTTTTCAATTGAAAGCACCGTAAGTGCGTCTTTTATTATCCTATTGAGATCTGAGGCTGTTAGTTCCATTTCTACTTTCTAAGGAATTTACCATAATTAAATATCTCAGAAATTCAAGCCAACTATTTTATTTTACATAATTGATTCGATTGTTGCAAACCAATTTTTCCATATTGGTTTAAATTTTCTGGATATAAATTAAACTTTTTAAAAATAATCAGAATTAACGAAAAGAATTCTACAATACTCTAAGACCTACAACCTAATTTGGAATGAATAGTGATTGGATTGGCACAACCACTTGAGGTCAATGTACTGTAAGCTAATTTAGATCAATTGAAATAGACAATCTATTCCCCAACGGAAATTAAAGAGAAACTTCTCCTAATGTTTACAATTTTCTTATAAAATTTTCTTACGCAATTTCCTGCCCACCGGTCAGGCAGGTTGGGATAATTTGCAAAAATTTATTATTTTTTTCTTTGATTTATCCTGCCAGGAATTGTCTCTTTTCCAATTCTTCTGTAATGCCCTAATTCATCCGATTTGGCTAAAAGTACTCCCTAATTTTTCCCAAAAAATAAAAAACCATCTGTCTTTTCTTAGAATAAATTAATATTCAAAAATTTATTTCATCTTTATCCCAATTTTGGTTGGATATACTGATAATCTTCACGATAAATCAATTTTACATTTAATCATTTTTCCGTCGGAAATTGCCAAAATGCTATGCGAATAATTTTTATTTGAAAAATTGAAAAAATGACGTATAATAGCGCGTTTTTTTATAACTTTCAAAACGATGCCATCATCGGTTTGAATTTTGATGTCATAAGTAACTCATTAATGGAGGGTTTATGCGAAATGGAAAAAATCAAATACGGCTACGGACCTCACTTAATGCTGGATTTGAATGATTGCGATTCAGAAGTATTAGATAATCTCGATGCTTGTTTCAAGCTATTAAACGAACTCCCCCCCAAAATCGGTATGACCAAAATTACCCAACCTTATGTTTTCCGTTATGAAGGGCGTTTCCCCGGTGACGAAGGTATCACGGGTATCGTGGTCATCGCCGAAAGCCATATTTCTTTACACACTTATCCCAAGAAAAAATTCGTTTTCGTCGATCTGTTCTCCTGCAAATCATTCGATGTTGACACGGCTCGCCAATACATCATTGATTATTTTAAATGCCAGTCGCCGAAATGGTATTTAAAAGAACGCGGCGAAAATTTCCCCCAACATCCTTAGTCTGACATAAACTATGCCGACAACCTTTTCACCCGGAGCATTTGGTGCGCTCGAACCGGATTATTGCCAATATGAACAATCCCGGATAGCAATTCTACCAATTCCTTATGACAGGACAACCACCTGGCAAAAAGGTTCCGATAACGGACCGGCGGCTCTACTTGCCGCATCTGCCAATATGGAACTTTATGATATTGAAACCGATTCGGAAGTTTACCGCCAGGGGATAACTACAATTGCCCCGATTGCTTGTCCGCAAAAGCCGGAAGACCTCGCAGTAATGGTCGCCGAGAAAACCAGTGAGTTATTGAACGATGGTAAATTCGTAGTCGGCATCGGCGGCGAACACTCGATTTCAATCGGACTGGTACAGGCTCACGCTAAGCGCTTCCCTGACCTGTCAGTTTTACAGCTGGACGCTCACTCGGATTTGCGGGATGAATATGAGTATAGTAAATATAATCACGCCTGCGTTATGGCGCGCATTCAGGAAATCTGCCCTATAATGCAGGTCGGCATTCGTAGTATGGACATTAGCGAATTACCACGACTGGACCAATCTCGAGTAGTTTTTGCGCATGAATTTCGTAATTTGCCGGAAATTTTTAATAGAATTGCCGCCAATTTGACCAATAACGTTTACCTAACCGTTGATCTGGATGTTTTCGATCCGGCGGTTTTCCCCTCTACCGGCACTCCTGAACCGGGTGGTCTGGGCTGGTATGATGTTATCACCGTCATTGCCAGCGTTATTCAAAAAAAGCGGATTATCGGTATGGATGTTAACGAGCTTTTACCCAACCCATCTGACAAAGCCCCGGATTTTCTGGCGGCAAAACTAATTTATCGAACTTTAAGCATGATATACGCAAAGGAGTCCAAGAAATGAAAAAGGACGATTATTTGAAAAAGGTAGTCGAACATATTGACATTAAATCATTCGACGCACGTCCAATTCTGAAAGCCTATAGTAAAATGGCTTTTCAGGCGCGCAATCTGGCCGTCGCCGCCGATATTTACGATCGAATGCTAAAAGACGAAAAATGTAAAGTCATCCTGACTTTAGCCGGATCACTATTCAGTGCCGGATTGAAAAACGTCGTAGCTGATATGGTCGAAAATAATATGGTGGATGCCATCGTTTCGACCGGAGCTTTGATCGTTGATCAGGATTTCTTCGAAGCGCTCGGTTATAAACATTATATCGGAACTCCTTTTAGCGACGATAATGAATTACGCGAACTGGCGATTGATCGCATTTATGACACTTATATTGATGAAGACGAATTGCGCATCTGCGACCTGACCGTTGCTGAAATCGCCAATTCTCTACCACCGCGGCCTTTTTCTTCGCGTGAATTTATCCGGGAAATGGGAAAATATCTCGACAAATTGGGTATCAAAACCGACCAATCTGTCATCTACTCAGCCTATAAAAAAGGCGTCCCAATTTTTGTACCGGCTTTTTCGGATTGTTCGGCTGGATTCGGACTAATTCACCATCAATGGAATCGCAAAGGTGATATGGTAACGATCGATTCTGCGCGTGATTTTCTCGAGCTAACCAAAATCAAAATCGCCGCCGCAGAAACCGGCATTTTAATGATTGGAGGCGGCGTTCCTAAAAATTTTACTCAGGATGTCGTCGTGGCTACGGATGTTCTCGGTATTGAAAAGCCAATGCATAAATACGCTGTTCAATTGACCGTAGCCGACGAACGTGATGGAGGGCTGTCCGGTTCAACCCTCAAGGAAGCCAGCTCGTGGGGTAAAGTTGACACTAAATACGAACAGATGGTTTTCGGCGAAGCTACGGTCACAATGCCGCTCCTGATCAGTTATGCTTATTATCAGGGCAATTGGAAAAAACGGCCGGAAGCCCGCTTTAACGACCTATTTATTTAATGTAGATTCATTCATCAATTGATAGACAACTAATAACTAAAAGATATTTCTGCCTCAGTGACATAATTTTATTACCGGCTGTTTATCTAAAATATTACCAAACTTAAATCGGTGACCGAGCGACAAATTACAATTTGTAATTCTATTATTTTAAACGCGATGACGTTCGTGGTTAGATCGAAAGCTATATTCGTTTGCATTGGTTAGCTTGATTTTTTTTGCTAATTCTTAATCAATTATTTGCCTGTGGTTTTTCCCATTTAGCCCGATCGAGGCGGTCTAATTTAATGGCGTCTTTTACGCCAACAATGATAAAAACTAGAATGAAAACCCCGGCCAAAATTGCACCAATAACGTCAACTACCTTCCACGGGTTATTATTTAACACTACCACAGTAGGATTCCAGAAAATCAGTATCGTATTCACTATTACCACCAGAATACGAATCTCGGTCGGACCAATCTTGGCATATGATAAACGAAAAATACCTTCGGTATAAGCGCCTACATGGGCATAAATATTCAACAACAAATAACCAATGGCGAGAAACAGGCTAATATCAAGACGCATCAGTGGTGAAAGCCCAAACGCAACTAAAATAATCGTCGTCGAAAAAGCGTCGCACATATGGTCAACGAAATACCCATATTGTTCCCGTTCCTGATGACGCACCCGGGCTAATGTGCCATCAAGGCTGTCCGCCCACCAATGTAAAATAAAACCGAAGTTCGCCAGCATCAGCCACCAATTCGAATAGGTAGTTAACACATATCCAAGAGAAATGACTAAAGCCGCGACAATGCCTAAAATCGTAAGTTGGTCCGAAGAAACCCAGTTCGGCAGGGCGGCCGCCATTTTAGGAAGGTTACGTTTTTCCCATGGGCCGGTCCATGTATTGATGATTCGTTTGGCTTTCTTTTGATTTTCCATTACGTCTCTTCCCCCTAATTATTTTTCACATCTAATTTAGGTTTTTTGAAGATAACCAATTCATTAACAAAAATCTTAATAAACGGGCCAATTGACATTCCTATTATATCAGCTAAAATATAATGGAGATCAAAAAAATGGGTAAGCACTGATAAAGTACCCAAATTGAAAACAAAGTCCACCCCGGCTGTAATTACATTGTATTTCCAGAGTCTCTTGAAAAAATCGGCAGGAGTACGGGCAACCCGACTACTCCAGGTCCGAAAATAATACCAGGTAAAATTATGCAAAATGGCTAATTCAATCGCGCAAGCTCCGGCAACCGTAACCGGAATTTTTAATTGACCGTGCAATACCCAGAGCGATCCAAGATTAACGAGCGTTCCCAGCCAGGCTATTAATTGAAATCTAATAATTTTCTTGAAATTCATTTAATTAACGATGTTATAAATCATAAATTCTAATTGTTCATACGAGTGCAAATATAAAATATTTAAGATAGTTTTCAAACTCTAATATCTTTGCTGGAAATCCTTGAAAATATTCAAAGTTCAAATCGTTTAAAATAAACTCTTTGCGCTCTTTGCGAGAGACTAATTAAAATTTAAGCAACTTTGTAGCGGGGGTAGGATTCCTCCTTCAGGAGTTCCTCCGGAAGAACCTACGTCCCGAACGGTCGGGATATGAGCCCAACGAGCTATTTCACAGGTAATTTTAGTAAAGAAAGAATATTCAAAAAGATTATCCAGTTCTTAAAATAAATACCTTGCACCCTTTGCGAGAGATTAAAAGTATATGCTTTGCGCCCTTTGCGAGAGACTAATTAAAATTTAAGCAACTTTGTAGCGAGGGTAGGATTCCTCCTTCAGGTCGCACAGGACTCCTGTTGGAGAGTTCCTCCGGAAGAACCTACGTCCCGAACGGTCGGGATATGAGCCCAACGAGCTATTTCACATGTAATTTTAGTAAAGAAAGAATATTCAAAAAGATTATCCAGTTCTTAAAATAAATACCTTGCACCCTTTGCGAGAGATTAAAAGTAAATACCTTGCGCTCTTTGCGAGAGACTAATTAAAATTTAAGCAACTTTGTAGCGGGGGTAGGATTCGAACCTACGACCTTTGGGTTATGAGCCCAACGAGCTACCAGCTGCTCCACCCCGCGATCAATTTTAAAAAATCGGATATAATTTGCATAAAATTTGGCAAAATGACAAGCAACAAAAATGGTTTTATTGAACAAAATCACAGAATTCTATTTTGCCAAAATCGGATTGCTTTGAATAGGATTCCTGCCGATTAAACCTGGCTAATCGCCCATTCGAGGGCTGAAGTTAAAAAACTCTCAGGAAGCTCTTTGATATAATTTTCTTTTATCAGTGTTTGAAACATCGCACGAGAAGTTTGAATATCTACTTCAGCCTGCTGAAATGCCGACTCGGCATTAATTATTCTCCGCGCCATTCCCTCTTGAATTGCTCGCTCAGCTACGGCGGCAACTTCGGAAGGAAAGACCGCTGTTTCATCCATTTTCGGAATAATATTATCCGGTGTTATGCCACGCTTTTCGGCAAAATCAGCCAAAGCCTGGGCCGCTGCAATGGCCATCGAATCGGTTATTTTACGAGCTCGCACTATCAAAGCCCCCTTCAAAATTCCAGGAAAACCAAGTGAATTATTAACCTGATTGGGAAAATCACCCCGACCAGTAGCCACGATGAAAGCACCCGCTTCTTTGGCGGCATGCGGCCAAATTTCCGGGATGGGATTAGCGCAGGCAAAAACAATCGCTTTATCAGCCATAGATTTGATCCATTCCGGTTTAATGACATTCGGTCCCGGTTTTGAGAGTGCAATCAGCACATCCGCCCCTTTACATGATTCAACAAAATCAGTAACACAGTGTGGATTGGTTAATTGGCATAGTTCCCATTTACGATAAAACCGCGGATCGTCTTTAATATCCGTACGATTGCGGTGAAGCCCTCCACGTGAATCAAAGAGCGTCATCTTTTGAGGGTCACCTCCAGCCGCAATAATAATTCTGGCAATGGTCGTATTCGAAGCACCAGCTCCTAACATTGTGATTTTCACCTCGCCGATCTCTTTCTTTGCCAATTTCAAGGCATTAATTAGACCGGCTAAGGTCACACAAGCTGTTCCCTGGGCATCGTCATGCCAAACCGGAATTTCACATTCCTTAGTAAGCACATCCAAAACCTGATAGCAATTCGGCTGAGAAATATCTTCCAGATTGATAGCACCAAAACTCGGCTGGCACATCTTTACGAATTGAATGATTTTATCGGGATCAGGCAAGCCGTTTTGATCGCGACTATCGATACAGAGTGGCACGGCATCTACTCCACCAAGATATTTCATTAAAAAAGCTTTGCCTTCCATAACTCCCAGACCACCCGGCGGAGTCACATCTCCATCCCCAAGCACCCGAGTCGAATCGCTGACAATTGCCACTAAATTTCCGCGATTTGTCAATTCAAAAGAAAGGTCATTGTTATCTCGAATTGCAGTTGAGATGCGCGAGACGCCCGGCGTATACCAGACATTAAACCAGTTGAATCCAAAAAATCCCGCCCGCGGGGCTATTTGAATTTTTCCTCCGTAGAATTGATGAGCGCCTTCTGCCAATTTCTGAAAAAACAATGTTTTTGCTCGGGCGATTCGTTCCGGCGTAAAATTTTCCGGAAAAATGCTATCAAGATTACTTAGATCGAGTTTCAATCGTTCCATAAATATTGTCTCCCTTAAAAATTATTCCTGACGGTAACGAGCAACTCCAACGCGGAAAAGATCATTGCCGTTTACATCAACAGCCACAAAAACTGGAAAATCAACTACCGCCAATTCGTAAATCGCTTCCGGCCCAAGTTCCTCAAAAGCAACAATGCGAGCTGCTTTTACTGCTTGTGCCGCTACGACAGCCGCTCCACCAACAGCGGCGAAGTAAACCGACTGGTAGCGAATAAGCGCATCAATCACACTTTGACCGCGTTCGCCTTTACCGATCATAGCTTTCATTCCGGCCGCCAGCAAAGGCGGAGTGAATTTATCCATTCGATATGAACTGGTTGGGCCGACTGAACCAATCGGATGGCCGGGGCGAGCCGGCGCCGGACCAGCATAGTAGATTACAGCTCCCTTGATATCAAATGGCAGAGATTGACCGATTTCCAAAAGTTTTATCAATTTCTGATGAGCAGCATCCCGGGCTGTATAAATTTTCCCCGAAAGTAAAACTTTATCGCCAATTTGCAGACTTATCAAATCTGAGTTTTGAAGTGGTGTAGTCAAACGATAAATCTCTGACATATTGAATCTACTCAATTACCGCGGTTTCATGACGATGGCAGTGGCAATCGAGATTGACAGCCACTGGCATAGAAGCTATATGACAGGGTTTATAAAGGATACTGACTGCCCAGGTAGTCGTACTGCCGCCCAATCCTTGTGGCCCAATACCCAACCGGTTGATCCTTTCCACCAATTCCTGCTCGACATCAGCCCAAAATGGTTCGGGATTTTTTTCGGTTAGAGGACGTAATAGAGCTTTTTTAGCCAATAGAGCCGACTGCTCAAAATTGCCGCCCAATCCAACTCCGACGATGACCGGCGGACAAGGCCGCCCTCCGGCACGACGCACACAGTCCACAACATAATCCTTGATCCTTTCCAGACCGTCGGAAACATTCATCATTCGCACTTCAGACATATTTTCGGAGCCACCGCCTTTGGGAGCAACGGTAATTTTCAAAGAAGAACCGGGTACAATTTCAGTATAAATAATTGCCGGCGTGTTATCCCCTGTATTTTTCCGCTTAACAACCGGATCATTAACCATCGCCTTGCGCAAATAACCTTCTGCATATCCCTGCCGTACCCCTTCATTAATCGCCTGCTCGAAATCGCCACCAATCAGGTGAACATCCTGACCAAGCTCCACAAACACTACAGCTACGCCGGTGTCCTGACAAAGCGGCATCTGCCATTGCGCCGCCAGTTCGTAATTTTGCATTAATATCTGTAAAATTTCCCGACCGATCGGCGATTTCTCACTTTCCAGCGACGCCTGGGCTTTCGCCAACACATCGGCGGCGACATAATAATTGGCATCAATGCACAACTTTTTCACCACCGGAATTATTTGAGCAATATCAATAGTTTTCATGGCATTTTTCCGCCTGACCGGCAGTTCAAAATAATATCCAAATCGCTAACCATAAGTAATTTATTCATCGAGTAAAACGTAAATAATATCCAGCATAAATCCAAGTTATGGTTTAAAAAAGTTCGATTAAAATCTCTTTCATTTACGAACGGAAAATAAAATACACTGCGCCCATAATACAGAGGCCAGCATAGAAATAGTCGGCTTTCAGTGGTTGCCTCATATAAAAAACAGCAAATGGAATAAAGACGGTGAGCGTCACAGCCTCTTGTAAAATTTTCAATTGCGCCAACGACATTTGAGTAAAGCCTAAACGATTGGCGGGGACCTGGATCAAATATTCAAACAACGCAATTCCCCAGCTGACCAAAGCGGCTACATACCAGGCTTTGTCACTTAAGTTGCGCAGATGACCATACCAGGCAAATGTCATAAACAAATTCGAAAATACCAGCATCACGGCGGTTCGTAAAACGACTGATAATTGCATTGATATACCTCAGTTCTATTTTTTCATTTAATTCAGTCTTTGGCTAAATATTTCTCAGTTCCGGAAATGGCGACGATTTCGCCAAAGTAGATTCGATGGTAATCGTGCCCATTATAATTTTTAGCGATTTCGTCTTTAAGAAAATGGCCGGGCTCCATATCGCTCCAGTAAATTTTGCGACATTCGATTCGCAATTCGGCTTCCTTGAAAACCGGCGCCGCAACGATCCTCGCCGGACAAGGCGTCAAACCACTCGCTTTGACTTTGTCAGTCCGGCGACCGGAAGTCGAACCTATTATTTGTAACTCTCTCCGATATTCTGCCGCAAAAGCGCACAGCGTAAACGTTTCGTATTTTTCCATAAATTCGTAAGTATAACGGGTCGGCCGGACGACAACTTGCGCAAATGGCCGAGACCACATCGTTCCCAGACTGCCCCAACCAACCGTCATAAAATTAAAGTGCCCCGCTTTGAAATCGCCGCAGGCCAGCACTAGATTCTGTTCATCCCAAAGAGCATGAGTTTTGACAATTAATTTTTCAAACGGAATCGTTACTATCATTTTAGTCTCCTCTGATTTTCCGGTCATTATTGTAAAAGTGAAGGTTTATAAGTTCTTAATAACCTAAGTTCCGGCACATTCAACTCATCCCAGTCGTATTCGTTTCAGTAATTTTTGTAGAAAAGGGATTTATTCATCGTTAATTTTCTTAAAATCTTCCATTTTGAGGCTGATGTTTATTCGGCCACGCGGTTGTTTAATGAGGACAGTATCTTGCTCGAGAATTATCGTCAGAAGAAATGGTGAACTGGTTAAGCCTTTAATATTTACCGGAGATTCTTTCGTCTCACGTTTCTCACACCAGAGCGTAACCAGATTATTTCCAAATTTCAAATTGCGAATGCCATGTTTATTTAACAGCCACAAACGCCACGTCAGACGATCGTCCGGTCCATTTACGGTAAATCCCAGCACATCTTCGATTAGCATTGCGACCGGCCCAAATCCGGAAGTCGGAATATAATTCGGACGACAGAGATTATAAGTATCCCAGCGTGTTCCGGGCTGATCATTTTCCGGGGAATATAGTTCCCAGACCGTGGCGTTGCAGCTCGGGCGATATTTTTCATCTATCAAACTTGTATCAGGGAAGTAGCCAGAGAATATTTTTTCCATATTTGTGATATGATTCCAGGCCGTAGTAGCTGCGAATTCGTATTCGCCATACTTTTTCAATCCCTCGACAATCATATAATTTTCACTACCCCAGACGCCACCTCGCCAGTAGGCGCCGTTAGGTTTGAAACCGTCTTCATCGGCAGCTAATGATGGAAAGAGATGCCGTCGGGCGAATTCATCATTATTTTTCAAATGATAAATTAATTCAGGAGCTTCTTCGACGGCTGGAATGCCGGCAATTAGTGACCAAAACCCGGCAGTCGTTTTTATTCTAATGGGCTGACCATCACTGGTCAAATCATAATAAAATCCATCGTCGCTATGCCATAATTTCTGTCGGATAATCCCGGCAATTTCCTGATAGCGATTTTGATAATAAGTTACCTTGACATCTTCGCCGATAATTTCGGCAATTTCGGCTAATTGCTCGGCAAAAAGTGCCATCTGGCAGGACATATCCGTCCATCCCCCAAAATCATTATTGCTCCGCGGGGAATTGATCATCAATGAACCATTCTGACTGTTATAATATAGCCCGGTCACTTCGCCCTTAGCCTGACAGAAATTATCCAACCATTCGAAATATTTTTCCCATGTCCTAAAATACTTTTTCAACCGACTTTGATCACCGGTCAGGTAATAATATTTCAATTCTGGCCAGGTAAAAAGCGGCGGATTGATCATCGGTTCTATGGCACTGGGAGCGTGTAGATATTCACCAGTCATAGAATTATATACCCGCGAAATAAATCCATCCGAGCGCTGACCGCGATAGAAATTATCTAGCGATTTCATTACCGGAAAATGAGAACTGCCATACACGCCAAAAAGTGCCACCATGATTGTTGGACTTTGATGAATTAATAGTTCATCTTCACAATTGACATAGCGGTAGCTGAAGTCATTTTCACGGGTGCCGTGCTTTATATTTTGTTCCATAATTTGCCAAACTTTCCAATACATTTGCCGGATACCTTCATAATCAGGAAGGATTAGATCCGGTACCTGATATCGGTAGCTATTGGAACAACTATTTATGCTGATTAGAAAAATCAGAATGGTTAAGAAACTCGATTTCAACGCGGTGGCGGAGGAGTTCCTTTGAGCATATTTTCTTCCTGCCATAAGTCCTTTAGTGGTTCATTCAAGTAATTAGCGTAAGTCGCGCGGGCTTTTTGGGGCATACCGGCTCCGGCATAGGCTTTGGCTAAAACCAGACGGTAGCGCTTAATATCTGGATTATATTGAACAGCCTTCTCTAAATATTGGACAGCCTTCTTATAATCTTTGTTTTGAAATAACAGCTTCCCATGATAATAATAGGTCTGAGGATGTTCCGGCTGAAGATCTATTAAACGCGCTGAATACTTCAAGGCTCCATTGATATCTCCGGTTCTTCGTTTGACCTCTGCCATTATATAAAGCGCATCGCAATTGTCGCGATCCAGATTCGTGATTGCTTTCGCATAATGAAGTGCCCTTTCCGGTTCGTTAAGGTAGAAAGCGTATATTCGGGCTAATGATAGGAGCGTAGGAATTCGGTAATCGCGGTTGAGCGCTTTTTTATAATAAGTAGCCGCATTTTTATAATGTCCCTGCTGTAATTCGAGAAATCCCCAGGCTTCCAATGTCGGCGCTGAACGTGGTGCTATTTGAGACATTTTTTGGCAGGCTTTGGCACATTCGACGAAATAGCCTTCCTGAGCTAAAATCGAAACTATTAGTTTAAGCTGAAAAGGATCATACGAAATCTGGATGGCGTTGCGGGCGACTTCCGCAGCTTCGGCTTTTTGTCCGCAGTCATATAACATCGAGGCGTAATACACCTGAGCATTAGATCGTAAAGGATAGCGTCTGGCAATTTCCGCCAGACTTTTCAAAGCAGCTGACTGTTGTTTTAAACGAGCAGCCGTTTCGACCAGAATGGACAAAGCTTCGTCATCTTTTGTCACGGTATAGAGTCTGGTGCAAACTTTTTCAATTTTACCCCATTCCTGACCGTTAAGTTGCAAAAAAACGGCATAGTCGTATAAAAAGCTTTCTAAAGAATCATTGAGACTAAAAGCCGTGGCATAGAATTTTTCGGCATCTGAGATTCTTTTATCCTGGCGAGCAACGCAAGCCCGTCCCCAACTGCCATAGAATCCCTCACCGCGCTGGATTGCTTCGAGGTAGGATTGATCAGCCTGAGAATATTTCATTTTATCATAATACTTTTCAGCCGCTTTGAACATTGGCCGTGCCTCAGGGCGGATATTCTTCTTAACCTGCCGATATTGTAAGCCGTCAGGAAGTTTCGCAAAATCGTCCGAAGCCGAAAAGGCAAGTCCTACGAGTGAAAGTAAAAGTAAACTAAATACATATTTTCTCACGGCGGAAAATATGCCGAATTTCAATGCCAATTCCAAATTAAAATATACAAATCTGCATTATTTCATCATCTTGATCTTTACCGAATTTTCTCAATAGTCAATTGATTATCTGGATTTAACAGCTAAATAACCTGATTTGTTGCGAGTAAGCCCAACCAGGAATTCATCAAGCTGATTACCGGTTGATTCTTATTCGGAATAACTTTTGAATTAACTATATATGTATTAATTTTCTACTGGTTTTCATCGCTGATTTTACCGGCAAGAAAACTAAGCGAAAGCTAATTGATAAACAGTTGAAAAACGAATGACTATGCACCAGATCGTTAATTCGCCGATACCTTTTCATAATCCTTATCAGAAACGCAATAAGTTTTCAGCCAATTTAAGAAACGATTTTTGTATTAAAAGTAAACGAGTCTACCGAAATATCAATGTAATTAAGTGGATACTTTGAATTATTTCCCTAAATGTCGAATTTAACTCAGGATTATTTTTATCATGGCGACTAGCTTTATGGATTCTAGCATTTACCAATATTTATTTATTCCATTATTTATTTTTTTTGCACGGATTACCGATGTCTCGATCGGAACAGTTAGGATTATTCTGGTCTCTAAAGGCAATAAATTAGCGGCTTCATTTATCGGCTTTTTTGAAATCTCAATCTGGCTATTAGCCATTTCACAGGTTATGCAACAAGGTTTGAATAACGTCGCTAGCTTTCTAGCTTACGGCCTTGGTTTCGCTTCCGGCACTTTCATTGGCGTTTCGATTGAGGAAAAATTAGCCTTCGGCTTGCAGACCATTCGTCTAATCAGTACCGAAATGGTCGATGTTTTGACTATGACTCTGCGAGATGCCGGTTATGGGGCAACTGTTATTAATGCCTCAGGTGCTAAAGGCCCAGTTTACATAGTATATGTTGTCGTTCAGCGCAAAAAAGTCAAAGATGTTTTACGGATTGCCAGCGAAATTATTCCGGAAATTTTTATTTCGGTGGACGATATTCGCTCGGTAAAAGCTGGGTTCTTTCCGGAAAGCAATCAAATTTTTAGATGGCAACATTGGAATAAAAATAAATGATAATTAGCGACTCCGCCTAAAATTTTTGGGAGTGTTATCAATGAAATCCTACCGTAAATCACTGTTTATCGCTTATTTGGTTGGCACCATCTTACTTGGAATAGATTTCCTGACCAAAAGTATCGCCAATACCCAATTGCCTTTCCAGGAAAGGGTTGATACTGCTTTGCCGTTTTTATCATGGTTTCTCACTTACAATACCGGCTACCATTTCATATTCGGAAATATTGCTAATCAAAAAATCTGGGCGATTTTCGGGATCGCCCTGGTCGCGTTTTTATGCTTTTCATTGTCACGGAGTTTAATTAAGGAAAAGGAATCGAGAAGCAATATAGTCATTCTTTCAATTATTCTAAGTCTGATAATAGGCGCGGCGGGCAACGTCCTCGAAGTTTTGATTAAAGGTCACGCCACTGACTTTTTTCTCTTTCATCCTTTCCCCTGGCCGAGCAATCTCTGTGATCAATACATCAACGCCATTATTTACATTATGTTACCTATCACGATTATTAAATCAATCCTCGACTGGCGCCAAAGTAAGAGGAAAATGAAAAAGAGTACCTCGGAATAGATACAGCATACTGAGAATGCTATTGATTTTCTTTGGGTAATAACTCTTTTTTGAGTTAGTAAAACTGTAAAAATTAATCTAGGCGAATTATTGCTACTTTTTTTCTTCAAATAGTAACAAATAGTAATTCATAGGTAAATCTCGAAGCATAATTTAATTTTGCCCTTAATATTAGTATTAAAAGACAAATAATTTAGTCTAAAATTCCTTATAGACATTCTTATTATCAACCAATTGAATTGCCAATTTTTTTTATTACAATTAGAGAGAAAGAAATTATAGACGATGATTTATTAGATGATTTATTACAGTATCGATTATTAAGAATTTTCAACAATGTTACGTTATGTGACACCTACCTATCAGAGTTTTAAAATTCTTATTGACAAATCAATTTTATGACATTAAATTAAACTTGTATGGTCAACCATTCAAGTAAATCCAAAAAAAGAAGATTAGCCGGAAAAAGAGGGCCCTATCTACTCATAATTGCCTTTTTCGTTCTCTTTGCTAATTGTTCGAATAAACTCACAATCGGAATCATTGGAGATCAATTTGGTGCAGTCAATGCTGATAGTGCATTTACGATTCTAGAGCAAGCCATTTCAAGAATTAATAATATTCATCCTGATGTCACTCTGCATGTCGGTGATATGGTTGAAAGTATCCAGAATGTCAATTCCTATGAAGATTACCAAAAAATTTTCCGAGACGCTATTAATATTATGAATCAGCTATGCTGTCCCTGGATATTTGCAATTGGGGATCACGATGTTGTGCCGCCAATTTATAAACCTTTATCTGAAGATCGCTCCCGCGAAAAATGGTTTCTCGAACAAAGTGCCGCCTATAATTTGAAAAATAATGGAAAACTTTACTATTCTTACGATTTGAAAGGTTATCATTTTATCGTCTTATATTGTTTGGAAAATTTGCATACTGATCCCCGCTGGGGTTCAATTTTCCTAAATCAGGTATCTGAAGAACAAATAGCCTGGCTACAAAATGATCTTGATGAACATAGGAAAACTAATGGCATCATCGTCTTAATACATCACCCGCAGTGGTACGTCTGGCAAAACTGGTCGGCAATCCATAATATTTTAAAAAATTACCCTGTTTTAGCGGTTATAGCGGGTCATTATCATTATGATCAAAATGACGGAGTACTTGATGGTATTCAATATTTTACAATGGGTTCAACCGGGGGAGTAATTAAGGATTTAGATGAAAATTCCGGCGGATGTTATGAATATGCAGTTATGGAAATAAAAGGTCGGAAAATAGAGGAAATGCATTTGTATAATGCCTTGACTGGTAACGAAGTTGAAATAACACCGCGCAAAACAATGGACCGAATTCAGGCTATCGTTTGTATGCTAGGTAATCTTAGCCAGGATGAATTAATATATTTGGATCAAAATTATCTTATGTCACCCGACAAATATGGGAAAATGCACCGATTCGATGAAATTGGATTGGAATCAATTTGTAATCCGATTGATTTACCAATTCAAGTACAGATTAATTATAATAAAGACTTCCTATATAAAGCGAGCTGGGCAGATACTTCAATTAGTGGTGATAGCATATACACTTTAAACCCTGGCGAAAGAACCGGTTGGGCAAATTATTCCTCGGTGGGACAATGGATTAAACCCCAGGCTTTATGGACGGCAAAAGTGAATTTTGATAACGTCATTAATAATCATAAAATAGATTTAAACGAATGGGTCAGCTTTACAGATACACGTGAACGGGTTATTAAAAACACTACTACTTACCATTTATTAAAAAAAGATGGTAAAAATCAGTGATTATGATAGATTTTCAAATAGATAAACACAGCGTTATTCCAATTTATCACCAATTACAGGAAGCCTTTGTTGACTTGATTAATAGCGGTTACTATAAAGTAGACGAACTTCTTCCTTCTGAAAATGAAATCGCTAAGAAATTTAACATTAGTAGAAATACTGCTCAGCGCGTTCTGAACAATTTAGTTAATCGCGGATTAGCCTATCGGATTCAAGGATTAGGCACATTCGTCTCCAACAAAAAAATTACTTATAGTGTTGTGACCTCCCTAAGTTATTCGGCCGAAATAATAGGTTTAAATAAAAATGTCAGAAGTAAGTTAATTTTTGCTAATGAAATAAACGCTAATGAATTAATAGCTCGTAATTTAATAATCAATGTCAATGAACCCGTTTATTCTATTCAAAGGGTAAGATACATTGATGAAATTCCGATGTCGCTTCAGACCTCTTTTTTACCAAAAGCACTTGTTCCGGGTTTAATTGAAAAACAGGTCGAAGAAGAGTCACTTTTTAAAATTATTAATAAGGAATATGGTCTTGATATAGAATCAGCAACTGAAACCCTGCAGGCTGTAAAAGTAAATAACTATGAAGCTAAAATTCTTGAATTAAATACAGGTGAACCAGCTTTTCTAATAGAACGCATTACCAAATTAAAAAATGGTCAGGTAATTGAATTTGTCAAGACGATTCTGCGCGGTGATAAGTCCAAATTCTATATTGAATTACCCGAGAAACAATCATGACTAACATAAAGAACAGATTTGATTTGATAGAATTTTATAAAACCATTAAGACTAATTCTGCCAAAACAGTAGTGAGCCAAATACGTGATTTAACAAAAATAAACATTGGGCAGGGTTTATCATTAATTGTTGCGGTAGATTCAGACGGTGGTATTGGTCCACTCGAAGGGGATGTGGTTAAATGTTCAGCCTATCAAACTGGACGTTTTGCTATGCGGGTTCCTTTATTGGAAATTCTGGCATCTGGTGCAATTCCTATAGCCGCCTTCGATATGTTGACTGTACCAATGAAACCACATGGGGTTGAAATAATTTGTGGCATTCGAGATGAATTAGCAGAAGCTGGATTTGACGATGACTTCCCAATTTCTGGAAGTACTGAAGATAATGTTCCTACTAACCAGACCGGAATTGGTACGACAATAATTGGTTTTGTGCACGAAAGTGAATTTAGGCCGGGTTCATCTCAGCCAGGTGATATTCTTTTATGCCTCGGGATACCCAAATCCGGGCCAGAAGATGAAGTAACCCTGGATGATAAAGAAATTATCAGTCAGCAAGATTTTTATCAGATCCGCCAGATAAAAACTATTCATGACATTTTACCGGTCGGTTCGCATGGGATATTATTTGAAGCCGAGGAGATGAAACGTCTGGCTGGTTTAAAAATAGAATATTTAGATTCTCCCGTGATTAATCTTAAAAAGTCAGCAGGCCCAGCAACTTGTGTTCTTGTTTCTTGTACTGAAGACGCGATTACAATTATTAAAAATAAAATAAAGACCCCCATATTTTACATTGGAAAGTTTTTTTAAGTGCAGGATAATGATGATAAATAATGAAAAGTATAAGCGTATTTTAGGTTGTCTTGTAGGCGTTGCGGCAGGCGATGCTATGGGAATGCCGACATCAATGATGAGTCCGGAAACCATCCGCAAATATTTTCCCAATTATATTACCGATTTTCAACCTGCACCAGAGGGGCATCTTCTGCATCATGGAATGGTTGCGGGACAAGTTACCGATGATACCCAGCAAACTTTATTAGTAGCAGATTCTATCATTGCTAATCGGCGAGTTGATCCAAAAGATATTGCTAATCGTTTGATACAATGGGGTGAAGATATTCACGCCTTCGATTCTATGCTTGTCGGGCCTAGCACATTAAGAGCATTATATGCCATTCGATCCGGAAAATCCATCGAAGAATCAGGGCCCACTGGCGATACCAACGGGGCAACTATGCGTATAGCTTCTGTGGGAATATTTGGGCAAGGCAATCTCGATAAAACCTTAGATAGCATCGAAAACGCTTGTATGGCAACCCATAATACCAATATTGCGATTGCCGGCTCGGCCGCCGTAGCTATGGCTATCGGTTGTGGGATCAGCGGTGAAAAAGACATAGATGTAATTATCACTAAAGCGTTAACGGCAGCGGAAAACGGAATGCATCGTGGAAATATCTGGTATGGTGCTTCGATCATTAAAAGAACTCAATTAGCACTTAATATTATTGGCCAAAATTCGACTAAGGAAGCCAAAATGCGCGATTTATATGATATTGTCGGTAGTGGAGTTCAGATTTCCGAGACGGTTCCACTATGTCTGGCGGTGTTCAAGATGGCAAAAGGCAACCCGGTCGAAGCTATTGAAATTACAACAAATTTAGGGGGCGACTGTGATACGACCAGTGCGATTGTTGGCAGTATTTGCGGTGCCTATTCAGGAGTTTCTGCATTTCCTGCAAAATGGATAGAAAAATTGGAAGAAGTTAATCATATTAATTTCCAATATTATGCTGACAGGTTATGTGATGTTTTGGAAAATACTTGATTATAATTATAAGGTAGGTAGTATATGAAAAAGATGATTATTATTAGTTTGATGTTTTTGTTTTTACTTGGAATGGTAAGCTATGCCGATGAAGATGAACCGGTGACTAAGCAAAAGTCAACCTCGGAAGTAGTCCTAACCCAGGAAGATTTTAAGAAAAACAATTGTCAGAATGTGGGTGACGCCTTAAAATGTATTTCCGGTGTTTATGTGAAATCCGAGGGCGAAATCTCTTTACGGGACGTAAGCTCCGATAAAGTCGTAGTTATTTTTGATGGTCAACGTTTGAATACATCTGGAATCGTTGGTGTAAATGTAGCGGCGATTTCAATTGAAAATATTGACAAAATTGAATTGTTAAGAGGTGGCCGTTCGGCTCAATATGGGGCTGATGCCGTTGGTGGAGTAATCGTTATTACTACTAAAACTTTCAATGATACCCAATCTCAGAATCAGGAAGCGAAAAATATTAATTTCGATGTTAAGACGACCTATGGTTCTTACAATCGCGAAATTTTAAATATTTCTAATATGTTTAACCGGAAGAATTTTAACTACATTTTAAGTTATCGGCGGGAATTATGGGATGGCGATTTTGAATATACTAATGACCAAGGTCAAAGAGTTCGTTTAGGTAATAATCACCAATCTTCTTATGATATATTTTTCAAAGCCGGATTGAACTTTAGTAAAGATCAAACAATTACAGCTTCAACCGATTTTTATAAAGCGAATAATGGTTCGCCGGGATTGATTAGTAGCCTTACGCCAACGGCTCGTTTACGCTATGATAATAAATCATATAATTTGACTTATGATAAAAAAGAACTTTTTTCTGGCTTTAATTTAAAAGCTCAGACTTATTATCATGATTACAATATAGTTTATGATTATGATACTCATAGTGACCACAACAGTTATGTTTACGGACTGGATATTCAACAAAGTGGGCAGTTATTTAAATTGATCAACCTTTCCTATGGATATAATTTTATTAAAGATAAAATCGTCAGTACATCGGTCGGTAATAAATATCGTGATACCCATAGTGCCTTCGCAAACTTTACTTTAGCTAAGCAATTCAGAGGATTTATCAATAATTTTGAAACTTCACTGGCTATGCGATACGATTATCCTAATGATTTCGATCCAGCATTCAGCCCTCGTTTTAATATTTCTATGGGGCATAGCGGCAAATTTAACCTTGGTGTTATAAGCCATATAACTAAATCGTATCGAGCGCCAACTTTCAATGATCTTTATTGGCCAAAAGATAGCTATTCCATTGGAAATCCCAATCTCGTACCTGAAGTCGGAAATAACTATGATGTTGGTTTAACTTTTAATATGGGATTTTTAGCTCTTACCTCAAATTACTTTGTAAATAATGTCAATGATTTAATCGTTTGGGAACAGGATCCAGCTTTGCAAAATCTATGGACTCCCAAAAATATATCTAAAACAAACACTAAAGGGTTGGAGAATTCAGCAACATTGACCTTTTTTAATGGGATGTTATCTCTAAATGGCGAGTATACTTATTTAAAGGCCATAAATAAAAGCAAAGACGTAAATAAGTATAATAAATACATTACATATCGTCCCAAAAATAAATTAGATTTGACTACTACCTTTCGTAAGAAAAACTTAGAAGCGAATCTAATTTATCATTATACCGGTTTGCGTTATACCAATAGTACCAATACCCTATGGTTACCGTCGTATGAAACCATAGATTTCAACACAACCTACCGGTTTAATTTACTTAAGTTAGGCTGGAGCGCCACTTTTGAAATGACTAATGTAACTAACGAGGATTATGTAAAAGTGAAAGATACACCCGAGCCCGGCCGTATGTTTAAAGTAATGCTTGGTTGTACTTTTTAATCTAAAGGTAATGAATTTAGGCTGTCCCAAAATTTTGTTATGGTTAAGTATTCCCCTATTCTTACAAGCAGGGCAGGTAGGATCTATTTCTGGATTTGTCACAGATGCCGCAAGCAAGAAACCGTTGGTAGGGGTCAACGTTTATCTAAAAAATACTTCTATTGGGACAGCCACCAATGACGCTGGCTTTTATAAAATTGAAAACATACCTTTAGGACAGTATCAGATTTGTGTTGAAATGATCGGCTATGAAAAACCACCGGTGAAATATGTCAAAATCATTGCTAACCAAAACTTAGAATTGAATTTCGAGCTCAATGTTCAGGTGATCGATTTTCAGGAATCTGTGACTATCACCGCGACGCGTGGCCATAATTTGATTACTGAAGTTCCTTCTTCAGTTGATGTTATTAAGATGGAAGATTTAGAAGTTCGCAATCCGCAAAATCTGGCCGAAGCTTTACAGAATTTACAAGGTGTTTATATCAAAGATTATGGCGGATTAGGCAATACCAAAACTATTTCACTGCGTGGTTCTTCGTCTGAACAGGTTCTTGTAATGCTCGATGGTCAGCGTTTAAATAATCCCCAAACCGGACAGGTTGATCTCGCTTTAATCGAGACGGAAGGAATCGAAAGAATCGAAGTCGTGAGAGGAGGCAATTCCGCCCTCTATGGATCTGACGCTGTCGGAGGTGTCATCAATATTATTACAAAATCACCTCACTCGGGTTTATCAAGGGCACCAATTACTGGTTCAATTAAATATACGATTGGTTCATTTAACTCGTTGTCATTTGAAAATGGGGCTACTTTTAATCTGCCCTTTGGCACATTGTCTGGTTCATATAAACTGCTGGAATCGAAGGGTGATTTTAAATATATTGACCCCTACGGTAATGAACAAACCCGTAAAAATGCCGGCATTAATTCGGAAGATGTGTACTTAAAATTCAACATGCCCATCGGGGATTCGTTATTTAATCGCCAATTGGATATTACTTATAAATATTATTCCAGTGAACGGGGTGCTCCAGGAACTGTCGAAGACCTTTATAAATACGCGAAAAATTGGGATAAAGCCAACCAGTATAACTTGACTTTTACCGGTAAAGTTTTTAATCTTTTTAATGACTTCCGTCTGCAAATTTATCGGCACGACAGTTGGAATCGTTATTTTAACAACGAAGTAGCAGTTTATACAGATTCACGTTTTACTGTTAGTATGGATGGTGCGGAAGCTCAGATGAAAACTATTTTGATTCCGCAGGCTTCTTTGACGTATGGATTAGGTTTGCGTTCCGATAAAATGGACAATCTTCAGCTTGAAACCTCTCATAACCGTTTATCCTGGTATGGATTTATAGTCAACGAATCCAATTTTAATCTTAGTAGGGGATTGGTACGTTCGATATTTTTAGTTCCTTCTCTGCGCTTTGACCAGACATCCAACTATGGTAATAAATTCTCACCAAAATTAGGTACTGTCTTCAATTTTGGTAAATATTGGCAAACTTCACTGAAATTTAACATTGGTACCAGCTACCGTGCGCCAACCTTTAATGACTTATATTGGCCAGCCGATGCATGGACACAAGGCAATCCCAATCTTAAACCTGAATCCGGTTGGGATTACGACTGCGGATTAAGGTTTCAGTTTCCGATATTAAATGGATTATATTGGGAATCTACCTATTTCCAGAATCAAATGAAGGGACTAATAATTTGGAAAGAAAAAAATGGAATCTGGAGTCCAGAAAACGTTAATAAAGCTATGATTCGAGGGATTGAAAATAGTCTGAGTTTCAAACCATTTAAAAAATTTCTCGAAATCTCAGGAAACTATACTTTTTTAGATGCTCGTAACAAAACGAACGAAAGGACGGTGTTTAATAAGAGACTAGTTTACCGACCAAAGAACACCGCCAATGTTAACCTGAATTGTTCTTTGTCCGTCTTCACATTGAGCTATCAATTCAGTTATACCGGGCTTCGTTATACCACTAATGATAACACTGATTATTTACCATCTTATAAAACATCGGATATAACCTTGAACTATAAACCCAAGACTGATGCGGCTGATCTTTTATTGTCATTACAAATTAAAAATATTTTTGATGAAAGATATGAAATAGTAAAAAATATGCCAATTCCTGGGCGGGAATTACGATTGGCATTAAAAATAGGGTATTAAACAAATGCTAACTAAATGGAGGTATTTATGAAAAAAGTGTTCGCTCTAACGGCATGTATTGCTATGTTAATCCTAGCATTCGTTGCTTGTGAAGATGAGCCTGAACAAGGTGAAGCGCCAGATGTTGCTACTGCGGTGTATGTGATTAATTCCGGTGGCAGTAGTATTTCGGTCATTGACCTTGAAGCTGACACAGTTTACAATAACGTAACGACGGTTGGTACCTATCCAAATCAACTGGTTTATAAGAACGGTTTACTTTATTGTGTCAATTCAGGGTCGAACAATATCACTATCTACGATACGGAGAATGGCTTCGAACCGAAAACTCCAATTTCATTAGGTTCTGGTCAAACGCCTGAAAATATGGTATTCGTAGATGATAAAACAGCCTATGTATCTTGCTACACTTCCGGCAAAGTTCTGAAAGTTGATGTTTCCACTAAAGAAGTCAAGGCTGAAATCACAGCAGGATCAGGAACCACTCCGATAGCTTATGTCAATGGTAAGATTTATGCCGGCAATACAGCCTATAATAGTGCGACATGGTCCTACGATCAAGGCACCGTAACTGTTATTGATCCTAAAACCGACCAAGTTCTTAAGACCATCGATGTCTCGACAAATCCATTCGATTTAAAGGAAGCAACTGATGGAATGTTGCATGTGGTTTGTGTTGGTAATTATAATGACGTTCTGGGAAAGATTGCTATTATTGATCCAAGAACTGACACCTGGATTGACACGATAGAAGTCGGCGGTGCACCGGGTAACCTTGCCATTGATGAAACCAACAATATTGGTTATTTAAGTGTCTGGGGTTCCGGCTTGATGTCCTATAATATTTCAACCCAAACAGTTCTCCACGGCCCAACCAACACCATTCTTGGAAAAGGTGGTTCGGGTGTAATGACAGATACTGAGGGCAACGTTTATGTTTCGGTTTGGGATGATGATCAGGTTATTAAGCTGGACAAGGATGCTAATGTTCTTGCCACTTACAATGTAGGTGATTGTCCAGCGGGAATGGCAATGAAGACTGAGTAATATTTCCCAATTTGGATTGGAGGGAATGGTTTATCATTCTCTCCAATCCTTTTCTCAATGGAGTTTATTGTATGGATTACAACGTTAAAGATTTGAATCTTGCCCCGGATGGTCAGCAAAAAATTAATTGGGCTGCCCGATGGATGAAAGTACTCAATCGGATGGCAGATCGCTTTTCGACTGATGGAATTTTTAAAGGAAAACGGATCGCATTATGTATCCATCTAGAAGCTAAGACGGCCTATCTTGCGACTGTATTACAACGACTCGGTGCCGAAGTTTGGATTACCAGTAGTAATGCGCTATCCACTAAAGACGATGTGTGTGCCGCTCTCGCTAAAAATGGTATCCATGTCTTTGCGAAACATGGGGCCAATCAGGAAGAATATCGTCAATTTATCCGCGACATCGTCTCCGCCAATCCCAATGCCGTCGTTGATGATGGTGGAGATATTTGTGAGTTTTTTCATAGCCATCCCGAGTATGCATCAAATCTCAAAGGTATTTGTGAAGAAACGACCTCCGGCGTTAAGCGACTCAAGGAATTGGCAGCTACAAATCGTCTACGCTATCCAGCAGTAGCTATCAACGAAGCCCGTTCCAAGTATTTATTCGATAATCGCTATGGAACTGGTCAATCCACCTGGACTGCGATAACTGCTCTAACGAATATTACAATTGCTGGGAAAACCGTTGTAATTATTGGTTATGGGTGGGTTGGACGTGGTTTAGCGATTCGAGCGGCTGGATTAGGTGCCAACGTAATCGTTACCGAGATTGATCCCTGGAAAGGGTTGGAAGCCAAAATGGATGGTTTTCGAGTAATGCCAATTATGGAAGCTGCCCCACTAGGTCATTTTTTTATTACTGCAACTGGTGAAAATAAAGTCCTTCGCCCGGAACATGTGCAATTAATGCCGGACGGAGCTTTCCTGGCGAATGCGGGACATTTTGATTACGAGATTGACGTTCCTGGTCTTCAGAAAATAGCCCAGAGTGTCACAACAGTTCGAGATGAAGTTGAAGAATATGTATTACCCAATGGCAATCGTATTTATCTCCTTGCTCAGGGTGGTATAATCAACATCGCGGGCGGATTGGGACACCCAATTGAAATACTTGATCTGTCTTTTGCCCTCCAACTTTCCTGTTTACATTATGTTCTCGGAAATAACCTTACTCCGGGATTTTATTATGTTCCAGTCGAAATTGATGAGATGGTGGTCCGGGAGCGATTGAATGTTGATGGATGTGCGATTGACATTGATATGCGACCTAAAAAGTAAAAAAAGGAGCAATAATGCTCAATGCATTAATTGGATTTGGCGGAATTTTATTTTTATTGTTTTTTGCCTGGCTCATTTCTGATAATAAGCGCACTATCAACTGGCACGCTATCGGTTGGGGACTTGCTTTGCAAGCATTTTTTGCATTATTTGTTTTCGTATTTCCCGTTGGAACAAAGGTATTTTTATTTTTGAACGATGTCGTTCTGAAAGTACTCGATTGTGCTATGGCCGGAACTAAATTCGTCTTTGGCCGGTTAGCGCTCGGGCCGGGTATGGTTGATGAATCGGGTCAGACTTCCCTGGGATTCATCATGGCTTTTCAAGCCTTTCCGACGATCGTGTTTTTTGCCGCATTGGTTGGACTATTGTATTATTTTGGTATTATGCAATTTATCATCAAGCTATTTTCAATAGTATTTACCAAGCTAATGCGTATCAGCGGTGCGGAATCGCTATATACTGCTTCGAGTATTTTCGTGGGTATCGAATCAGCAACCACGATTCGACCACTGGTTAAAAAGATGACTCGTTCTGAATTATGCACGATCCTGACAGCCGGATTAGCTACTGTATCATCCAGTATGTATGCCGTCTATATTATGATCCTAAAAGATAAATTTCCGACAATTGCGGGACATCTCATTTCGGCATCAATTCTTTCGGCACCAGCCGCGATTGTCATGTCGAAATTAATTTGCCCTGAAACCGGCCAGCCTGAAACGCTTGGCACTACCATAACGCCATCCTATGAAAAGGAAAATAACGCCTTTGAAGCCATAATAAACGGAGCCAATGTCGGCGTCAAATTAATCGTCGGAATCGTATCCCTTTTGCTGGCATTCTTGGGAATTGTGGCTCTAGTCGATAAAATTTTAGTTTTTGTCGGTCACCCTTTGAATAGTTTAATGGGAACTCATATAGATTGGACATTAAAAGGCTTGATGGGGTATCTTACCTATCCATTTACGATAGCGATGGGTGTGCCGTTCTCCGAAGCCTTTCCAATCGCTAAAATTATAGGCTCTCGGACAATAGTTACAGAAGTGACTGCTATTCAAAGCCTGAGTGAATTAATGAGCTCCGGCGTAGCAATTTCACCTAAGACAATCATTGTTTCTATTTATGCTTTAACAGGATTTGCTCATGTGGCTTCTTTAGCGATTTTCGTGGGTGGTATTGGGGCCTTAGCTCCAGAAAGGTTAAAAGATTTATCGCAAGTTGGTTTTCGAGCATTGATAGCGGCCACACTTGCCTGTTTTCTGACCGCTACGATATCTGGAATTTTCTGCCAGGGAAGTACAATTCTGCTCGGGTAAATTATGGATGCTAAGCAAATTATTTCCGCTATGCCAAAAGTCGAACTACATTTGCATCTAGAAGGCGCTTTCCCACTGGAATCACTATATAATTTGATTAATAAATATGGCGGAGATCCTGAGATTAAGAATATCGAAGATTTAAAACGAAAATTTGTATTCACTGACCTAAACCATTTTATTGAAACCTGGTATTGGAAAAATCAGTTTTACCAATCCCCGGATGATATTGAAGACCTGGCTTATTCCACAGTAGTCGATTTATCCAGCAAGAATATTGTTTATGCTGAGGTGTTTTTCTCGCCGTGGGATTTTGTCAAACCGGAATTGCCATTTAATCTCGTTACCGAAGCGGTAATATCCGGCGTTAGACGTGCTGAACAAGAATCACCGATTAATATTGGTCTAATTGCTGATCTGGTGCGTAATCTAGGTCATCAAACAGCTATGAAGAGACTAAATGAAATTACGATGTATCGTAACGACGTGATCGGCATCGGATTAGGTGGTAACGAGGAAGCATTCCCAGCGGAATGGTTCTCTGATGTATTCAGCGAAGCCAAACGACGCGGATTTCATATCGTAGCGCATGCTGGGGAAGCAGTTGGAGCAGATTCGATTTGGTCAGCTTTGAAAAATTTGCGGGCGGAACGCATTGGCCATGGCGTTCGAGCTATTGAAGATCCGGCATTGCTTAATTATTTAAAGGAGAAACAAATTCCACTTGAAATTTGCGTCACAAGCAATCTGAAATTACAAGTATTTTCCTCATCGGCTATTCACCCGGTACGTCAGTTTTTTGATGATGGTATTCTAATCACGATCAATTCCGATGATCCGACTATGTTCGGTTCTGACTTAAATGCTGAATTTCTTTTGTTATTCGATGAATATAATTTTACCATACCGGAAATTCAACAACTGACGAAAAACGCTATTACGGCCAGTTTTGCAGAGGAATCTTTTAAAACACAATTAAGACAGAGAAACGAAGAATTCTGGAATAAAATCAATTATTGTGAAACGGAGGTAATATAAAATGAACTCCACCATTATGTCAGCCGTTCTAGCGGCTCTTTCTGGTTTAAGTTTAGCAGTTATTGGGGTTACTTTTCGGTGGGGGCAATCGAAAAACATTGTGCCACTCCACATCTCAACTGCAATTGGAATAGCGGGGGCAATTTTCTTCGCTTTTAAAGCCGATTTTAGTACGATCGGAGAGTTACCCACTTTTATTTACATCATTGCGATTGTCAATGGCCTTGGGCAACTACTAACGATGATATTGACGAGAGTAGCTTTACGAAGAGGTCCGCTTTCGCCAGTCTGGTGTGCTATGAATCTAACCTTTTTAATTGTTATTGTTTACTCAGCACTCTTTCTGTCAGAAAATATTAGTCTCCTACAATATCTTGCTCTGGGATCTGGTATTATTAGTGTTATTTTCGCTTCATCTATTGAAACTGAAAAAGCCGAAAGTCAGGTAAAATCAAATTGGAAGGATAAATTAATTTATGGCATTATGCTAATATTGATTCTGATTGGAAATTCTGTCATTTTCGTAGCTATAAAAGACCTCGGAACTCGTTATATCCCAGGGCAGAACGTAACCTGGTTGGGTGCTTATACCAATAATATTTATTTCATTTTCTATGTTGTACTTGCCCTCTCCAATGGAATTGTTGCTGTTTCACAAAAGACTAAGCCGACCAGTATTGGATACTTAGTAGGTCTTGGTGCACTGGCAGGTGCGGGTTCAATTTGTGGTATGTTATTATTGAGTCTATGTGCCCAAGCGCCGGCTGCTGTTGTTTTTACTATTAATGGAACGATAATAATTCTAGGCGGAGCGTTATCTTCGGTAATTTTTTTCAAAGAAAAAATTACCCGTGCCTGGTATGGCACAATTGGATTTGGCTTATTAGCCGTGATATTAGCCAATATGGATAAATTCATTTAAAAAGGAGTCAATATGCAACGTTTTAAAAAATGCTCTCTTATTCTGTCACTAATATTATTAATAACATATAATTCCTGTTCAAAAACTAATAGGCCAAAAATCGTTAGTTGTTCTTCAACTTTAACTGAGATTGTTTACGAAATCGGCGGCAGAGAACAAGTCATTGGTGCGACTAGTTTTTGCTTCTTTCCAGAACAAGTCATTCAGGATAAAGCATCTGGTCGGGTTAAAGTCATTGGTGATTTTATACATATTAATTATAACCGCATTGATTCGCTGAAACCAGATTTGATTTTAACTGATACCGATATGCAGCGTCAAATTGCAGATTCGTTGCGTAAAATGGGTTATAAAGTTTTACACTACGAACCGAAAAGCCTCGATGATGTTTTAAATTGTATTATTGATGTCGGCGAAAATATCGGCTGTAGTAAGAGAGCACATAGAATAGTGGAAAATATGAAATCAGAGATAGCAGCTATCCGTGCCCAGACTGATATTCTTCCCAAAACGAAAGTATATTTAGAAATTAATCATATGGGCCCCTGGACAGTTGGTAACGATTCGCCTTTAGAAGATTTAATAGAAATTGCTGGCGGTGAAAATATTTTCGGCGATACCACTGTCGGTGTTTTCGTAACTACTAATGCAGAAATTGTCAAACGTAATCCCGATATTATTCTTTCCCCAATTTGGCTGGATGCTGAACTTGGTGGTTGGAAAGGGATTACACCTCTTTATGAAATATACACGCGCCCGAATTATATCAAAACCAATGCTGTGATTCATAGCCGCGTTTCCTATTACGATTCTGCTCTCCTAAAACATGAAGGTCCACGCCAAATCCTGGCAATTCGGAAACTGGCTTACTTACTGCATCCCAATGAATTTGATAATCCGAAAGGAACAATTCCCTGGGAATTGGGCTGGATAAAGTAAAAGTTATAATAAATACCAAAATTCGATATGGTTACGATTGGCTAAGAACCAATATTTAACCGGATTTTATTTTACTAACCAATCGGTTGAGTGCTTGCCTTACCTAACCATCAATTTGTGGATAATGGCTTTCTGGACATGCATGCGATTTTCGGCTTCATCGAAAACGATAGAATTTGGGCCGTCAATAACTTCATCGCTGATTTCTTCGCCGCGATGGGCTGGCAAGCAGTGCATTACGAATACATTCGGTTTAGCGGCTTTAACTAACTTCATATTTACCTGAAATCCGGCAAAGTCGCGTTGGCGTTTTTCCAGTTCGGATTCGCGTCCCATACTCGTCCAGACATCCGTATAAATTACGTCGGCATTTTTGACCGCTTCAAATGGTTCATGAGAAATTTCTACTTTGCTAATTCCGCTATTTTGAGCTTTGGTCAGAAATTCCTGGTCCGGTTCGTAACCGGGTGGACAAGCCAGGACAAAATGCATTGGAAGTCTCAAAGTCAGTTCGAGCCAGGAATTGACCACATTATTACCATCACCCACGAAAGTGACTTTGAGATTATCCAGATTACCACGATTTTCCAGCACGGTAAAAATATCAGCCATCACCTGACAGGGATGGTTGTAATCGGTCAAGCCGTTAATAACTGGAACAGATGAATATTCAGCTAATTCGAGAATGTGGGCATGTGCAAAAAGTCGCGCCATAATTAGGTCATCGTAACGGGCAATTACCTGTGCAATATCTTTGATGGCTTCGCGCTGGCCGATGCCAATATCATTCGGTCCCAAATAAATAGCATGTCCGCCGAGCTGGGTCATACCAGTCTCGAAAGAAATACGCGTGCGCGCACTCGGTTTGGCAAAGATCATCGCCATCGTTTTGCCCTTCAAAGGGGTGTATTCTCGACCTTCTTTGAGGTATTTTTTGAGTTTTTTCGTCAATTCAAACACTTCCCATATTTCGGCTGTCGAGAAATCAGTGATGTGTAAAAAATCCCTTTTCATTCAGTCCCTCAGGTGAATAGATAAATTAAAGTATATAACGACTTAAATCGCGGTCGCGCACTATATTTTGTAATCTTTCTTGCACAAATTCGCGTGTAATGTGGACTTCCCTGATATCTTTATCAGGAACCTTATAGAGAATTTCTTCCAATACAGTAGTCAAAATCGTATGCAGACGGCGCGCTCCGATATTTTCCATTTTCTCATTGACTTCGGCTGCAATTTGCGCAATTTCCTCAACTGCATCGTCGTCGAAAGTTAGCTCAACCTTCTCAGTTTTCAACAGAGCGGTATATTGTTTGAGTAAAGCATTGCGGGGATTTTTCAGAATCTTGACGAACTCATCTTTGCCCAGACTATCCATTTCGACCCGGATGGGAAAACGTCCCTGCAATTCCGGAATCAAATCCGAAGGTTTGGTAGCATGAAAGGCACCAGCCGCGATAAAAAGGATATGATCGGTGCGAACTACTCCGAATTTGGTTTGGACATTACTACCCTCGACGATCGGTAAAATATCCCGCTGGACGCCTTCGCGCGAAACATCCGGACCATAGCCACGCTGATCGCTACTGGATGCAATTTTGTCAATTTCATCAATAAAAACGATTCCGGTTTCTTCAACTCGCCGAATAGCTTCCCGAACAACCGTCTCCATATCAACTAATTTCTGGGCTTCTTCCTGGATAAAAATTCGACGGGCTTCGGAGACGGTTACTTTCTGGATTTTTTTCTTTTGGGGAAAGGAACTGCCGAGTATTTCGGAGATATTCATTTCCATCTCTTCGATGCCTGCAGGACCAAAAATCTGCATCATTGGTAACGTACCCTGATTTACCGTTATTTCAATCAAGCGGTCTTCCATTTCACCATTTTCGAGCATTACACGTAATTTTGCGCGGGTGCGGTTGAATTTTTCATCATTTTTGGGGATAATTTCTTCTTGATCTGAATGGCGTGTTATTTCTCCGGAGGGTAAAAGAATGTCGAGAATCCGCTCGTTGGCCATATGAAGAGCCTGACTGTTGACTTCCGCCATACGTTCGTTTTTTACCATAGTAACGGCGATACTGGTCAGATCACGAATAATTGATTCGACATCTCGTCCAACGTAACCAACTTCGGTAAATTTGGACGCCTCGACTTTGATAAAAGGAGCCAGAGCTAAATTAGAAAGTCGGCGAGCGATTTCGGTCTTGCCGATGCCGGTCGGGCCAATCAAGATAATATTGTTCGGTAAAATATCTTCCTTTATGGCGCTCTTCACATGTTGGCGCCGCCAGCGATTCCGCATAGCAATGGCTACCGCTTTTTTAGCTTTATCCTGTCCGATAATGTAAGCATCGAGCTCACGGACGATTTCGCTGGGTGTAAGTTCTCTATTTCTCATAATCCTATAATCGTAAAATTATTGTTAGTATAAATACAAATTTCGGAAGCGATGCGGAGAGATTCAGCCACGATTTCCCGGGCATTCATTTCGGTGTGGCGTAAAAGGGCGCGGGCGGCGGCGGTAGCATAGGCACCCCCCGAACCTATCGCAATAATATCGTCATCAGGCTCGATAACATCACCCGTGCCGGAAATGATCAACATCGTTTCCTTGTTCATTACAGTTAAAAGAGCTTCTAACTGCCGTAGATATTTATCGGTGCGCCAGATTTTAGCCAGCTCGACGGCCGCTCGGTTTATATTGCCTTTATACTTTTCTAATTCGTTTTCGAACCTATCAAAAAGGGCCATAGCGTCTGCTGAAGCTCCGGCGAAACCGACCACCACCTGATCATTGAAAATTCGACGGACTTTTTTGGTCGTATGTTTCATAATCGTTTCACCCATCGTCACCTGACCGTCGCTACCCATAGCGGCTTGGCCATTGCGACGCACTCCGATAACGGTAGTTGCTATTATCCTGGATGTTGGTTTTTCCTGCATATTATCTCCATTTTATTCAATTACCCGAATAAAATTTACACTCTTTAGCTCAAAATCTACCAGTTGAATACCCAGTTGCAGAGAATCCAGCGTGGTAGTTGCATTTTTTAAAATCCCAGCGATGATGACCGGTCGCCGACCTTTCACATTGAACAATGTCCTGGATTGCGGGACTTTCAAAATGTCTTTAATCTCGGTAACGTCCATCCGACGGTTACTGCTTCGAATAAGCTCAGCCAGCGTGTAACGGGCGACTTCGTCCCGCAGAGAACCATCCAATAAATCACTCAAACGATTGTCGGCTTCCGGGACTGTTCTCACTTTTTCATAAAACAACAGCGGATCTGATATTTTCCAGTAGGCAAAGGATTCAATGGCGATGAATTTGTCATCTCTGGTAGGCATTTCAGCCACATTGCTATGCCATTCGATCAAGTTGTTGGGGTAAATATAGGTTTTCGATAGAAATGGAATTATTAGATGAGCACCGGCTGTCGTAATCGGCGTTACCGTCGGTTGAGTATAGCGAGCTACGATCATCTGCTCGTCTTCTTCCAAAATTACCGTCGCTCTTTCAGCCATAATGATAATCAGCACCAGAATCAATAACCAGATAAACGATTTAAAGCTCATCGGAAGCCTCCGTGGTATTATTTTCTATAAAATTCAAACCCTTTTTGGCATTCTTTTTCATATTATACGATTTCCACCAAACCTGACTGAATCAACACCTGTCGAATCGGTTGGATTGAACGGCTTAAGTAACTTAGTGGTGTCTGGCTCAGATGACGGTAAAGCCGGCCGCGCTTCTTTCAACTGCACGTGCTGAACGACAATTCCAATGTTATAAAGATCGAACTTCGTCTGCATATAATTTCTTGCACGTTCGGCTACTGCGCGCCTTTCAGTCTGGAATACTTCGTGAAAGGAAAAATCACCGACCGCGGATCGCATAGCCGCTGACCCGACCAACCGCAACATATTTTCCGGGTTCTCGACTCCAAATAGATAGGCGACCGGATCTTGGATGCTGTACTGAACCACCCATTGCAGGTCAATCATTTTCAGATCACCAGTTAGCAAACGTGCTTCCGGCAGGTAGAAATTATCAGACAGAGTTGTCAAACTATCAGACGTTGTTCGGATGCCAAATTCGGCCGTATAAGGATAATTGACTTTTACCCTATACACGCGATCAATGCCCCAGGGCAATTTCCAATGAGCACCAGGTTCGTTAATCTGATAAATTTTTCCCCATCTTGTTATTACACCTGTTTCGCCGGGCTCAATTGTATAAAAGGACATCAAAGCCGTAACAATCAACACCAGTACTATCGCAATCAGAATTATCAACCAATAGGAGACACTGGAAACCTCGATTTCTTTATTGCTAAATTGAACTTTTTTATTAGTCATCTTTTCCCCTTGAATCTTTCATGAGAAAATATCAAACCACGCGCCGCAGTCGAGCAACTGGAATTTTCATTTGCTCACGGTACTTAGCTACAGTGCGGCGGGCAACTAAGTAACCGCTTTGCTTGAGTAAATTGGACAATTGCTCATCACTATAAGGCTTATGCTTATCTTCATTATCAATAATTTCCTTCAGCTTTTCCTTGACAATCCGCGTTGAAATTTCTTCGCCGTCTTCGTCTTTAATACCTTCGTTGAAAAAGTATTTCAATTCATAAATGCCCGAAGGCAACTGAACATATTTACCATTGGTGACCCGGCTAATAGTCGAAATATCCATATTGACATCATCGGCAATATCTTTTAGAATCATCGGTTTCAGTGGTTTGCTGGGGTCCTCGAAGAAATCCAATTGTCGGGCAATGATGGCTTTCATCACCCGGATCATAGTCACGCGTCTCTGCTGAATCGCTTGAATAAACCATTTGGCAGAATCAATTTTGCGTTTCAAGTAAGACTTAGTCTCATTGTCAATTTTGGAACCATTGTGGATCATCTCCAAATAAGTGGAACTAATCTGCAATTCCGGGATGCGCGTATCATTGACTTCTACGATATACTCGCCATCAACTTTTTCGACGATCAAATCGGGCACGATATATTGCGGATCGAGCGTATTCAAAGCCGCACCCGGTTTAGGATTGAGTTTGGTTATCATCTCCTGAACTGCTTGCATTCGTTCTTTATCCCAACCGTAGGCTTTCATAATATTTTGATAGCGATGATTGGCAAAATCCTCGAAATGTTCATTAACTACTTTGATAGCATCATCGGAATTCGGTATTCGATTAAGCTGGATCAGAAGGCACTCTTTCAAATCGCGGGCGGCTAAACCGGGTGGATCAAGTTCCTGGATTTCCTTCAACACTTTCAGCACTTTCTTCTTGGGCAATCCCAGCCCGAAAGCAATATTTTCAATCGGCAGTGTGAGATAACCGTTCTCATCGAGATTCCAGACGATTTCAGCTGCAATCCTTTCTTCCTCATCATCAAGATTATGTAATTTCAACTGATCGAAAACATGATCAACCAATCCTCGTGGAGCCGGCTGAATATATTGCGTCTTTTTCTGGTCAGGGTCTATTTCTTCTTTGGGTGTATAATCGTCGTTTTGCGGCAGAATTTCTTCCCAATCAATCTCATTTTCTTTCGAGGTTTCCTGATTATTCTGATCTCCTTCTTCCGTACTACCATCGCCCTCCGGTTCTACTTCTTCCAGAACCGGGTTCTGTTCGAGTTCCTGAAGTACGCGGGCTTCGAGAGCCAGGGTATTCAATTGCAAGATCGTGGATTGCAATATCTGCTGAGGCGTGAGCCGCAATTCCTGAGAAAGTTTTTGAACCTGAGATTGACTTAATTGCATCATCTTGCCAGCTTGAATGCCTCTCCTAAATATAATCTTCGGGCATCTTCATCATTAGCTAAAAATTCGGAAGTCCCTGATTTAAGAATACGGCCTTCGAACATTAAGTAGGAACGGTTGGTAATCGAAAGCGTCTCGTGCACGTTGTGATCAGTTATTAATACACCAATGTCCCGATCTTTTAAGCTGACTACGATTTTTTGAATATCTTCTACCGCAATTGGGTCAACGCCAACAAACGGTTCGTCCAGCAGTATAAAATCCGGATTGGTAATCAGGGCGCGCGTAATTTCCGTGCGACGCCGTTCGCCACCGGAGAGGGTATCTGCCCGTCTTTTGCGCAATTTACGGAGCTCAAGCTGGTCGAGCAGGATTTCGAGTCGTTCTTTTTGTTCTTTACGGCTAATACCTAGAGTTTGAAGCACCAGCATCAAATTTTGCTCGACCGTCAATTTGCGGAAAACCGATGGTTCTTGCGAGAGATAGCCGATACCCATCTGGGCGCGTCTGTACATCGGCAGGCGCGTGATTTCCTGTTCATTAATGAATACTTTCCCTGAAGTCGGCTTGATCATTCCGGTAAACATATGAAAAGTAGTCGTCTTCCCGGCGCCGTTCGGCCCTAGCAAACCAACTACCTCACCTTTAGACACTTCAATATTCACGGAATCAACGACCCGGCGTTTTCCATATATTTTTACCAGGTTTTCACCTCGCAGAGTTTTTTTTAGTGAGTGGCTATTTAATTCCATATTTCAGTATTTCAACTCCCGGCTGGTTACTCCGGAAGGTTTGAAAATTACCCAGTTTTTCAAATCCGATTGAGATTCAAATCCAATTCCGGTCAGCGAATCTTCAGGAGTCACAAAAGTTACAAACACGTCCGAGATGATTCGCTCTCTTCGGTGATCCCAGCGTAATTCCTCGGTAAATAGTGTAAAACCACTATCAGAAACGACTACAACATTACCTTTGGCAATTAGATCATTCGTGTTTTCATTAATGATTGCTGTCTGGGAAGTCAAATGCGATAAGTGGCGTTCATCCCGATCATAAAAATCTACGGCTACATCGGTATCCATATAGACAAATGCCTGATCATTATTTTTCGTCAAATGGCCAGAATGAACCACCGCTCGTTTGCGGCCATCTTTAGTCAGGGTAATATTCGAATTCCAGATTTCTTGATCCGGGTATTGCCGGTCAATTACGGCCGATTCATCACTCTTATCTTCCGTGCAACTCCAGGAAATCAAGGCAATAAATAATGATAATATTAAAAACCTTCTCTTCAAGGCATAATCCCGTAGCGTAAAATATCATGAATATGGATAATTCCGATCGGTTTGCGATTCTGTTCGCCGTTATATACGAAAAGGTTGGTAATCGAATGTTCTTCCATTAAATGCAAAGCTTCAATCGCTAAACTGCTTTTTTTGATCCATTTCGGATTACGGGACATTACTTTTAAAGCAGTTTGTTCCATGAAATCCTTCTGCCTTTCGAGACCGCGTCGCAAATCACCATCAGTGATAACGCCGATCAGGTTTTCGGAATCGTCCAGGACGCCGACAATGCCAAGGCTTTTTTTCGTCATCATATAAAGCACCTCAGGCATTTTATCACTGGATTTGACGAATGGTATTTCCTCCCCAGTGTGCATCAAATCGGCTACCGTAGTCAGTAGCCGGCGTCCCAATGAACCGCTGGGATGTAAACCGGCGAAATCGCGCCGATTAAAATGACGTTTCGCCAGCAAACTTATCGCCAGCGCATCGCCCATAGCTAAAGTTGCGATCGCACTGGTGGTCGGTACCAATTGTAATGGATCGGCTTCGCCATTTATCTGTGTACTAATGACATAGTCACATTTCTTCGCCAGAGTTGATTCATCGCGCCCTAATAGACCGATGATAGGAACACGCATTTTTTTTAGCGGTGGAATTAATTGGATGATTTCGTCAGTCTCGCCACTATTCGAAATAATCAAAAGGGTATCCTGAGGAGAAATTACTCCCAGATCACCATGTCCCGCTTCGTAAGCATGCATGAAAAAACTCGGCGTACCTGTACTGGCAAAAGTAGCGGCTATTTTGCATCCAATATGTCCGGATTTGCCGACTCCGGTTACGATCACCTTACCTTTGGTGTTGAATAAAACTTCGACCACTTCTTGAAAATTCTGGTCAACTTTATCGGGTAGGGTGGCAATGGCTTCAGCTTCGGAACGAAGTAATTCCCGGGCTTTTTCAAGATATTTTTCGGACGTTGATTTATTTTTCGGCATAGGTATCCCTCGTTAAAATTCCAGCCGCTTTTGACTTTAAGTGCTGGGCGTTTAGCACTAGATCAATCACTTCACGCACAGCGCCGTATCCGCCATTCAACTGAGTAACGTACTTAGCGTATTGCTTGACTTCCGGTAAGGCATTGGCCACCGCTACCGGTAATCCAACTCGCTTCATAAGAGGAATATCAGTAAGGTCGTCACCGATGTAAATTATTTCCTGATCCGCGACGGCATACCTTTTCTTAATTTCCTCATAGGGTTCGAGCTTGGCTAAATTTCCCTGATAAAGAGCATCTCCCAGACCGAGTTCTTTCATACGCACTTCTGTAGCCGCAGATTTCCGCCCGGAAATAATTGCCAGCGGGAAGTTTACAGCCTTTAGCAACGAAATTCCTGCTCCGTCTAAAACGTGAAAGCGTTTGAATTCCTGACCATTAGTACCGATATAAAGCGCACCATCGGTGAAAACTCCATCAACGTCGGCGATAATCAAACGGATTTTCGAAAGAAGTTCATTTAAATCGGCATTCATCGAAATTTTCTCACTAGCTCGCCCAGTTTTATTAATTCTTTCAATAATTTTGGTAAATCTTCCAGCGGATATTGAGTTGCCCGATCGCTCATGGCTTCAGCCACATTATCGTGCACTTCCATAAAAATGCCGTCGCATCCAGCCGCCACCATAGCCCGACTGAGATAGGGAATATATTCCCGCGCTCCACCGGTAACATTGCCGCCGGGAATTTGGGCGCTATGGGTAGCATCGAAAATTACAGGATAGCCAGTTTCTTGCATAATCGGCACCGCGCGGACGTCAGTAATAAGTCCGCCATATCCGAAAGAGACTCCCCTCTCGGTGAGCAAAATTGAATGATTGCCGGTTGATTCGATTTTGCGCACAATATTGACAATATCCTGAGGTGCTAAAAATTGCCCTTTTTTCACATTGACTACTTTTCTGGTTCGACCGGCAGCTAAAATGAGGTCAGTCTGTCGGCACAAAAAAGCCGGAATTTGCAAAACATCCACAACTTTGGCGGCGATTTTGGCTTGGAACGGTTCGTGTATATCGGTCAAAATTGGCAATCCAAATTGCTTTTTTACTTCTGCTAAGATTGCCAGACCGGCTTCTAATCCGGGTCCGCGATAGCTTTCGATAGCACTGCGGTTGGCTTTATCGAAAGAAGATTTATAAATCAATGGAAAGTCAAGTTTTTCCGAGAGTGCCTTTAGCTTTTCAGCCATTCTCAAAGCGTGATCGCGGCTTTCGATCACACAGGGACCAAGAATAAAAGCCAATGGCTGGCGACTGCCAATGGTGATATTGTTAACTTTGACTTCTGGCATCCTCGGCTTTTTGGTTATGATATTTCCGAGCCGCACGCACAAATTCCCGAAAAATCGGGTGGGCTTTATTGATCCGCGACTTCAATTCCGGATGAAATTGACAAGCGACGAACCAAGGATGATTTTTCAACTCAATCATCTCGACCAGATTCAATTCTTTGTTGACCGCTCCGACTACCAAACCGGCTTTGACCATTTCATCTAAATAAACATTATTGACTTCGTAGCGATGCCGATGCCGCTCGGAAATTTGCTTATCTTTATAAATTTCATAGGCTAAAGTACCGGGAATGACTTCCGCACCGTAAGCCCCGAGACGCATTGTACCGCCTTTATTGAAAACGCGCTTCTGTTCCTCCATGAGGTCAATAACCGGATGCTGGGTATTTTCGTTAAATTCCGTGCTATCGGCGTCTAACCAGCCGCATACATTACGGGCAAATTCGACTACGGCACATTGCAGTCCGAGACAAATACCGAGAAACGGAATGCTATTTTCACGAGCAAATTTTATGGCATTAATCTTGCCCTTGACACCGCGCTCGCCAAATCCACCCGGTACCAGAATACCGTCAACATTTTTTAGTTTATTGACAGTTTCACAATCATTGATCAGGTCTTCCGATTCAATCCATACAATATTGACGCGAGTATTATTCTCCGCACCGGCATGGTTGAACGATTCGATTATTGATTTATAAGCATCGTGCAATTGAGTATATTTTCCGCAAATGGCGATATTGACTTCGTCCTTTGGGTTTTTTATCGCCTGGACAAATTTCTCCAGGTCTTTAAGATCCGGTTTCCGGCGCGGCAAATTCAATAGGTCGGTAATTTGATCACCCAGCCTTTGTTGATCAAAAATCAATGGAATCTCATAGATTGTTTCGGCATCAATGGCATCAATAACCGCTTCCGGTACAACATTACAGAAAAGCGCTATCTTTTTGCGAATGCTTTCGTCGAGGTGAAATTTCGAGCGGCACAGCAGGATGTCAGGCTGAATACCGATCTCGCGCAGACGCATAACACTATGCTGAGTCGGTTTGGTTTTAATTTCTCCACTGGTATCAATGTATGGCACGAGAGTCAGGTGAACATTGATGCAATTGCCCCGCCCTGATTCGAAACGAAATTGACGAATTGCTTCCAGAAACGGTTGACTCTCAATATCGCCGACCGTGCCGCCGATTTCACAAATAACCACATCATAAGCAGAATTAACATTAACAGCCGTTATGCGACGTTTGATTTCATCCGTGATATGCGGAATGACTTGAACCGTCGCTCCCAGATAGTCACCTCGCCGTTCACGATTAATTACTTCATAGTAAATTCTTCCTGAGGTATTGCTGTTGCGCGTGTTCATATTTTCATCAATGAAGCGCTCGTAATGCCCCAGATCGAGATCAGTTTCGGAACCATCTTCCAGGACGAAAACTTCGCCGTGCTGGAAGGGGCTCATCGTTCCAGGATCGATATTAATGTACGGATCGAATTTCTGAATAGTTACCTTAAAACCGCGTGACTTCAGAAGGTATCCGATAGAGGCGCAGGCAATGCCCTTGCCTAGACCGGAGATAACACCTCCGGTAACGAAAATGTACTTTGTAGTTTGGTCAGTTTTCATGTTCTTCCAGATATTTTTGGGCTTGTTCAAGATCGTCAGGAGTATCAATACTCAGCGATTTATATTCAGTTCGTATAACCTTAATGCGATAACCGTTTTCGATAATGCGCAATTGTTCGAGCTTTTCTAATTGTTCGAGGATTGTAACCGGTAAGCGAATGAATTCTTGTAAAAAATCGGCGCGATAAACATACAATCCGATATGTACCAGCGCTGGGTGCTCTTTTAATCGGACTGATTTATCACGAATGTAAGGAATGTTAGCGCGGCTAAAGTAAATGGCTTCGTCTTGTTTATTTACCAACACTTTGACAACATTGGGATCGGACAATTCAGCTTGCGTTATATTCTGGCACGCGGCGGTTGCAACCAACAGAGCTGGATCGTCAACCAAGCTTTGCACAGTTCGATCAATAACTTCAGCCGGTAGAAAAGGTTCATCGCCCTGAATATTGACGACAATATCAGCTTCGCTATCCCGCGCTACAAAGGCACAACGGTCGGTACCAGAAGGCAATTCAACTGGAGTCATCCAACAATCACCGCCGAACGATTTAACGTGATCAAAAATGCGCCGGTCATCGGTCGCCGCGACTAATTGATTAATCAATCGAGAATGGTGAGCATTTTCATAGACTCTCTGGATCAGCGTTTTTCCGTGGAGGGTAGCCAGCGGCTTGCCAGGTAGGCGAGTAGCCGCGAAACGTGCGGGAATGATCCCCAGCACTTTCATGGATTAATGTCCTTGATGACTTTAGGAACAACGAAATATCCGGCTTTTTCCTGTGGAGCATTAGCAAAAACCGCCTCGTGGGAAAGGGACGGCTTGACTTCATCGCTTCGAAATACGTTAATCATTTCCTGAACATGAGATAGCGGTTTGACGTTATTTGTATCCAGATTTTGCAATTGCTCGATGTATTCCAAAATCTGGTCCATCTGAGCGGCATACCGCTTGAGTTCTTCTTCACTCAAAGTCAGGCGTGCCAAATTAGCTATTTTCTCCGCCGTTTTTAAATCAACTCGCATTTTCTATAGCCATTTTCAAATTTCGTCGAGCAATTTAAAGATTTTACCCGCTTAAATCAAGCACCGGAATTCTGTTTGGCTCAATTTTTGATTAGCGAATGAAAATTTTACTACATCCGTTCCGGTGCGGAAATTCCTAGCAATGCTAATCCATTAGCCATAACGATCTGGACGGCTTTGACCAATGCCAATCGCGCCCGCGACACCTCCGCATCGTTTGAAATGACGCGATGAACGGTATAAAATTTATGGAAGGCCGTAGCAACTTTTTGTAAATAAGTCGTCAGATGTTGGGGTTCGAGAGTGCTGACGCAAATTTCAATGACTTCTTGGAATTCGCCGAGCGCATTAAGCAAACTCAGAGTTTCTTCCTCTTTCAATAAAGCCATATTGAAGTCGTTTCCTATGGTGAGATTTTTCGTAGCCGCATTCCGTAAAATACTGCAAATCCGGGCGTGGGCATATTGCAAATAAAAAACCGGGTTTTCCTCACTTTCGGTCTTGGCTAGATCGAGGTCGAAATTCAAGTGGCTCTTCATACCGCGCATCAGAAAAAAATAACGCGCTACGTCCCGACCAACATCATCAATCAATTCATCGAGCGTAACATAGTTCGCCTTGCGGGTTGACATCTTAACTTTTTCACCGCCTTTAATTAGAGTCACAAACTGGTGAATCAAGACTTTAATCCGCGAAGTATCATAGCCTAAAGCGCGTAAACCAGCCAGGACATCCGGATAAGTGGCATGATGATCAGCGCCGAAGATGTCAATTATCAAATCGTAGCCGCGTTCAAATTTGGTGACGTGATAGGCGATGTCCGGCAAACGATAGGTAGCTTCATCTACAACGCTTTTCCAGAGAACTCGGTCGTCAGTGCCACCGTAGAGGCTTGCCCGAAACCAGATCGCCCCATCCTTTTCATAACTGGCACCGATCGCCTTCATTTTTTCCAGAACAGCGTTTACCTGTCCATTTTCATAAAGGCTTTTTTCATTGTAAAAACTGTCAAACACTACACCAAGTCGCTCCAAAGTCTGCTTAATATCGGCAAAGATTCTCTCCTCCGCCATAATTCTGAAAGCCTCGTGGTCAGGATCATCTTGTAAACTATCGCCATATTTGTTTAATACTTCTCGGGCAATATCTACGATATATTCGCCTTGATAATGGTCCTCAGGAAATTCACCTTCCCAACCGAGCAACTGGCGATAACGCCAATAAACCGAATGCCCCAGTATGCGCATTTGCCGCCCGGCGTCGTTATAATAATACTCGCGATCAACTCGGTATCCAACCCACTCCAAAATGCGCGCTACGGTATCGCCCAAAACTGCCTGACGACCGTGACCAACGGTCAGTGGCCCGGTTGGATTGGCGCTGACGAATTCTACTTGCACGCGTTGATTTTTCCCAATATCGAGTTTGCCATAATTTTCACCGACGTTCAGAATTTCAGCCACCGTTTGCTGAAGCACCCGCGGACTGAGGAAAAAATTTATAAACCCAGGCGCTTTGTACTCAACATATTCGATATACTCGGATTGGGGAAGCGTCGCAATTAATTTTTCGGCGATTGCCAACGGTGACTGATTCTGGACTTTGGCTAAGGCTAAAGCCAGATTTGTGGTGTAATGTCCAAAGGTTTCCTGTTTCGGTCGCTCGATCTGGATTGGTTCGCGGTAATCAATACCGTTTTGCTGAAGAGCTTTTTCCAGCAGACCGCGAAGATATTCAATCATTTTATTCCTTTAAAAAATCGCTCCAAATTTAATCGCCCGTCTATTCCCGTGCAAACGACATCTCCGCAAAAACCAAGTTTACTCGCAGTGCGCCAGTAGATTGCGTCGCCAATTGGTAAAACCAATCCGGCGAATCGGACTATCCTGGAAGATTTCGCCGAATTCATCTTCTGTTACTTTTAGCCATTCAGATAGTGATTTGCTAAACTTAGAGTAATATTCGGAATATCGAACATCTCCCGGTCGGTTCCATCTTTGATTATACGGACAAATTTTCTGGCAGGTATCACAGCCATAAACCCAACCGCGTAAATTCTTTTTCTCAATCTCCGAAAATTCGCCATCTTTCTCGATAGTCAGATATGCTGTGCAAAGCCGAGCATCCAATAAATGTTCATCTACCAGGGCTTTATTGGGACAAGCGTCCAAACAAAGTTGACAATCGCCACAAGAATTAGATAGCGGCTCGTTAAAGCTTATCTCGAGATTCAGAAAAACCATTCCAATAAAACAATACGAACCAAGTTCTGGAACGATCAACAAATTGTTTTTCCCAATCCAACCCAAACCAGCCTGCCAGGCGAAGATTTTTTGCATTACCGGTCCAGAATCAACGAAAATACAAGTTACAGCCGCCGGCTCTAAAAAATTAATTTCACGACAAACTCTCGCCAGTTTTTGCTCAACGACTCTATGATAATCCTGACCCCAGGCATAACGCGCAATTTTGGGAATTCCCGTTAGCCATTCTACATTTTGAAAATAATTATCCGCTACTACCAGAACTGACTTTGCCCAGCCGAAATTCGTCTTTAAATAATCCTGAAAATCGTAGTATTTCCGCATCCAGCTCATTGACCCCAAAAATCCGGCATCAATCCATCGCTGAAAAGCTGTAACGTATTTATCCTCCAGAAAAGGAGGTGAAATTCCGGCACGCGCAAATCCGGAACTCTTCGCCAGACGCATAATTTCAGTTGTTAGACTCATCAATATATTTTAATAGAAATTGATAAACATTGCCGATTGCACTCGACGATCAATCGGCCAAATCATCAGCAATCTTTTCGGTAGTGGCGTCGCCCCAGAGTCTTTCAAGATTATAATACTCACGAGTCTCGGGATTAAAAACATGCACCACGACATTAACATAGTCCATCAAAACCCAGCTGAGGTGCTGGTAACCCTCGATGTGCCAGGGTTTTTCAGCCGGTCGCAGGCGATTATCAATTTCATCTACGATGGCTTTAACGTGCTGATCAACTTCGCCGGTACAGATTACGAAATAATCCGTAATCGAAGTTAGTGGCCGCAAATCTAGTATAATAACGTCACGGGCTTTTTTATCAATAGCAATGCCCGCGATTTGCTTGGCTAAGGGATAGGACTGGTTTTTATCTTTAGTAATCTGAGAGGTTTCCAAAGATTAAAATGACTCTCCGATACCCATAATTTTAGAATAAACTGGCAGGCGCTGGTAATCTTTTCCGACAATCAAGGTCAGGTCAACCTGCAAGGTCGAGTCTATTTTCTGAAATAGTTGATCAGAATCGAGCAATAAAGTTCCATTCACTTCCCGCAATTTGGTAACATCCGCCGTGCGGGTAATCAACATAGTTTTTTCGTAATTGGAACCATCAGCATTGCCAGTCGAAATGACATCATAGCCATTTTGCCGCAGAAAGTTGGTGAATTTTCGCGCCAGGCCGGGTACATCAGTTCCATTCAAAACTTCAATAACAATATAAGGTATCGGTCTTTCTTCCGGGGGAATTACATTTACCTGCGACATAGTTAATTTTTCACCCGGACTGTTAAAGCGTTTCCCCATTGAGAAAATAAAACCGACAATAACTACCGAAATCGAAAATATTGCCAGATTAAGGAACCATTTTTGGAGATCAACTGCCCGGCGTTTATTTTTACGATAGGTGGGGCGTTTGCGACGATTACGACTACGTGCCACTCTTAATATCCAAAGTAAGGGTTGTAATATCCATAGGACGAATAATACGGCCGGCGATCGAATCGAATCATAAACGTAGTGTTTTCCCTGGGATGATAGATTAGATCAGCCCCCAAAATTAAATTATCGAGCATATTATTCGAGGTAGCGTTCATCGTACCTAATTGGAGCGGATTATGATAAAACCCGAAGCGAGTATTAAGTAAAAATTTGTCCGACAGCAAAAAAGACATCGCGTTCTGATAAACTCCTAATGACATTGATTGATTACCAAAAGTCGAATAGGATAAAGAATAAGACTGTTGCATATTAAACCGGCTGGGATCAAACAGGCTATAACTGGACAACGCCGATGAAAGACCCGGCAGTTGAATCGCTTCCAAAGTCGTAGGTGACTTTTGAATCTGGGTCTTCAGCTGAGCAAACCCGGTCGTTCCAAGAAAAATTGCCAACATTGTTACTGTTAAAATTTTTCTTTTCATCTTAGCACCGCCATTGACATTTTTCACATTACATTTTAAATCTTTTACGGGAGTTTGTCAAGACCAAACTCACACTTCTTTAAAATTATCTTTCTTTCAAATAAATATTATCTATCAAACGCGTCTTGCCATAATACACAGCTACCGCGGCGAAAGTTCCCGGCTTTATCGTCTCAACTGGTGTCAGCGTTTGATCATCAACAATTTCGACATAATCAATCCGCGCCAGCGGCGAAGTTTGAATGGTTCTACAAATTTGGTCTTTGATCAGGTCAGTATCGGTTAGACCGTTTCTGACATTTTCGCGAGCGCCTTGCAGGGCTTGAAAAATAACCGGCGCCTGTTGCCTTTCTTCCGGGGTAAGATAAACATTTCGGGAACTCATTGCCAATCCGTCCGCCTCACGAACTATGGGCGCCACTATAATCCGGATCGGAAAATTTAAATCCCGGACCATTTGTTTTATGATAACTGCCTGCTGGGCGTCTTTCTGACCGAATACTGCAATATCAGGCTGAACGATATTGAAAAGTTTAGCGACAACAGTTGTAACTCCCTGAAAATGGGTTGGTCGGCTGATTCCGCACAGGACTTTTGCCAATTGCTCAGTCACAACATAAGTAAAATAAGGCTTTGGGTACATTTCACTTACTTCCGGGTGAAAAATATAATCTACTCCGCGTCCCCGGGCTAAGCGTTCATCGCGTTCTATATCGCGTGGATAGCGCATCAGGTCTTCATTCGGGGCAAATTGAGTCGGATTGACGAAAATGCTCATCACGACCACATCGGCATTGGCTCTGGCAACATCTACCAGTGAGAGATGGCCCTCATGCAAGTAACCCATCGTCGGCACAAGGCCAATCTTTTTCCCACCGGCTCGAATGGTTAGTAGTTCCTGACGAATATCCTTTATTTTAGTTAAAATCTGCATGTTTGGTTTAACTTCGTAAAAAAATTGTCAATAGCTTTCGGATTCGTCTGGGAAATTGCCATTGCGCACATCGTTGCCAAAGGCTGTCGCCGCTCGTCGAATTTCATCCGCCAGATTAGCGTATCGGCGTACGAATTTATATTTAACCTGATCGAATAATCCGAGCATATCGTAGGACACCAGAACCTGTCCGTCGCAATCTTTACCGGCGCCAATGCCAATCGTGGGAATTCTTAACTGAGCAGTAATTTCCGTAGCTAGTTTTGCTGGAATTTTCTCCAGCACAATGGCAAAAGCCCCGGCGTCTTGCAAGGCGAGCGCCGATTTTTTAATATATTCGGCTTCCTCGGTTTCCTTGCCCCGCACGCCAAATCCGCTGAATTTATGCACACTCTGCGGAGTAAAACCAAGATGCCCCATAACCGGAATTCCGATTTCGACCATTTTTTTTACCGCAGGACAAATCGTTTCGCCGCCTTCGAGTTTTACCGCTTCTGCGCCGCATTCTTTCATAAATCGTCCGGCATTATGAAGAGCCTGTTCGATGCTTTCCTGGTAGGACATAAACGGCATATCGGCTACCAGCAAAGCTCGTGCGACGCCGCGTCGCACACATAGAACGTGATAGATCATTTCATCCATTGTCACCGGTAATGTAGTTTCATATCCGGCGCAGACATTCCCACAGGAATCGCCGACCAGGATAATATCAATACCCGATTCGTCCATCAAACGCGCCATCGTAAAATCATAAGCCGTCAAGCAGGTGATTTTCTCGCCTTTTGGTTTCATCTCGAGAATAGTTGAAATTCGTATTTTATCTTTCATCTCTTCACCATTTCTTGATTAGAATTTAAAGATTTTTCGGAATATGTCTGAAATTGAATCGTAAATCTACTGAATAATTCCGCCCATCAGAAGGCAATCATCCTGATAAATTACAGCTGATTGACCGGGGCAAATTGCTCTCTGCGGTTCGACAAAAGTGATTTCATATTCGTTATCAGCAATCCTTTTTCCGTGACCCATTGCGCCGGGATGATTATAGCGTATTTTAATTATGCCATCGAATTCATCTACAGCTGAAATTCCCACCCAGTTGACATTTTTTATTATTAATGTCGAGGAGAACAGCGATTCGTCAGGCGCAATAACAACTTGATTTTTCTCTGCATTAATGGCTTTTACATAGCGTCGTTCCTTGAAACCAACGCGGAAGCCTTTGCGCTGACCGATTGTAAAATTGTAAAAGCCGTTATGCCAGCCTAAAACTCGGCCGCTTTCGTCCACCAATTCACCCCGTCCTATGGCTTGCACTGTCTGGGACGAATATTCCTTCAAAAAGTTACGATAATCGCCCTCCGGGATAAAACAAATATTCTGGCTTTCAGTAATTTTACCAGTTATGAGACCATAATCCATGGCAACTTTTTTCACGTCATTTTTAGTCATTTCGCCCAGCGGAAAAAGGGTGCGCTTCAATGCCGTTTGTGAAATTTGCCAGAGCGTATACGATTGATCCTTAGTTGAATCCAGACCTTTCAAGATCTGGTAACGTTTGTTCGCTGAATTATATTTAAGACGAGCGTAATGACCGGTAGCGATTTTTTCGATTCCATATCGGTCGGCAATTTTCAGCAGGTTTTGCCACTTAACAACGCGATTACAATTCACACAGGGATTGGGGGTCAAGCCCTGAAAATATTCGTTGACGAAAGGTTTGACCACTTGTTCTTCGAATTCTTCATTTATATCGAAAATTATATGGGGAATTTTCAATATGTCACAAACTTGCCGGGCACGCTCAATGGCATTTTCCTGGACAATATCTTTTTCCATTCGCCACATCCTAAATGTAATCCCCGTCGGTTGATAGCCCTCTTGAGATAAAACCAAAGCCGCCACTGCGCTGTCAACGCCGCCACTTAAAGCTACCAATACTTTTTGTTTGTTCGTAACCATATTTATTTCGTCATTTGCCACCTGGTAATTAATTCTTCATGAAAAGGGAAAACCAGAGGTGGATGATTGTCTATTCTAAACCAGGCGGCTTCCGCCGCGTCACTGCCGTGTCGAATTATTTCACCTTTAGCCGGCGGTGTGGCATAACCGATCATCAGAATGTCGCCATAAAAGCCATTTAGGTGAGCGCCAACATCAATTAATTTTAGTTTCGTACCTGTCAAACCGGTTTCCTCGATAAGTTCGCGGATAGCGGCTTGTGCCGCGGTTTCTCCTATTTCAATAAATCCGCCCGGCAGACTCCAGCCGCCGCGTCCCGGTTCGACTGCCCGACGAATTAAAACAATTTCATTTTGTTCGTTATAGGCGATTACCACGACAGTCGGTAAGGGATTTTCATACAGGATGAGGCGACATTGGGTACAAAAAGCCCGCCGGTAGCCTTCCGTTTCGAGAGTAGTGGTCGGGGCGCCGCAATGATAACAATAATGATACTTCACAAGTCCAAAAATAGACAGTTTTTAGACGAATAACAACCAATTTTATCGCTTAATTTTTCTCTTTGGAGTAATTCCAAAAAAACAAGCCAAAGGCTGGGATGTGTCCAATCCCGTTTACTTTAATCTAAAATGCAGAATGTTTAACCAAAATTATTTAATGTGAAATTAAGCCAAAATTGAAGACCATTTTTATCAGCATTTTCCTAATTTTGATCAGCCAAAGTAGTGGAGAAGAAAAAATGATATACCATAAACTCACACCCGACGAAGAAAAAGTCATCGTTCATAAAGGTACCGAACGACCATTCACCGGTAAATATTACGACTTTTACGAAGAAGGCATTTATACCTGTAAACGCTGTGATGCGCCACTTTATCGTTCGACTGATAAATTCGATGCCGGTTGCGGCTGGCCAAGTTTTGACGATGAAATTTCCGGCGCCGTTAAGCGGATACCCGATAAAGACGGTCGGCGTACTGAAATCGTCTGCGTCAATTGCGGTTCTCATCTCGGACATATTTTCAGCGGCGAAAATTTTACAGCTAAGAATAATCGTCATTGCGTCAATTCGATTTCCCTGAATTTTATCCCGGCAAAAGATGCCTCGCAGACCGCATCGGCGATTTATGCCGCGGGATGTTTCTGGGGCGTCGAATATTATTTCAAGCAAGCACCGGGCGTACTGGCAACCCGTGTCGGCTATACCGGCGGACATACCGTTAACCCGACCTATAAGCAGGTTTGTTCCGGCAAGACCGGTCATAAAGAAGCCATTGAAGTCACTTACAATCCAGCGGTCACGAATTATGAAGAGTTGACCAAACTCTATTTTGAAATTCACGATTTTACTCAAACCGATGGACAAGGACCCGATCGGGGCGAACAGTATCTTTCCTATATTTTCTATCTCGACGAATTCCAAAAGCAAGTCGCTGAAGAGCTCGTTACATTGTTAAGTCAAAAGGGTTTCAAAGTTGCCACAAAAATAGAAAAAGCTGGAACATTTTACCCGGCCGAAAACTATCACCAGGATTATTACACCAAAACCGGGAAAAAGCCCTACTGTCACTTCCGGAAGAAAATATTTTAAACGGCGCTGAAGCCTATAGACATTAATCTATTATCCTATAATCAATCCGTCGGTCATAGATTAAGATGAAACTTATCATTTACCTAAATCTAAGCGATCATTACATTCTACCTCAGACGACCACCGAGGATAATCATAAGGCAATTGGAATAATTCCATCAAAAATAATCAAATGATTATTTAGTTCTTGCCTTTTTGGTAAAAAAAGAATATTATTGATATAAAGAAATTCGGTTAATATGAATGCAATAATTTTCAACAGCGAAATGATTATCGGCAAAGAGTTATTTCTTAAATGAAAATTTTAACCACAAAGGTTTGAACAATGCGATTCGCAATCATAGCCGATATTCACGGCAATTTAGCGGCTCTGGAAGCCGTCCTGACGGATATTGACCAGCAACAAATTGATTGCATTCTGGATCTGGGCGATTTCGTCGGCTATGGCCCACAACCGGAAGATGTCACTCAGCTTTTGCGCGAACTACAAATTGCGGGGATCGTCGGCAATCATGAGATTGCTTTAACAGATGAAAAACTGCTTAGTTACTTCTCCATAGATGCTTTTGAATCTATAATAATTACCCGCCAGCTAATCACACCCGAGACATTGGAATACATTCAAACTTTGCCCACTTTTTTAACAATTGGCAACCTACGCTTCGTCCACGGCACACCGCCGGAATCATATAGCGATTATATCAACTATTATGGCGAACACGAATTACGTAAAGCCTTTGCGTCAACGCCTGAATGGATTACTTTCGTCGGCCATACTCATCAACTCGGCTTATATGAATCAGATACCGAGAATAAAAATATTCATACTTCCATATTGAAAATAGGGTGCCGTCAACTCAGTCACCAGTCGAAATATATCGTCAATGTCGGCAGTGTCGGCCAGCCGCGCGACGAAAATAATTCCGCCAAGTACGTCATTTTCGATGACGAAACGGATGCAGTGGAAGTTAGAGCCGTTCCTTACGACGTCGAGCATACGATCCGGTTGATCCAGGATATTGGACTACCGGAATCAAATGCCTATCGTTTATTATAAACCAGCCCGCCCATATTGCAAAAGCGCTAAAGTATTTTTAGCTTTGCCAGTTAATTGATAATAAAATAAGGAAATAGTTTTGAATAAATCAATTCTGGTAGTTGGCTCCGTTGCATTCGATGATATCGAAACTCCGGTCGGTAAGCGTTTCAATGCTCTGGGCGGCTCGGCGGTTTATTTTAGTTTAGCTGCTTCTCGATTCTCTCAAGTCAACTTAGTCGGCGTCGCCGGTGAAGATTACCCGCAAGCCGCCATTAACCTGCTCAACCGTCAGGGAATTGATACTACCGGTTTAGAAATTGCCAGGGGCGCGACCTTTCGCTGGGGCGGGCGTTATCATCAAGACCTCAATAACCGCGATACTCTCTATACCCATCTTAACGTTTTTGCCAATTTCAGTCCGAAAATTCCTGCTGTTTATCAAAAAACGTCGGTCGTTTTCCTCGGCAACATTCAGCCGACTCTACAGATGGAAGTGCTCAACCAATTACCTCAGCCGGAATTCATTGGACTCGACACAATGAATTTATGGATCAATACCACGCGCGCCGAACTGATGGAAATCATACCCAGAGTCAACCTTCTGGTCATCAACGATAGTGAGCTGGCGGAATTGACCGGCTCGGTTAATCTGTTCAAAGGTTTAAAATACTTGCATAAGCTCGGCGTGCGGTATATCGTCATCAAGCGGGGAGAATACGGCTCAATTCTCAGCGCGGCTGAAGGTTTATTTTTCACACCGGCTTATCCAGTCGAAGAGGTTGTAGATCCAACCGGAGCCGGTGATAGTTTTGCCGGTGGACTGTTTGGTTATCTCGGCACCTGCGAAAAAATTGACTTTATCACACTAAAAAAGGCTGTAGTTTACGGCAGTGTTATGGGTTCATTCTGTGTCGAAAATTTCAGTATAGATGGCTTATTGAATCTTAACCCTTCCAGAATCGCAAAGCGGTATCGCGAACTGCGTCGGTTAGTCAAAGCCTGAACTCATTCGGACTAATTACTTATGATTCAACCCTTGTTTTGGGAAAATGAACGTCTACTGATTGTGGATCAGACGCGCCTGCCGTTTGAATATAAATTGATCGAAATTAATGACGACTACGAAATGGCGGATGCGATTCGCCGTATGGTTATTCGCGGCGCTCCGGCTATCGGAATTGCCGCCGCCTATGGTTTAGCGCTGGGTCTTAAAAAGTTTACCTTAGGGAATCATAAAGAATTTTTCCATCAGTTAGAGATAATTTCTGCCCGACTTTATGCAACCCGCCCGACTGCCGTCAACCTGGGTTGGGCTTTAAATCGCCTGAAACGACTGGCTGAACTCAATCGTCACCGCGAATTAACTGAAATTCACACCATTTTACTTAACGAAGCCCATAAAATCCACGCTGAAGATATTCTGATGTGTCGTCAAATTGCGGCGCGAGGTTTGTCGCTTTTACCTGATGATGTTCGAGTTATCACGCATTGCAATGCCGGAGGGCTGGCAACTGGCGGACTGGGAACTGCTCTGGGAATAATTATTAATGCCCACCAGAGCGGCAAGAAAATTCACGTTTATGTGGATGAAACCCGCCCAATGTTCCAGGGCGCACGGCTAACAGCCTGGGAGCTCACCCGGGAAAAAGTACCCTTTACCTTGATCAGCGATAATATGGCCGCCTTTGTTATGGCAAGCAACCGAATAGATGCGGTTATCGTCGGCGCCGATCGCATCGCGGCTAATGGCGATACGGCTAACAAAATCGGGACGGCTCTGCTGGCTATCGCAGCTAAACATTACCAGGTTCCTTTTTATATAGCCGCGCCTAGTTCGAGCATTGATTCGCTGACTCCGACAGGCGCGGAGATTAAGATTGAAGAACGTGATGGGGCTGAAGTCAAGGAAATAAACGGTCAAGCAATCGTCCCGATCAGTTATTCGGCAATTTCACCGGCTTTCGATATAACCCCAGCGCGGCTAATCACAGCTATAATTACCGAAAAAGACATTTACCGACCGCCTTTTGTATTTAAATGAATAGTTTATTGAATTTTCTAAGCGTTTTTGTAAATTTTAATGTTATTTAGATGATAGATAAAGGAGTAAAAATAATGAAACCGAAAAAAATTCCTTTCGTTTTGGTCTTATTGCTAGCCTGTTTGTTTATTTTGGACGCTTGTGATCCACCGGAAATTACTTCGGCAAAAGTTTATCTCCAGCAGAATAATTCGCAAGCCGCCGAGGAACAATTACTCCAGGCCATTCAGAAATATCCGGATAATGCTCAGGCTTATCTCTTACTGGGTAGTGCTATTTATCGCCCGGCTAAACGCTATGATGAAGCCAAACAGATGTTCGAAAAAGCCAAACAAATTGATCCCACCAAGGCCAAAGAGGCCGACGACAATATCAGAGGAATATGGGCTGAATTACATACCGAAGGCGCCAACCTGTTCAACAGCGCCTTAAAAGCCTTTCTACCGGCTGAAAAAGATTCACTCTTGAATCTTGCCGCTCAGCAATTCATCCGTGCGCTGGAATTTAAGTCCGATGAAATTCCGACCTACAATGGCTTGATAAAATGTTTTTATATTATGAATGACTCCGCCAATGTTGAAAAATACGGCAAAATGATGCTGGATCATAATCTTTTCGATGAAGATGTGGTCAATTATTATTTTCAAGTTGCCTGGGATAGTACCCGTCAGGACGAAATTTTCGCGCAGCTGGATAAGATTATTACCGAACATCCGAATAATATCGAATTACCAATTTTAAAAATCCAGTTCTTATCCGAAGTGGGACGCAATGAAGAAGCTCTCAGCAGTATCAATAAATTAATCGAAAAGGATCCCACCAATCTCGACTTAGTCTATGTCGCCGCTCAATTACTAACCAAACTCGGCCGATTCGACGAGGCTAAGTATCAATTTCAAAAGGTGATCGCTGACGACCCCAATAACTTAGAATTGCTAATCCGCGTCACTGAGGCAGTTTTCAGAAATAAGGACTGGTTGGAAGCCGAAGATTATGCCCGCAAAATTATCGAGCTGGATCCAAATAATGTATTCGGGTATGAAGTACTCTGGAAATCGCTATATAATCAGGGTAATCTGGAAGAGGCTGAAAAGTATCGTCTGATACAAAAATCTCTGGAATAAACAATCTGGTCAATTTCTTAAAAGCCGGACTAAGTATCCGGCTTTTTTATTTTCTATCCAACTCGGGCGCGTTTATTCAAATACTCGGTCAAGGCTAAATCCAGAGGGCGATCAGTAGTCAACAGCACGTGGTCAATATTATTCGCTCGGCATTGGATTTTGTAATCTTCGATAAAATTATTGATCGCCTGCCGATATGCTAATTTCACCTGGCCGGGTTCGGTCAATAGTGTATCGCGATTTTCCAGGTCAACGAATTTAGTCTGGCGATTGAAACCAAACTCGAGTTCTTGAGGGTCTAAAACTTGAAATACGATTACCTCGTGGCGTCTATGTCGGAAATGTTTCAGGGCATTGATTACGCTTGCGGGATCGTCGAGCAAATCTGAAATAAGAATAATCAGCCCGCGTTTCTTGATTTTTTCAGCGGCGGAATGGAGAAGCGGGGCTATGGAAGTCTCCGAACCGGCTGTGACCTTCTCCAACGCTCCGAGTACTAAATTCAAGTGACTCTTTTTAGCAATGGGTGGTAAGTAGGTAGTAATTTCGGTGTCAAAAAGAGTCAGGCTTACCGCATCTTGTTGCTTAAGTAATAAATACCCCAGTGCGGCGGCTAAATAGCTACCATAAACCAGTTTGGAGACTGCCCCTGATTGGTAACCCATCGAACCGCTTTTATCAAGAATAATGTAAGACTTGAGATTGGTTTCTTCTTCGAATTCTTTGATATAAAAGCGGTCAGTTTTACCGTAAAGCTTCCAGTCAATATATTTTATTTCATCGCCCGGCATATAGGGTCGGTGTTCGGCAAATTCGATCGAAAAACCATGATAGGGACTGCGATGAAGGCCGATTATGAATCCCTCCACTACCAGCCTGGCGCGCAAAGCCATATTATCCAACCGGGCGATGACTGCCGGTTCAAGATAACGCCGCTTATCCAGTCTTTCTTCTGCCATTTATAAAAATTCCCAAATTAAACGATAGTCTCAAGCAACTTTTGGGTAATGTGATCGGTATTAATTCCCTCTGCTTCGGCATTAAAGTTCGGAATTATACGATGCCTCAGCACCGGCTTAGCCATTTTAATTACGTCATCAATTGACGGAGTCGGACGACCTCCCAGAACGGCATTGGCTTTAGCGCCGAGAATCAAATACTGACTGGCGCGCGGACCAGCACCCCATTCTACCCATTTATGAATAAAATCAGGCGCGTTAGAATTGGTAGGCCGTGTAGCAGTTACCAGCTTCACCGCAAATTCAACTACGTTTGGAGCTACCGGCACCCGCCTGACGAGATGCTGGAATTGCAGAATCTCGGCGCGATGAATTACAATTTCCGGCGTGGATTCGGCATCAACCGTGGTTGACTTGACAATCTCCAGTTCTTCTTGAAAGGTCGGGTATTCGACTTTTAAACTAAACATAAAACGATCTAGCTGCGCTTCTGGCAATGGGTAAGTGCCCTCCTGCTCGATTGGATTCTGTGTCGCCAACACAAAAAATGGTTCTTCCAATTGGTGCGTTTCACCGGCGGCTGTGACGCGATGCTCCTGCATAGCCTCCAGTAAAGCGGACTGGGTTTTAGGCGGAGTACGGTTGATTTCGTCAGCGAGAATAATATTGCCAAAAATCGGCCCTTTGAAAAACCGAAAAGCGCGGGTGCCAGTTAGTTTATCTTCTTCGATAACTTCGGTGCCGGTAATGTCCGACGGCATTAGATCAGGCGTAAATTGAATACGACTGAATTGCAAATCGAGCGCCTGCGCTAAAGTTTTAATCATCAGCGTCTTGGCTAATCCCGGTACGCCTATCAAAAGGCAATGCCCTTGCGCAAGGAGAGAAATCTCAATTTGGTGAATAATTTCCTGTTGGCCGATTATCACTCGCCCAATTTCTTTATTTAGCCGCTGGTGAGCTTCGGTCAAAGTCGTCAGCAATTCGACATCATTAAGCTGTTTCATATAATTCCATTCAGATTATTAAATTGAAAGCGTCGAGAATCTAAGACTTTCCACTCAATTTGCCAATAATTGACGTCATGGGAATTCAATCCAAAATAAATTTATATTAACCTACGAAAGTTCCGTCATAATAATTTCTAACCAACCATTTAACCGAGAGAATGTCCTACTAGGCCAGTACAACCTCGATTTCCGCTAACAAATAGGATTTGCATTAAAAACGACTGTTTTTTAGATTTTAGTAAAATAATGACATTTTATAATAATTTATACTACATAAAATCAAGGAGAAATAAACGATGCCTACAACTTATATAACCAAGCCACGCGATTTTCATTCAATTTCACTCTGGCAACAGGTTACTGAAAAACAATGGTATGATCCCATCTGGCAGAAGAAAAACGCCATCTGTAAAGTTGACGAATTATGTCAGGTGATCCGACTAAACGATTATCAGAAAAGTGAAATTGCCCGTACAATCGCCAAATTGCGTGCGGAAGGCAAAGAACCGATGCGCATTACACCTTATTATGCATCCCTAATTGCCGAAGATCCGTTTCATCCCAATCTATTACCCAGCGAAGAAGCCAAAAATCGGCTTGACCCTATTTTCTGGGAAGCAGTTCCTACTCCAGCTCATCTGTTATTTCCCGACACCGGAAGTGAAGGTGCAATGGCTGAAGAAAATCGCAGTTATGGAGCAGCCTATCAACGTTATCCTAATAGAGTAGCCCTCTTCGTTGCCGAAAATACCAGTTGCGCTTCTTACTGCACCCATTGTCAGAGACTAAAATCACTCGACTGCACTACTACCGTCAGTCGGCAAGATATCGACAAGGGGCTATTTTATATAGACTGGAATTCCAATATTGATGAAGTTCTGGTGACTGGCGGCGATGCCTTGATGATTAGTCCCGAACGTCTCGAATATGTCTTAACCCGTTTGTCCAAAATTGATCATTTACGGGTTATAAGAATTGCTACTCGCGTTCCAGTAACTTTGCCGATGGCTATTACCGAGGATATCTTATCACTTATAGATCAAGCAACTAGTAATTCCGAAAAATATATTTACTTCATGACTCACGTTAATCACTATCATGAAATTACTTCGGAATTTAAATCAGCGATTGACCGTATTCACCATCATGGCTACTCGGTCCGCAATCAGACTGTTTTATTAAAACACGTCAATGATAACCTCGGCTCAATCGCCGAAACCTGTCGTCGAATGCTCTGGGCAGGAGTAGAACCCTATTATCTACTTCAATGTCATCGAGAACGAAGTTTAGCACACTTTATTACTCCAATTCAAATTGGCAAAATTTTGATAAAACATCTCCAGGGTTGGCTAAGTGGAATGGCTCGGCCTGTTTATGCCGCTAATATCGAGGGTGGTGGAGGAAAAATAATTCTGATGCCATCCGGACACGATACCATGCAAAACGGCTTCAACCTTGAGGAATACATCTCGGAAAGTTATGCCACGATACATACCTGGGATAATAAGATCATCGACGATTACGAATCGCTCGGACGTGCTACTCAGTCTGAATATGATGCAGCAGTCAAATTAATGGACAAATTTATTGGGCGGAAAGGAGTTTTCCGACCATCTTTGATCATTGTTGATAAAAATGGTAACCACATTACGACAACTAACAAAAGTCCTCTACCCAGATTTAGCAATCGCGATAAGGTAAAAATATTTAATTATTGGGTTGATTCTGACGATATGCCTTTGACTAATCCGGCTTTGATCAGCGATAAACTCGATCAGTTATATACCCAATCAACATCGAAGTGATTAAAATCTCCTATGGTTAATTTGCTTTGGAAAATATTTATATTCATTTGAAAAACATTTACTTTAAATTTGAATGTGGTTTAGTCTTTTATGAGAGGAACAACGAAGAACAAAATTTCAAAAGGAGAAGAAGTCATGTTAAAGATTTATCGCCATAGGCGAATTAATTCGACTTTTGTGGTTGTCTTCAATCTCAGTTTAATTGTACTGTTTCTTGGTAGTTGCACCACTCGCCCGCAAACCAGCGTGGCTCAGTATCAATTCACTTACGATAATGAGGTATATCGTATTCGTTCGATTTATGCAGTCGAAAAAAATGAACGTTACAACGAGCTAATCGGTAAAAATTTCTTAGCCGTTGATTTTGATCAGGATCGGATTATCGACAAAATTAGCGTCGGGAACACAACTTTAGCGGAAGCTCAAAAGATTTACGATTATGGCCTTGAAATGCTAACCAAGGAAAATCGCCTCAAGGAAATAACCCCGGAAAATCATAAGTATATTGAAGAATTCGAAGATTTCCACCTCGAACTGAAAAGCTTCTATCCGGTCAATGCCAAGCCGTTCAACCAGTTCAAAATCACCAGTAAAAAGCAATTGGTAAATCCGGAAACCGCCGTCGCCATTGATCACGACGCCGATGGCATTCTGGATGAAATTTCAAAAGGAACGATTTCTATCCAACAAGCGCAAATCCAATACGACAACTTGATCAACCTCGGTTTACAAAAAAACAAATTGGTTAAAGTTGACAATGCCATTCTGGTAAAAAAGTAAAATTCGTCGTAATCGTCTATTTATTTCATTAAAATTGGAAGGTTTAAAGATGATTAAATCACCTTTTATTATTAGCATTCTCTTTTTGTCTTCAATGTGTTTTGCTCAGGAAAAAACATCGGACATTCAAATTTTCACATCTGAATTCGAAAGAATTGAAATAGTTCGTATGCGCTCCGGAACAGACTTATTAGAAGGATTAAATGAAGCTGTAAACAGTCGCAAAATCAAAAACGGCGTGATCTTAGCCGGAATCGGCGCCGTAACCGATTATCACTACCACGTGGTCAGCAGTAAAAACCTACCGCCGGACGAAGAATATCCCAAAGCCTCGGTACCGATGGATTTGATTTCCGTGCAGGGCTATATTTTGAATGGACGGGTTCACGCTCACATCGCCCTGTCGGATGAAAACAGTGTCGTCGGTGGTCACCTGGAACCAGGCACCAAAGCCCTGACTTTTTTCATTATTACTATCGGGGTATTGCCTGATAGTTTGAAGATCGAAAATCTTGATAATTATAAATTTTAATCCGAACAAAGATTAATCTTCGTTCGGAAAATTCAAATAACTTTTTATCAGACTCCGAGAAGTTTTTCTAACAAACAATAAACCTCTTATTTCTTTGGCTTATCAGCTGGTTTACTTGCCAGTGCGACCATTACGACCGACTTTGCCGGTAGATTAACTGAAAGCGTATTTTTAGCTATTTTGCAATCAGCAAATTTTTGCAGATTGACTTCCTCCGGTTTACCAAAATCATTATAAGCGTTCATCTTACCGGCTGTGATAATTTCACTACCGCTTACCGAAAATTGGTTCTTGCCCTTTAATTCACAAGTCAGATTCAGGTTTTTATTCGGATCGAGATTACATAGCGTAATATGAACGACGCCCTGTTTATCTACGGATGCCGAAGCATTCACCGCCGGAATTGAACCGCCGTCCAGTTCATAATTCTGACAGGTCAATTCGATTGGCAATAAAGTCGCATCCTGATGCACTTTGTACATTTTATAAACATAATAGGTCGGCGTCCGGACAATCTGGTCTTCGTTCGTCAGAATAATTGCCTGCAGAACATTGACCATTTGCGCAATGTTAGCCATTTTCACCCGTTCACAGTGATTATTAAAAATGTTCAGGTTGGTGGCGGCAACCAGAGCATCTCTGAGTGTATTTTGTTGATATAGAAAAGCCGGATTGGTGCCGGGTTCGACATCGTGCCAATTACCCCATTCATCTACAATCAATCCGATTTTCTTTTCCGGATCGTATTTATCCATAACAGCGGAATGTTTGGTAACAAATTCATCCATTCGGAGCGTTTTCGACATCGTCAAAAACCAGTCTTTTTGGTTAAAATTGGTAGCGGAACCTTTGTTAGTCCAGTCGTGACAAACCGTATAATAATGCAAAGAAATTCCCTGAAAGCAGTTCCGATTGATCGGTTCTTTCATTAGAATTTCCATCCATTCGTAATTCTCGTCGTATGGGCCACAGGCAATTCGATATAATTCATTGCCGCTGTAATTTCTACAATATGTTGAATAGCGCCGCATCTGATCGGCATAGAAATCCGCCGTCATATTGCCACCGCATCCCCAGTTTTCATTGCCCAATCCCCAAAATTTCACGCGCCAGGGTTTTTCGCGGCCGTTCTTTTTGCGCAATTCGGTCATCGGACTGACGTTGTCAGAGGTGAGATACTCGACCCATTGCGCCATTTCGCGCACGGTGCCACTGCCTACATTGCCGGTAATTACCGGTTCACAGCCAACTTGCTCGCAGAAGTCCATAAATTCATGCGTGCCGAAGCTATTATCTTCGGTAACGCCACCCCAATGGGTATTGATCATTTTCGGTCTTTGGTCACGGGGACCAATGCCATCCATCCAATGATATTCATCGGCGAAACAACCACCCGGCCAGCGCACATTCGGCACGGCAATTTCTTTCAATGCGGCAACGACGTCATTCCGAATGCCCCGGGTATTGGGAATCGGTGAGTCTTCGCCAACCCAAATTCCGCCATAAATACACCTACCGAGATGTTCAGCAAAATGGCCATAGATATGCCGACTGATCACATGCTGACCTGCCTCGACATCAATGACAACCTTATTTTCGACGTTCTGGGCGTATAAATTCTGCATGAGAATTATGCCCAAAATTCCGACTGTCAACTTTTTCATTACACTACTCCTTTACATTTATTCGATAATTTATTTATTTTTTTATTCTATGCAAATTTTAGCCGCCCAGTCCAGAATAGAGGGATTATTCCCGTCCGGAAACGGAGGCACTTTCAAATTTCCCTTTTTATCCGTTTGAATTGCCTTAGCCTCTTTCCATTCACCATTGCGCGGATCAAACCATTTAAAATTGTAAGTTGTATTCGGTTTGAAGCCGGACAACGTAGGTAAAACCGACTGATTTTCAAAGTAAAGCATAGCCAGATTTTTATCCTGAGTTCGCATCATATAAGCCCAACCGTCCAAACCCATTGGCGGGCTACCGGGAGCCTTATTAGGATGAACATCCTCACGGGCAAGCCGCAAATCCTGATATTTTTCACCCTCCGATAAAATAAAAGAATTCAAGTGCTTCATATAATTTGCCGATTCAAACTTCAAGGCTTCCCAGATGTGATGACGTTTACCGGCCGGTTCGCCTGTAGTAGTTAGGTCATAAGCCGAAGTCCCGTGGACGTGACCGGACAAACCACCCGAAAGCACCGAGCCATACATTTGTGCTCGCGCAAAGTAATTATCGCGCTCGGAATTGGCCGGAGGACGTTCGCCGTTCGGCATATTAATCTCGTGATCCCAGCCGGTGTAATAAGGCTCGAAATTAATCGCCGGGTAAGGCGGCTCGAGTCGAAAAATTATTTCCAGCGAATCGGCTACGCGGTGATCCCGCGGTTTATTACCGACGCTGTGCATCGTCAACCACGGACAATCCTGATAATGACCAAACACCGAATAGGTCGAACTGCTGATAAGGGTTGTAACCGGCTGCTCAAAAGGCATTGGGCCATATTTTTCCAGATGATAAGTCAAAGCCTCATTAAATTGCTCCGCCGTCAGACTAAATTCTTTTGGAATCCAGTCGAGGTGAATACCGCTGAAAATAATATTGTAGGCGCCGTAACGCGCTATCAAGTATTGCATAAAACGCGCAAAAGTCTCATTGAAATCAAAATAGGCATACCAGGAAGGACCGACATCCCGTCGCACAGTTTCTAATAATGGGACAAAACCTTCCTGCGATAAAAATCGCATTTTTCTATCAAGGCTCTGAAAATATTGCGGATTGATATGATTGAAATCAGATACACCTTTATGAGTTTGCGACATTGCAAAAGGCAAATTACCATATTCATCGCGCATCTCTTTGGCAGTCAGTGTGCCCCAATAACTCAAACCGCCGGAGGCGTCAATTCCGGTCGCTTCGGCAACATCATAACCGAACTTTTCCCAGGCATTTCTGACAAAAACTCCATTTTCATCGGCATAAGTACTCGGCTTACAATCAGCATCCCAATTCGGGAAACAAGAAATGATACTCACGGAATTGAAGCCCTGCCGCTTGCGATATTTGACGGCATCTTCAAAACCGATTCCCGGCGCCGGTTTGTAATTTTCCGGTGAATTTGCATTCCGGAAAGGAAGTCGCCAAGTCGAGCCAGCCAGCCAGGTATCACCTACCATAAAAAAGGGCGTTCCATCAGCGTATTGCAGGGCGTGACCGTTAGGTGTGGGACGAACAAAACCACGCCGGTTGGGGTTCTGGAGTTTTTCGGTTTCCGTCCACTCGATTGCCATAAACTCACCGCTGAGGTTGTTTAGTCCGTTGTCATTCGGTTGGTTTGAACCACTGCGCCAGTACCATTTTCCCGGCTTAGTGGCGACGAAACGCACTTTGAAAATATTATCGCCGTCCCAGAAACCATAAATCCGCTTGGAAAATTCCGGTCCGGTTAGTTCGATCCAGCAAGTGACATCGGCATAGAAGTTTTCATATTCACTTTCAGCCTGCAAGACAATTTCCTGCATTTCCCAGATGTGGATGTCAGGCGGATTAGCTGAATTCAGATGGACAATGAAAACACTTACTAAAAGCAGAAAGGCACCCCCAATCGGCATTAAACTTTTGTAATTCATCTAAACCTACTATCCTTTCATAACGAAATTAAAAACTTGAATAACCACATGACTAATTTCATTAAAATTCATTGCTTAAAATTTGATGATTTTCTTCTCTACGTCGGGATAGCTTGCGTCTATTTGCTTCTGGATTTCAATGGTTTTACTTAAGGCGGTTACTATGCGACAATAACGGGGCGCATCGTCCATTGTTCTACCTTTACGGTCTTTTAAATATTTATGTAATACCTGATAACCGCCGATGTAATAATGCCAGACTTCCGGTGCAATGCCTTCAAAATATTTGTCATTATTAAGGTAAATGCGCTGTTCATCTTTCTTGTAAATGACATTCTCGATTCGGTCGTTTTGGCTACTGCCCTGGTATCGGGCAATCGGCGGATTGAGCGCCGGGCTTTTGAGTAAATGCAGGTCTGCCAGTTGTTTCCCTGATTCGCCCAGATTCTTATACACTTCATAATCAGCGGTAAAAGGCACGCGCGGGAAGTCAATTTTCAAGAACTCGGCGTAGGTTTCGCGGTAGATATTGCTGTATAAGATTGCGTAAACGTAGTAGAAAATCTCCTCCGGCGACGGTCTTTTGGGATAATGCTCCGCCAATCGTGAAAAAATTATGGGCGCAATATTAGGTTTCCGGCCATATTTTTCGCCCGGCTCAAAAATCATCATCGTAGTCAGATGACGACCGGGATTGTCTTTTTTCGATTGCTCCGGATAAAGATATAAAGGGAAAAGGTAGGCAATGCCCTTATTACTCAATGTAATTCTGCTTTCAACGATTTTATCCGTAATAAAACAGTGATTAAAAACACCTTCGGCAACCTGTCGCACTGATATCAACCCAATATTCTCTTCCAGCATATGGCGCATAACCTCTCGGCGAGTTCGGAAAACAATATTATCTTGATAATAAATGTGCCTGATGTCAAACGGGCGATAAAGTAATTCAGTAAAGTATTGTTCCCAATTATCTACTTTTTGGAATTTTTTTCTTTGTTCAGATAATTTCCATTGATAATTATCTTTTAATTTTAGCCCTTCTCTAATTATTTCATCTGGTAAATTTTCATTACGAAACATCATTATTTTATTCTTCAAAGAATTTTTCTCGAAATCAATGGCTAAATTATTATTTGCCGTTATTATTCCTGTGACATTTACCGGGAAGATTTCATTAATTCTTTTCCATCCCAAATATCGTTGAATGTGCGCTATGTCTCGAGGAATAAAGAAATACCAAGGTGAAACTGGTTTAATTTTCTGATAATTCTTTATAGTAAAATTATTTGCATCCAGCCAATCATATTTTTCTTCACGCAGTCCATATAAATCTGTATGAAATACCCTGGATTCTTTCGGTTCTTTATTTTTCACAAATAACGCAATTGCTACGCCCTGACGAATATCAAACACATTTTCGTCTTTGCCACCGGTGGGTGTCCTTTCTTTTTTATGGCTATTGCCGTGCAAATCAAGAATGTAAATTTCATCGAAGGTTTTCATTAGACTCTGCCGCATTCCGCGAAAAGTAGGATTATCCAGATAACTATGATTGGTAATCATCCCCACGATGCCGTAACCGGATTGCTGGATTTTCCATTGCGCGAAGCGTAGAAATTTGACATAATCGTCCTGCAACCATTTAGGATTCCTTTCTCCCAGCGGCTGACCATCTACTTTGTAATAACTCTCTGCGCCATCAATGTCTTCTTTAAGTAAACGTTCCGTCCATTTATTGATATTGGCGGAAATGCCGCTATAAGGCGGATTGCCAAGAATTACCAGGATCGGTTGTTCTTTCTTCACTTTTTCCGCAAAATGACTTTCTTCACTCAGCGAAGAAAGTAAGGGAATCGTAATTTCCTTTATTTCTTCCATTTCCAGCGTGTTGGTCAGATAGAGTTTGAAGCGTTCATCCTCAGCCATTTTATAGCCGAGTTCGTCAAGGATAAAACCAATTTTCAAGTGACCAATGGCATAAGGCGCCATCATCAGCTCAAAAGCGTGAAAATTAGCGAGGATGTGTTTCTTTATCCATAAATGTAAACCGCCTGCGCCGTATTTACTTTTGAATTCATCAGCCGCTAGCCGGATGGCTTCGGCGGGAAAGGTGAGCGTTCCACCGGCTGGGTCGAGCAGTTTTACTTCTTCGCTAGCGAGACCGTCCGCCAGATTAAAATGCGATTTTAAAATGGAATGAATCGAACGGACGATATATCCGACCACAGGCTCCGGCGTATAATAAACTCCGCGCCGTTCGCGGATTTCAGGATCGTAGGTAGCCAGAAAAGTTTCGTAAAAATGGATAATTGGATCACGGCCTTTTCCGGCGCTCTGGTATTCATGCAAAATCTTATTGACGTCGGCAACATTTAGAATTTCGACGATATCGTCCACGATGATTTGCAGTGATTTCGGCGGGTCTCCGAGCGAAATAAAGTGGAATATATCCCGCAAAATTCCGATAGTGTGAGGAATATAATCGAACGCGATTTTACGATTAAATTCAACCCGCTCGGTTGTAACTCTTGTCCGGGCGGCGAACAGACCGTAAGTAATAGTTTGAGCATAAAGATCAGCAAATTGTTCTGCGGTTAAATTCGGTATCAGGTAAGTTTTAAAGGCTTCATAAAAGCCCGCAATTTGCTTCTGTCCTTTGCTCCCGTTTTCCGCCATTTCGACTGTGATTACTTCATCGCGCAGGAATCGGGTGCGATCGGCTAATTCGATTGCCAGCGAACGCGCATTTTGAACTTTTGGTAAAGAAAAGGAGAAGAATAAATCGAAGAGTTCAATGAATTTTTCAACATTTTCCAGGGGCGGTTTGATTTGTAGCTTTTGAGCGATTACCGGTCGTCCAATCATAACTCTCCGGATTTGCTGTCCATCTCGATAAAGCCGGAATTCATAAAAATTGGTCAAGATAACATTGGGAAATGTTGAAACATAGCGTTTTAATTGTTGGGAATCTTCGACATAATCCAGATCAGTAATTGATGGGTCTTTGGCTTCGATATAACCGGTGATGTGGTTTTGTCCGTCCCATACGCGGAAGTCAGGATTTCCGGCATCAGTCTTTTTCGGAAGAATCGTTACTTCAATATTTTTAATGTTTCGATTTTCTGCATACTGCTTAATAAGTTCGTCGAGATGTTTGTAATAACTTTCCTCGCGAGCGTCACCCCGATTTGAAGTTTCGGTTAAACTTTTAAGATATTGTTCCAGTAACTTCTTCACGAATCAGATTTTTTGATCATAAATTTAAATATGTACTTTTCAAAATTCCTCTGAGCCAGGGGTGCGCGCAACAATTTTAAAATCCCTCAAAATCATCGCAAAAATCACAAAATAGCCCGCAAAAAATACAGCCATTATTTTTAACTAATGATTACCAATAAAAGGAACACCCGAATTTAATCGAGTTACCTCTAAATAAAAATCCGGAAGAACTGCTTTCGATGACTTTATAGGGACGTACATCTTTTGAATGTTGATGATGATAGGTAACTTCCTGATTATATTCTCCATGCAGGCTGATAGTTTTTGTAATAAATAACTCATAACCGAAAACAAAAGACAATCCAATATAATAATTTATAGATTTTTGCTCTCTTGTCTCATAAACATCCCAGGTTCCGGTTAATTTATTCTGGATTTCATCGTAACGATCCGAAAAAGAGTACCTAAATAAAGGCCCAACGCCATAAAATAAATAAGAATATTTGTTGGGATGATATAGTAAATATTGTGTATTAATTTCGACTGAATAATAATCATTATCAGTGAAGTCTTTGCTATTTAACGAATCGTTTTCAAGTATTTTGTTATCCGCATCGTATTCTTCACTTTTGCCGATTAATGATATTCCACAACGAATTGATTGCTTTGGAGATAAATGGTACTTTAGCGATAAAGTGGAACCCTGGAAATTTATTATCTGGACATTTGGCCCGATAAGAAACTGGAGAGCCTTGGAACCATTTTGAATATTTTGAGGTGACTTAGCAATGGTACTATCTTTCACCTCAGAAAATGAATTTGAAATTAGAATTAATGAAAAAAATAATAACTCCAGTCTTTTTAACATAATGGCCTCCTTCAATTGATTTTTTTTTGGTTTTAACCAATTCTCCAGTTTCAAAATGGATTTCCTTATAAACAAACTCTTTGTCCAATTTTGTAGATTTGCATTCATTGATGAGTATATTAATCATTGAAGATACTATTTTCAAGATATTTAATTTGACAGGATTTTCTCCCAATTTTTTAGCATGTTTAACTTTAAAGAGGTAAAGATTTTTTGGAGGAGATAATTTTTACGATACTCAAGTACCCACGGTTTAATTTGAAATCTATTGTTATTCGATAAACAAACACCGCCTAGCGATCAAAGTATTGTAGGTCAATAGAATTAGAGATTATTCCCTGAATAGGATAAAGAAGAACATTTTCTCTTATATTTGAATAATTTTCTTTTACAATTTTCTAAATAATGAACCTCCTCGAGGCAAATCTAGAGGAATATTTTGATTTACAATAAATGTTTTTGGATTGATGACAATAATGAATATATTTTACAATAAATGAATGTAATTGAATACTTAAATGAATTTAAGTCCGAAGGTATTAAGCTTACTAAGGTAAACCAAAATACCAATATTCCTTCCCATACTCTTAACCGAATAAAAAAAGGAATGACCATAAACCCAAGAGTCTCCAACTTCATATCATTATCTAACGCTTTTGGTTACAATCTAAAATATGAACATAGTGAGCCACAATTCTATAAAAGTGAAGAATTGCTCAATATAAGGATTGATCCTGAAGAACTATCTGAGGTGCTGAAGATCAAGGAATATCTGGGCAACCTTGGTATCAATAACCTGGAGGAGTTACAACAATGTTTTTATGATGCGGGAGCGGTGTTTGGAAGAAAGGAGGACGAAATTACAGAGCTCTTTAGAAGTCTCCGCGCTCTTGACACTATTAGAAATCTAGTAAAAAGCCAAAAATGTAAAGTAACTTCGATTTTAGGAAGAAATCTTCCGATACTTAAAATTCCTCTTGTTTTTTGTTTACCTATAGGTTAACATATATGAGTGTTAGAAAACGTAATATATTATTTAGACAACTTAGATTTAATATCAATAGCCATAATATTCCAGAACTCAGGATTTTTTATCCCATAGAAAATGGGCGCTCTGAAGTAATTGAGGCTTTTAATCAATTATCGAACGATGATAAAAAAAATATCAAAAGATTAATTATTAGAATGGCAACTAATGGACAACAATATAGATCTCCTCATATTAAATGGAACTTGACTGGAAGGAATTTTACTTATGGCGAGATTTCTCATCACCCTCATAGATTTTTCTTTTTTAGATATAGAGATTCTCTTGTTTTTTTTGGATACATATCTAAAAAAGTAAATAAACTATCAAATTCAATTTATCAATCATTCCAATATAAAAAGGATTATTATGAGCAAGATTTTTCAAAAGTCATTGATGGAATTTGAAAAGTTTTTTCTAGAGCCCCCAGATGCAGAAGAAAAAGCTTGGGACATTATTCACGATTTTTATAATTATTTACTAACCTGGATGGAGAAAAATAACATTTCAAAAGCCGATTTAGCAAGGATATTAGGCAAATCAAGAGCCTCAATTACCAAAATGTTCAATTATACCCCGAATGTCTCAATTAAAAAAATTGTTGAAATTACTCATAAACTCGGATTAGATGTTAATCTCGAAATTAAACCGGTTAATGCAAGAGAATCTGAGAGCAAATGTATTGCGGAAAATAAATTAGTAATAATTCAAGGTCAGGATTGGATTGAGCAAAAATATGATGATTTAATCCACCCACCTGAACCTTCACCAATTGATTTCCCATTTGAGCAATCGCTAATTAATTTTAATAATACAATAGGACAAGGATATGCCTGAGAAGCAAATTTTTTTCCAAATTAACTCCATTAAACTTATTAGCTATTACATAAAACCTAATAAGGATTTCAAACCGGATTCCACTATCCAGATTCAGGTAACATCAAATTTTAATATAATTAAAGAAAATGCAATTATATCCGTTGTTATTAAATTCAATTTCAGCCAAAATAATAAAGACTTAATGGGAATTGAAGCTGCCCATAATTTCAAGTTCAAAGACCCATCTGATTTGAGTGATTGCACTCGAGATAATCTGAAACTTCCTAGAAAATTAATAAAATCCCTTCTTGCCATATCAATTTCTGGGACTCGCGGTTTGCACGCTATGATTAACGCAAATTCTCCCTATAGCAAAATCTATATTCCTTTAATTGATCCTTCCAAACTAATTAAAAGATCCCAAAAATAAATCAAGAATTGTAATGCTAATAGCCGACAATTTTCGATGTCAAAATGGGTTAAAATCATATACCCTGCTTGATACGAAATTCTAATAACCGACATTGAAAAAAATCTTTTACTGTTGGGAACATTAGTATTTTAAGGTGTACCCCAACAAGGACTCGAACCTTGAACCAACGGATTAAGAGTCCGCTGCTCTACCATTTGAGCTATTGGGGCTGAAAAAAGCGGGTTAATTTAAGATTTTCCTGACAATCAAACAAAATAGCAGGCATCGTTCGGTTCGCCAAGCTTGATTGTATCCTGACTTAATTTTAAGTTAAGTTCCAAATGAAATGTTTTTCTATTATACTGAAAAATTTGACCGCTAAACTAAAAAATCATATCACTTTAAGAATTTTTCTGGGGTTGGTATTTTCATTTTTATTTACCGGCTTTGCCTTTGCCCGGCAAAATGAGTTAAAGTATGAGCTCGATTTAGAATTTAATTCCAGTGAAAACATTTTATCGGGACACGAGAAAATTACCTTTACCAACCACTCTCCGGTTACACTGGATACAATTTATTTGTTTGTTCGCGCGAATGCCTTTCGCAGTCGTGATTTGCGCAGTTTTCAGAAATATGAGACTCAGTTCGAAGCACCAGCGGCTATCAACATCGAATCAATTACGGTAAACACCAAACCGGTTTCAGTAATCCAACCGGAATCGGTCAATCCGGCTGTAATTTTACCTGAATCTCTCCAACCCGGCGACTCGGTCGAATTAATCATTCAGTTCACGACTATAATACCACCCGGCAAAAGCAAACTTTGTTCGACTTATTCGGAGAAATCGTATTGCTTGATCTACTTTTATCCCCGAATTGCAGAATATCGTCGAGGCGGATGGCAGATCACCGGGCTCAACGATCTGGAGCGCTCACCTCTGGAATTTGCCAATTATTCTCTTCGCCTCACCCTGCCGGATTCTTTCCAACCAGCCGGTTCGCTGCAAATTGATTCCATTATGAGTTATAATAGCAAAAATACTTATATATTTCGCTCCGAGTATCTTCAAGACATTGGATTTATTCTCAATGATAGGCTGAGAATCGCAACCATTCGCTCTCGACCGCGCAATGAGATCAAATTTATTAGTCGGTTTTCAGTCAACGACCGCTCTAAAGATAAAATTGCGGCCGAGATTATAAATGACATAGTTGATTATTATGCCCAATATTTGCCGGGAATGAATCAGCAGTTAACAATCTATCCGACGGTCATTCCCGGTGGTTTTACGACCTCTCGTCTCATTCTAATTGATAAAACCATATTGACCGAGGCAACTAAACTCGATTATTTAAGTTTGTATATATTAGCCCGCGAAATTGCTCACCAATACCTGGGTTTTAATGTGGAATCCGAAAATGACTTTAGTGTCTCGATTAATGATGGTCTGGCGGGATTTCTGGCCAACGATTATCTTAAAAATCGCTACGAATTTTTGAAGTTAAAATACAACCTTCCGGACAATCAATTAATTTCATTTAATACTAAAGTCTTCAATGTCTTTACATCCGGGCTGGAAAAAGAAAATATTCTTCAGCCGGCGCGGGCTTCCAATGACCGGGCGAATACTATATTTATTAGCAATCAAACCCGTTTTTTAAAAAGTCAAAAATTAGTTGAAATGAGTCATTATGTGCTTGGTGACAGCCTTTTCGGACAGGTTCTAGCTCAATATCAGGCTTTTATCCAATCTGATAGTATTGATCCACAAGTATTTTTTAAAATAGCTGAGGAAAAATCCGGTTATGAGTTCGTAGCCCTTTACCAAAATTTTCTGCACTTAGAACAACCGACGGATGTAAAAATTCAAAAAGTTATTCGATCACAAACAAACAATTCCGAATATATCACCGATGTAATTATCAAACAATCTTCGTTGAATTATCTCCCGCTCGAGGTCAAAGCTTTCGACCGAAGCGGCAATATTTACAATCACAAAATACAGCCGGGAACCGGAAAATTCGACACTCTAACTTTGATTACAAATAAACCGATTACCAGGATTATGCTCGATCCCGATCGGCAAATCTGGGACTCCAATCGTCTTAACAATCAATATCCCCGCTCAGTAGTTTTTAAATTTCTGGCCGGTTTGCCAAGCATTGACTCATATCAAATCTTCTATTATCCGACCTTCGATTTCAATAATAGGGATTTAACTCGCTTTGGGGTTAAACTACGTGGTCGTTACTGGATCAATATGCGGCCGTTGTTTCCGGCTCAAAGTTTGGACGAATGGTCATTCGGTTTGAATTATGGTTATAAAAGCCAAACCTTAGGATACGATTTAAGTTACAGTACCTCCTTGCTGGAATTTTTATTCAAGCCACGCATTTATCTGCGTTGGCGCGACTATTTCGACCTGATGGAGGGCCAACTTTCTACTGAAATCTATCTGGGAGATGTCAAATACTGGGGATTCAATCGAGTTCAAGGATACCAGAAGCTGAACCTCGGATTAGATTATCAAAAAGTACGTAGCCTGGAGTTCTTAAACGCCAATAAGTGGGAAACCGGACAAAGTTTAAAGCCCTATTTGGATTATGTCAATTTCCATAACTGGGGCAATATCCGACACATAGTTCATGCCAAATTCGTATATGGCCTACCGGTTGATGAGAACCATTTTAGTTTTGATAAACTTACCCTCGACGGCCAGATCAAGATGCGCTTAAATCATCGAGTCTGGCTTTATCAGCGGCTTTTCTACGGGAATGCTCATGGAAATGTACCTAAACAGGAATATTTTTATTTCTTCGGTAAAAACGTTCTGGAAAACCAGAGTTTTGAGTCTTATCGGTTAGCTCTGGGTGAAGGCGATATGCGCGGTTATGGCGATCAGTCTCTAAAGAGCTATAAAATGCTTACCAGCAATACCGAATTGCGTCATAACCTGGCCCGAGCCGGTGCCGCGATGTTTGATTGCTTGATTTTTCTCGATAGCGGTATATTACCGGAATCATTTACTGCCATTGATTGGAAACAGACCCACTTCGACGCTGGACTAGGGATCGAATTGGAGCTGTTGGAAATACTTAAAGTTGGTATGCACTTTCCGTTATGGGTATCGCATCCGCCAGGATCAGAGCCTCGTTTCGATTTACGCTGGGTGATTACAACCGATCTACGATTATAATTTCCCCTGATTGTTACAATATTTAGAAAAATGGGCTTTATCACTCGTTTGAAGCTATACTACTCGGATAATCAATAGCTTAACCGATAATCATAAGAAATATTGGAAATGTCTTGCTTCTCCTCTTCCTACCCAGTTCAATAACTTTGTCACTTTTGCTCAGCATTTTCTGCTGGTAATCAACCACCCAATTTATTCAGGCGACTAAACGCCCACTTCTATAAGCAGAGAATCCTTTGTGAATTTTAAAATGCGGTGTGACTTTTCGGCGATGGTCTGATTATGGGTAGCAATGATAAAAGTCCGCCGATATTTCCGATTCAATTCCAACATTAAATCAATCAATAATTCGCTATTTACGGAATCTAGATTGCCGGTCGGTTCATCCGCTAAAACAATCAAAGGGTTATTGATCAGCGCCCGAGCAACAGCTACTCGCTGACGCTCACCTCCTGACAGCGCCGCCGGCCGGTGGGTAGCCCGTTCGGCGAGTCCAACCCGCGCAAGCATTTCACGGGCCATTTCTTCCGCCTTTTGGACATCACGGTTATAAATCATAGCTGGAATCATAACATTCTCGAGAGCAGTAAATTCCGGTAGGAGGTGATGAAATTGAAAAACGAATCCGATGTGAGTATTGCGGAAGCGCGCAATTTCCGCATCGGATAAATCAAACGGATTGAGTCCTTCATATTCTACGGCACCGGAATCCGGCCAGTCGAGAGTTCCTAATAGATTCAACAGAGTTGATTTCCCGATACCTGACGGTCCGACAATTGCCACTACTTCACCTTCCTTGACCGCTAAATTGACATCGCGGAGAACGGCAATTTCTACACCATCATTCCAGTACGATTTCGATAAATTCTTTACACTCAATAAGGTTTTGTCATTTTCATTTTTCATATTGAATAGCCTCCAAAGGCATAAGTTTGCCGACCCGCCAGCTGGGATAAAGCGTTCCGCAATAGATAAATATTAAGCCAGCACCTATGATCATTAAAACGTCGCTCCATTGCACCTGCACCGGCAGATAAGGTATGTAATATACCGACGGAAGTGGGATAAATTGGAAATGCTGTTGTGCCAGGCAGAGGATTAATGCCAGCCCTATTCCAACCGCTAGACCGATACTACCGATTAAAAATCCAAGTCGCAGAAAAATCTGGCGAATCTGAGTCTGGTTCATACCCAATGCTTGGAGCATACCGATTTCCCGGATTTTTTCCATAATCAGCAGCACCAATGAACTGGTCAGGTTCAGGATCGCCACCAGAATAATGAAACTAAGTGCCAGGAAACTACCGTATTTTTCTAATTTCATCGCTCCAAACAAGGTTCGATGCAAATCTTCCCAGGAAGCCACATCATATTCCTCACCAAGTGTGGCAACCAATTGTTGCTTGGCTTTCCTAACATATTGATAATTTTCCAGACGAATGTCAATTCCGCTGTAATTATCTCCCATTTCGAAAATTTTCTGGCCGACTTCTAATTCTATAAAAGCAATATTCTCATCGTAATCGAACAAGTCCAGTTGAAAAACTCCGGTAACGGCAAACTGACCTATAATTGGAATATTCAAACCGCTCCCCAGGCTGGCTGGATTGATCACATTTAACGTATCGCCCGGATAGACGCCGAGTTTATCGGCTAATTGATAACCAATCACAATACCGGGCAGATTCGAAGTTGCCGATAAAAAATTCGCCCCACCACGCATCATAGTCCTCGGACCGGAAAGTTGTTGTTCCAGTGTGGCAGGCTCGATGGCTTTAATCCGCACCACGGCTTCCATTTGTTCCGAAGACAATATGCTCTTTTTCAACACAAACGGATAAATTTCGCGCACCGGTACAGCGGTTAGTGCTTCTCTAACCTGTTCGACTTGATCTGATTGGAGATTGCGTCCGCTAACGCGCAAATGCGATTCGATGTCAATGACTCGATTGGTAATTTCAGCCTCGAAGCCATTTAACACACTCAAAGCCACCAGCATCGCAAACGCCCCGAGCGCAATACCCATAATCGAGATATAAGACGTAAAGGAAATCAAACCAGTTTTCTTTTTAGACCGAAAATAACGAAAAGCGATCCAGTTCAGAAAATTCCTACTCATAACGGGTCGCCTCACTGGGAGTCAACTTAACGGCTTTATACGACGGATAAAGCGTGGCTAACAGCGCCGAAGCTATCGCAATTAATCCGATTATTAGAAAATTCCGGAAGTCAAACAACACCGGCAGAGAACTCATAAAATAAACGTCCGCCGGAATGGAAATTAAATTAAACCGGTTCTGGAGGTATCCTAATAATATACTTAGCCCGAATCCCGTCAGAGTTCCTACGACTCCGATAAAAAGTCCCTCAAATAAAAATATGTAAGTTACTTGACGGTTATTCAATCCCATACTCTTGAGAATACCGATGTCGCGAGTTTTTTCAATTACAATCATCATTAACGAACTGACGATATTGAAAACGGCGACGACCGCAATCAGACCAAAAATCAGCAATATCGGGATACGTTGAATCCTCAACCATTCGAATAGATTGGAGTGCAGATCATTCCAGCTAAGGGCATTATAGGGATAGCCGAGTGTTTTGTTAATATATTCGGTCACAGCTGCGACTTTGGAGTTGTCTTTTAGTCGAATCTGATAACCTGTAAATTTCTCCCCCAGGTCATAGAGTTTCTGCGCCGCCCGCAAACTTGTATAAATGAAAACGTCATCGTAATCGGCAATTCCGGAATCATACAGACCGGTTACCGTAAAAGTCATAATGCGCGGTCGTTTGATATAATCCGCTTCCGGTTGAAATATGAAGAGGTAAACTTTATCGCCAATATCCACGCCGAGTTGTCTGGCTAATTTCGCGCCTATTAAGATACCATCGCGACCATCTGGCAAGTTAAAACGCAATTCGCCCTTTTTTATAAAGCGGTCAACCGCCAGAGTTTGTCGAATATGAACTTCGTCAATTCCCTCGACGATTATTCCTTCGGTTTCCGGCCCTTTGCGGATCATCGCGGCTCCGTGAATATAAGGCACGAAACTCTCGATCTCCGGCATTTTCTCCAGTTCCGACCGAATCGCCAGAGTCGAATCCATCGAATCCTGATATAATAAATGCAGACGAATATGAGAGTCGAACCCGAGTAATTTAGTCTTGATTTCCTGTTCAAAACCGTTCAGGATCGAGATCGTCAAAATCAAAGCCGCTACTCCGACCGCCAGGCTGATAGTAGCGATAATGCCTATGAAAGATATATAGCCGATTTTATGGCGGCTGAACAAATGGCGTTTAGCGATGAAAAAGGGTACGCTCATCGCTCTACTTTCTCAGGTGCGCATCTGAGGAAAAAGAATAACGTCTTTGATCGAAACCTGATTGGTAAATAGCATTACTACCCGATCAATGCCGATCCCGACTCCTCCAGTTGGCGGCATTCCATATTCCATTGCCGTAATGAAATCCTCATCCATCGTCTGGGCTTCTTCATCACCTGATTCTCTCAACCGATTCTGCTGTTCCAGACGTTCCCGCTGATCAATAGGATCGTTCAATTCGCTAAAAGCATTAACAAATTCATTACCGGCAATATAAAGTTCAAAACGCTCGACGAGATTTGGTGAGCCGTCGCGTTTGTTTTTCGCCAGGGGCGAAATGGCTTTCGGATAATCAATAACAAAAGTCGGCTGGATCAAATGCGGTTCGACGAAATTAGCGAACAGTAATTCAATATATTTACCATAATTGTCACCCGGTTTCAGTTCGATGTTTTTCTTCAAACATAGGCTTTTTAATTCAGCTTCCGAATATCGAGCAATGTCTTCACCGACATATTCTTGAATTAAATCGAACATTTTTCGGTGGCTAAATGGATGTCCGAAGTCAATTTCGTATTCACCGAAAGGGAATTTAAATTTTCCCAACTTCGAACAAAGATAATGGAAATACTGCTCGACAAAATCCATCATATAATTGTAATCAACATAGGTTTGATAAAATTCAAGCAAGGTAAATTCGGGATTGTGACTGCGGTCAAGACCTTCGTTCCGAAAATTCTTGCCGATTTCATAGACTTTTTCAAAGCCACCGATGATCAAGCGCTTAAGATAAAGTTCAACCGCTATCCGTAGGTAAAATTCGCGCTCGAGAGCATTATAATAAGTCTTGAATGGGCGGGCGTTCGCGCCGCCATAAATCGGCTGCAGGATCGGCGTATCAACTTCCAGAAAACCGCGTTCGTTAAGAAAATCGCGTGTCCATTGGATAATTTTGGAACGAGTTTTAAAAACTTCTCGCACTTCTGGATTGACCATCAAATCGAGGTAACGCTGACGATAGCGTTGTTCCTTGTCGCTAAAAGCATCGAAGACTTGCCCATCCTTTTCCTTGACAATTGGAATTGGGCGGAGATTTTTAGCTAGCAATTGCAACTCTTCCACCAGAATCGTAATCTCGCCGGTGCGGGTGCGAAAAACTTTACCAGCGACGCCGACAATATCGCCGATGTCGAGCAGATTGAATAACTTATAGCCTTGCTGACCGACACTGTTTTCCTGAACATAAATCTGGATTCGTCCGCTTTCATCCTGAATATGACCAAAACTGGCGCGTCCCATTTTGCGGATTGCCATTAGTCGTCCGGCAATTTTTACTACTACTTTCTCGGTTAGCTCGTCAAATTTTTGAGCTACCTCAGCCGCCGAATGCGTTTTTTGAAATTCATATTCGTACGCCCGAAAATTCATTTCCCGAATTGCCTGCAGTTTATCGCGGCGAATGGTGAGTATTTCGTTTAATGACCTTCCGGGGGTTTGTTCTTCTTTACTCACTTATTGGCTCTTTCATTTTTGGCATTGAATAATAAATACTGACGCAGAAATTCGTCTATCTCGCCGTCCATCACGGCTTGAATATTGCCGGTTTCGTATTTCGTGCGATGATCTTTGACTAAAGTGTAGGGCTGAAAGACGTAGGAGCGAATCTGATTGCCCCAGGAAATATCCTTTTTATTCTTCTCGATCTCCTGTTTTTCTTTATCTTTTTCTTCTTTCTTTAATTGATAAAGGCGCGCTCGTAAAATTTTCATTGCACTATCTTTGTTTTTGAACTGGGAGCGCTCATTTTGACACTGGACAACGATACCGGTCGGAATATGAGTAATTCGAACCGCGGAACTGGTCTTATTGACATGCTGACCACCGGCACCGCTGGCGCGGAAGGTATCTATACGTAGGTCTTCCTGATTGATTTCGACAGTTATATCGTCTTCGATTGCCGGATAGACAAAGACCGAAGCGAAGGAAGTGTGGCGGCGATGATTGGCGTCGAATGGTGAAATGCGTACTAAGCGATGAATTCCGGCTTCGGCTTTGAGATAACCGTAGGCGTATCGGCCTTTGACTTCGATGGTGACTTCCTTGATTCCGGCTTCTTCACCATCGAGGATACTGATGACCTCAGCCTGCATACCACTACGTTCGATCCAGCGTAAATACATTCGCATCAACATATGCGCCCAATCCTGCGACTCGGTGCCGCCGGCTCCCGGATGAATCGTCAAAATAGCATTTTTTTCATCATCCGGTTCATCGAGCATTGTTTCCAATTCCAATTGCTCAATTTTGCTAATAAGTTCGGCTAACATCTTTTCCAGTTCAGACAAGACCGAGTCATCTTGTTCCTCAGTGGCTAAATCCACAAAGTCTGTGACTTCTTTTTGATATTTCACAAGATTTTCAAAATTATTGATTTCGCTTTCCAGCCCGTTAATTTTTTGGAGAATTGATTGAGCTCGCGTGGGGTCAGACCAGAAATCCGAAACGGTTGTTTTTTGACGCTCGGCATTCAATTCATTTTTCTTCGACTCGATGTCAAAGAAACCTCCGCAATTCATCAATGCGGGGTACAATATTATCTAACTCGACTTGTATATCATTCAACATTTTAATATCCGATCTTCATTAAGTAACATAAACATTAATAGTAGAAAAATATGAGACTTCGTGTGAAAAATTTACTTCTTCACCATTGAGTTCGCCGGCTTCAGTGCCGAAAAGTCCTTGTAACTGGAAAGAACAATATAAGTCCGAGTTTGCAATACACCTGGCCAGGATTGAATCTTAGAAAGCAATTTTTCGAGGGTCGAGGTATTATCAGTCTGCACTTTCAAAAGATGTGAACCTTCACCGGTGATACTATGACATTCTATTATATCACTTTCCTCACGACCCCGGCGCACAAATTCGTCATAATTCTTCGAAGGTGAGGTCATCACGAAAACGAAAGCCGTCACATCCTTTCCGATTGCCGAACTGTTTACTTTGGCGTGATAACCTTCGATAATACCCTTTTTCTCTAATTTCCGCATTCTTTCGCTGACAGCGGGAATAGTAAGGCTGACTTGCTCCGCAATTTTGTTGCGCTGGATGCGGCCTTCCTTCTGCAAAATGTCTAAAATTTGAACGTCAATGCTGTCAATCATACATCACTCCTATATTTTTTTATCTATTTTGCTACACTTGTGTAATAAAGTATCATACTATAAATCGAAAACAAACTTAATAATTGTTGGGTCCAGGATAATGACGTTAGAAAATATTGACTGACTTTGACCGGTACAACAATCGTATCGGACGGCTTGATTTCAGGAATCATATCCAAATCGCCAGTTTCCAGAAATTTTTTGACATTTATTGTATTTACGTAATTATCCACTTCCTCAGGTGAACCGTGAATTAATTTGACTTTGGATAAATTAGCACGAGTCGTTGGACCGCCAGCAGCTGAAATTAACTCAATCAAATCCGTACCGATCGGTACATCATATAATCCCGGTCTAGTTACTTCGCCCCAAATTTTGACGGTCATTAACATAGCGTCCGAGCCAGTTGATAGAATATACTTAGACGCAGATAGCCGATCTGCCGTCCGACCAGATCGAGTGGTGATCGTCTGACTTTCCTGAGCAAAAAGCTGGACGCTTAATAATGCTAAAATCATAAATAAAGAAACTCTTTTCACAATTACTCCTTAATTATTATTGAATTCTAAAATATCCCCAATTGGATTCCGAGCCAGCGACCTCATCGCCTTCCCGATTAAAAGTCGCCACTGCATCAATACGCCAGCGATAATTTACGCCCCGACTTAGCTCTTCTTGAGTTAAATAAAAGGTATTCTCGGTTCCATATTTTATACTTTGAATCTCATCGGTATATCCTCGTCGAGAGAGAGCCGATAGCCATATCACCTGAATCGGATTTAATTGCTCTACCCGGATGACATATTCGGAAGCCGCCGTCCCGACATCGGACCATTTGAAAGTTGGTTTTACATCGGTAATGGTAACATTCACCGGCTCACGTAAGTTGACTTTAGTAACTAACTTATACTCGATCGTATCGGAACGCGGACTGAGATTTCCGGCCTGATCCACAGCTCGCAGAAAATAAAAATATGAGGTGCCAATAGAGACACTTTCATCGAGATAGGTATTAATGCTTCCGGCCATCAAGTCCGACGGGACTTCCTCTAATAGATCATACTTATTCTCAATTTTTCTGCTAGTTCGATAAATCCGATAAGTATTGAGGTCATCTTCATTTCCTGTGTACCATTCTAAGACTATATAATCACTCTCCGGAATGGCATCAATACCAGTCTCGGTCGTATCATACGGTAAAGATTTCGGCATCCATTCTGGTCGCGCTGGCGGATCTGGATCTTCCAGATTTTTCCCACAAGCATTAAAAAATAAAATAATAACTACCAATAAATAAATTGGATACCACATTTCCATCATCACTAAATACCAATTCCAAGGCCGACGCGATGACTCGCTCCAAGATCATGATTATAAAATGAATAATCTAAATTAATTAATCTTTTCATTACTTTAAAATTTAAACCTAATCCGAGACTTATGCCAGAATTTTTTAAGCCAGCTCGTAACGCCAAGCTATTAGCGTAAATAATTTCAACCCCGTAATTGGTTTTATCATGGTAACGATATTGTTTCTCAGATACTAGGTTTACCACCAATTTTAATGGCTTAATCGGCTGTTCCAGTGCAAATGACAGCGCCGGTGTCAATCGAATGCGATCCTGACTCTTGGTATTCCAGTAAATGGTTGTGCCGGTGACGTCTTTCAAAGCCATACCAACACTCAACATTCCGAGATTACTTACATCCAGCAATTCTTCACCATCAACCCGCAAACGTCCCCCGAGGTCAATCCCCAGTCCGTAACCTTCGAGATCGTAATATTTTTTATGGATGAATTTTAAATTTATCCCAATTGGAAATTCCAACTTGAATTTCGAGTAGCGCCAACCTAGATCAATTATAGTCGAATTAAATCGTCCGAGCGATAAAAATACAGCATTTTCAACATCATTAAAAGTAGCCAATTGGCCATTATAAATATTAATGATCGAATCACGGCGTTCGGCTTTATCAGTAATCGTACTAAAAATATCAGGCCGGATTGGAATATCGTCCACACCGTAGCGAATCCAGCTCAGAGCCAGCGAATAATGGGAACTTGCGGGCACTGCTAAACCGATATAATTGTGATCAGCCAAACCAAACTGGGAAGTGTACATCAATCCCAGCCGCGCCTGCCGAACGTAACCAATTCCCGCCGGATTAGTCATAAAAGCCGTCTCCGAAAAATCCAGCGCTCCGACGGCATTAGCCATAGCGGAAGCCCGCGCGCTAACTCCCAATTCAAGGAAAGCATCGGCATATTCGCCAGCAACCAGTCCGTTACCCAGGCCGATCAATATTACGCCAATTATTAGAATTCGTTTCATCGTGCTTTGGCCAGCTTCCCGGTTTTAGTTACGGTTTTGTTACCAGATTTGGCGGAAATTTTATAGAAGTAAATCCCATTAGCGACGAAATTCCCATCGGCATCGAGTCCGTCCCATACGACTTCATGGTAACCGCCTTCGTTCAAATCCAGACCCGATTCAAATACATTATCCGAATCCAGTACCCGCACCAGGCGACCGGAAGTGGTATAGATTTTTATCTTCAAGGAATTTACTCTCTGGGTCAATTCGTAAACGAAAGTCGTGCGATTCTTAAACGGATTGGGATAATTCCCATAATCAATCAATTTTAATTCCTCAGTGACGATGAAATCCACCGATTCGGTCGTGCCATTACCGGCCGCGTCTTTCAAAGTCACCACCATCGAGTGATTGCCTGGAGCTAATGTCGGTCGAAATTGCACCGAAAAATAATGTCCGCTCGAAACTGTATCTGGGGCACTCAGATTCTCGAAGGCAATTTTATTATTATCAATCATCACTTTTATACCTTCGGCGTCAAAGCGCACGCCATTATCATCCTCTCCGATAATCGAAATACTCGGCTGGTCGGAAACATACGAATTCTGGAAAAATTGCTGGCCTTCCAGATTTAACTCCAGATTGGGCGGCTGAATGTCGGTATTGGTAATTAAACTAAAAGTACCCGGCATAGTCGAGGTTGACTTGATCTTCATTCCTTCCTTTTGTCCTTCTTCGCTATACCAGATCCGCAGAGAAGGATTCCATTTACCGATATCTATATCTGAAGTTTGATTCGCCGGGCAACGACTTAAATCAATAACTAGATTAACGGCTAATAAGTTCGCGTTCGTTTCGTCTCCACAAATAGCTTTCAATCCTAAAGTTTTAAATTCTGAAGAAGGTGAAATCAAACTGAATTGCGGTTGACTTGCGATGGTTAAGTTGGTATCTAATTGTAAGACCAGTACCGCCGAATCGGCAACGCTATGAGGCGCAATCGCCACTTTGAAAACGCCTCCCACTAGAATTGTATCCGATTGACTTCCGTCATAAGTCGTTCCCAATCCAGGCAGAACTGCAAAAGTGTTAATGACCATAGATTGTAACAGACTATTATTCACTTCATTGGATTCGGCAATTTTATTCTCCGGGTCAACTGTAATTTTGAAAATGACCGTATCTTTACCCAATAAACCTGGAAATTTTACCGAAGTTGTCCGGTTCGGTAAAAATACCACTTCCTTCGAACCAAACAATTTAAAATTCTCACCGACTTTGCGCTCAGCCTTGACAACAGCACTAAGTGTATCGTCGCCGCTATATGAAACCTCAGTGATTAATTCTGGATAGCGTGCGCCGCCTTGGGCAATTCCCATCGGACGTAAATCCGGCGCTCTTTTGATCCGGATTGAATAAGCCGCGCTGACCGTCCGATTACCGTCGGAGTCAATTGCGACAAAGCGGACTGCCACTAATTTACCGGGAGTCCCCACCGCAAAAGTTTGAGCGGTTTGCCACTTATTGGCAATACCGGCAACGTTCATCAGCGGAACTGTAACCAGCGCAGTATCGTTCTGAAAACTAATAACATGTTCAATGCCATCTCCGTCCAAATATTCATAGGCGCTGACCGTATCAATCTCGCAAAAAAATGACTGGACATCTGATAGTTCGGTATAAATAGACAAGGTTATAGGCGCATTCCTTCCCGGTGAAGACGGAGCATAATCAAAACCATAAAAGGTCAAGCCTTTAATATCGAACAGCGTTGCCCCGTGGGCATCTTGTTTGCCGGTTTTGCTTTCGATATAGTAATTAATATAGGTATTGCCGGGATTGATATTAGCCGGTAAAATTATTTCATGATGGAAATCCCCGCTACTGAATGACGCTTCAACCGGTTTTTCATACACCGCATATTTGCTGGAATCGAAAAGTTGAACATACATTTTCCCCGATTCGAAAGGCAAGGTGCCATTCAGCACAACCGTATCACCCGGTGCTGGATTAGTTTTGCTAAGGTTAAGCAGAGTAGATTGTTCCGGAAAAGGCAGACTAACCGTCGGGTCACCGATCAAATTATAAGAATATATCATTGAAAGTCTTAAATAATCAAACGCCTCAGCTTGATAGCGAATTTTCGCAGTCTGGATCGCCTTGCCCACCGTCATCCCAGGCTCAAAAATGACATCATAAAAAGGTTTCGCCAACAGATAATCATTTTTAATCCAGCCGACACTGGACGCTCCCCACAAACCGATTGCACCGCCATTTTCAGCCAAAAGGAGCATTTCACCCAATCCAGTCACATTGGTAAAATCACCGGTAAAACAGGTCATACTGGTCAGAAACGGCAGACGAGCCAAATTTTTAAGTTCCGGAATATGAGACGAAGTGAAAAGCGAGCGATCAGCCCATACGGCTCCACCGCCGTGTCCCATAAAATTACCTAAAGTGATCCCGTTATTGAACAAATATAGTAGCGTATCCGAACCGCCGTAGAACCGCGAGCCGACGGAAGCCGGATTGACATAAATGCGATTGATATTGAATTCCTTGCTAATCTGACGCTGGATCATATTTTCCGATTGATTTTTGAAAACGTCTTCTTGACCGGCAATAAATAGCAGTTCGTTGTTCCACGGACCAATAAGATTTTGTTTAGTATAATTTACCCGCTTATCAATTAATGCTTCCAGCTCTTCAATTGTCGAACATGGCCAGCGGCCAATAGCATAATCGGGCACGTCATCGTTATCAATCAAGGCATACCAGAAATCACTCGCACAGGCTCCAAAACTGTAAGATTGAAAGAAATAAGAAGGAATGGAACGTTCCTCCTTCAAATTGGCATCACCGACCAGCAACACGTATTCCGGAACGGGATTCCAGTTGTTATTAACATACTGCAAGAATTTTTTGATCGCAAAGGGGCTGACGATTCCAGCGTTGAACTCGTTATATAGGTCTTCAATTCCAACAACCTGCGATGATAAGCCGATACCGGTATAAAACTCCGTCAATTTGGAAAGATTATTGATCCAGTCCTGGCGGGTAATGATGACTACCTCAGCGCCGGAAGGGATCGAACTTAAACCGGTTATCGTATCTAATTTTACCGAAAGCGGAAATTTCAGCGCCTTTCCGCAAGCCGCCCAGTAGAGAGTTGTATCATCACGAACATAGTCCTGAAGCATTACCCGGTAGGAATTGGTGCTTTTAACATACTCCGTCGTAAAATCGCGGAGTTTACTTTTACCTACTTTATAAATCGCAATATCTGAAGAGCTAAAGTTTGAAAGAGTAAAAGTATAAAGTCCGTCAATTGAGCCTTCCGGTCGCGTAAAATCGAGTTTATCCTCGTCGGCTTTGTACAGCCGGAAGTATTTCACCTTCAAATAATCTACGGCTACTTTACTATATTTATCGGTCGGATCAGTACCAGGAACTTGAACCCGCAGAACATTTTCTCCATGTTTAAGAAAATTATTATGTAAAACCTGGCTGGCACTGTTTTCGATGGTATAGCTTTCCTGACCACTCCATTCTCCACTGGCAACTTGATAGTTATTGATGAAATAAGTCACTTTATGATCACCGGCTTCATCATAAGTAAGCCCCTGCATTCTTAATTGGGCATTGAAGTTATTAATTTGATTCGGATTCGGATAAGATAGATGAAATTTATATTCCTTACTTGTACCACCAAATATCCCCGAATCGAAAAACCAGTGGTCACGAATATGGGTCGGTTGATCAACATCCACTTGTCCAAGGTGCTCGAAAGCCGCATTGGCTTCAATATGGGCGGTATAGGTATATTCATTCGGCGTAATTGTCAAATTGGCTGCGGTCTTTACCTGAACCGATTCCTCGGCATATCGCAGTCCGTAATTTCCACCCCAGGTCAACCAATAAACGTTTTTATCGGTGAACGGGTCATATTCATAATCAGCCACACTATTGCGATTGCGCTGGCCAAAAAATTCGATGTAATCATTATTATTAAATACGCCATCTGATTCGCCATAAACATAAATCGGCACTTCATATTGCTGATTGAAAAGGCGCAAAGTACGCGGATCAACTTTCTTCAAAGCAATGCCGCTGTCGCTTAGCGCCTGACAAGAAACCCGGTAAATGCCATCCTCATCAACGGTCAACTTGGCTAAAACTTTACCAGCTGGAAAAGTCACCGCTGGTTTCGTTAAAGCTGACGGTGTTTTAGTAACCCTTCTGATTGAACCGGGCGCAATGTCGAGCGCCTTTAGAAGTAATTGTTCATCTCTTGAAACACTTTTTTGAAGCCGGTTCCCCGGTTTGACTTGCACCTGAACCGTCATTAAACCAAAATACTTTAAGCTCTTCCCCTGCTCGATCAATTGACAGGGATAAATTCTAACACTGCTCAATGGTATGCCCTTCAAATAGCCGAGAAATTCAACTTCTACTGAACGCATCGGATAAGTGGTAAAATCTTTAGGCTTAAGTGGAATTATATTCTCCAAATTCAATCCTTGGCCAGCAACGGGAATATCCTGCGATATATTTAACATAAGTGGCAATTGCACAATTTTTTCCGAAGCAGTTTGAACGGAAAACGAAATCTCATCCGGCAAGGCATTGATAATTTTTTGATAGACCGGAATTGGCGGATAGCCGTCACGAGCTAAATTTTCCAGACCAGAAATTTCAATGGCACAGGTTTGATTTTTATCATCTCCTGTAATTTTCGGTATTGGAAGTTCAGCTTGCCACTGCCAGGTCGTTGCATTCAGCCATTTTTCGGTTATTTCGATATCAGAAACTGCCGACCACAATAAATTTTGGCTGATTAGTAGAACAAACCCAAAAATCAAACTCCGAAAATGGTGTTTAATATTAAGAGCCGGTAGGAGTGGGATAGATTTTATTGGCATAAATCCCTGTCTATAATCCGCCTAGATTTTATTACTACCCCTGAAAAATAACCGGCTTAATAACGCTCTTAAGGAATCCTCATCAACATTACGATATAACATCCCCTGATAGGCAACGGCGATTTTTTGAGTTTCTTCCGATACAACTACCACCACGGCGTCTGATTCTTCGCTAACGCCCAACGCCGCACGATGGCGAGTGCCCATTTGTGGATCGAGATCAGGGCTCTCCGAAAGCGGCAGAATACAACCAGCCGCTTCAATAATGTCATTCTGAATTAAAACCGCTCCATCATGTAAAGGCGAACCGGGATTGAAGATCGAAACCAGGAGGCTGGCTGAGACTTCCGCATTGATGGGAGTTGCCCGCTCTTTTATCGGCTTCAAACCCACTTCCCGCACCAACACAAATAGACCACCCCATTTACGCCGCACCAGTTCGCGGGATGCTTCGATTACGGCCTCAATCGTCTTGGACTTCGATTCACTTAAAAATCGTCTGACAAAACGACTCTGACCCAAATAAATCAATATTCGGCGCAATTCAGGCTGGAAAATAATCACGAAGGCGATCGCCCAGATAGTTTGCAATTGACCCATTATCCAGGACAGACTTTGCAAATTTAACGCTCTGGCAATAAAAGATGTCAGCAAAATAATCGCCAAACCGATCAGCATTTGCGAGGCGCGCGAGCCTTTAAAAAATTGATAGAGTTTTAGAATTATAACATAAACAACGATGATATCAATTATATCCCAGATGGTAACGCTTAGAAATTTGATCGTAAATAGTGTCATTTAGCGTTTCCCCTTAATGGCATCGGCAATTTTTACCGCACGCACGGCGGCTTTGACATCATGAACGCGAACTAAATCGGCGCCATTTAGAACTGCGGCGGTTACCGCCGCCAGAGTGCCTTCCAGCCGTTCCTCAGGCGGTAAATTGAGTACGTGCCCGATAAAGGCTTTCCGCGATGGTCCGATCAGAATCGGAAATCCCAGCGACCGGAATTCTTCCAAATAACGCATTATCCGGTAATTATCTTCGGCGGTTTTCCCGAAACCAATTCCCGGATCAATAAAAATTTTCGAATCCTCAATACCGGCGGTGCGGGCTTTCTGAACCGAATCCGCTAAATATTGCAATATTTCGTCAATCAAATTAGTATAATGCGGATCGGTTTGCATATTTTTGGGAGTGCCTTTGATGTGCATCAAGACAACTCCGGCGTCGTGATTGGCAATCGTATCCGCCATTTGGGAATCAAAATTAAGCCCGCTGATGTCATTGATTAGCACCGCGCCATTTTTCAAAGCCCACTCAGCTACGGTCGATTTATAGGTATCAACCGAAATCGGAATTTTTAGGCGCGTCAGCAATTGCACTAAAACCGGCTTCAGTCGGGCAATCTCAACTTCGGCTGAAATCGGGTCGGAACCCGGTCGGGTAGATTCGCCTCCAAGATCAATCAAATCGGCGCCATCGGCTTCCATCTGCAGAGCAATTTCTACAGCGGAAGATACCTCCATGTGCTGACCGCCATCATAAAATGAATCCGGCGTTACATTTAAAATTCCCATAATTAGGGTTTTCTGGTCAGTTTGGTATTCTTGCTGACCGATACAAAAATTTTTCGGCGCGGAAAATTGGGCCAGAAACTCTTCAATTTCGGCGCTGAGTTTATCAAGCCCGAAGCATTGCTGTTTGAGACCAATTATCAGGCGTTCGTATTGACGACGGGTAGCCATTAGGATCACCGGTGTAGGCGGCGCTTGTCCGGTTGGGACGTCACGCGAAGTGGCACAATCTCCGCCGACAGACAAAATTTGTTGTTTCAAAATATTGGCGGCTGGAGCGACGATTGGGTCGGTTTTAAGGATATAAAATTCCCCTTTTTTAGCCATAATGGCAATTCCGGCCGGATCGGCCCCCAGCGATTCCATTTCACTAGCGAGGTGGTTTAGTTCGTCGTTTTTAAGCCGTCTGATCAGAGTCGGCTCCTTTTACTTTTTCGGTTTTTCTACGTCGTGAGCCAGTCTTCGCATTTTTAGCCGGATTGGTCATATTTTCATTACTTTTATCGGTTGTAATATTGACAGATTTATTATTTGAATTACCAAGGAGTTTAGCAATTTCAGCCCCATCTAAAACTTCTTTCTCAAGCAAGGCTTCAGCCAATTTGTGCAATAAATCAACATTCTGTTTAAGGATTTCGCAGGCCTGTTTCTCAGCGTTTTCGACTATTTCACGGACTTCTTGATCAATCATTCGAGCGGTTTCTTCACTGAAATCGCGATGAGTGGCAATCTCCCGACCGAGGAAAATTTCTTCGTTTTTCTTGCCGAAGGTTAGTGGGCCAAGTTTATCACTCATTCCCCATTCACAAACCATTTTGCGAGCCAATTCGGTCGCGGTTTCAATGTCATTTCCGGCTCCGGTTGTCAGCTCGTTGAAAATGATTTTCTCCGCGGCACGACCGCCAAGCAGAATACTGAGTCGGCCATTGATATAGGAGCGCGAATAATTATGCCGCTCGTCCATTGGCAATTGATGAGTGATTCCCAGCGCCCGACCCCGCGGCACGATCGTTACTTTGTGAATCGGATCGGCTTCCGGAATATTGACGGCAACTAAAACATGCCCGGATTCATGATAGGCAGTCAATCGGCGTTCCCGCTCGGAAATATGCAGACTTTTACGTTCGACGCCCATCATAACTTTGTCTTTAGCTTCCTCGAAGTCAATCATCTCGACGGCTTTTTTATTTTTGCGGGCGGCTAAAAGCGCAGCTTCATTGACGAGATTAGCTAGATCGGCGCCTACCAGACCGGGCGTTCCCCTCGCTAGAACCGATAAATCCACATCGTCAGCTAACGGGATTTTCTTAGTATGCACTTTCAAAATACCTTCGCGTCCGACCAAATCGGGCATATCCACGACAATCTGACGGTCAAAGCGTCCCGGCCGCAACAAGGCGGTATCCAATACATCAGGACGGTTAGTTGCCGCAAGAATAATGACATTAGTATTCTCGTCGAAACCATCCATCTCAACGAGCAACTGGTTCAATGTCTGTTCGCGCTCGTCGTGACCACCACCCAAACCTGCCCCGCGCTGACGCCCAACTGCATCAATTTCATCAATAAAAATTATGCAGGGCGCGCTGTGTTTGCCCTGCTCGAAAAGGTCGCGCACTCGGGAAGCACCGACACCAACAAACATTTCCACAAAATCAGCTCCACTAATGCTGAAAAACGGAACACCGGCTTCACCGGCTACCGCCTTAGCCAGGAGCGTTTTACCCGTTCCGGGAGGACCAAGCAATAAAGCACCTTTGGGAATTTTGCCACCCAGACGCGAAAATTTCGATGGCGATTTCAGGAATTCGATAATTTCTTGCAATTCCTCTTTGGCTTCGGCGCATCCCGCTACATCATTGAAACTGACTTTAGGCCGGTCGCTGGTCCAGAGACGAGCCTTACTTTTCCCAAAACCGAAAATGCCCTTGTTGTTCTGCCCTTGCATTCGACGTAGAAAAAACAAAGTTATCAGAATAATGAAGATGAACGGGAAAATGTTGATAAAAAAATTCGTCCACTTGGTATTCTTGACCTTAAAATCGTATTCGATCCCGGCTTCATCCCAACTTTTCAGCATCTCACTATCCACAAAACGCAAATTGACTAAAATCTTTTCGGTTTCAAGCGTTCTGCCGCCAACTACTAAGGGGACTTTTTTGGTCAATGTCCCATGAAATTCATTTTCGATAATCACCGCCGACTTGATCAATTTTTGATCCAGCAAGTCCTTGTATTGCGAATAGGTAATAACCACTTCTTCCTGCGCGCCTCGCCCGAGAATTTGTAGCAGGACGATCGAACTGAGGATAATGATAATCCACATCAGGGAAGTGCGTGAAGCCTTTTTCCAGCGGAAATCGTCTTTACTTTGCCTGGGCGATCCCGGACCATTTCCTTCTGGCTGACGTGGTTTCCTTGGTTCATTTAAATTTTTGGAACCTTGATTCTTGGGGGAGTTATTTTCTGACATATAGTTAAAATTCCTTTTTTCTTACTTAAAAGCATAAACTGACGCTAAGTTGCGTAGTCTCTGGGCAACGTCCAGACCATATCCGACAACAAATTTATTTGGGATTTTGAAACCTAAAAAATCAATCGGGAAATCTACCCGAGCGTCGTCTTTCATCAACAAAGCCGCAAAGCGCACCGAACGCGGATTGCTTTCCTCCATACGACGTTTTAGAAACTTGATAGATAATCCCGAATCAATTATATCCTCGACAATTATTACATCGCGACCGGTTATATCACAACTAATGTCTTTCCGAAGTAAAACCGTCCCGGAGGATTGAGTCTGATCAGCATAGGAAGAAATTTTGATAAAATCAACTTCACCGTCAATTGTCAATTTTCTGAATAGATCAGCAAAAAAGATGAAACTGCCGTTGAGTACCCCGATAAAAATCGGTACCGTCCCTTTATACATTGTGGAAATTTCAGCGCCTAATTCCGCTACGCGCCGATTAATTTGCTCGACGGTCAGAAGTTCCTCGATAACTTGACCGGCATACGGGCCATAGCTGGCATCCAGAGTTATCGTCCTTTTCATATCTTTTTTCCCTTGTAGATCAATTTCAGAACGGTTTTAGTCTGCGATGTAACTTTAAATTCATCCGACAGTGTTAGGCCACAAAGCCAGATAATTTTATCTTCACCATAAAATATTGGAATGCTGTTTTTATCAGTGAGGGGAACTTTCAAATCCACCAAAATATCGCTGATTTTCTTGGATTGGTTCATCCCGAGTGGTATCATGCGATCGCCTTTCTGCCAATGCCGCAAACCAAGGTTATTTCCAACCAGATCAAAGTCAATAAACTCCACTCCCGAGCGCCGTTTCCCCGGCCTAAAATTACTTACATCCATCAGTTCACTGGAAAAAGTGAAAAACTCATTCTCAATTTTCTCACCGGGGAAAATAGTCAAATCCGACCAATCTGACGCTAAATCGCGCTGTAAAATCAGCCGTTCTCGATCTACTAGTACTGTAATTTCACCGGCAATTTTCATACGCCGTCCGGTTTCACCCGCATTTACTAATTTAATCAATTGGTTCATCTGCTTAAAATTTAAGGGCTTGATCACGCCATCTAACCTTTGTAAACATTGCCAGATTATCTCTTTTTCAACTGCGATAAAATAGTTTTTAAGACCAGATTTATCAAGCACTATTTGTTCGGAATCCGCCTTAATTATTAAACTTTCCAGCGCCTTTCCGGCAAATGCGACCATAAATTGATGTGCCTCGTCTAAATTTTGGGCTAAATTGGCTAAAGTCGCTCTAATATTAGGATTCAGGGTATCTTCTACTGCTGGTAAAATTTGATTGCGAATAAAATTACGTTCGTAGTCATTACATAAATTGGTACGATCTTCGGCAAATGGCAATTCTCGTGTGCGGGCATAACCATATAATTCCGCCTTGGTAGCAAACAATAATGGTCGAATAATATTCTCGCGCCGCATTGCAATTCCAGATAAGCCTTGCAAACCGGTGCCTTTCAGCATTCTTAGCAGAATCGTCTCAGCCTGATCGTCGAGAGTATGCGCCGTAGCAATTACTGAATTGGGATAACCGGCCGCAATTTTCTGAAAAAAAGCATAACGCAGTTCTCGCCCAGCCATTTCGAGAGAAATTCGTTTGGCACGAGCGATTTTGGGCACATTTTCCATTGCAGAAAAGAATGGCAATGAGTGATTATCACAAAATCGCCGGACAAGTTCCTCGTCGGAATCCGCCTCAGTTCCACGAATCTGATGATTAAAATGGGTAACGACTATTTCGATTTTCCAGCGCTTTTTCTCCGATATTAACAAATCCAGCAGGCACATAGAATCCACTCCACCCGAAATGCCCGCGATTACGGTTTGCCCACCATTTAAAAGACGGTTTTGCTCGACGTATTCTACGAACTTCCGCCGAAGAGTGGTAGGTTTCATCGCCATTCTCCATTTTTCAAAAACGGATTATGCGACAATTCATTGGCAATAGTAGTGTTCGAACCGTGACCTGGATAGACTTCAGTTTCCGGCGGCAATTTTTTCAACTTCGCCAGACTGCGATTCAATTCCTGCCGGGAACTGCCCGGAAAATCAATGCGACCGACCGAATTCCGAAACAGCGTATCACCGGAAAATAACCGACCGGCGATTAGATAACAAACACTGCCGGAAGTGTGACCGGGCGTTGCAATTACTTTAATCTCAAACGGTTCGATAGTAAGGGTTTCTTCATCTTGCAGGTAAATCACCGGACTGGGAGTTCGCGTAATTCTTATTCCCAGCATCAATCCAAAAGGAATAGCGGTTTTTAAAACGGCCTTTTCTTTAGCGTGAAGGTAAAACGGTATGTCGTAATGTTTTTGCACCTCAGCCGCGGCCGCTAAATGATCGGGATGAGCATGCGTATTCAAAATTGCCAGCGGTCGAATATTCATTTCGGCGATTTTAGCGATAATTTCATCGGCATGGTCGCCGGGGTCAATAATTAAACCTTTCCGCGTTTGCGAGTCGCCTACCAGCCAGACATTTTCCGAATATTGCTGAGTAATAATTTGTTCTATTAACATATTTAATCTATTTGACACATTAACGACAAAATTCTATATAGACTTGAAATATATTTATTCTTCACCCAAAATAATTCTTCGTATTTAATCAATAATTACCCCGCGTTCTTAGCGTTCTCTGCGGTTAATAAATTCAGACTTCGGCAAAGATCAAATCATTCAGGTTTTGTAACTTCTCCCGGTAAGAATGCGGATAGAAATACCAGACGGTAGCCGCAATTGAACTGAGAATAGAATTACCGTCCTGTGGCGAAAAACAGAATCCTATTATCTCCCGGTCTCCTTTAACGGTAAGACTCGGCACGGAAACTACTGATTGATTGATAATCCGACCGAGGAATCCCATATCGCGAGCGAAAGCAAATACCAGACTGGATTGGGTCTTATTGGTCAGAGCGATGAGCGGGTTGCTCTCAAGTTTATTGATAACTGAAGGCAAAGTAACCGGTCGCTTTAGCTTTATATCGAAATTTACTATGTGCAGGTATTGAGAATTGACTTTCAAAGCTGATGAAAAAAGGTCGAGATCAATTCCTAATGTGTGAAACAACGAAGCCGCATCCAATGCCTGATAAGTTCCATAGTTGTCGTCTTTGGGAAGGCTAATCTGCGGCGCTGGAATAAAGGGTTTATCTTCACTAATGTCACTCGCCCGCCGAATACACACAAAGCGTCCCCAATCCAGATAGTTTTCGCCTTTTTCATCGAAAGCTAGAGTTTTAACTATAGCGGCAATATTATGCGCATTGCAGGAAACGATCCGGACAAATTGGACTTCGCTCGAAATTAATGCTTCATCGTTAATGTCGTAGGCATAATCCAGACCAAAACCGGCCGCTTGTGATTGAGCAATGAAAAATTTTGGTTCGCCATCGAGATGCGAATAAATTTCGGCTTTATTTTTCAACGGCTCATCGCCAGGCGAACAATCAATAATCACCCCCGCTCGTTCGATGGCTTCCCTGGAGGTATAATCAATTTTGCATCCGACGCTGATAAATTCATCGGCAATTTCTTCACGAACGCATAATTTCGCGCCGCGGGCCACTAATCCATTCAGAAATGCTTTATTTTCTATAGCTTTTAAATTCGATTCAAAGGAAACTTCTTCGATTCCCAATTCTTCACGGCGACCGAGTAACACCCCGATTAGGGGAGCACCGACTGTACCCGTACCAATTATATGTACGATTTTGCGCGCCATTTATTTTTATTCTCCTGTCAAACTATCATCATTTTTAAATCAAAATAGCTATATAAATTAACACAAAATTTGGCTATAAAAAATTGTTAAAAGTAAAATTATAGCAATCGTAGGACAGGCATTCTTGCCTGTCAATTACTCGTAGGTCGAGTTGGTAATTCGACTGAGCGATTTAGCAAATCGCCCTACAATAAAAAGACATTCCTGCTTGTCGGTTTGAAGGCCACGACGACAGCCTGGAAAGGCTGTCCTACGGATTATGTAATGTTATTAATCGTAGGACAGGCATTCCTGCCTGTCTATTACTCGTAGGTCGAGTTGGTAACTCGACTGGGCGATTTGACAAATCGCCCTACAATGTTAAGGCATTCCTGCTTGTCGGTTTGAAGGCCACGACGACAGCCTGGAAAGGCTGTCCTACGGATTATGTATTGTTATCAATCGTAGGGCAGGCATTCCTGCCTGTCAATTCTAATGACGGATAATACATAGCTGACAGCCTAAAAGGCTGTCCTACAAAATATTTTACTTGATATACTAAATTACGATTATTAAAATCAAACCGTTCTTTCTAATTGGGCTTGGAAGAGTCGGTAAGCTCTCCGTTTGCCGATTCTTTGCTGAGGGTAGTTTTTACCATTTGCTAGGGCAGTCGCTTTTTGTCAGTAAGATTAACAATTGCGTGATAAAATTATCTGCTCAGGGTTACGAAATTTATCGGCAACCAAACACAACTCTGTAAAGTCCAGAAAATTAGGATGAAGCCAAAAAATATTCTTACACTTATTAATTGCGATCATTTAACAAACTATGTATGCGAAAATTTTTATAGAAGGGAATTAACATTGATAATTGACTATGGAGGATTAAAATGACAACCAAAAGAACTGTGCCGGTATTGATGACATTTTTCATCATTACTTTTTTGCCTTACCTAATTACTGCCCAGGAAAAAGGGCAATTAGGTGTAAATGTGAAAGCCCAGCTATTTCCGCAGGTTGGAGTAACTTATGGTATAACTGATAAAATCCAAACCCGGCTTTCAACTTATCTGGAATTCAGCGGAGGTGAGTTTATTTACTCTACTATTTCAAGTCTGAGTTTTCAAGTCAAATTTCCTTCAGATGAGTCTTTATCAACGTATATTGGTCCTGATATTACTTATCATGGTTTTATTGATCAGTTATATCTGGGGATAATCCTTGGCGTTGAAAATAAAGTTCATAAGAAATTGAGCCTTTTTGCTGAATTTGAACCAAGTTTGGGAGTTGGTGATGGCATTGAATCCATATGTTTTTTCAATACTGGCGTCGGAGTCAAGTATTTTTTCAAATAATGACACTGTAGGTCGAGTTGTCAACTCGACCGGGCGATTTAGCAAATCGCCCTACAGTAAATATACTCGTTCGACCTTGATTTTCTTATTACTGAGGATTTTCTGTTCGGCACATCTATTTGCCGCCAGCATTTCAGGTTTTGTCAAAGCCACCGAATCTCTGGAGCCATTGGCTTATGTCAATGTCTTTCTGGCAAATACCGAACAGGGCAATTGCTCTGATTTGAATGGTTATTTTTCAATTGGTGGGGTTGCACCCGGCCGGTATCAATTGATTGCGAGTCACATCGGTTATAAAACTCATCAGGAATGGATCGAAATTAACGAAGGCGATAGACGCTTCATCGAAATTCATTTGGCATCTCTACCGGTGTTGATTGACACAGTTTCGGTCTTCGGTGAACGGCGCTTCAGGCGGGAACTCGAAAGCGATCTGCTGAATATCAGTTCTATCGAGTTGAATCTGGCGCCGAAACTCGGCGAACCCGATCTGTTCCGGGTCATCGAGACTTATCCTGGTGTTACTACTGTGAATGACTACAATATGGGTTTACATATTCGCGGTGGCAATGCCGACCAGAATTTGATTCTGCTGGATGGAATGCCAATTTATAATCCTTTCCATCTAACTGGATTTTTCTCCACTTTCGATGAATCTGCCATTCAATCTACCAATGTTTCCAAAAGCGGCATTGATCCGATTTACGGCAATCGGCTCAGTTCGGTTATCGATGTAAATGTCCGAGACGGAACTTCTGCCGAACATGCCGGTTATGTCAATCTCAGTTTTCTGAGTTCCAAAATCCGGGCGGAAGGTCCTCTGCCGTTTGGGAGTTATCTTTTAACAGTACGAAGAACTTATGCCGATTTATTCGTAAATACTGTATCCAATCTTACCAATTCTGATATGAAACTGCCTTATTATTTCATAGATGGAATGGGAAAAATCGTCATTAAACCGGGGCAACGCAACCGTCTGGAGATTACTTCTTTCCTGGGCAAAGATGTTTATGATATGCGCGTGATTGATGAGGATTCCAGTGCGGGGGTCTATAGCTGGCAGAATAAGGCGCTCGGTTTTAATTATTCCAATGTCATCAATCCGCAATTAGTTTTTTATCTGCGCGGTAGTGTCAGCCAGTTCGGGGCTGAATGGGTTCCCGCAGATACAGCGAGATCTGAAATGATTGACAATGTCTTTACCGGCAAGACGATTAACGCTCACTTCCGGTATGAAAATGCCATTATTGGACAGATCAAGGCCGGGGCCGAATTTTGTGCCAATGATTACCACCTGAAGACCAAGGGATTCAGCTATCAGCCGATCTATTTCGAGAAAAACCAATCCCTCGAAAATTCAACCTTTATCAGTATTGATCGCCAATTTGGGGCATTGTTTAGTCTTAATGGCGGTTTGCGCATGACGCATTTTTCCATTCAAGATACGCTTACACTTTCACCGCAGTTATCTCTGGGCTGGAAAATCACTCCATCTCACGAAATTCAACTGCATTGGGGAAAATATCACCAGGATCTGATGACTATCGGCACGGAAGAAATTATCCTTTCGATGTTTGACGCTTGGGTAACAGTCCCGGAGAACCTGCCAGTTATGGCGGCAAATCAATACTCAATTAGTTATCGGTGGGATATTCAGCGTAATCTGGCCTTGGATTTAGCCTTATTTCACAAACGCTTTGATCATATAGTTGAGTATAATACCACCAAGTATTCGCCAATTGACCCGGATTTCGTGGACGGCACTGGCATAGCCAATGGCGTGGAGATTCTGCTGAAAGGAAATGTCGGAAAAATGCAAGGCTGGTTGTCGTATTCGTATTCGCAGGTTGAAAAAACGGTCAATGGTGTTACTTATCCGCCGAAATACGATCGTCCACATGATCTGGATTTGGTGCTGAGTTATCAATTAACCAAAAAGTGGTCAATTGGCAGCCGTTTTGTCTATCATTCCGGGACGCCGTTCACCAAAATTATTGGATATATCCGGCAACCCCTTTATGATGACTTTAAGTCTAGATGCTTTCCAAAAGAAGTTGAAGTCTATGGAGAGCGGAACGCCTGGCGTTATCCGGCTTATCATCGCCTGGATATTAATTTTGTTAAAAAGTATGAGTGGAAGTCGCGCCCGATGGAATTCTATATTGACTTAGCCAATGTCTATGCTCGCCTGAATGTTCTGGCTTATTCTGAAGATGGCGACACCTGGATTCAAATGCCGCCGCTGGCAACGATTGGAATAAGGGGGAAAATATGGTAAAACGCGGACTGATTTTCATAATTCTCTTGTTGCCTTTTTTATATCGCTGTCCGGCCGGGCCACCGACCGGGCCCAGTACCGATATCAGCCGGGAATTATGTGCAAATTGTTTAGTTAGTCCTCTTGAGGATACTACTTATATTTTTGTCTCAAAGTGGAGTGAAATTAGTGAATCTGAGTTTATGGATTTGCTCACTCCTGAAACAGACCTAAATATATTTGATGATTATTGGAGTGTTTCTGGAGCAACCGTAAAAATTGCAGTAGATGGAAATTACTTACCTGTAGAAGAAGATTCAGCTGTTACATATCAAGAATTTCATAAAATTTATCATTATTACTACTACAAATTTCCAAATGTTACTGTGCATCCGGGACAGCATTGGGAGTTATTTGTCAATCACCCGGATTATAATAGTCTCTATGCTGAAACAGTCATACCTGACTCGGTGAAGTTAATAGAACAACCAAATGATACAATTAGAGAATCTTCCGGCGAATTGAAATTCGCCTGGACTCAGGCTAGCGGTGCTGACGGATATTTACCACTATTGTTATTTGTTGCTGAAAAGAATTATGGCGAGTTTTGGCAGCAGGAAATTTATTTGGATTGGGAAATTTATTATACAAATGGCGAACCAGGAGGATCTGGCACATCCACATATCCTCAAAAAGGCCATTCAATTCAGTATTCTGTTTCGTCTATGACTAAAGAAATAAGATTTTTTATACCTGAAATGGACGATTTAAATCAATTCGATGTATTTTATCTTCAGTTTTATGTCTATTCACTGGATGAAGCACTATATAATATTCGGCGCTTGGAAATCCATCCAGATGAATTGAGCGGTTTCAATGCCCCGGTTCGGGCTTTTTCCAATGTCCAGGGCGGGAGTGGTATTCTCGGATCGTTCTGGCAAACAGTTAGCCCGAAAATCATCATTGATAAGGAGTTTATACTTAGTCAATGTCAATGAAATTTGTAGGTCGAGTTGTTAGCTCGACCAGGCGATTTGACAAATCGCCCTACAATAAAAAGGCATTCCTGCCTGTCGGTTTGAAGGCCACGACTAGATGCTTTCCAAAAGAAGTTGAAGTCTATGGAGAGCGCAATGCCTGGCGTTATCCGGCTTATCATCGCCTGGATCTTAATGTTGTCAAAAAGTATGAGTGGAAGTCGCGCCCGATGGAATTCTATATTGACTTAGCCAATGTCTATGCTCGCCTGAATGTTCTGGCTTATTCTGAAGATGGCGACACCTGGATTCAAATGCCGCCGCTGGCAACGATTGGAATAAGGGGGAAAATATGGTAAAACGCGGACTGATTTTCATAATTCTCTTGTTGCCTTTTTTATATCGCTGTCCGGCCGGGCCACCGACCGGGCCCAGTACCGATATCAGCCGGGAATTATGTGCAAATTGTCTTATCAGTCCATTCGAAGACACTACTTACGTTTTTGTCTCGAGGTGGAGCGAAATAAGTGAGTACGAGTTTGAAGATCTAGTGACTCCGGAAATGATAATAAATCCCTATTGGGATTATTGGAGCGTTTCTAATGCCAAAATAAGAATTGCAGTGAATGGTAATTATCTTCCGGTCCGGGAAGACTCTGTTACTAACTATCAAGAATTTTATAAAATTTATCATTATTACTACTACAAATTTCCAAATGTTACTGTGCATCCGGGACAGCATTGGGAGTTATCGGTCTATCATCCGGATTACGACAGTCTCTATGCAGAAACGGTGGTGCCGGATTCTGTGGAGTTTATCAATTTGCCGGATACGATCAGAGATCAGTCAGCGGATTTGTATTTTTCCTGGTATCCAGCTGAAGGCGCCAAGGGATATTTACCGTTATTATCTTTTACGGCAATAAATGATACAGGTAAATATTGGAGTGTTCAAATACACGCAGATTTTACTGATGAAGGTAAAGGAGTATATTCATGGTCATCTGGTTTTCCCCGTCAAAATTCATCTGTAGAGTATAAGATTAAAACAATGTTAAAGGAAATAACTTTTCGTTACAATTATAATAAAGATAAAATCGGCGATTTGAGTCAGTTCACTTCCTTTTATTTGCGATTTTATGTTTACTCATTGAACGAAGCTCTTTACAATATCCAGCGCTGGGAAGTTCAACCCGACGAACTAAGTGGGTTTAATGCTCCGCTTCAGGTTTTTTCGAATGTCGAAGGCGGTAGCGGTATACTGGGAGCCTTCTGGCGTACAGCCAGCCGAAAAATCATCATTGATAAGGAGTTTATACTTAGTCAATGTCAATGAAATTTGTAGGTCGAGTTGTCAACTCGACTGGGCGATTTGACAAATCGCCCTACAATAAAAAGACATTCCTGCCTGTCGGTTTGAAGGCCACGACGACAGCCTGGAAAGGCTGTCCTACGGATTATGTAATGTTATTAATCGTAGGATATGCATTCTTGCCTGTCTATTTTGATGTCGTTTAAAATATCATGCTGACAGCCTAGAAAGGCTGTCCTACGAGTTCACGACTTCAGGCACTAATCCAAAAACTGCCACTCAACCCCAAAAATTTGCAGGCGATTCCGGTAATTAGCACCAGGAACAGTGGAAAAAGCCCGACCTTCCAGGTTATAAATAGCATAAAAAATATGGAAATCTTCGACCCGCGCCCCAATTCGGGAAACCATATTCAATCGGTTATTGGTAAAATATTCCGTTCCGAATTGGCCTATTCCTCGCAATTCTTCAAACCAGCCCAAATTTTTCGACATATCCCAGTAGGTCAATTCTCCGGCGACATACAACCGCAAATTATTCTTGAAAAGGTCAACTTCCTGCCGGATTTGTCCCCAGCCTTGTAACCAAACGCCATCCTCGTCATTGGAAATTAAACCACGCGCCGTTAGCGTCATACGCCATGGCAAGATCAATTTTCCATTAGCAGTTACATAAGCCGCATCCAGTTTCCTGAGATGATAAATCAAAGTTGTATCATTGATTGCCGATTTATAGGGAATATAAAAATCCGAGTTCACCTGATTGAATGCCAGATTCAACTGAAAACTCCGACCGGTATGTTGGAAGTCAACGGTTCCGATCCGGTATTGGAAGCCTTCCTTGCTAATCGGCCGGTTCACCGGAAAATTCAAATGGTAAATTAGCGGATAAAGGGTATAAGTCGAGGCAATCTGTCCCATAATCTGATTCTTCGAACTCAGCCGATACTGGAGATGAAATTCGCCGTCAAAATATTGATCAATTGCACCCAAATAAAGGCTCCACTGACTTTTAACTCTATTTGATGAAATACCAATACCTCCAGCCGGTAGATTTTGACGCTCGTAGAAACCATTCCGGAGAGTTACCGAGCGAGTTACAGGATTAAAGTTCATCGCCAAGCGGAAGTGGGAAATTTGTCGGTCGTGATAAATAATAAATTCCGATTGATCAGCCACGCCTTTGAATCCAAACCGGGGGTCTTTGACATATTGTCCATAAATAAAATTATTTTGCTGAAAACCGATCGCGGTTGAATCGCGTTCATTTGCTCTGGTAGCTACACCACCCAGAGCGGCGCGACATTCTTTTACATTACCATACAAGGAGGGCGCTAGATAAGCCGACGATGAAGCGGGAGAAACTTTAACATAACCCGGCAGATATTTTTGATAGGCAGCATTCAGGTCAATCTGCCAGCTTTTCCAGAAAGTCCGCAGATCCAGTCGGTAAATTTGCGAAAGAATCTCGCCGGTCTGGGATGATTTTCCTCCGAGATTACCATAATAACTATCATAACCCAGATTTTCGCCTACCAAACGCCAGACCGTCGTATTATCCGCCAACTTACCACTGATCAACATACTGAAATTCATACAGCCATAGTCGCCCCGGTAATAATCGAACCGCGAAAATACTTTGTCCCGCGAAAAATAGCGCGGCGTCATTTTTATGGCAGTCGCTTCCAATTCAATCTGATCGAAACGCGGATTCAGCCAGGTCAGAGGCACTTGCCCGTAAACCGGATCAGTCATTGACAAACCGTTACTTCGCATCGTTAGTGCTGTAACCGGTAAACCGAAAGTCTGGATTACGCCTTTGACGCCCCAATCGTCATAAGGCAGAAAAATGTAATTACTCCGCTCAAAAATTTGATCGCCAATATTATATATCCCAACCGATTGGATTTCAGTTTCAACCCGGCTGGAATCCGTCTGGTGCTGATTTCCACTTATACCGGATTCTATAAAAATTAATACCCAACCGACTATCAGAAAAAGCTGGAGTGCTTTCATCTCAGCGTCCTTCTTCCTTGAAAAAGGGTATCGCTCGAACGATCCGCTGGGCAGTTACCGGAACTAAAAATAGAAAAATAATCAGATTAACGATTATGTGAATAATACTGAATGCCAAACCAGCCGCTAAAGTCGTTACTAATCCACGCCAATTAAATCCGGCTGATAAAGGGTAGGCGATGGAAACACAAATATCATAAAAAAATGTCAAAAGCCCACCGAGTAATCCAATTGCGATAAAATTTCTCAGTCGTGGTTGCCAGCTTAGTACAAAATTCCGGCAAAGTCCGCCGACACCGCCAATAATGCTCATCGCCAGCACTTGAGCAACCAGCATCGGCGGAAAAATCAATCCCGAGCCCAATGGATTGAGAGCCGAGAACAGAAATTCGCCCAATCCGCCAATCATTAGCCCGGACTTCCAGCCCATCAATACTCCGGATAAAAATATCAGAGCTGTCACTAATTCGACATTCGGAACAAATGCCAGCGCATAACCGACCCCGACGATCAGGGCAATAAAAATTGCCGAGTAAGTTATTTTTCTAATCCTTGAATTCATAGAACAGTCATTTAGTCGCCGCAATTTACAAAGCGATGCCGATAATTCAAGGATTCTTTAGTTATTCTCGCCGGATTCGCGCTCGCCTTTGAATAATACCCGTTTGAAGTAGCCGCCTTTGGTAGTCCACTTGCCCTCATTTAGATCGGTCGCGATGTCATTTTTCATTTGATTGAAACGCGTATCAAGTTCGTCAATATAATAAACTACCAATGCTTCTAAAAATTGAGGTTCGCGAGGCGATTGAAATTCGTGTTTGCCCTGATGGGAAAGTAAAATATGTTCGAGTTGCAAACGTAAAATTTCAGGGAAACCATCTATAGCCAGACATTGATCACGGACAATATCCCGTCCTAATACAATATGACCGAGAAAATTCCCAGCATCGGTATAAGAAACTGCCATTCCAGCCTCCAACTCGACTAACTTACCTATATCATGCAATAGAACTCCGCTCATTACCAAATCGCGGTCGAGTTCCGTGTAGGCTTGACAAACCCCTTCTGCCACCTGACACATCGTATGCAGATGTTCCAGCAACCCACCCCGGAAAGCATGATGCAGAATCATCGAACCCGGGTGAGTTTTCAACTGTTCACCATATTTTTCATAAATAGCCACGACGACCATCTTGAGGAAGGGATTTTTTAGCGATTGGATTATTTGCTGTAAATCCTCCCACATACTTTCGATATTTTTACTCGTACTGAGGATTAAATCACCGGCATCGAAGCCTTCAATGCGGTCACGCTCCGGAATAGCGCGTCGAATTTTCTCCACTTTGATCTGGAGTTCATTGTTAAAAATGGTGACCGTGCCCTGAACTTTGACGGCGTCGCCGGCTTCGAATTGCCCGGCTAAATTCTCGACATCGTCCCAGATTTTAGCATTTATCTTGCCAGTGCGGTCAACTAAAACTAAATCGAGATAAATTTTATTTTCCTTCGTTCGCCGAACTGCCTTCGAGAATACGCCGAAAAACGAAGTGACCCGGTCATTTTCTTTAAGATCGCTAATAAATGTCTTGTTCATTCTTTCCCTCTGAATTTTTCTGAATTAAAGCTAAAAAGACTCCCAAAGTCAAGAAATATTTTAGTGGTAAATGCACTACTTTTTCAAATTCAGCGTTTCCCTCATATTTATTAGCATACTGGTAAGCAATTATTTTACATTTTAAGATTCTATTCTTCGGTCTATCTTGATTATTTTTTTCATCAATTATGCCTGTCGTTCACCGCTTCATAAAGTATCATTCGGTTCAGTGGATAATTTGGTTACTTGATTTTATGGAGTTGATGCGGAGTTGACATCACTATATTTTGCGGTTGGGATTCTGTAATTTTCATTATAATTCCCTATTTTTTGAGAAAATGTACTAAATCACTTTAATAAGACAATTTGGTTGTGGAATTAAAAAAGGCGAATAAGTACTGAGATATCGTTATCTCTTAGAGTTACTATTAATCCTTCTTATCCCTCGTGTAATTAATTTCTTCAGAACTCGACAATCGTTACGCCGGTGCCGCCGCTATCGAAATTTTCATAGTGAAAACTATGCACGCCCGGAGTAGCCCTCAATACTTCCTGGGTCAATTTTTGAAGAGCTCCGCTACCTTTGCCGTGAATAATTTCTACCTGATTCAATCCGGCAAGTAAGGCGCGATCGAGAAATTTCTGGAGCGCACTTTCAGCCTCGTCATAGCGCATTCCTCGCAAATCCAGACGCGGTGAGAAAAGCGGTTCACTTTCTACGGATACTACCGCGGGTTGTTTCTCAAGAGTGGTAATTTTCTTAAAAGGATGGAGCGCTTCCCTACTAACCCAGAGAATTTTACCGCCGACGGCGACTCCAAAGCGGTTATTCTGCGACCCGATTTTGATTATCTCGCCGAACTCGCTGATACCGTCTATCCGCACCGGATCACCGATTTGGAATTCCACCGGCGGTGTCGGAGCGGTTCGCTTAGGACGCGCCTTGATTTTGTGAACGTTCGTCTGAATTTCGGCAATAGTTTTTTGCGCCTGATGAATAGTCTCCGGCGCGGCGGCTTGTTCGCGAATTTCCTTGACTGCATTTTCGATCCGGCGCCGTGATTCGTCTAAAAGTTCTTCTAATTTGCGTGCCAGTTCAGCGTCAGCCCGTTCGGCTTTTTCCCGCAGGGCATCAAGTTTTTTATTGTATTCGGTGACTAATTTATCGAGCGTTTTTTTGTTTTGAGAAATGATCTTTTTATCCTTTTCGACTTCCGAACGCAATTGTTCCACTTCGCGTAAAAGATTGGTCAAGCGCACCGATTCATCACCAACGATCTGGCGCGCATTATCAACCACTTTTGCCGGCAGACCCAGCCGATTGGCAATTTCAAAGGCATAACTGCTACCCGGCAAACCAATTTGCAGATGATAAGTCGGCGCCAATGTAATCGTGTCAAACTCCATAGCGGCATTAACTGCGCCGGGTTGTTTTTGCGCAAATTCTTTCAATGCGTTGTGATGGGTCGTAACAATTACCAGCGAGCCAGCGGCAATCAATTCAGCCAGAATCGCCTGCCCAAGAGCCGCACCTTCGGTTGGTTCGGTAGCAGTACCGAGCTCATCAATCAGCACTAAAGTTCGGTCATCGGCAGTTTCCAGAAACAATTTCATATTATTGATATGCGAGGAAAAAGTCGAGAGGTCATTTTCGAGCGATTGCTGGTCACCAATATCAGCCAAAAATTGAGTAATCAGCGGAAGGCGGCTTCCTTCTTCGGCGGGAATCGGCAGCCCGCTCATTGCCATTTGTGATAGGAGACCAATAGTTTTCATCGCGACGGTTTTGCCACCGGCATTCGGGCCGGAGATGACCACTGCCCGGACGTCATTCGCCAATTCAAAATCCAGCGGAACCACTTCTTTATGAAGCGCTAGAAGAGGATGCCGTGCTTGACGTAAAACAAAATTATTATTCTCGGCAATATGCGGCGGCGTGCATTTGAATTTTTGCCCAAAATGCGCACAAGCATTCAACAAGTCGAGTTCCGCCAGAATCTGGATATTTTTTTGCAAAGTCGGAAAATCCGGCCGGATTTTATCGGTTGTTCGGCGTAGAATCCGCTCGATCTCCTCCTTCTCCGCCAGCTCCAGCTCTTTGAGAGCATTATTAATTTCCACAATTTCAAGCGGTTCAACATAAATAGTGGCACCGGTGGATGATTGACCGTGAATTACCCCGTTAATTTTTCGTTTCGATTCCGCCCGTAAAGGTAAAACCAAACGTCCGTCGCGGATGGTAGCCTGATCTTCATGAAGCCACTGCTGATCCCGCGCATAGTTCATCATACGCTCGATCTCGTGATTGAGGCGATGCTGATGAGCGCAAATTTCATGGCGAATTCGGTTAAGCTCCGGACTAGCATTGTCACGAATCGAGCCATCTGGCGCGATTATAGCCGCAATAGTTTTACGTACTTGTGGCAGAGAACCCAAACCTGCAAAAAGTTCTTCTAAACTTAAAAGCCTCTGGCGCTGGGCATGGAAAAAACGGCGTTGCCGCTCTACCAGCTCCAATAATTGATCAATCTGGGTCAGAGTTTCCAACAATAGAAATGTTCCGACGACGCGACACCGCTCAAGTTCTACGCGAAAATCGGAAAAAGTACTTAGCGGTAGAGAATCACCATCGGCCAGAATATTCTGGAGCGCATTAATACGACTTTGCTGGCGCCGAATCATTTCAATATCTTTCAGCGGTTTAATAGTACTATCCAGGGATTTGCCGGCCGTAGATAAAGCAAGTTCCTGGATCAATTCGACGATTTTACTGAAACCGAGTTTATCGTTTGGTTCTCTGATAGAGTCAGGCATTATTATTAATTCATCGGTGATTATTTTTACTCGGGGAAACGTTTAAGCTATCCGGCTTCACTGTTGGTGTTTCCGGCAGGAAAACGATTTTACGCAGACTTTTGTGGAGATGATCCAGCTCCGGTTTCAGTCCGCAAATCTGGACAACCTTCGCGCCACATTGTTCAAAAAACTTAAAATTGGTCGAAGATTGTCTCAGATGATTAACGAATCCGAGTTCCGGATAGACATTTAATACCCAGACTATGCCAATCATTATAATGGCACCTTCCAGAAATCCAAACAGCATCCCGCCAATTCGGTCAACCCATACCAATTTCAAAGCTCGCAAAAGGCTTCTCAACATCGAAGCCAGCAATTCAAAAAATAAAAATACTACGATGAAAACGATTACAAACCCAATCACAGCTTGTACACCTTCGGACAAATTAAAAAGGCCAGCAATTAATTTTCCACCAATATAATAATACCGTGAAGCAGTAAGTCCTGCCAATAATAATCCGATAAGTTTAAAAGCCGATTTTATCAAGCCACTGCGTAATCCGAGAAAAACGCAAACTCCAATAATTACGGCTACTATTAAATCGAACATTTGAGGAACACTCTTAGTGATTGTTACGTTGATTAATACCGATTACAGCCAGCATACGCCCGGTTACACCTTCATCGCGCCGGTGGGAATAAAATTTATCCGGTTGACAGGCGGTACAGTAACCACTATCGCTAATCTTATCCAATTGAACGCCGACCGCATTCAGTCGGTTAGTTATCGCCAGGATTAAATCGAGATAAAGATTCCCTTCTCGCTGAATTATTTCACTACCGCTAAATTTCTTGGCGACATTATTTTTCACTTTATAACAACAGACATGCAAAGCCGGACCGATGGCAGCGATTAATTCACCTGGATTAGTTTGGAATCGAGCCTGCATAGTATTAATTGTATTGGCAATTATTCCCTCGGCTGTACCGCGCCAGCCGGCATGTATCGCCGCAATGACCTGATGGCGGGGATCATACAGTAAAATCGCCGCACAATCTGCCGTTTTAATGCTCAGGTATAAGTTGACCTGGTTGGTAATCAGAGCATCACAATTGGGATAGGGACCATTGCTTTCAACTACGGCGACGCGGTTACTATGAACTTGTTCGGCTTGAGCAATATCAGACGGCGCAAAATTGAGAGTATTGTAGAATCTTTTGCGATTTATTAGGATATTCTTAAGAGTATCGCCGTCGGCAATTCCCAGATTAAGCGAACGGAAAGGACCATTACTGACTCCGCCGTTTCGGGTACTGAAAGCGTGGACAATTTCCGGAAAAGCCATTAGCTCTGGAGCCCGGATGATTTCAATTCCTTTTGAAACAGTTAGCGGAAACATTATGGCTTAGTTTTTTCTTCAACGATAGCGCCGTTTTCGATAATCGCCACCGGCTGGATTTTATTTTGCTCGAAACCAAGTATGAAGGCGCAGGAATTGATGCGTGGACGGTTACCCTGGAAGGAAATATTGCGACATAGTCCGCGATAGACCGGCATTTCCAGAAGCCCTTGCCGCACCGATTCACGCGTATGTGCGCCGTTTTTGAACACTGCGAGCAGGGCATTCATCGTATCATACCCATATAATTCCATCCGTCCTGGTTCTTTACCGAAATTCTTTTTAAAATCATTCGCCATCCGACGATAATTTTGCGATTCTGTCTCAATATAGTAATCCGAGATAAAATAAAGGTTTCGCAAAACAGTCTGATTCTTCCTTAATAATTCCGGTTCATTCCAGTTGGCACTACCAAAAATATTAGCGCGAATATCATAATAAACCAATTGAGGTACAATAAGTCGAGCATCGTCCGCCCGAGCTGGAATCAGAAATCCATCCACAATTCCAGGTGGAAAGGTAATTGTATCAGGATCAGGAGTCTCAAAATCCGTACTCTTCATCAAGCCGGTCATTATGAGAGCATCCTGGATGGAAAGGCGATAAGTAGTATCGCGCTTGAAAACAAAGCAATATTTATCGCCGACAACCATTCGCAGTGAATCATTGAAATAAAGAGGATTAGTGCTCACTAATTCCACTAATTGCTTTTTCGCCAGATTGAAGCGTGACTCGAAATGATTAATGGCATGATCAATGGCTGTCAGCTTCAAGTTATTGATCTGATATTGAAGATCGGTCGGCTCGCCTCGATACCATTGTTGCGAAATTACCTGCCCGCCTGATTCATCAATTGCCCGGCAGAAGGCATCGGTCAATTCTTTGCCAAATTCGTCCGCCGGTGCGATAGTTGCCACGGTTCTTAAACCTTTTACTTTTGCTCCATACATTCCCAGAAAACGCCCGAGATTCTCGTAATCAACATTTGCCTGGAAAACATAAGGACCAAGCGAAGCCAGCTGACTGCCAGATGCCGTCGGCGTGATCATTGGAATATGATACTGATTGGCAATGACCGCAACTAAAATAGCATTTTCAGTTAATAGCGGACCAAAGATAGCCAGCACCCTGGGACTTCTGGCCAGAAATTCGGCTTGTTTGAGACTCAGAACGCCGTCGCTTCGATTATCAAAGACCAGGGCTACAATATCTTCGGAATTATTTTTACGATAATTGGCGATAGCGTATTTAACCCCATTCAAAATTTCTCGACCGGAAGAAGAATTCGAACCTGACAACGGCAGGATTACCCCAATGTATTTCCGAACGACTGGCGGCTTCTTGAGCTGGATTTCGACTTTCTGTAACTGGTCGCGTAAATATTTATTTTCGAGACGAGCAGGCAATTGCTTTAGCTCGGCTTCAGCGAAGTCGGTTCGGCCTTCAGCGTGATATTTCTCGGCTAATTTTATCGTCAAATATTGCCTGGAAAAATTATCGGAAGTTGAATCACGTAGGGCTTTAACCGCCTCAGTTTCGAGATAAAAATCAATTAATTTATTGAGAACATCTTCACATTGGGATTGGATTTCCCCATCAGAGTAATTTTTCAACAAATCCAGATAAATTCGCAACGCTTCCTGATAATTACCCAGCGATAATAGCGCTTCGGCTAAAGTCAATTTTACTTCCTTAACATATTTCGACCACGGATAATTCCGCAAAAAATCGTAAGCCAGAGCGACGCTTTTCTCCGCTTCGCCCAGCCGATAAGCCGTTTTAATCAACATTAAAGTGGAAGTCGTCAGGTAAGGATTTTCGGCTTGGGGTATGGCGTTTATTGTCTTAAAAATATTCTGAGCATCCCAATATTTCTCTGCATTATAACAGGCTATTCCCTCGTCGAGCAAATTTTGCAGTTTGTCAGTCGTTTGGTCGGCTAACAGGCTAGACCACAAAATCAAGAAAATAGCGAGAAAAAGGGCAGTTGTTCTGGGTAATTTTATCATCATCAAAAAATTAAATTATTCCCATTCAATCGTCGCTGGTGGTTTGGAAGTGACATCATATACGACGCGATTGATGCCGCGGACTTCATTGACGATGCGGTTGGCAATGCGGCTGAGTAACGTATCCGGCAGTCGCGCCCAGTCGGCCGTCATACCATCACTGCTTGTGACAGCACGTAAAGCGAGGGCATTTTCATAGGTGCGTTTGTCACCCATAACACCGACAGTTTTTACTGGAATCAGGATTGCGAAAGCCTGCCAGACTTTATCATAATAACCGCTGGAACGTAATTCTTCGATGTAAATGGCATCCGCTCGCCGTAGAATGCTAAGTCGGCGCGGGGTAACTTCGCCTAAAATACGAACAGCTAATCCCGGTCCCGGAAACGGATGCCGCCCTAAAATTTGCTCAGGGATTCCGAGTTCGCGCCCGATTTTGCGCACTTCGTCTTTAAAAAGACGACTAAAAGGCTCGATTAGCTGAAAATTCATTCTTTTCGGCAGACCGCCGACGTTGTGATGACTTTTGATGACCTGCGACGGACCATTGACTGAATGACTTTCGATAACATCAGGATAGAGTGTACCTTGCGCCAGAAACTTTACATCCGGAAATTGCTGGGCAATCTCCTCAAAAGCTCGAATAAATTCCCGGCCGATTATTTTGCGTTTGCGCTCGGGATTGGTTACTCCTTTCAAGGCGCTCAGAAATTGACGTGAATAATTATAACTGCGAATTGGCAATCCCATTTGATCTTTTAATTGCCGGACAACCTGAATTTGTTCAGTCTGACGCAACAGGCCGTGATTGATAAAAACCGGAATACAGCGTTGTCCAATGGCCCGATTGATCAGAACTCCCATCGTGGAAGAATCTACGCCGCCACTCATCGCCATTAAAACCTGTCCCTGGCCGGTTCGCTGACGAATATCGGCAATAGTTTGCTCGATAAATTTTTCCGGCGTCCAATCCGGCCGAAGTCCGGCAATTTTAAAGAGGAAATTCGCCAGGATTTTCCTCCCTTCCGTAGTATGTTCGACTTCCGGATGAAACTGAAGTCCCATAATGCGACGGGAAGTATGCGCTAACGCGGCTGGGACATTATTCGTTGACATCGCAATAATTTCAAAGCCGTTCGGTAAAGAATCTACGTGATCGCCATGACTCATCCAGACCTGAGTTGGCGTCGCAACGCCATCGAACAAAACATGCTGTTTTTTAATTTCAATCAACGAGGAACCGTATTCCCGATGAATGTCAGAATGCACCCGCGCCCCGAAATAGCGCGCGATCAATTGCAGTCCATAGCAAATCCCTAATATCGGCAAATCCATCTCGAAGAAATCGGGAGAAATCTGCGGCGCTTCTGCGGCATTGACGCTGGCCGGCCCGCCGGACAAAATTAGTGCGTTCACCTGTTGTTCAGTGGCTTCACGGGCAGTCACACTCGGCGGTACAATTTCGGAATAGACCGACATATCCCGTACCCTGCGGGCAATTAATTGAGTATATTGTGAACCAAAATCTACAATCCAAACTTTACAAATGTTGCTCATTTTTCCTCACATTCTTTTAGCCAGTTCCTTAATTCCGGAATAAATTCATAGTTGGTTAAATCATATTTGACAGGGGTAATCGAGATTAGATTCTCACGGATAGCGACGTCATCAACGTCTTCGCCCTCTTCGAGCTCGGCTTTTTTACCATCCATCCAGTAATAAATGCGATCGCGGGGGTCTACCCGTCGGTCAAAGAGTTCGGCAAAATTTGCCATCCCCTGGCGAGTTATCCGAATACCACGAATTTGTTCCTTCGGTACATTGGGAACATTGATATTCAATAGAGTCCGCTCCGGCAAACCTTTCTTGAGAATAAGTTGAGAGATTTTAACGGCAAATTCGGCGGCTGTCTCGAAAATTGGATCAGAATATGTAGCCAGGGAAACAGCAATCGAGGGTATTCCCAGAATCGTGCCTTCCGTAGCCGCCGAAACCGTTCCAGAATAAATTACATTAATACCGGCATTGGAACCGAGATTGATCCCAGAAACGACGAGATCGGGTCGGCGTTTCAGAAGTGCTCCGACCGCAATTTTGACGCAATCGGCCGGTGTTCCCGAGACCGAAAATCCACGCCATAACCCATTTTTACTAAAATCCGTCACTCGAATCGGATCTGATAGAGTAATAGCATGCCCGACTGCGCTTCTTTCACTGTCGGGCGCGACGACAATTACTTCGCCAATTGATTGCAGCGCCATTGCCAGCGCATTTATACCCGGCGCAGCGATACCGTCGTCATTAGTTACCAAAATAAAGGGCTTATCTGGGCTCATAAAAAAACTTCAAAATTTTACTTATCAGCTGGTGCAGTTCCGAACGCGGTGAGATAATATCAATAAAACCCTTCTCGAGCAGAAATTCGGCATGCTGAAAGCCTTCCGGCAGTTCCTGGCCGATGGTCTGTTTAATAACTCGGGGCCCGGCGAATCCGATAAAAGCACCCGGTTCGGAAATTATCAAATCACCGAGCATCGCAAAGCTAGCCGTCGTGCCACCGGCTGTCGGATCAGTTAAAATGGAGATAAACAGTCCGCCGTCTTCATGAAAGCGCGTCAATTTCGCACTAGTCTTTGCCATTTGCATTAAGGAGAAAATGCCCTCCTGCATTCGTGCTCCACCGGATTGAGACACAATTATCAAAGGCATATGCAATTCGCGAGCCTTATCGGTAGCGCGCGCGATTTTCTCACCCACAACCGAACCCATACTACCGCCGATAAAGTTAAAATCCATAACGCATAACACGACCGGCACATCGTCTACCCGACCGGTTACGGTTCTAACGGCCTCATTCGAGCCAGTTTGGCTCATTGCTTGCTTCAAGCGTTCGGTATATTTTTTAGAATCCTTGAATTGAAGAGGATCATTCGAGCACAGTTCCAAACCAAATTCCTCAAACTCATCTCCGACTAACATTTTGATATAATTTTCGCAGGGAATCCGAAAATGATAGCTACAATGAGGACAAACCCAATAGTTTTTATCGAGTTCACGTTTATAAAGGTATTCATTACAGGTTGGGCACTTCACCCAGAGTCCATCAGGGATAACTTTCTTCTCAGTTCCGAGCAGACCCTTTTTCGTTCTTTGAAACCAGTCAGCCATACTTACCTCATCAAAGCGGGCGAGTCAATATCAAGGCATCGTCCTTATTTTCATAATAGTGCGCCCGCCGTCCGGTTAAAACAAACTGAAATTTTTCATATAAACGGCGAGCGGCTAAATTACGCTCATTAACTTCCAGGGTTATCATCTTTGCTCCATTTCGATGCGCAATTTCAAAAGAGAAATTTAACAATTTTCCACCTAAACCGGCATTTCTAAATTCAGGATGAACGGCAATATTGGCAATGTGCGACTCATCTGCAAAGAGCCAGATGACAATATATCCGAGTATTTTCTTCTCTTTTTCGAGTACATAAAAACGACTAACGGGATTGTATAATTCGTGGCGGAAATAATCTTCAGTCCAGGCGGTTACGAATGATTTTTCTTCGATTGCCAGAATAGCCGGTAAATCCGATTCGTCAGCCCGCCGTATTCGGACATCTATTTTAGCGGCCATACTCTGGCCTCCAGATTGGAATGATAATCCGGCTCCAAATCCGGACGACTTAACGGTAATAAATCTTCAAAATAATCGGCTCCCAGCTGGGCAACAATATCTCCCGCCGGGAAACATACCGTCAGACGGTTCCCAAATTGCCCGTCAAATGCGTTGTCACCAACCAGTAAATGTTCAGGATAAAGTTCGGCAACTGTGCCGATCGGAGCGTAAGCTATTTTTCGTTTTAGAATTAATGGCTCATTTCCCCCGGCAACAGTATAATAAACCAGATCACGATGCGATTTTATGAAAAAAACTGCACCTCCGATCACTTCCCGACGTGCGGAAACTTCCAGCGCAGTCAAAGTTGGCACCGGCAGAATCGGCAATTGCTTATCAAATGCTAATCCCTTAGCCGTTGCCAGACCAATTCTCAGTCCGGTGTACGAGCCCGGTCCGATGCTAATCGCAATGGCATCTACATCCGCAAAGGCAAAATCAGGCTTCAGCACGTCATCAACTAACTCGATTAGTTTCTCGGAATGAACGGCACGATTCATAACATTTTTTTGACCTATGATTTTTGCACCCTGAACGAGACCGACACTACAATTGAGGGTTGCCGTTTCGATACCGAGGATGAGTTTGGGAGAAATAGAGTTCAAAGTATATAGTTGGAAGTTAAGAGTTCATAGTTAATAAGAGACGGTTTGAAGACTAGCAATTTGTGAGATTAGATTTGGCGAACCCTGGATTTCCAGATAGCGAACCGTATCATCGTTGAAATTCTGGCGCATATCAATAAATAAAGTAGTCTCCGGTAGAAGCGGCTTGATTCGGTCTGCCCATTCGATTAAGGTTATACCGTCACTATACAAATATTCGTTGATGCCAAGTTCCAGCCATTCCGTCAGACGCTGTTCGCGATAACAATCAATATGGTAAATCGAGCCGGGATATTCATTGACTAAGGTAAAAGTCGGGCTTTCGATCGGACGAGTTACGCCCAGCCCACGACAGATGCCCTTGATCAAGGTAGTCTTACCGGCGGCTAATTCGCCAATTAGGGCAACTACCGTTCCGGGCTTCAAACAGGTTGCCAACATTTCACCCAATCGGATAGTTTCATCCGTACTGCGGCTGATTAATTGCAAAATCATAGTCTATTTCTTCGGTGTCATTGTGACAACTGGTAAAATCATCTCTTCCATCGAGATGCCGCCATGCTGGAAAGTGTCTTTGAAAAAAGTTTGAAATTTGTGATAATTGGTCGGATAGACAAAGTAGAAATTTTCCTTGGCAATGAGATAATTGGTATTAATGCCCAGGTCCGGCAACTTATATTCGCCTGGGTTTTTGATATTCAGGGCATATTTCGGTGGACAATTCAAATTTTTACCACTCTTAAAACGAATATTGGTAGAAGTAGTTTTGTCGGCGATCACCTTGACATCGTTTTGCACCCGAATACTGCCATGATCACTGGTTAAAATAATAGTAAAATCGGTTTCGGCAAATTTCCGCAAAACCGAAAAAATCCAGGAATGCTGAAACCAGGTGCGCACGATTGAACGATAGCTGGATTCGTTCGGTAAAATTTCTTTTAAAATATCGGAATCTACCCGGCGATGCGCCAGAATATCAACAAAATTAAGCACCAGCGCGATAAGTGAATTACCCAGGTATGAGTTAATGCGTTTTTCGAGCGCCCAACCATTATCGGAGTCGAGTATTTTCAAGTAATTGAATTTCCCGCGCAGGTCAACCCCGGCTGAAGATAACAGATTGTCAAGCATTTCGGCTTCGTGCCGATTCATAGAGGTCTCATCCTCATCTTCAGGTGTCCAGATGTCCGGATAGAGCGGCTGGATTTCACTGGGGAAAAGCCCGCTGAAAATAGCATTGCGCGAATACGGTGTAGCTGAAGGTAAAATTGAAAAGTAATAATCTATATCAACATTATATAAATCATACAATAATGGAGCAAAAGTGTACCACTGATCTAAACGCATACAGTCAATAACGAGGAACAATACTTTCTGTCCATTTTGTAAAAGAGGCAATACTTTCTGGGTTATCAAATCCGGCGAAAGGATCGGGCGAAAGTGTGGATCATCGTTAACCCATTTTTTATAATTTTTAGTGATGAATTTGGCGAATTCAATATTGCAGTCGCGCTTTTGATCCTCGAGAGTTTCATTCAAACCCAGATCGGGATGATCGTCGAATTCAATTTCCCACCCGGCCAATTTCTGATAAATTGCGATCCAATCACTACTTTCCAGATCATCAAACAATCGTTGAGAAATGGTATGAAATTCCTCAAGATATTCGCGGGAAACATGTTCCGAAGAAATCCGCTGTTGCTCGAGTATTTTCTTACAAGCCATTAGTACCTGGCTGGGATTGACAGGCTTCGTAAGGTAATCGGTAATCTTACTGCCGATGGCTTTTTCCATCAGGCTTTCTTCCTCATTTTTGGTAATCATAATTATCGGCAGACCGGGTTTACGAGCTTTGATGTCAGCCAGAGTTGCCAGTCCGTCTTTGCCGGCCATCATTTCGTCCAATAGCACCAGATTGAAATTTTCCTGGCTAACCAGATTGACAGCGTCATTGCCATTCGACACCGGGACAACCTCAAAACCGCGACTACGCAAGAATAGAATATGGGCTTTCAGCAACTCGATTTCATCATCCACCCACAAGATTTTTCCCTTTTTAGGACTCATAGAATCACACAATAATCCTTTTTGTCATTAACATTTTCCAAAATGATTTTGTTTCAGAACTCATGATTTTCGAACTTGAAATTAAAATTTCAATTAATAATAACTAACGAACCACCAGCTAATTTACGCAAAATGGTCGTTGGTAAAAGATATATTTATAGGAAAATAAAGGCTTAAATAGGTTGGACGAGACGAAAAACCGCTGCGGTTATTTGGTTTCCATAATGAACTCGCCTTGCCAGTCTGGTCCGGGCGGGTTCTTTTTATAAATATAACAGCGCTCGATAAAAACGCGCGACGGCTTGTCCTCTCCTTTAACGGCAATGGCTTTTTCAAAGGCGGTAGTGGCGGCGTCCCACTGGCGATTCCAATAGAGATTGATTCCCTCAGTAAAATAAGCACAAATCTGCAACATTTTCGGATCTACCTGACCTTTACGACCCAGAAGTTCATATACCGTAATTGGTTTCAATTTACCTTTTACCACGAGACGATCGAGAACGCGAACTTCAATTTTGTCCTGCGCCCGGCGGTAGGTTTCCTCACCAATCATCAGATAAGTACCGTACTGCTTATTAGCGCCTTCGAAACGAGACGCCTGATTGACGGCATCACCCATAACCGTGTACTGAAAGCGTTGATTGGAACCCATATTACCGGCACTGACAATTCCGGAGTTGATTCCCATTCGCACAAAAATATCTACGCCGTGGTCTTTTTTAATTTGAGGGCGCAGCACCTCCAGCTCCGCTTGCTGATCAATAGCCGCGAAACAGGCTTTCCATGCGTGATCGGGATCCTCCATCGGTACACCGAAATCGCACATAATAGCATCGCCTTCATATTTATCTACATAACCGTCGTATTTCATCAGGATTTCGGTCATTGGAGACAAGTATTTATTAAGAACTAAGGCCAGTTCTTCAGCTGAGAGACTTTCAGATATGGTGGTAAAATTAGCGACATCCGAGAAGAACATCGTCGCTTCGCGTTTTTCACCAGAAAGGCTAAAAGCATCAGGATGATCCTCAAGATACTTCAGGATTTTCGGGCTCATATATGTCTGGAACATACTCCGAATTTTCCTTTTCTCTCTTTGCTCCGACAGAAATTGATAAACGACACTCGATAAATAACTGGTAGCAATGCCGACTAAAAGTGGCACCAATTGCACCCAGACGGAATGGGCTCGAAACATCCAGTATGAAAATACGATCGCCCCGAATCCTAAAATTAAAGACAAAGCGCCCCCAAATACAGGCCTAGCAAATGCCACGGCAATTGCGGTGAGCACACTGATTACAAAAATGAAAATGATATTGAGCGTAATCGGAAGAGCACGAATAAAACTCTGTTCCAGCATGGTTTGAATAGCGTGGGCATGCGTTTCGACTCCCGGCATCAGACGCCGATTATCACCATAATTATAGAAAGGAGTAAATTTATTGTCATGCAATTCTTCGATAGATACTCCCACTAAAGCGATTTTTCCTCTAAACGGATTGATTTCGTCAAGGATTTCCAAAACGCCGGCGGTATCACCGGCAGCCAGGGCCGAGATAGCCTCAAATTGGCGAGTCGAATCGGCAATCAAGGCAATCCGTAATTCCAGCGGATAGGTCGACTTCCTTTTGAACATTTCCAGGTAATCGGTATCCTCTTCATCTTTCAAATCAAAATCGGAGTCGTCGAGTATCGCAGACATCGAATAAGTGGGGAACGTACCAGCCGGTCCGTAATAATTGATCAGGATAGTTTGCTCCCAACCAAGACTGCCGCGATGGGCTAAAAGACGCTGGGTGTTACCGTTTGTCGAATCGCTAAAAATGAAATAGCCTTCTTCAAATTTATATTCCGGGGCTCGAGGCAGTCCGGTCTCTTTGAAAAAAACTTTGGTGCCGAGAGTGTAGATCGTTTTATCCTGATATTGCTCGAAAATGGGATAGCGGCGCGTAAATCCATCAGGATCTTGAATTTCGCCGACAACTCCCCAGTCACTCCCGGTTGCCAGTAATATCGGCAAAGGCTTATCGGCATAAATATTGACCCCGCCGACGCTAAACTCACGGGTAACTTTTCCAGCCAGAATGACATTGCCATTTTTCCGAATAGCATCAGCCAGAATCGAATCGCCCAGTGGATTTTTATAATCCGGTTCGGTGAATTGAATATCAAACATAATCGTTTGAATACCGACTTCCTCCAGATTTTCAATAAGGGTGGCATAATATTCTCGCGGATAAGGGTAGCGATCCCGGCAACTTTTAAAAGTCTGGTCGTCAATGGCAACGATAATTAATTTGGAGTGCGAAACGTCTTTCGGACCGCGGTTTTTAAAACGCGCATCCAGTGATTTCAATTCCATCTCACGAAATAGGCCAAACACCAAAAGAATAGAAACAAGGAACGCCAGAACGAGGGCTATAATTATTCCTCCCACCGCCTGTTTGAGTGTATTTTTTTTCATTAGAGGCTTTGGGTGCCTAAAAATTCAGGGAATAGGTCACAAAATAACTCAGGTCATGGAATTGTTCACCACTGCTTCGATCATCAAGGTAAACATACCTGACATTGGTCCGCAATTGGTGAATTTTCTTGAAGTTAAAGATAAATCCGCCGAAGATATTATTTTGAGTATAGTCAGCTAAGCCCTTACCATTCATCAAACCATATCCAGCATAAACTCCCAAAGTTTTATTAAAAAAATCATATTGCCCTTGCGCCCCTAGAGAGACGAAATCGTAAGGCTCGGGATTTAAACCGCTTTCACTGTGGTTGTTGGATAAACTAAGATTGGTTTGGAGAGGAAATGGAAAAGTACTGTTGATACCAAAACTAATCATAGAAGTTTTCATCGAACTGAATAGATAACCTTCCGGCCGACTATCAGCCAGACGATCGCTCCGATCAGAGCTCGACCACGAGAAATTCAGCGTGTTCTTAACATTCAGAAAATTAACACTATGGGAAATACGAATATCTTGACGAGTGGTGATATTCGATTCGCGGTTATCCTTAACGCTAAATGAATCCACGTAAGCCGTTCCATACCAGGTCGTATCCACAGTCGTAGCATCGTTTTTCCGCCCGTATTGCACCGTATTTAAATCAATTCTGGGTAAATTCTCACCCAGAAATAACGACAAACCTGCCATAAATGATGACGTTGTGGTCGTGGCATTCTTATCGTTATTCAAATTATCGCGATTCTGTTCATAATTGAGGTTTAAAAATATTTTATTCTGGAAAAGGCGGATTCGGTCAGAAATTATATAACCTTGAATATCTTTGCGCATATAGGGATTTCCTAGCGAGTAAAAAGAGCCGCCAATATGCTGGTATTTGATCGTGATATAATTATGGAAATAATTAAGATTCAAGGTACTGCGGAAAGCAGCGGACGGCATATTAAGAATTTCCTTTATTCCAAAAGCCAGCTGAGTCGAATCATCTACTTGAATTTTTAAAATTGGATCCTTCACATTTTCTACAGAATCTAGAGCTATTGGTGAAATCGGAAATTGATACTTGTTAATGATAAATATCTTTTCAATTGAACTGGGATCGAAACCGAAAGTCGAGATTGGGATATTAAAATCCCCGAGCGCCAGGGTATCGTCTTTACTCAAAGCACCGCCACTGATATTACGATTCAACATTGAGAGCGCGACGGCATTTTTCCAGACAAATCTTTGATTATCAAATGCCAGTTTCAAATCGGAACCCACGACGATATTATCTTGAGGAGTGGCACCATCCATCCTGATAATCTGATTACCGCTGGCAAAAATGTCATTCATTTCTTTGTGAACTGAGAGAGTATCATCAATAGCTTTGATAAAATTAAAGCCTAGCTGAAAATGTTTCCCGGAACCGAAATAGGGGCGCACAGCCAGAAGGCGTTGACCATAAGTATAGCCGGTGCGCGAATACTCAAATAAGGTATCACCACTTGAAACGACTATCTTTGGTACATCACTGATTGTACCTTCGATACTACGCTCAGTTTCTCCATCAATGACCCGTAGATTGAAAAAATTAAGTTTTAGATGAGCCTCGACTCCCCGTACTCTTTTTCCACTTAAACCAAATTCCGAAAATTGGGGGTTAATATCTCCGAAGTTCATTTCGAAATAGTTGGAAGAAAAGCCAGCAGTGTAACGATTGCGTGGTTGTTTAAACGGACTTTCTTCCGAAGTAACAAAGACATTAGCTTGAAATTTTATCCAATCATAGGAACCGTTAAAACCACTTGTCACTTGCTGAATATTCTGGGAAATACCCCGCACTTGTTCCGAATTTACTTCAGCCAGAACGCGGCCATTATACTTAAATACTCTTTCAGCTTCACCTACACTACCCACTACTCTAAAATTCCACTGCAATGGATTACCGAAAGCCCCGTTCACATCGGCAAAAGTGATTCTGATTGTATGGATACCTGGTCGCAGGTTTTGGGGTCTGGCTATAATCAGGTCTTCCTCTATTTGACTAATTGGGGTGATATTATTTCCGTCAATTTCGACTTTAATAGTATGGAGAGCAATATTCTCAGCATTGAACAAAGACACGGCTATTAAGACTTCTGAAGAGGCTACAACTTGAGATTCTTCAGGGCTAAGGATAATAACATTACTGGGTGTGCCACCCAACAGGTTGGCCTGAATAACATCCGGAGTAATTTCCGCTTCACCAGCCTTCCGGCGGGCGCTTATGAACATCGGCACATTAAAAGGATCAACTTCCGGAAAAGCAGCCATACTGCCATTCACAAATTCCGCCATTATAAGATATTCGATGCCATTATCAGTGACGAATTTCGCAGGAATATAATACTTGAAAACCCCCATAATCTCATTCATATCATCTTCAAGAAAAGACTCCTGCCCGGATTCTCGATAATAGATTTTTACATTCCGAATCTCGGCAACTAGCTGATCCACAATCGCCTCAATCAAAACCGGTGAGCCGACATATACTTCACGGGGCGGTGAATGTAAAATCTTGGTTTGAGAGTAGGCTAGCCCACAAAATAACGTTAAAACCAACGATGAATTGGTTATAATTCGACGTACTGATTTATTCCTTAACATAACTACTAAATTAATAACTAAAAATGAAATTGTTTATTTATATTCTATTTTAATTGTCTTAGTCTCTCCGGAGGGGTTACGCAATTGAATTTTTAATTCATTATTTTTTTCGAACTCTTCGGCATCTTCATCAATCGGCTGAGCCCCAGCTGGGGTATTTTCGACATTGACATTGCCAGCCGGGGTCGAAACACCAGTCTGGTTAGCGCCGACAACGATCACACCGCCACCCTTATTATTGGTGACTTCAATACTACCCGAAATGCCATAAAATACATCACCATTGACTGGATCAGAAATCACCCAAAAGACAGTTCCTTTGACCGATGCGACTGAAGTCGGGGTAGCGATCACAAAATCGCCCTTTTTAGTCGGATTGACTTCAGCTTTTAGAGTCCCAAATTGCATATCTACCTGTTTCGAAATCGAACCTTTATTACGTTCGCCGGATATTTCCATCTCGGAATTTTCACGAATCTTTATCTGGCTCTTATCATCGAGAAATACTAATACTACGAAACCATCTTTTCCAGTTTTGATTTTATCTCTTGAGTAAATGTTATCGCCGATTTTTAGCCCTTTTTTAAATTCAGAATCGGTTGAACGTTTGATGCTGGTTTCACCGCGGACTTTTAGAATCAACGCAATTTTATCCTGACTGAATCCGACCGTAGCGAAAAATATTATTACTAATAGCAGTTTGAATAGAATCTTTCTCTTCATTTTAGCGTCTCCTATTCAATCGTGATAGATTTAATGGAAACTTGACCAGTCATAAATTGGCCCACCAGCACTGACAGTTGATCGAGAGTAATACGTTGATTGCCATTTAAGATAATTATCCCGGTAGGAACATACCCATATAATGCGCCACCTGCTTTAAACCATTCAGGATTGATTTCTGGAATTTGGTTCAGGAGAGCTACGTACTGAGAGACATCTATTCCGGAATAACTGGTTTGTCCTAATGATTGAATTTTAAAAGCGAAAATCGGGCTCAAGACGGACTCAGACCCAGAAGTAGTGGGAAATGTTTTCCGAATCTGCCAGACATAGGTTTTGCCGGCTTCCAGCGGTTTGGCACCCGTCAGGGGATATTGGAAAACGGTACCAGCTGTATACAAATCCAGTCCAACAACACTGGAGACCTTCGATGATGGCAATGGATAATAATCATTATTATCGGGAAACGGTAAATTGGCGCGATCTTTCAAAGCCTGATCGGCGGAATTGTGTCTGGTAGGATCATATTCTGCCACGCGGATGGCATAACCACATTTTGGGCAATTAGTTTTACTCCACATAAAATCAATTGATTCCCATTGAAAAGTCGGTAAGGTAGTTGCAATTTCGAAATTATCCTCCAATTCTCCACCGGGCGCAATCAATTCCAGCGTAGTCGGATTGGAAACCTCAATCGTTTGAGTTTGGCTCTTCAGGAGATTATCATACTGATCGGTAATATTTAACGTAAACAGGTAACTTCCGGCTGGCAATTTTCCACCGGTTGAAAGAATAATGGATTGTAACCGTTGCAAATCCTGTTCAAAACGATCCACACTAATATTACACAGTCTTCCATCGGTGTAGTAAATACTGCGCATATTTTGATCAATATCTCGAGTCGTCAGAGTGACTTCCCCATTAAACTCAAATGGTCGGGTGATTACATATAAGATTCGGTGGTTATACATATTCACAGCTGGAATATTGGCAATCCATTCGAATTCGATTTTAATTGGGATTGGAGTAATACCATCATCAGGTAAATAGTACAGGGAATAAGAGAACATATCGGGATTATTACGGCCGTTGTTAAAATCAAAATCAAGCAGGTAATAGACTTCAAAATTGTAGAAATAATTGGTTCTAAGGTCGAGAATCCCGTTCACATTCTGGGCAAACAGTACTGAACCCAATAGAATTAGGGGTAGAAGACATTTAAATTTTATTTTCATATATCCTCCATATTATACACTTTTTAATCTAAAGGTACTGAATAAATAACACTGTGAGATAGAACAAGAGTTATTTTTCCTTTGATTCAAATTTGCCTCTACCTAGCGATGACACGTATTGAATATAAGACAAGGTGAAACGAGATACAATAAAAAAATCCCGCCGGAGCGGGATTAAAGGTTCCCCGGTGACGACCTACTTTTCCACCCCGTTGCCAGGGCAGTATCATCGGCGCTGGAGGGCTTAACTGCCGAGTTCGAGATGGGATCGGGTGTTTCCCCTCCGCTATAATCACCGGAAAAAAATTTTATTGGGTTAGGGAAAAGAGAATAATTATAGAAGTCAATTTCATAAAAATTTTGGTCAAGACGCACGGCTTATTAGTATCACTCGGCTAAGACCATTACTGATCGTACACCTGTGACCTATCAATCCCGTCGTCTACGGGAAGCCTTTAGTTCCGCCGAAACGGAAGGGAGATATCATCTTGGGGAAGGTTTCACGCTTATATGCTTTCAGCGTTTATCCCGACCGAACGTAGCTACCCAGCGATGCACCTGACGGTACAACTGGTGCACTAGAGGTTCGTCCACTCTGGTCCTCTCGTACTAAGAGTAGCCCCCCGCAAATCTCCTACGCCCACAGCGGATAAGGACCGAACTGTCTCACGACGTTCTAAACCCAGCTCACGTGCCACTTTAATGGGCGAACAGCCCAACCCTTGGGACCTTCTCCAGCCCCAGGATGTGACGAGCCGACATCG
>Ga0209506_1000028_pt1 | contig 182739 bp, 159 predicted proteins | sample AD_JPNHG2_MetaG_FD_184409 | JGI IMG/M metagenome (GOLD analysis project Ga0209506, IMG submission 184409) | Active sludge microbial communities of municipal wastewater-treating anaerobic digesters from Japan - AD_JPNHG2_MetaG (SPAdes) (version 2) | ecosystem: Engineered > Bioreactor >...
GCCTTTTTTGCGGGCGATTTCGAGTTTCAATCCACACCCCCCCGTGAGGGGGTGACCGTTCACTTCACAAGTTCATAGGGGCAATAGCGTTAAACAATGGGTATCGCGAACGTGGCAATCTTAGGCCGTCGCGTAGACTGACTGCCCTCCGGCAGTTGCCCTATTGACTTGCCAAGGAACGAGTTATGCAAATCGCGAAACTCCCTGGGAAAACGTCCCATGCTTGGGGTTCGCGGCCAAGCTTTCAGGCCACCAGCGGCCCCTCCGGATCGTATCCGGGCTTGGCTCCAGCGTGCTCGACTCGCCTCTGCCAGTTCTTGCCCAGATAGTAGAACCGCAGACTGTCTTTGTCTGGATCAATAACATCGATCAGCCTTCGTTTCAGTTCAACCCATTGAGCGGGATCGACCAGACACTCGAAGACCGAGTTCTGCACCCGCTGGCCGCGATTCTCACAGAGCTTGGCCACGTGCCGCAGTCGGGCTTGCCCCTTGGGCGTCTCGGTATTCACGTCGTAGGCCACCAGAACCATCATCTTCTTTCGCAGACTCCTCAATGCCAAAGGAATGGCGGATACCCCTCCAGGTCGCCGCGCAAGTGCCGGGCGAGAATCTGGGCCTGGACATGTGCCAGCAGACCGAGCGGAACGCTCTCCTGGAGCAACAGGTGGGTAATCTCCTCCTGCTTGCGTTTCTGCCAGGCCACGAGGACGGTCTTTCGCGTCTCGTCGTTCATTATGACTGCGCCGGATTCCGTCTTCGTGAAGCCTTCCGGCTTGACTTGCTGGCGGTTGACCAGCGACAGAGCCAAGCGGTCGGCGAGATACGCCCGCAGTTCCTCCATCAGATCGAGCGCTAAGCCAGGTCGACCGGGCCGGTCGCGATGGAGGAATCCGACCGCCGGGTCGAGACCGACCCCTTCCAGGGCGGATCGCACATCGTGAACCAACAGGGTGTACAGGAACGAGAGCAGAGCATTCATGTTGTCCAAGGGTGGTCTGCGGCTGCGCTGCCGGAAGAAGAATTGCTCCTTGTTCGCGCTGATGAGCGAATCGAAGACGCCGAAATACAGCGATGCGGCGTGGCCCTCGATGCCCCGGATCTGATCGACCGTGGTCTGGTCCTGAAGCGTCTTGATGTACTGCTGCATGTCGTCAAGGGCCTGCTTCATCGCCGGATCATCGGCCAGCTCCGCACGGTCGCGCATCGCCCGTTGGAGCACGATCCGGCTGTTGGCAATCTTGGCCGTGACCACCGACCGGGCGATCTCGGCGCTCGACGTGGGATCATCGGCCCGGCGGTACTGCTCGCGCCGCAAGAGCACGTTGCCATTTACCGGGCCATGCACGCGGGCGAGGAAGCGACCGTTTTCGGTCAGGAACGACAGCGTCACATTCCGCTCGCCGCAGAGCCCCATCAGAAACGGACTGCACGAGACGTTGCCGAAGCAAACGATGGACCCCAGGTTGTGGATCGGCACGCGGAGCTTTGTCTCCTTCTCGTGGCTGACGAGGACCGTATCGCCCTTCTTGGAAAGATACGCTCCCTGGGTCGTCACGAACAGCGTGTTGAGCAGTTGCTTCATTCGTCCATTCCCGCCTTTGACAGGTAGTGCCGGATGTCTTTCGTGATACCGGTGATACTGGGCATGCAGACCTTGACCAGCGAGCAGTTCGGGCACTTCTTCGAGTAGGCGACCCTGGGCGTCTGCCCCTGGCGAAACAGTTCATGCAGTTGTTGAGCCGCATGCGTCGTCTCCTGCCGCAGTGCCTCGGTGAACTCGACCTTCTTCCGTCGTCGCGGCCGCCCGTAGAACAAAGCCCCTTCGGAAATGCTCAAGCCGAGCATCTCCTCCAGGCACATTGCCTGGGCGCAGAGCTGAATCTCGTCGCTGGCGTCGGACTTGGGTTTCCCACGCTTGTACTCGACAGGAAACGGCCTCCAAAGGCCCTCGATCCCTGGAAGAGCCGTCCCCATCTCGGCCGAGACGAACTCCACGACATCCGCCTGTCCGACCAGCCCCAAGACAAGCGAGTGCAGTCGCAGCCCCCGCACGATGCGAACCCTGTCGCGCGTTTCCGTCTCGGCATCATGGACCTTCTCATGCAGACCCCGCCCCTCTGCCGTGAACACATTCTCCGTCCACACCTGCTCGATATGGATCAGCGCACACTGCCTCGGGCAGTACATCCAATGCTGCAACGCTGAAACCGGAATCAGTTCGTCTTCGGTGTACATCACGACCAGAGCTTCTTCTCGACGGTGACACCTTTGGGCATATCCGTCTCGTCCAACGTCACCTTGTAGTCGGAAAACGCTCGCGCCGGCTTGTTGTCGGAGTGTGCCCGCGCCACCTCCAGACGGTCCAGCAGCATGTGGGCCGGAGCGTTGCCGAGCATGTTGTCGTGTTTGAATACGACGAGAGACCTGGCCGCCATCTTGCCCCGCGCAGCCGAGTGGTCATGGTCGAACATGTTGATGAGTGCCTGCCAGAGCAATTCGAGGTCGTCTTCGCTGAAATGCGTCTGCCTGGCCAGATAGGCCGAGATGTACCCTTCCGCTTTGTATAGACCGTAGGGCACGATGCTCTTTCTGCCCATTGTCCGGTTGTCGCCTTCCTGGCTCTTGGCTTCCTTTGCTGTGGCGACGGCCATTCGCGTGATGGTCACGTCCAGCGGCACGACGGGTTCCACGCTTCGCGCGAAATTCATCTGCACTGGCCCGCGAACCTGCCCGCAGTTGTTTTCCTTGAGTGACATCACGGCACCAAAGGTGCGAATGTCGAAGAAGTTCCGGCACATCCAGTCGCGGGCCTTGGCGATCTTGTCGCCACCTTCCGCGTTCTTGATATCTTCCACGTCGTAGGCCTCGCCTTGCTTGTCCGTGAGGATAGCCTTTTCCTGGACGTAGATGTCGAACGGCTTCTGGCGGTTTTTCACAATCTCCACGAAGTTCCTGATCTTGCGTTTGAGGCAAACATCCGTAACAATCCCATAGTTCGTCTCGGGATCAACACGCGGCATGTTGCCTGCGTCCGGGTCACCGTTCGGATTGCCATTCTCGACGTCGAAGAGGTAGACAAACTCGTAACGATTCTCGATTGCTTGGCTCATTATCATGCTCCTTCTGATGACGAATTATTGGCTGTTCTTCTTGGTGAAGAAGTCCTGACGCTGGTGGTAATAGCCGATGGCGAACAAAGCTTGCTGATCGAGACCCAGATGGGCGGGAAACTCCCGTATGTCGCCGAGGATTTCCTCGATCTGCTTGTCGCGGACTCTTCCGTAGTCGGCCTTTTCCACATAGTGCTGGGCCAGACGCAGCAGTTGCGGAAACACGATCCGAGGCGTTGCAGAAGCCGAACCATAAAATCGGTCCTTGATGGTCGTGTTCACACCGGGTATGGCGTCCTGTTGGGCTCGCTCCAGCACGGCGAATAATCTTCCGAGCAGATAGGCGACGTTCTTATTCTCTCTGTCCAATGCCATGGATACCTCCACTCCTTGATTGAGTAGTCTCTTCTTTCTGATGAGCACAGCCTTGAGGATGGCCGCCCTCAGGTAGTTGATGTTCTGCTCCGCACGGATTCGCCCGATGACCGCTGAGAGAAGCTCCTGCGGATACGGTGTACCCCTCAAGATCGCCTGCATGACGGCACCGCCGAGCAAAGGGGGTGGTCCATCTTTGGACTTCTGGTTCGACGTCTCTCGCAGGAGCCGCCACATGCCTGGATACTCTGGATCGGACTCGAAGGACCTGACCATTGACAGATCGCGAAAGTGCTGGCCCAGCTTGGCGCTGATATCTTCCACTGTACTGGCATACCAAAACCGCACACTAAGACGAGCTGCGTTTGGTGAGAGACCAAGAATGAAGAAGCGGACTTCAGGGTCAATCCCGGAAGGCAGCTTCCCGTCGCGCACTGCTTGAAGGAACACGGCAAGTTCCTTGTCGTCTCCCGGCGTATCTCGCGGGTCGAGCACCATCCCGAAAAAACCTTCAACCGGCGATGCCCGCTCGGTCCAGAAGACGGTGTTCGCATCGCCAATCTGGATTCGGTTGGTTGTCAACGCCAGCAGTTGATTCAAGGCGGTCGTGTAGGCAAAGGCGTTGGTCTCAGAGACAGGAGCATTGAGATTCTGGTCTTTGCCATAAGAACAGAATGCGGCAAGATTGAACGAGACGATGGCGGCGCCGCTCGACTGGGCACCGTGCACTCCTCTTATCGCGGGATGAAGCCTTGCGATGGGAGCCACCTGTCCAGTAACCAAACACATCGCCTTCTCACCTCTTGCCGAGGCGCCAAAGCTGTTCGACCAAGCCGCTCGCATTTGTGCCCGTTCGTGGATGAACCCAAGATCGCCATCAAGCTGGAACACCAGATTGCCCTTGAGCATCTCCGGCCAGCCCAGAAGCTTCACGGCATTTTCGGGCTTCCACGACGCAAGAAACGCCAGAACGGCCTTTGCACCCTCATCCGGAACGGCTGTGAGCAGGTTCCGGTGGAGTTGTTTGAAGGCTTCGTGGCATCTGGCTGTCCTCTCGGGCTTGTCCTTGTCATCTGCACCCAGCACATAACTCGTGCTGCCCCAGAGGAAACTCGCGGCGATGTTGACGCTCTTCTTCGGTCCCTGTGGGACGATGACGCTGCGAGGGACCTTCTTCTTGCCTTTGACTTCGCGCAAATCGAGAACCTGGACCAATTCGCCCGCCCGGCCGATCGCAAGGCAGAAATGGACCTTCTCTGAACTGAAACCCGCCACTGGTACACATCCATCGGACGACCCGGCAATCCTCTCATAGTAGGAACAAAGCGATTGGAGTATCATGCACCTACCTCCTTTCTGTCGAAAGGCGGTACGGTGATAACACCGTCGACCATCTGCGCGCGGAAGAAACGGGCCTCCATGTCGTTGGCGAAATCGATGTCGTGGAGCATCCAGCCAAGGTCCTGTGTTCCCGTCAGGGGCGATGGCGGGAAATCCTCCACAAGCTCGAAGGCCGCTGAGAATTCGCGACAGCCGAGATAAGGCTGCGTAAAGCACTGCCCCGTGGCTGCCCGACGGTTGAACGTGTCCAGGTGTTTGCCATCGTTGCGATCGTCCGTTCCGGCGTATTCAAAATGGGCCTCAATTCCGTAGCAGACGTCCCGCAGAATCATCGCGGCCCGCTGTTGGCGGTCCTGCTCGATGAAGAGAACGAGCGGAAACTTCGGGTTCTTCATCGCGGTGGTGACACTCTTCAACGGGATCTTGCTCGCCACCTCGTTGCGCCGGATGTTCATGAAACGGATCGGCTGCAAGACGTGGATGCGGTCCACTACCCACCGTATGGCGGGTTTCCAGTAGATCGCCTCCAGCACAGCCCGGGCGGCCGAAGGGGTCATGACATCGTAGCTGACCCGCTCGACCTTCATCTCGGGCCTGGTGAAACAGGCGTAGTCTCCCCAGACCTTCAGTTTTACGCCATAGGCCATGAGACCTCCTTTCTGTCAAATGAGAAGGGATTCGGGATCTCTGTCGTTGGGATCTTCGGTCGCCAGTCCAGTGTCGTTCCGGTAAAGGGTTTCATCGACAAGTATCGGGAACATCCCGATCTTCAATTCGATGCTCCCCCCAGCAAGCAACCTATCCCATTCGTGGGGGTAGACGCTGACCGTGTATCTCTGGAGCTGGCGCGCCACGGATGCGGGATGATCACAATGGTCCAGAGCCTGTATGAGCGAACGGGCTTGGTCGTCAAATGGGACGATCACGGGTTTCATTTGGTTCTCGATGAAGCGGAACTTCTCCGCCACGAACTTGAACGGGAAATCGCCATTTCTGCATCCGGCCTGCAACATGGCCAGGATACCCTTTTCGTCAAGCGCGTTGCCCTTCTGCCAGTAGTAGAGGCGGAAGTAATCCTCGATCGCGGCCAGCGACAGGATGTCGTTGCTATGCCGGCGAATGACCGATTCAGCGGCCTGAGCCGTTTGGCGGAAATGTCCGCAAGGTATTCCCGTCTCCGGTGTGAAAACGAAGACCTGGCCTCGTTCGAGCTTGCCCTCTCGGTTGCATCGTCCCGCCGCTTGGGCGATGGAGTCGATGCCAGCCAGAGAGCGAAAGACTACGGGAAAGTCGATATCCACTCCCGCTTCAATGAGTTGTGTACTCACAAGCCGACAGGGCCGATCACTGCTGAGCATGCTCCGTATCTCGATGAGCTTCTGGCTCCTGTGCGCAGGGCACATCAGAGCGCTGAGATGATAGGCTCCTTTGGTTTCCCGCATCAGGCAATAGAGTTCCCTGGCGTGCCGTCTGGTGTTGACGACACAGAGGACTTGGTCACGTCCGGAAATCTGATCGGCGAGTTCAGCGTCGGTCATTTCGCCTGCCATGACGACGTCTGTTCTGTGGAGGGATGTTGTCAACGCTTGAGGGTCGTCCACAATCTCCCGGACGCCTTCGAGACCAGCCACAAAATCCTCCCGCTTCTGGACGGCCGGCTGCGTCGCACTGCACAACACGATGCTTGCCTTGTAGCAGGCAACCAACTCTTTCAGAACCTCAAGACACGGAAGCAGATATGCGGGCGGTAGAGTCTGAGCCTCGTCAAGTATGACAACACTCTCGGCGATGTTGTGGAGCTTTCTGCACCGGCTGGATCGATTCGCGAACAATGACTCGAAGAACTGGACATTGGTGGTAACCACGACAGGAGCGTCCCAGTTTTCGGCTGCTAAACGAGAACGATGATCTTCGCTGTCCGGTTCAAAGTTGCTGTGATGCTCCAGGACGGCGTCTTCTCCCAACATATCCCTAAAGACCTGGGCGTTCTGCTCGATGATACTGGTGAATGGGATCACGTAGATCACTCGCTTCAGATTGTGCTTCATGGCGTGTTCAAGGGCAAAGGCCATCGAGGAGAGAGTCTTTCCGCCACCGGTGGGCACGGTGAGCGAAAACAAACCCATCTTGTCCTGCGCCTTGGTGCAGCACTGCGCAAGGACGTTTCGACGTTGACGGTTGACGGGTGTATCCGGCGATGCCTCCTGCAGGGCTCCGAGCCGGTCGAAGTAGGTCGGGGCAAGCTCTCGAAGCGGTCTGCATCCTTTACGGCGACCGGCCTTCACCTCGTCGATAAACCGCTCCGTATCGAGGAAGTCTGCGTCAACAAGGGCCGAATAGAGCATTCGGATGAACAGACTGATACGAACCGCCGGATGACACCGATCCAGGTTGAAGGGCAGCACCAGTTGCTTCGCTTCGAGAATTCTACCCGGACAGGCGCTATAATCGGGGATCTTCTTCTCCAGACGGACGCGAAGGCATGAATCGACCGCGATTCCATCGGGCAGGCCACCATGATGACCTGCGATCACATATGCCAGGGCTTTGCCGAAATCCTTATTGGCGATCGTCCTGGCGGCGTGCTGCGCCCCGGCGGTGGAATGATCGACCTTGGTAACGGACTCGATATGGGCATCCTCGCCTTGCGAGGCGGCGATCCTCTGCTGAAACTGACAAGAGTACTTTCCGATATCATGCCAGAGACCGGCCAACCAGCCCCACGTTCGCGCCGCAAAAGGTGCGGAAAACGCAGCCGCCAACTCGGCCACATTGTCCAAGTGGCGTTCCAGCCGCTGCCATTCTTGCCGCGGGCGGCTGGGCAAGCTGTGTGCGAAATACTCACCGTTCGGGTCTGACATCAATCAACCATCCTCAAGGGCACGACGGGAGACACTGAGAATACGCACTCCGGGCGTCCGCTGGATACGTTCCGAAGCAGGGGCATCTCCGCGGTCTCCCCAGACTAAATGAACATCCGCACGCTATCTCGGTCATGATTGTCTCCCATCAGGACCAGGGCACGCACCGCCGTCTTTCCATTTCACGCCGGCTCCGGCTGCAAACAAGGGCGATTCCGGACAAACCTCGCCCGTCCGACGCCGAAGCAGCATTCCCTCAGCCCGCCTCCGTCTTCCTTATCGTCACGAATCCGGCCCCCGATAAGTCCCAAATCGAAAAACTTTTCCATCTGACATACTTCGCCCATCGCGCCCCGCCGCCTGCGTGCACAAGCGTCGCGCACGTGCCCATCTCCGTTCCCCTGCCCTCCAGACCCGGCAACACCCTCGTCGAGCGGGACAGAGAAGGCCAAGGGGGCGAGGGGAGGTTCCTTCCTCGCTTATGCGCGCAAAGACCCCTTGGCCCCGACTATGGCGTCCGTGACGGGCCGTATGTGGACGAGAAAACCAGAGGAGGTTGGCGTTTTTTCGCGACCGGCGGTCTCCACCGACCCCCGGCTGGCTGCCTCCTCCAGGGGGTCCGACCTGATTTTGGACGCCTTTCCTGGCCCTTTGGACACCTTACATGGGCCTCGAAGGTCTCGGTGACCCTGCTTTTGTACGTCTTTTGGACATACCCTGTACAACGTAGCGACCCCATACCCCCTTTCGCCTTGGCCCTGAGGGCCTGTCCAGCCGGACCGACTGGTCCTGGCCGGCGTCCATGATCGATAGGAATCTGCGGCGACGCATGTCACGGTATTGACGAGCTACGATGATGGCTCTATTGTCGGTTCTGCTATGAAACCGGAATCCAACACCATGCCATCGTCATCATCGCGCCGGGGGAGACCCCAGGGTCACGGTCGTCCGGACCGCATAGCACCCCCGGCTTCTCTCCTCGATGGAAGTGCTATGACTTGCGACGGGAACACTCCGCGACTGCCTGATCCCAAAGAACAACCAGTTCAGTGGCTGCACCAGTTTGCCGAAGCGCTGGACGACATCGCGGTGAGGGCGGACAAGGTACATGAACTGGTCCTGGACGACTCCGTTTTAGAGCGATTCAGGCAGGCGGACAGGTTGTTCTACGAGAAGCTGAAAGCCTGGTGGAAGGCAAACAACGCCTACGAGGCCGCGCTCGAACCGTTTGTCGAGAAGGTCTATGACTGCGATAGCGAACTTCGCCGATGCGCAGCGCAGATGGCGAGACTTCACAAGCAAGGCTTGCACACATCGCCCGAATATCAGCATCTGGAAGAGGACAAGAGAGGCTGGATCAAGAAGAAGGCCAAGGCCGACAAGGAATTGGAGAAAGCCAAAGCTAAGGCTGAACTCCAAGCCCCTGGGCCTTGTCCCACGACCTGGCTGGAACTGCCCCCTCATAGTCGCATGGCCCCCAATAAGCGAGACCTCATGGAGCACATGTTCCCAGACGATGGGCCGGCGATGACAGAGGAGGCGGCGCGGCTGCGAGCCTATGTCCTCCTGACCATTCTCCACGATCATGCGCTCAAGGGCGGAGTGGTCCCCATCGCTGGGAACGATATCTGGCCAAGAGACGACGAAGACGTGCCGGGGGATTTCGCAGGGATACAGTGGAAGAGCATGCAGAGTGATCCGTACGCATGGTATCCCGCACTGGACGTGGCACTGGCGACCGTCGAAAAAGACCTGTCAAACAAACCGCCAATGGGAGCGACCGCTGCCTTGATCTACGAGAAGCTTCTCCAGTTGCCCAAGCACCGGGGTATGGATACGACCGCACTGCTGAACTGGCTCTCCGATGCCCAAGCAGCCAATGCCGAAGGCCGTGATCTTGTGTTCATTGATGAGGGGACGCTGCGGGGACATCTGAAACAGATCAAGCCATATGGGCTCAAGAATGCCCCAAGGATCGGCTACTACATCCGGTAGAGCTTTCTAATCATAACCACGTTATAACCACGGTATGCGCCCTGCGATTCCGACGGCTACCATGTTCAAATGGCCGTATGGAAACCGCAAAGAACACCACAACACTTGTACCTCTCGGGGTGATGGCACGCCTCCTGCACGTGCCGTCGCGATGGCTCCGGGCCGAGGTCGCGGCTGGTCGGATTCCAGCATTGCAGGCAGACAACCGGCTCGTCTTCCGTCCGGACATCGTCCTGCCTATCGTTGCTGAGCGAGCAAAAAGCGAAGCTGACAGCGCAGAGGAGACATCGCCGACGGCGGACGGATCGGCGAGCAGGGGGCAGCCATGACGACGCTCGCGAGGTCTGTGCCAACTTCGCAGGAAGCGGCAGCTCTGCGACTGTGCGACACCGCCATCAGCTATGGCGACATGTATTGGCGGGTGCTGCCCCTGTACGGCATCATCGACGGGCGGTGCACCTGCGGCAACCCTGACTGCACCTCGCCGGGCAAGCACCCACACGGTCACTTTGCCCCTCATGGAGTCAAGGACGCCAGCCTGGACGGCAACGAGATCTGTCGGTGGTTCGGCAACGGCGAAGTATTGAATGTCGGCGTTGCGACCGGCCCGGAGAGCGGGATTGTCGTCCTGGACGTGGATAAACGGCACGGCGGCGTGGAGTCCCTGAAGGGTTTAGGTGACCTGCCCCGAACGGCCACGGTCAAGACTGGCGGTGGATGGCACTACTACTTCAAGTGCCCTGAGGGTGTGGACATCCGAAACAGCGCGGGCAAGTTGGGACCCGGCCTGGACGTCCGGGGGGCGGGGGGCTACGTGGTCGCGCCGCCGTCAATGCACGCGTCGGGGGTCCCGTACAAATGGCTGGTTGACCCGCGTGGCGGACTGGCGGACCTGCCCCGGCCTATCCTGGACCGCCTGACCCAGCGACCCAAAGCGGCGACCCCGGTGGGCGACACGATCCCCGTAGGCAGCCGCGACACCACCTTGACCAGTCTCGCCGGCTCGATGCGCCGGCGCGGCATGACCGAAGCGGGGATTCTGGCGGCGCTGCGAATCGAGAACGGTCGATGCGAAGAACCCTTGCCGGACGGAGACCTACAACGCATTGCGCGGAGTATCGGCACGCGACCAGCGGGAGAGACCAACGTAGAGATGGCACGGCCCCCCATCACCGTGGTGGACGCGGCAACATGGCTGACAACCGAGCCCCCTGCGTCTGACCAAATCCTTACGGACACATTCGACGCGGGCGACAAGGTCGCGCTGATCGGTCCGAGCAAGATGCGCAAGAGCTTTTTCCTGCTTCAAGGCACGTTGTCGATCGCTTCTGGGCGCGACTTCCTCGGCTGGTCAGTGCCGAAACCACGGCGGGTGTTTCTTGTCCAGTTTGAGATTCAGCAGCACCACTTCCATCGGCGGGTGCGGCGGATGGCGGCGGCGCTCGAGCTGACACCGGAGATTCTTGAAGATCGGTTTCAGATCGTCAACGGTCGCGGGCTGGCGCTGTCCGGTGCGGCTGGGATTGAGGCGGTCAAGCAGGCGGTCCTGCCGTTTTCCCCGGACCTGATTTGCATCGACCCCTTGTACAAGATCAGCACGGGGGCAGAGAACGCTGCTGAAGACATGAAAACCGTGTTGGGGCTGTTCGATCAACTGGCGGAGCAAACGGGGGCAGCGGTATTGTACGTCCACCACGATGCGAAAGGGTTCTCAGGGGATCGGGACATCCGGGATCGTGGATCGGGCAGCGGGGTACTGGGGAGAGACTACGATGCCTGCTTTACCTTGACGCCACACGCCACAGAGGACGACGCCGTTGTCGTGGAGACCCTGCTGAGGAACTACAGGCCACAGGAAGCGTGCACCATCGGATGGGTGAACGACCTGAACGGGGGCTACTGCTTCGGCCCCCGCCCGGATCTGGCCGCCACCAAGAAGACATCAACCAACGCCAAGGCACGAGATATAGTGACAGACGAGGCGTGTCACGCGGTGGCTATTGAACTGCTGAGGGACGCCGCGATGGAGATAGGGGACTTCAAGCAGGCAATTCGCGAGAAGACCGGACTTGGCCGTAACCGAACAGACGAGTTTGTCCGGCGGGCGCTGAAACAGCCTGAGTGCCCCTTTGACATCTACGAAACGCGGGGACGAGGACGGCATCGGAAGTTGGTCGGTCTACCGGAACAAATAGCCAAGCTGCGGGAGTGCGGTCAATGATGCTGCAAGCACATGTCTTAGAGTTCCCGTTAGAGTTCCCGGCAGGCGGGAGTTCTAAGAAGATAGACTCCCCGCCTACTTATAGGCGGGGGGTCTATTCTAACTGTATCGCACGCAAAAAGGGGTCGGGAGTTCTAAAAAGCCAAATGACTCGACCCGCGAACCAAGCAAACGCCCCAACTGGCAAACCCGCCCAAGGGCCATCCGGCCCTATCGGGCTGTGGCCTGCCACATGGGTGGCAGGCAACTGAGAAAGGAGCACACTAATGAGGAAGCCTGGATTCACTATTGAACAACATCGAGAGGTTGGCCGCGAGCTTCGGAGGATGCAGCAGTCGCTGGTGTACTTGGAGGTCGCGCTGTCGAGGTCCTACGGAAAGAGCAAGGTCATCTGCCACCAGACGCATCAGGCCGTGAAGGTCCTCGCTGCTCTGCGCTCGAAGCTCGATAACGTCGTCTGTCGAGAGCATCCCACGGACGACAGTGTCCTTCGATGCTACTATGGCCGTGGCCAGGACGAGGACAAGCCCACCTTGCAGAGGTTATTTGAGGAGACGGACTGACGAGGGTGGGCGGACCGGACGACAGCGCGAACACTTCTATGACCTGTGTTCGGTCCTGGATTCCGAGCAACATGAATGCGCATCTTTGCAGTAGAGGTTTTGCGACATGACGGAGCAACAAGTAGCCGACACTGGGATCATAAAGGAGCTGGGGGACCTCTCGCCCGACACGGTACTGTCTGAAGCGGCCCTGGCGACCATATTTGGCCGGCATCGAGTGTCTATCAAGCGCGCCGTCGAGCGCGGGGAGCTACCGCCGAGTGTCCGGCTTTTCGGCGAGCCAGTATGGACCGTGCAGTCTCTACGTGACCACATGAACAGACGACTGGAGGCCGCCAAGAAGGAAGCCGAACAACTTCAACGCAGAATTTCTCAGATATCTGCTTGACTTTGGTGTATACGAAAAGTATATTGCCAGCATGGCAAAGGGAAAGAAGAAAATGGGCCGACCCCCGAAGAAGATGAAGGACCGACGCAGCAAGCCCGTGGCGCTACGTGTAACACCTGACGACCACAGGCAGCTTATGAAGGATGCGAAAGCCGCTGGGCTGTCTATATCGGGATATCTTCTGGAGTGTTGGCAGAAGGTGAGGCAGTAGTATGGCCGGAGTGAGGAAGAAACCGAGTTCGAGCGGACGGTATCAGGGCTTCTTCATCGACGAGACGGGGAAGAAGAAATACTTCACGGGTTCAATGAAGCGGTCCGAGACGCTCCGCATGGCGCGCAAGATGGAGGACGACTGCCGACAGGTGCGTCTGGGGTATCGCGAGCCACGGCAGGCGCACGCCAAGTACAGGGACCGCTCCTACCCGGAGACGGTCACTGAATACCTGGCTTGGGGCCGATGTCAAGGCGGGCGAAAGGGCCGGCCCTGGGCCGAGTCCCACGCCGAGCGGAAGGCGAACGATCTGCGGTTGTGGGGCGAAACGCTGGAACTCAAGACCCTGGGCGACATGGACGGTCTGCTGCCTCGCGTCGAGGCCGTACTCCAAGAAATGGCGGACCGTGGCCGGGCGGGCAAGTCGATCAAGAACAACGTCGAGGCGATCGTGAGCTTCTGCAACTGGGGCGTGATTCGCGGCTATCTTCGCGAAAACCCGCTGGCCAAGCTGGGCAGGATCGACATCACGCCGCGATCACGATACCGGGCGCTGACGATCGACGAGACCTGGAGGCTGTTGGAGGTCGTGCCGGACTATCTGCGCTACACCTACATCCTGGCCATGCTCAGCGGTCTGCGGGCGAACGAGCTGCGCAGCCTCACCCGGGCGCACCTGGACATCCGCAACAGCGGTCTGCGGCTTGAACCCTGCTGGACGAAGAACCGCGAGCCGGGCTTTCAGCCGCTCCCGCAGAAGTTCGTCAAGGAACTGGTCGAGTTCGCCGAGAGTGGGATTGTGCCGCAACTGTACCAGCAATTCGCCAGAACCCTTGTCGTTCCGCGCGATCCGCTGGTGTTCGTCAACACGCATCCGGCCCGCGAACTGGACGGCTTTCTCCGGGCCGCCGGCATCCCGAAGGAGACCCCCGAGGGCAAGGTCGCCTTCCATGCCTTGCGGACCTCGTTCGTCACGCTGACCTATGAGGCCGGGGCTACGCACAAGGAGGCCCAGGAACTCGCACGACACAAGACGCCGGGCCTGACCGCGAACGTCTATGGCCGAACCCGCAGCGAGCGGCTGGCCGGCATCGCCGAGAAGGTGGGGGAGGCGGTGCTTTCGGGCGGATTGGGTGCGCATATGGTGCACCCGGCGGAGAGGGATGTCACATCGCAAATCGTTAAGTACCAGCCGCAACAAGCACTTAGAGCAACAGGAACAGATTGGAGGCGGGGGGATTCGAACCCCCGTCCCGAGATGTTTCAAGCCAAGCGTCTCCATGCGTAGTCGTTCTTTTGGGATTTCGCCTCGCCCATCGCCGAGCGACAGGCTCTGGGATCGGCTATTCCGGTGCGATTTCGCCCTCGCGGCCCGGACATCCGAAAGGGCTAAGCCTGCTGATTGGCGCCCTTGCCAGGCTCACAGGCAAAGCCTGACAGGACGGGTGGCCTACTTAGGCCGCCATGCGCAACTGAGAGTTGCCATTTAACGTTTAGGTGCCGGATGATTAACCAGGCCAACCGGCGTCCTGGGCATGCAACTTGACCATCCGTCATCCGGTCGAAGCCATTCGCCCCCATATTCACTTATCCCGGAGAACCTGTGCGTCGCCTCCATTCTATCGGAATCTACGACACGATGCCAGCGCAAGTTCTCAGCGGCGGACGTAGACTTCGTAGAGGTAGTTGAGCCGCCTCTCGGTGGCCGGGGGCAGTTCGATCGTCCAGGTCAGCTTCGAGAGGCCGTTCATGCGGGCCAGACCCTTGGCCAGTCTCTCCTGCTTGGCGGCGGGATCGGTCGACCGGACCTCGCCCGGCTCGGCGGCGATGTCCCTCTCCTCGATGATCCGGATCACCCTCCCGAATTTGTTCCTCAGCACGCGGCCTTTGCACGAATCTCGGATCTCGAATCTCGTATCTCGAAGAGGGGTGCCCGCAGTCGCCAGACACGAGCGACGAGATACGAGATACGAAACACGGGGCGTTGCCTCTCATGGAATTGACTTCTTTCCGCCTGAAAAATGACATCCCGCCCGTGTCAGCGGGACCGCCGCACTTCATCCGGCGCAGATGCTATGATGCGGTTTCGTGTGAGCAAAGCAAAATGTTCGCAAAAAGGCGATGGACGCGCCAGGGGATTTTTCGCTATGGTCACCTGATTGGCGGTTTGTAGTGGCGTCGTAAGACGCTACTTGCTGCCCCCTGTATGCCCTTACGGGCACACTGCGAACCGCGCGAACTGAGGCCTTGAGGAGAACGCGACGTGGACGTCTGGAACGAACCTGGCGGGGTTCTGCGGCACTGTCTGAAGTGCGGTGCGGCGGCCCTGCGTCTGATCGGGAGCAAGCAGCTCTATTGCGACTATTGCGGCTTCGAATTCTACCTGAACCCCGCCGCGGCTGTGGCGGCGTTGATTCCCGATCCAGAGGGACGGCTCCTGATTGTTGAGCGAGCCCAGGAGCCCCGAAAGGGAACGTGGGATCTGCCGGGCGGGTTTGCCGACCCGGGGGAGTCGGCCGAGGAATCTCTGCGTCGGGAGGTCCGGGAGGAACTGGGATTGGAAATCACCCATTCGCGATATTTGTGCTCGTTTCCAAACCGCTACGAGTACATGGGCGTGGGATACGCGACCATGGATCTGGGCTTCGTCTGCGATGTGCAGGACGCGGGTGCCGCCCGCGTTGCGGAGGCGGAGGTTGCCCGGCTGCTGCGCATTCGGCCGCAGGAGATCGACCTGTCGCGATTTGGCTTTGGCTCGGCGGCCCGGATCGTCGAGCGGTATCAAGCCGGTAGTGTCCGGTAGCCCATTGGCTGCCGCGATATGCCATCCCGAAACCCAAGGCGATCTATGTTGCGTGGGTCGCGGCAATATGGTATAAGAAGAGTAAGAGGAGTTCTGTTCACAGCCGACGGGGGGTAGGCCGTGATCTGAAAAGTGGCACGTCTTTATTGTGCGGTTGGGTCTGGAATCACATCGGCGTCAGGGTCGCACGGCCGGGACAGAGTGCGGGTGCTATGCGAGGCGTTTCGACGTTCCCGACGCCCATCGGGGCACATCGGGCCGGTCGCAACGCCGCCGGACAGGTCTTATTCGAAGGAGGATCATTATGGGCAGACGACTGACGTATCCATTGTGTTTCTTCTTGTGGTTCGCGGTGTTGTCGGCGGGTGCTGCACGAGCGGCCGACGCGACTCTGGTCGGCTACTGGATGCTGGATGAGCAATCGGGCCTGATCGCGGCCGATTCGAGCGGCAACGGCAATGATGGGACCTTGTCGGGCGACCTCACGTGGCAGCCGGCGGCAGGCAAGTGGGTCGGTGCTCTGCTGTGGGGTGGGACGAACACCGCCCACGTCGAAGTGTCCGCGGCCGGGCTGTCCGCTTCGGCCGGAACCATCATGATGTGGGGCAACCTCAGCGAGCCGCAGCCCTCGCAGACGCGCTACTTCTTCGGACACACCACGCAGCCGTCGTACAACAACCGCATTCAGTTGTACATGGACGGCAGCAACACCGAACTGGATCTCGGGTTGGGCGGCGCCCACGTGGTCCGCAGCAACATCCGAATCCTGGAAACGCAGAGGTGGTATCACGTCGCGCTGACGTGGAACAACGGCAGCTACGTCGTGTACATCGACGGTGAAGAGGCGGCGGCCGGAAGCTATTCCGGACTGAGTGCGATCCACGACTTCCTTTGGATCGGCAACGATGGCAACCCGGTGTCGGAGGGGACTGAGGCGTTCGGTGGCCTGCTCGACGAGGTGGCGATCTACAGCCGGGCGCTGCCGCTGGCGGAAGTCCAGTATGTGATGAACGGCGGCCTGCGGGAGAAGGCGACGGCGACCGAGCCTCAGCCGGAAGACGGCGCGGTTGACGTACGCCGCGATGTGGTTCTCGCTTGGGTCGCCGGCAAGTACGCCGCAGCGCACGACGTGTACTTTGGGACGGTGCAGGCCAGCGTCGAAGCGGCGGACCGCGCCAACCCGATGGGAGTGCTCGTCAGTCAGGGCCAGAGCGATGCATCGTATGCCCCCGCCGGACTGCTGGAGATCGGGCAGACCTATTACTGGCGCATCGACGAGGTCAACGCTGCCCCCGACAACAGCATCTACAAAGGGGATGTCTGGAGCTTCACCGCCGAGCCGATGGCCTATCCGATCGCGAGCGTGACCGCTACCAGCAACGCGACGCCCGTGGAAGGCCAGGTGCCGGACAACGCGGTCAACGGCTCGGGTCTCGATGCCGACGGCTTGCACTCGACGCAGGCTAACGACATGTGGCTCGGCGCGCCCGGCGAGGACCCGGTGTGGATTCAGTTCGAGTTCGACAAGGTCTACAAGCTCCACGAGCTTCTGGTCTGGAACTACAACGTGATGTTCGAGCCGGTGCTGGGCTTCGGACTCAAGGATGTGACGATCGAGCATTCGCTCGACGGCGCCGAGTGGGTGGTGCTGGGCGATGCGCAGTTCGCCCGGGCGACGGCCAAGGCAGGCTACGCGCACAACACCACGGTCGGTCTGGGCGGGGCGGTCGCCAAATACGTCCGCTTCAATGTCAAGAGCGGGTGGGGCATGATGGGCCAGTACGGCCTGAGCGAAGTGCGGTTCACGTACATTCCCGTCCGGGCCCGCCAGCCGCAGCCGGCCGACGGGGCGACAAACGTAGATCCGGACACCATCCTGAGCTGGCGTGCCGGACGCGAGGCGGCCTCACACGATGTCTATGTCGGCACGGATTCGGACACGCTATCGCTGGTCGATAACGTCACGCAAACCTCCGCCATGTCGGCTGCGGTGGAGTTCGGGACCACGTACTACTGGCGCGTCGACGAGGTGGGAGACACCGTTTGGGTCGGAGACCTTTGGACCTTCTCCACCAGCGAATATGCGTTGATCGACGGGTTCGAGGATTACACTGACGACATCGACGCCGGCGAAGCCATCTTCGACACTTGGGTGGACGGCTGGGTCAATAAGACCGGCTCGACTGTGGGCTACCTTGAGGCTCCGTTTGCCGAACGGACGATCGTCCGCACGGGCAAGCAGTCCATGCCCTTGCAGTATGACAATAGCAAGTCACCATTCTACTCCGAAGCCACGCGGACCTTCGACGTCGCGCAGAACTGGACGGTTCACGGTGCCAACACGCTGGTGCTTTACTTCCGGGGTGTACCCGGGCCGTTCCTGGAGCTGGCCGACGGCAAGATCATCATGGGTGCGGCCGGGACGGACATCTGGAACACCGCCGACGAGTTCCGTTTCGCGTACAAGCCGCTCAGCGGCAACGGCTCGATCGTGGCGCTCATCGAGAGCGTATCGCGTGCGGTCGACTGGACCAAGGCGGGCGTGATGATCCGTGAGACGCTGGAGGCGGGCTCGGCGTTCGCGGCGGTGTATGCGACGCCGGACTACGGGTGCCGCTATCAGGCCCGTCTGACGACCGGCGCGGCGGCGGTCAGTGACAGCGGTGTGGTCACCGCCGAGCAGACCGCTCTGCGTCCTCCGTACTGGGTGAAGATCGAGCGGGTGGGCAGCAGCTTCAACGGCTACTACTCGACCGATGGGGCCAACTGGACGGCGATGGCGTGGAACCCGCAGACGATCGCGATGGGTGCGAACGTGTACATCGGCCTGGCGGTGACCAGCCACAGTGCGGGTGTTCTGGCCAGCGCGGAGTTCTCCGGGGTGGCGACCACGGGCAACGTCAACGGTGGGTGGCTTGTGGAGACGATCGGCGCCGCGCAGCCTGCGGGCAATGGTGCCGGGCAACTCTACGTGACGCTGGAAGATGCGTCGGGCAAGACGGCGACGGTGAGCCATCCGGCCGGAGCGGGGGCGGTATTCCTGGCCGGCTGGAATGAGTGGGCGATCCCGTACAGCGCTCTGGCCGGTGTGAACCTCAGCCGGATCGAAGCGATGACGATCGGGGTCGGCAACCGGACCAGTCCGGCGGCCGGCGGCACCGGCATCGTCTACATCGACGATATCGGTTACGGAAAGCCCGCTTCCGAATAGGGCGGTGAACGGACAGAAGAAGGTGTTTTTCGGGCCTGTGCCTGCCGGGCACAGGCCCGATCTCTGTCGGCCCGGCGTGCTCGCCCGGTAGAATGCGCCATGTTCCCGCTTGAGTTACGGCAGCGACAGAGTACAATGAATGGGTACTCCTGGATCGTCGGCAGGAGGGGCCCGGGTTTACGGGTTTGAGAGAAGGGTGTTGAGTAAGACCATGGCAATGGTTCACGTCATGCAGGCCTTGTGCCTGGCGGTGATCTGCGTCCCGGTTCAGGGTGTGCCGGTAAGAGCCCATCCCACCGCTCTGGTGTGCTGGGGGCAAGGTCTCGGTCCGGCCGAGACGGCCGACTGGGATACCGAGTACACGGCCGTTGCCCTCGGCGCCTATCACGGTCTCGCGCTGGATGCCGATGGTGTCGTCACATGCTGGGGCGAGAATGGCAGCGGTCAGTGCGTTGTGCCAAGCGGGCAGGGTTTCACCGCCATTGCCGCCGGCTTCTATCACAGTCTGGCTCTGCGCCCGGACGGCTCGATCGTGGCATGGGGAGACAACACGAGAGGCCAGCGCAACATTCCCTCTGAGGCCGGGTTCGTCGCGGTGGCCGCCGGCCACTGGCACAGCTTGGCCATCCGGTCCGATGGCTCTCTGGCGGCGTGGGGATGGAACGAATACGGCCAATGTGACGTTCCCGCCGGATACGATTTCACAGCTGTCTGCGCGGGATTCTGTCACAGTCTGGCCTTGCGGTCCGATGGTTCGCTGATCGCCTGGGGAGGAAACGGCGACGGTCAGTGCGATGTGCCATCCGGGAATGATTTCACCGCCATCGCGACCGGTTCGCTGCACAACCTGGCCCTGCGACGCGATGGTTCGCTTGTGGCTTGGGGCCACAATGACTACGGGCAGTGCAAAGTGCCCCAGGGCGGCGGCTTCATTGCCATCGCGGCCGGGGCGTTTCACAGTCTGGCTCTGAAGTCCGACGGTTCCGTTGTGGCCTGGGGGTACGATAGCTACGGTCAGTGTGACGTTCCGCCGACGAACTACGTGGTGATGATTGCCGCCGGAGGTTTTCAATCGCTGGCGGTTCAGACCGACCGCCCGAGGGTACCGATTGTTGAGCCGGTCATCGCAAACGTGTCCGACGTGGTTGCCGTCGAAGCGATTGAACCGGCTGATGCCAATGCCGCAGAGGCCGAGACGGCGATTGGTGAGTTGGATGTTGTGCCGCCGACGGTCGAAGACACCGGACCCGCAGACTCCAGTTCCGTGTCAGTGGCTTCCGAGACGCTCGACACGCCGGATCCCAATGCCATTGCCGTGGTGGGTCCGGATCTCAATCGGCTGACAGATGCCAATGCTGTGGAGCCGGTTCCCACTGATGTCAACGCGCCAGGAATCGCGGATACGGATGGGCCGCTTGCGGTGCCGACCGCGGTCGTGCGGACCGACGCCAATGCTGTCGAACCCACGCGGGCCGTCGGGAACGACGCGAACGAGAGTGTCGCAAAGCCGGCCCCAGCCGACGCAGCCCAAGCCCGCCGTGGCGGGTCCGGGGCCGGTCGCGCCCCCGGGCTCTATGAGGGCGTGGAATTCTACGCGTGCGGCGATGCCAACAGCAAGCTGGCTCGTCCGGTCTACCATTTCACATCGGAAACCCTGACGCCGCATTTCTACACGATCAGCAAGGAGGAAAGGGATCGGCTGATCGATGAGCATCCGGATATCTGGACCTACGAAGGGGTCGCCTTCTATGCGTATCCGGAGGACGCGCATCCGGAAGGGGCGATTCCCGTGTACCGTTTCTGGTCGAGCTTGCTCAGCACACATTTCTACACCATCGACGAGAACGAGAAGAACACCTATATCAAGGATTACCCTGATCTGTGCACCTATCAGGGTATTGCCTGGTACGCCGACAAGCCGGGCGATGCGCCGGCGGCGCAGGACGGTGAGAAGTGAGTACCTCGCGTCATCGTGTCGGCCGCGGCTGGCCGGAAAATACGTATTTGCCACAATTGACAAATTGGGGGCTATAGAGTACAAGTCGGGTTGCTAAGGAGGGCAAACCCAGAAAGTTCCGTGCACGGTTCGTACTTCTTCGAGACAGAGGTCTGAACGCGTCGGAGGTTGCCGGAGAGGGGGTACTTTTTGCTTGTTCCCGGTGGCGGTGCGGATGTGCGTGCGGGGCTGCGCGCCTGGGGTCAATGCATGGGGGTCAGAGATGTTCTTTGTTCGCAAGAGGCTGTACGAAGCGGTTGCTGCTGTCGTGACGTTCGCCATTCCGCTGGGCGTCTTTCTGCTGCTGAACCGACACGTGCCGATGTGGACGGCCGCCATAACCGCGTTACTCGTGCTCGGCGCGTCAGTCTGGTCGGGGCTCTGAGGACTGCGGTCTGCTTTTCCTGCTCGGGATGCTTCGGAGCGAACTGGTCGCCTGGCTGGATGCGGTCCGGTCCAAGCCGCCTCTTTACATTTCGGCTTCCGGACGGCCTAATAGGGCCGCCGGGCTGTCGGTGACGGCTTGGACAAGCGCTGGATGGATCGAAGAGGTGACCATGAGGCACGGAGTTTCTGTCGGGCTATTGCTGCTGGCGGTCGTCGGGACAGGCTGTCGCACGAGGGTGGAGACGTACATTCAGTATGACCGGCCGCTGCCGCCGGGCCAGCTCGCGCTGCGCAAGATCGCCGACCCCAACGAGTTCCCCGATTTCAGCAAAGCGTGGGAGGACCTCGACACATTGAAGGCGGCGATCAGGAACAGCCTGAACTATCTCAGCAAGGCCTCAAGCCAGCAGTACTACCCGTACGGCGATATCAACCACGACCGTGTGGTCAAGACACTGGAGACGTTTCTGACCTTTGTCGATTCGGGTATCCGTCCTTCCGAGCTCAACGGGGTGATCCGCGCCCATTTCGACGTCTATATGTCTGTTGGCTGCGACGACCGGGGGACTGTGCTGTTCACCGGATATTACACGCCGATCTTCAACGCGTCTTTCGAGCGAGGCGGATGTTTTCAATACCCCCTGTACAAGATGCCCGCGGACCTGGTGAAGGGTCCCGACGGACAGACGCTGGGCCGCCGCGATGCGAGCGGGCAGATCACGTCGTATCCCGATCGGACGACGCTCGAACGCTCGGACATGCTCAAGGGACAAGAGCTGGTCTGGCTGGCCGACCCGTTCGAAGCGTATATCGCGCACGTGCAGGGTTCGGCCAAATTGCGTATGCCGGACGGCCGGATCATTACGGTCGGTTACGCCGCCAGCAACGGACATGATTACGTCAGCGTCGCCCAGGCCCTGGTGGCCGACGGCAAGATCCCCAGCGACCGGATGAGCCTGGCGACGATGATCGACTACTTCAAACGCCATCCCGATCAGGTGGATCGGTACACACAGCGCAATCCCCGCTACGTCTTCTTCCGCATCGCGGAGGAAACACCTCACGGCAGTCTGAACGAGCCGGTCACAGCCATGCGCACCATCGCCACGGACAAGTCCATCTTCCCACGTGCCTGCCTGGCATTCATCTCAACAACCGTTCCCCACGCGCGGCGGGCCAGCATTGTCCGGGAGCCGTACGAGGGTTTTGTGCTGGACCAGGACACCGGCGGCGCCATCCGGGCCCCCGGCCGCTGTGACATCTACATGGGCCAGGGTGACGAAGCGGGGCATCTGGCCGGCCAGACCTACCAGGAAGGACGCCTCTACTACCTCTTCCTCAAAGGCCCCTCGCCAACCCTGTGATGTGAGCCGACAGTGTCGTGCATTGCTGTGCCCAGATTCGGGCATGTGCTTGACAGGCGGGCGGCCTGAGCCTATCATGCTCCAAAGGATTTCGTGGCGATAGGACCTGTAAAGCATGTCTGAAAAAGGATTTACACACCTACACCTGCACAGTCAGTATTCGCTGCTCGACGGTGCCATACCCTTCGGGCGGCTCTTCGACCGCTGCAAGAAGCTGGGCATGGATTCCGTGGCGTTGACCGATCACGGCAACATGTTCGGCGTGATCGAGTTCTACACGAAGGCGCGTGCGGCCGAGATCAAACCGATCATCGGGATTGAGGCCTACATCGCACCGGGAAGCCGCTTCGACAAGACCGGTGGCGGCGGCGTCAAGGAGAACGCCTACCACCTGATTCTGCTGGCCGAGAATCTGGCCGGCTACCGCAATCTCCTGAAGCTCAGCAGCATCGGCTACCTCGAAGGCTTTTACTACCGACCGCGGATCGACAAGGAGGTGCTGGCGGAGCATAGCGAAGGGCTTATCTGTACGACTGCCTGCGTCGCGGGTGAGGTGCCGACGGCGCTGGTTCGTGGAGACCGCAAGGCGGCGCGCGATGCGGCGGAGAGTTTTCTGCGGATATTCGGTCCGGATCGTTTCTTTCTGGAGATTCAGCACCACGAGAGCACCGACGATACGACGCCGGACGTCCGTCAGCCTATGATCGATCTGGCCAACGAGATGGGCATCGGCCTGGTCGTGACGAACGACGTGCATTTCCTCGATGCCGAGGATTACGAGGCGCACAATGCGCTGTGCTGTATCAGCACGGGCAAGCTGATCACCGATCCCAGCCGCTTGGTGTATCCGCCGGACGTGTACCTCAAAAGCCCCGAGCAGATGCGCCAGATGTTCCGCGATGTGCCCGAGGCCTGCGACAACACCCTGGCCATCGCCGCACGATGCAACGTGGAAATCGACCTGACTGCCCGGCATGCGCCGGTCTACACGCCTGCGGACAGGAGCACGCCCGAAGAGTATCTGACGCGTCTGGTCATGCAGGGGGCCAAACGCCTGTACGGCACGATCACGCCCGAGATCCAGGAACGGATCGATCGTGAGTTGTCTGTCATCGCCGGCAAGGGCTTCGCCAGCTACTTCCTGATCGTCTGGGACTTCTGCAATTTTGCCCGCGAGAACAACATCCCGGTCGGCGCTCGCGGCAGCGCCGTCGGCACGATTGTCGGCTACTGCCTGGGCATCTGCGATGTGGACCCGATCCAGTATGACCTGCTGTTCGAGCGGTTCATGGACCCGGCGCGAAACGAGATGCCCGATATCGATATTGATATCTGCCAGGACGGACGCGCCCGCGTGCTCGAGTACGTCCGGCAGAAGTACGGGCAGATCGCGCAGATCATCACCTTCGGAACGATGAAGGCCAAGGCCGTCATCCGCGACGTCTGCCGGGTGCTCGACGTGCCGCTGGCGGAGGCCGACCGTCTGGCCAAGCTTGTGCCCAACGACCTGAAGATGACGCTCGACAAGGCGCTCGAGATCGAGCCCGAACTGAGGCAGGCCTACGAGCGGGACGAGCGGACACACAAGGTGATTGACATCGGCCGAAAGCTGGAGGGCCTGACGCGGCACGCTTCCGTGCACGCCTGTGGCGTGGTGATCGCCGATGAGCCGCTGACGAACTTCCTGCCTCTCTACAAGGCGTCCGGCTCGGACGACATCATCACGCAGTTCGAAGGGCCTACCGTCGAGAAGGTCGGCCTGCTGAAGATGGACTTCCTGGGCCTCAAGACGCTGAGCGTACTGGCCCGCGCCCGCCGGCTGATCAAAGAGCTCCACGGGGTGGACATCGATCTGGAGAAGATAGACATCCACGACCCGAAGACGTTCGCGGTCTTCGCGGCCGGCAGGACCAAGGGTGTCTTCCAGTTCGAATCGGGCGGCATGCAGGACCTGCTGATGAAGATGAAGCCCGACCGGATCGAGGACCTCATTGCCGCCAATGCGCTATACCGTCCCGGCCCGATGATCCTGATCCCGGACTACATCGATCGCAAACATGGCGCCAAGTGGACCCTGCCGCACCCGATCATGACCGAGGTCTTGCAGGAGACCTACGGCATCATGACCTACCAGGAACAGGTCATGCGAATCTGCAATCGGCTCGGTGACATCCCGCTTCGCGAGGCGTACACGCTGATCAAGGCGATCAGCAAGAAGAAACTCGCCGTTATCGCCAAGGAAAAGGAGCGTTTCATCGCCGGCTGCGTGGGCAAGGGGCTGACGAAGGATCAGGCGAGTGAAATCTTCGAATTGATCGAACGTTTCGCTGGTTACGGCTTCAACAAGAGCCACTCGACGCGGTACGCGTTCGTCGCCTACCAGACCGCCTATCTCAAGGCGCACTGGCCGGTCGAGTTCATGGCGGCGCTGCTGACGTACGAAATGGACAGCACCGACAAGATCGTCGAGTACATCACCGAGTGTCAGACGATGGGCATCGAGGTGCTGGCGCCCGACATCAACGAGAGCAACGTCGATTTCACGCCGCTCTACAAGGACGGTGACAAAGGGGGCAAAGGCGTGATCCGCTTCGGCCTGGCAGCCGTCAAGGGAGTCGGTGAGAGGGCGGTCGAGCAGATCATCGAGGCCCGCAAGAAGATCGGCCGGTTTAAGAGCCTGTTTCATTTCTGCGAGACCGTCGATCTGCGGGCGGTCAACAAACAGGTGCTTGAAGCGCTTATCAAAGCCGGCGCCTTCGACCGGCTGGGCGGAAACCGGCACCAGATGATGGTCGGACTGGAAAAGGCCATGGAAACGGGCGCCAGCCTCCAGAGCGACAAGATCAAAGGCCAGATGAACTTTTTCGGCCAGATGAGCGGCCAGATCGACTACGCCGAAGACCACAAGCGTCTGCCCGACGTGGCGCCGTGGCCCGAGCCGCAGATGCTCGCGTTCGAGAAGCAGGTTCTCGGCTTCTACGTGACGAGCAACCCGCTGAGTCATCATGCCGAAGAGATCGCGGACTATTCGAGCATCAACACGGCTCAACTCGCTCAAAGCTCCGGCGAAAAGCAGGTCGTCATCGGGGGCATGATCACGAGGATTCGATACAACATCACCAAGAACGGGCGAAACGCCGGCGCCAAGATGGCGGTCTTCGTTCTCGAAGACCTTCAGGGCAGCGCCGAGGTGGTCCTCTTCCCCGACACGCTCGCCCAGTTCGGATCGCTGCTGGTTCCGGACACGGTGGTGTTCGTCCGAGGCAAGACGGATTACCGGCGGGAAAAGCCCAATATCATCGCCTCCGAGTTGATTCCTCTGGAGCGCGCCAGAGAGAAGCTGGCCAAGGGGGTCAAGATCCGGCTCGATGCCCGCGAGGTGACGCAGGAGAAAATCGTGCACATCCGCAGCATCTGCCAGCGGCACAAGGGGGACCGCCCGCTGTCCATCGTGGTTCGGACCGGCAAGGGCAAGGTTTACGCTACTGCCGACCGGGCGTTGTGCGTTAACCCCGATGTGGAGTTCTGCCGGCAGATGAAACAGCTCGTCGGCGACGACAACTTCGCCCTGGCAAAATGATAGAGGATTCACCATGATGAAAGGGACAGGAACGATGCGGGATAACGGAATAGGGACGAGTCGGCTTCTTTTCGTCGGAATCGGTCTTCTGTCGGCTCTGCTTCTGGGTGGGTGCCGCACGAGCAGGTCCTTGCAGTCCGACGGGCTGCCGGCGGAGGAGTATCTCGTCGGCGGCGGCATGGTGATCAACTGGCAGGCGCCGGCCGAGGGGACCGCCTACCTGGTCGAGAAGGCCAGCGGCAAGATCGTCGAGACGCGGTCGATGAAGCGCGGCGATACATACGATTTTTCTATCGCATCAACCGGCCAGGCGGCGGAGTTCGAGAAGGTGATGGGCGTCAAGCTGTCGGAAGCGCGTTTACTGCTCTATTTCGAGCCTGCCGACGCGAAACGCTCGGGTCTGTAGGCGGATTCCGGCAGGTTTGACGACACCCCGGGTGAAGCGCCGCCGGTGCGGTTCGCGGTGTCGCGCGGGACTGCTGTCAAGGGCGAAGGAGCGGATTGGTCTGCGAGGTGGCGGTTTGAAGAAAACGCTGGGTGGCAAGTTCATCGTGTTGGACGGGCCGGACGGGTGCGGCAAGAGCACGCAGACGCGCCTGCTGGGGCAGTGGCTGCGTGAGCAGGGTGTGTCGACCGTGGGTTTTCGCGACCCGGGAACGACTGTCATCGGCGAGAAGATTCGCGAGATCCTGCTGAGCACCGCTCACTACACGATGACGACGCCGACCGAGGTGCTGCTCTACATGGCGGCGCGCGCCCAGCTCTGGGCCGAAGAGATCGCGCCGGCCCTGCGGGAGGGCAAGTGCGTGCTCCTGGACCGCTGGCTTTCGAGCACGTGCGCCTATCAGGGCCACGCGGGACGGTTCGGTATGGAGAAGGTGATCGCCATCGCAGGCGATTCGCTCGATCGGGTCTGGCCCGACCTGACGATTGTGCTCGATGTGGACCTGGCCGTTGCGGCCGGACGGCGCAACCGGACGTTGGATCGGATGGAGCAGAAGGGTGACGACTATCATCAGAAGGTTCGGGAGGGTTTTCTGAAGCTTGCCGAAAGCCGGGAGGATTTTGTGGTGATCGACTCCGCCGCGGGGATCGACGCGGTCCACGAGCGCGTCATAGCCGCCATCCGGCGGTTGGGCACACCGTCTCAGCGCAAAGCTTAGGATCGACAGGACCTGTGCCGATCTCTGCGGTGCAAGGTCACGGATCGTGGTCTGAGTATGCCGTTGAAAGATGTTTTCTGCCAGGACAGGGCGATTGAGATCCTGCAGCGCGGGCGCGCCGCCGACCGCGCTGCGCACGCCTATATCTTCGCCGGACTCGAAGGAGTGGGTAAGTACACAACCGCCCGCGAGTGGGCCCGGCTCCTGCTCTGCCACAATCCCATCGTGACCGATCGTGGGAAGAAGCCCTGGGCCGACAGTTGTGGCAGGTGCGAATCGTGCACCCTGTTCGAGGGCGATGCACACCCGGACTATGCCCACGTTCACAAGGAGCTTCTGGAGTTCACCAGGGACGGCAAGGGACGCAAGGCGCCGCTGGAGTTCCCCATCGATGTGGTCCGCGAGTTCCTGCTGGAAAAAGTTGCCGCCCGTCCGACGGTATCCGAGCACCGGGTCTTCGTTGTCAGCGAGGCCGAGAAACTGAACGCCTCCAGTCAGAACGCGCTGCTGAAGGTTCTGGAAGAGCCGCCGCACTACTGCACGATCATTCTCTTGTGTACCCGCCTCGAACAACTGCTGCCGACGACCAAGTCGCGCTGCCAGATCATTCGCTTCGGACCGGTCGCGGAAGACCGGATCGTTGCCCGTCTGATGGAGATGGGGCTCGCGCGCCACCTCGCCCAGTTTTTCGCCCGGCTTGCTCAGGGCAGTCTGGGACTGGCTTGCCAGTGGGCCCGTCTGGAGGGCGGGGGGCTGGCGCTGTATGAGGCGAAGAAGGTGATCGTCACCGCCCTCGCCGCTTTCCAGCGCGCCGAGGTCCTGGAATTGGCCGAACGATTCCTCGCCTGCGCCAAGGAGATTGCCGCCGCCTGGGCCGACCTGGACAAGGCGGTCAGCAAGAGCGATCTCGGTCGGCGGGCTCAGAAGACTGTGATTCAGATCCTCCTTTCAGCCTTTCATGACGCGATGATGGTCCACGTCGTGCCGAAACGGCCCCTGATTCACTTCGATCAGGACAAGGAGATCGCCCGTTTGGCGGCCCGGCTGGATCCGGAGGAGGCCGCCAAGGCCATCGACGAGGGCTACGAGGCCCTCCGCTGGATTGACGCCAACGTCAACGAGAAGCTAATTTTCGAGCGGCTGTTGTTTCGCCTGGCCCCATCTGCTATAATCCGTCCGGCGCGTTAATTCCGTGCAGTTCTCCATTTACGGGATTCCCGTTTCCATCTGGCATGTGGCGGACTCCCGGTTAGGATTGTCGATATGACCGAAGCAACCGTCAAACAGAAGCCCGTCAAAGGCAAGAAATACCTGCTCGTCCGCTACGGACGGATGAAGACCCTGGGCCTGTTCGAACACGAGGAGGCGCAGATCCCCAAGACGCCGGCACGCGTCGTGGTCAAGACGGACAAGGGGCTCGAACTGGGGTATGTGGTGGGCCCGCCGACTTCCTACAAGGACGGGCGCTTCCGGTTCACCGACGAGCAGATCGCCAGCTATTTCGCCAACAGCGACATCAATTTCGTCAACGAGATTGCCGGCAAAGTGATCCGCATCGCGACGCCCGACGATATCAGCGAAGAGCAGCATCTGATGAAGATCACCGACGAGGAAATTGCCTGCTGCGAGCGGTTCGTCAAGGAGTTGGGGCTGAAGATGAAGATCGTCGGCGCCGAGCACATCTTCGGCGGCGAGCGCATCGTCTTCTACTTCATGGCTGACGGACGCGTCGATTTCCGCGAGTTGGTGCGGCGGCTGGCCCAGGAATACCAGACGCGGATCGAGATGCGTCAGATCGGTTCGCGGGACGAGGCCAAGCTGCTGGGCGATGTGGAGAGCTGCGGGCAGGAATGCTGCTGCATCCGCTTCCTCCAACTGCTCAAGCCGGTGAACATGCGGATGGCGAAGATGCAGAAAGCCACGCTGGACCCGTCCAAGATCTCAGGCTACTGCGGGCGACTCAAGTGCTGCCTGCGCTATGAGGATGAAACCTACACGGCGCTCAAGAAGCGGCTGCCCAAGAGGAGCACGTGGGTGCAGGCCAAGCGAGGGGAGGGAAAGGTCTTCGAGGGCAAGGTCGTCGATACCCAGATTCTGACCCAACTGGTGGTTGTGGAATCCGAGAACGGCGAGCGGGAGGCGTTTCCCGTGGATGAGGTCACGATCCTTCCGGCTCCTCCGGTGCGGCCGGAGAAACCCGAGGGCAAAGAACTCCCGCCGCCCCGCCGGCCCCGCCGCGGCGGCGATCCCAGAAACAGATAGACGGTGAGGACGATACATGCCTCGACAGATCGTAGTCACTTCGGCGCTGCCCTATGCCAACGGTCCGATCCACATCGGGCATCTGGTCGAATACCTCCAGACGGATATCTGGGTCCGCTTTCAGAAAGCCTGCGGCAACCAGTGTTACTACTTTTGCGCCGACGACACCCATGGTACGGCGGTTATGCTCAGCGCCCGCGCGGCCGGCATCACGCCGGAAGAGCTGATCGCACGCGTTCACAGGGAGCATAAGGCGGATTTCGACAGGTTTCACATCGAGTTCGACAACTACTACACGACCCATTCGCCCGAGAACAGAGAGCTCAGCGAGCTGATCTTCACGAGGCTCCAGCGGGCCGGGTCGATCGTCCGCCGAGACGTTCAGCAGACATACTGCCAGAACTGCAAGATGTCGCTGCCCGACCGGTATGTGCGCGGCACCTGCCCGCGTTGCGGCGCGATCGATCAGTACGGCGATTCCTGCGAGGTCTGCGGCGCCACGTACCAGCCGAAGGACCTGATCGATTCGCGCTGTGCCACCTGTGGCGCGACGCCCGTGCTTCAGACGTCGGAGCACTACTTCTTCAAGCTGGCGGACTATGAAGACCGGCTCAAAGCGCTGCTCGGCGGCGGACACACGCAGAAATCCGTCGCCAACAAGCTCGACGAGTGGTTCCAGGCGGGACTCAAAGACTGGGATATCTCCCGCGACGGGCCGTACTTCGGATTCAAGATTCCGGGCGAGCAGGACAAGTACTTCTATGTCTGGCTCGATGCGCCCATCGGCTACATGGCCTCGGCCAAGAACTACTGCCAGCGAAAGGGCCTGGATTTCGACGCGTTGTGGAACAGCCCGGAAAACGAGTTGTACCACTTCATCGGCAAGGACATCATGTACTTCCACGCGCTGTTCTGGCCGGCGATGCTCATGGGTGCGGGTTTCAAGACCGCTAACAGACTTTTTGTTCACGGCTTCCTCACGATCAACGGTGAGAAGATGAGCAAGTCGCGCGGGACATTCATCCGTGCGGCTGCCTTCGCGCGGCATCTCGACCCGGAAAGCCTGCGATACTACTACGCCAGCAAGCTGACCGACACGGTGGGGGACATCGATCTGGGCATCGAGGATTTCGTCAACAAGACGAACGCCGACATCGTGGGCAAGTACGCCAACCTCGCCTCGCGGTCGGGCCCGATGCTGGCCGGCAAGCTCGGCGGCCGACTCGGCCGACTGGACGCGGAGGGACGCGCTCTCGTCCAGAAGCTCACCGCCGCCAAGGAGGCCGTCGTCGCCGGCTACGAGGGGCTCGAGTATGCCTCCGTGGTTCGTGCGATCAGCGCTCTGGCCGATGAAGCCAATCGCTATGTCGAACTGAAACAGCCCTGGGCGATGATCAAGGTTGATCCGGAACAGACGCGCGCGACGCTCACAGCGGTGCTGAACGCCATGCGAGTCCTGACGATCTATCTCAAGCCCATTCTGCCGAAGTTCGCCGAGAAGGTCGAGAAGTTCCTGAACGTCGCGCCGCTGGGCTTCGCGGACGTAGACAAGACCCTGGAAGATCACCCGATCGGTACGTTTGAACGATTGTTCGAGAGAATTGACGAGGAACGGGTACAGACCATGCTCGAAGAAAGCAAAGAAGACCAGGCACCCAAAGCGGCGCCGGAACCCGTGAAAGAGGCGGTCGCGCCCTTCAAACCCGAAGTGACCATCGATGACTTCGCCAAGCTCGATCTGCGGATCGCCAAGGTCGTTACCGCCGAGCCGGTGCAAGGCGCCGACAAGCTGCTTCGTATGGTGCTCGACGTGGGCGGAGTGCAGAAAAGCGTGATGGCGGGCATCGCCAAGGCCTACCGACCCGATCAACTTGTGGGCCGACTGGTGGTGTTCTTCGCCAACCTCAAGCCGCGCAAGATGAAGTTCGGCACCTCGGAAGGCATGATTCTGGCCTGCGGTCCCGGCGGCGCGGACGTGTTTCTGCTGGCGCCCGACGCCGGTGCAACGCCCGGACTGGCCGTCTCCTGAGAATCAACTCAGTCGGTCCGATCTGTCCCATCCGTCCAACAGGAACTGTCGGGTTCCGGTCCATGCAGAAAGGCATATGAAGAAAGGTCTCGACCAAATCGCCATCGCCGACGGCCGCTTCAGCGTGGCGGCTTTCAAGTTCGTTTACGAAGGGCTCGGCTATACGATCAAGAACATCGTGGGGGAACAGCAGCACGTCAGCGGCCAGACCCTGTGCGAGGGACTGCGTCGAATGGCCGCGGAGAAATACGGTCGGCTGGCGCCCTTGGTCCTGCGCTCCTGGGGACTGAAGACCACACGCCATTTCGGCGAGATCGTTTACACGCTGATCGAACACGAGTGGATGAGCGCCCAGCCCACCGACACCATCGACGACTTCAACGACGTGTATGACTTTGAGACCGCCTTCGACGACCTCGTCGCCTTCTGAGCCGGCTACGGCAGGTGGAGGACGTAAGCCTGGTCGCAGCGGGATGAGAGATGGTCACTGGGGCAGGGGACGAAGCCGTATCGCTTGTAGAGGGCGATGGCTTCTTTCAGGACCGAGGCGGTTTCGAGCGTTACGGTGGTGAAACCCAGTTCGCGAGCGGCAGCCAGCGCATCTTCGAGCAGGAGCTTTCCGAGCCCCCGGCCTCGATGCGTGCGGCGCAGGTACATCTTCCGCAGCTCACACGTCCGGCCTTCCACAGGATAGAGGCCATAGGCGCCGACGACGGAACCGTCCTCGTCTTCCAGAACGCAGAACGTGCCGCCCCGCGCGAAGTACGACCGCTCGATGTCGTCGAGGTCGGCGTCGGTGCACACAGGGTCGGGCTTCAGGCCGTACTCGCCGAGGACGGTGAATACGAGGGTTCTCACCGGTTCACAGTCCGCATTCGTTGCATGTCTCAGTCGCGGCCACGCCATGATAGCAGAACACAAGAATCCAAGCGACGGAGCAGGATTCGAGAATGGCGGAAGCCATCGCCGAAGGCGATTCCGCCATTTTGATGTTTACACTTCACTCTTCGATATTCTCTCTTGCAGGTCGGTGTGGAAGGTGCCCTCGAACGTGCCCTCCACCGGCCCGGTCATGAAGACTTCTCCATCGGGCAGGATCTGGATGTGCAATTGCCCGCCGGGCATGTGGACGGTGATGTCGTTGTCCACCAGGCCCAGCTTGTGGGCGGCACAGGCGGCCGCGCACGAGCTGCTGCCCGAGGCCAGCGTGTACCCGGCCCCACGCTCCCAGATGCGGATGTCGATGTTGGCCCGGTCGATGACCTTCAGCAGTTGCATGTTGATGCGATTGGGAAACCGCGGGTGGTTCTCGACGAACGGCCCGATCGCGCGGGCCTGCTCCTCACTGACCTGCTCCATCGGGATCACGCAGTGCGGATTGCCGATGGACAGGCACGTGACCTTGTAGTCCGCGCCGTTGACGTCGAGGATCTCATTGACCACCTCTCGCCGCTCGCCCGCGACGGGAATCTCGCTGCTGATGAACGTTACCTTGCCCATGTTGATCCGGATCAGGTTTGCGGTCTGGTCTTTGATCTGCACCGAGACGGTGCCCCCGAGGGTCCGGATCGGGAACGACTTCGCGCGAACGTACTTCTTCTCGAAGAGGTACTTGGCGAAGATGCGCAGGCCGTTGCCGCTCTTCTCCGCCTCGCTGCCGTCGGGATTGAAGATTCGCAGTCTCGGGACGTCGCCGTCGAGGATCGGCCCGTAGAGAATGCCGTCGGAGCCCACGCCGAAGTTGCGATCGCAGATCAGACGGATATTCGCCTCGGTCATCGCCACATCCCGCACGTTTGGGTCGATCACCAGATAGTCGTTGCCCAACCCATGATACTTCTTGAAATGTACGTCCATTCTCACCTGCCCTGCAAAACGCGTGTTTCTGACGGTGTTTGACGAACTTGGTTTATATACGACTCACTCGGTTTCATCAACAGTCGCTTCGCCCGGTTCTGCCCCTTCGCGGGCAAGGTAGCGTTGGGTCCAGGGACAGGCGTGAATGCAGATGCCGCAGATGGTCGCCCTGAATCCTGCCTCGTTCGACAGTCTGACAGCCATCGCGCGGCACGCCGGCGCCTGGTAGATCGATTCGCGGGCCATGCCCATCTGCCAGTTGTCCCCGACGATGGCCTGTGCCGGGCAGCGGTCCACACACTGGCGGCAGGTGCCGCAGCGCGAGGCGTCCATCGGCGTGCCTGTCTGGAGATCGGCATCGGTCAGCACCGAGCCCAGCCGCACCGCCGGCCCGTACTCCTTCGTGATGAGCAGGGCCGACTTGCCGATCCATCCCAGGCCCGCCCGGGTGGCGATGGTCTTGTGCTGGACCGGCATCGAGAGCGTCACGGGATTGAACTGCTCCGTGGTCGATTGGACGGGGTTTGCTCGATACCCGGCGCCGGCCGGAATGGTCGCAGCATAGTCGCTCAGTTGCGCCAGCAGAGTGTTGATGCGATTGTACTCGGCGAAGTAATGCGCCGTCGGACCTTGGGCGATTTCCCGAACGATCGTCGGGTCCAAACGGACCGCGATAGAGACCGCTCGGGGCAATCCGCCCGTCACGCTCGCCGGAAGGCCGCTCACGTTGGCAAAGCCCACCAGACTGGCGCCTTCATTCCGTAGTCTCCGTTCGACCTCTGCGTTCAACGATGGCATTCTCCGTCTCCTTGGCTATCCGATGCCTGCCGCCAAAGTGCCTCTGCCGTTTGGGCAGACGGCGCGACAGTTGTTGCAGACGTAGATGGGCTCCCCTTTTGCCGTCCGGCTTTGCGCGTGGCTTCGGCAAAGCTTCTGGTTGACGGTCGAGCCGCCGATGGCATGAGAGGGACAGGCGTCGATGCAGCGCCGGCAATCCTGGGCGCAGAGCTGGTAGTCAGCCAGCGCGTCGCCCTCCAGTTTGACGTCCAGCAGGATGGCTCCCAGGCAGATGCGGTTGCCGAATTCGCGGTTCGTCAGCAGCGTGTTCTTTCCCATCACGCCCAGTCCTGCGAGCCAGCCGGCGTGCTTGAGCGACAGCAGGCCTCGCCCCTCGCGATTCGGCGCGTCCCAGTATTCGTACGGTTCGCTCGGCACGGGCACCGCGCAGAGACGACCCAGGCGTTCCAGTCGGATGCAGAGGGTACAGACGAGTCGAGCGACCTCCGCGAGGATCACATCGTTGGCAACGCTGTAAGGAATCGGGTTGCGCGAATGGAAGGGGCCTTCGGGGACGCGCTTCGCAAGCACCAGAACCGACCGGACCTGCGGGAACAGGTCTCTCGGATGAAATCCCTTCGGAGCCTGATCGAAGCGATTCGCGGGCGCGATGCCGCACAGATCGGTGCCCAGTTGTCCTGCCACCTCTTTGATGGTCTGGCTGGTGATCACAACCATTGTCCTTTCGCGACCATGACGACGTTGCCGCCGACGTTGACATCGATCGCATTCTGCCGTTGCTCGGCCGACAGGCGGACCAGCGAAGGCCGGTCGATCTCGTAGCCCTGCTCGACGCGGGCGTCGATCTGCTCTGCAGACAGTCCGAGCAACGCCGCCATCGGCGCCGGATCGCTCGTGTCGCCGAAATCGGGCGACTTCTGCTTCATCCAAAGGATGCTGCGGTCTTCCTCGCGTCCGAACGTGACCGGGATCTGCCTGAGCTTCAGGTTCAGGTTGACCTGTTCGACGGCGTTGCCGGTGATTTCCTGCCGGATGACGTAAGCGGTTCCCAGAGTCGGATGCCCTGCGAAGGGCACCTCCGCCACGGGTGTGAAGATCCGCACGTCGTACCCGCCGTCGCGCGGCTCATCCGAGAGGACGAATGTCGTCTCCGAGAAATTCATCTCTCGCGCGATCTGCTGCATCTCGCCGCTTGTCAGCTCGTCTGCATCCCTGAAGACGGCAAGCGGATTGCCCGCATACTTTCGCTCTGCAAACACGTCCACGAGGTAGAACGTCAGCGGTTTCACAGCATCTCCTTGATGATCCTGCCCAGACGGGCGATTCCTTCCTCGATGCGGCTGGCGTCGGCGTTGGAGAAGTTCAGCCGCATGTTGTGCGTCCCGCCCCCGTCGACGAAGAAGGGCGTTCCCGGAACGAAGACGACCTTCTCCCGGGCGGCACGATCGAACAGCTCCATCGCGATCAGTCGCTCCGGCAGCGTGGCCCAGATGAACATGCCTCCTTCCGGCCTTGTGAACGTGACCTCGGACGGCCAGTGCCTCTCCAGGGCCGCCAGCATGATGTCCTTCTGGTGTTTGTACGCCGTTCGGATCCGGGCGATGTGCTCGTCGATGTCATGCGTGACCAGGAACCGGAGCAGCATCCGCTGGCAGAAGGAGTTCGAGTGCAGGTCGCTGGCCTGCTTGGCGACCGCGAGTCGGGATAGGGTTTCGCGTGCGGCGCAGACCCAGCCGAGCCGCAGACCCGGCGCGACGATCTTCGAGAACGAGCCGAGCAGCACCGCCTTGTCGCCCAGTTCGTGGCGCATCGACGGCTTCGCCGTCCCCTCGAAACGTAATTCTCGATACGGATCGTCTTCGATCACGAACGTCTCGTGCTCCTTCAGGAGCGCGGCCAGAGCCCGTCGCTTTTCGGCCGAGTAGCTGATGCCCGACGGGTTCTGGAAGTTGATCACGGTGTGGAAGAACCGGACCCGGCGCGTTCGCAGCACGTCGGCCAGCCGGTCAAGGTCCACGCCGTCCTTCAGCAGAGGAATCGGATGGAACTGCGGCTCGTACACCGAGAAAGCCTGAATCGCGCCGAGATAGCCGGGCCGCTCGATCGCGATGGCATCCCGTCGGTCGATGAAGACCTTGCCCACCAGGTCCAGGGCCTGCTGCGACCCGTTGGTGATCAGAATCTCGTTGGGCGAGACGTCCAGGCCTTCGGTCTTGCGGTATCGCCGGGCGATGTACTCCCGCAGGGGCGGATAGCCCTCGGTCGTACCGTACTGAAGAGCCGATCCATCGGCCCCAGCCAGAACATCCGCGGCGGCCTGCGCGATTCCCTGGACCGGAAAGAATCGCGGGTTCGGCAGTCCGCCGGCGAACGAAATGACCTCCGGGTTCTGCGTAACCTTCAGAATCTCGCGGACGAACGACCTGGGAATCGCCCCCATTCTCGGCGCATACGGTGATGCTATCATGGCTCCTCTTTCTCGCAAACAACGGAATCCGGGACTTCCTTCTCCAATGGTTTTCGCAGTTCCTTCTCCATGAACGCGACGACAAACGGCAGGTGATCGAACTTCCTGGTTCCCGTCAGGACGAAACCAAATCGGCCGTACCATTCTCTGAGCGACTCATCCTCAGCGATGATGCCGATTCCCACGCGCTCCAGTCCCATCGACCGGGCCTGGGCCAGGACATGCCGGACCAGCGCACTGCCGAACCCTTTCGACCGATGCTCCGGCAGCACCGCCAGGCGCTCCAGATAGCCGATCCCCGGGCGGGCCTTCTCCAATGCCACGCATCCGCAGACCTCGCCCCGCTCTTCGAGAAAGTAGTATTGCACGCCTCGTTCGAAGTCGGCTCTGGCACGATCCTCCGTATAGAAGGCCGGACTCTTGGGGCAGTTCTCCTCCGTCAAGGCGAAGCGCTGGGCAACGGTGGCGCACGCGCGGCGTAGAACGCTCACCACCATCTGCATATCCTCTACATGGGCCGGTCGAATGGTCATGGTTCATCTCCTCAGACTCCTGCTACCCGGCTTCTGCGCTCCAGAAGGACCACATCCCGCCAGAGACCGTTCATCCGGCCGATCCGTTCGCGGATGCCGACGGTCCGGAAGCCGCACTGTCGGTGCAGCGCCAGGCTCGCGGCGTTCTCCGGGAAGATTCCAGCCTGGAGCATCCAGATGCTGGCCTGCTCCGATTCCCGGACGACCGCATCGAGAAGCGTCCTGCCGATCCCCCGGCCTCGGGCCGATGCCTTGACGTAGATGCTGACCTCTGCCACGCCGGCGTAAACGCGGCGACGCGAGACGGGGCTGAGCACGATCCAACCCACGACGCCGTTGCGCGACCGGGCCACGAGCCGGCAGTGCGGCAGGTGCGTCTGGTCGAACTCCTCCCAGGTGGGCACGGTGTCTTCGAATGTGGCGTTGCCGGTCGCGATGCCCTCGCGCAGGATCAGGGCCACCTCGGGCCAGTCGGACGCCGCCATCGTTTCTACTGCGACTTCCATCTTCTCACCTTTCTGCATGGTTCTGAGCGGGCTCCGGGTCGATCTCCAGGCCCATAAGATAGGCGTCGTAGAACCGGCCCGTTATCGCAAACTGGCGAGTAAACACCCCTTCTCGGACGAACCCGAAACGCTCGTAGAGGCGAATCGCCCGCTCGTTGTCCGTACGGACCCTCAGGCCGATTTTGCGGACGACGCCGGAAGACTTCGCCCACTCGATCACCGACCTCATCAGCGCGGTGCCGAGACCGAGTCCCCAGTGCTCCCGCAGCACGCTGATGCCCGATTCGCCGGTGTGCCTGAGCCGCTTCCTGAAATCGCCCGTGAATCCGGAGACGCCGGCGATGCGGCCTTCGACCTCTGCGACGATCAGCAGCTTGTTGTCGCCGTTGCGGTGTTCTTCGATGAACTGGCGTTCCTTCTCCAGGGGCCAGTCCAGGTCACCTTGGCCCATCGCCAGGAAATCCGTCTCCGCGGTCACCTGCTTGAGATATACCAGCATCCTGGCCGCATCGGCCAACTCGGCCTCGCGGATCGCCGCGACGGGGCCGTCTTTCAGGGTTACCTCTGTCGTGTTCATCGTTCAGTCTCCCGCGAAAAGACCGTCGGAATGGCTCGGCTTCTTCGCTGCATCGTCACGGACTCCTCTTCGTGCACAAGTAGCTTGCCAGGAACTTGTCATGGTAATCGGTGGTCTCGACGCGGAATCCGGCCCTCTCCAAGAGGCCCTCGATGATCCAGTCGCAGGTGCTGTACTCATCGCGCACATGCGCCTCGGATTCGCGTTGTCCGTTCGGGCCCATCTGCTCACGGGTTTTAGTGATGAATTGCTCGATGCTGTGCTCGTATTCACCGATGTCGAACGAGAAGACCACGTCGAACAGAAAAAGCCGGCCGGCGGGCTTGAGCATCGAGGCCATGCGCCGCAGGGCGACGAGCTTCCAGAAGTCGGGCAGGTGGTGCAGTGCGGCCACCGTGCTGATCGCGTCGGCCGGCTCGGCCCGGTGTTCGTAGGTGAGGAATCCGCCCCGATGGAATTCGATGTTCTTCAGTCCCATCCTGCGGGCCTTCCGCTGCGCGCGGCGGAGCATGGCCGCAGAGACATCGACCGCGTGGATGCTTCGACAGTATCCCGCGGCGTACAGAGCGAATGCCCCGGTCCCACAGCCCATGTCGATTACTGTCGCCGACGGACCGACGCCCAGACGTGCCACGATGTCCTCCGCCTCACGGCGGTAGTCCCGGAACAAGCGGTGATGTCTGTCGTAGAGCCTGGCGAGGACGGCGTTGTTGTAGTTGACGCCACAAGGCTTCGTCTCGTCGTACCGCCACGCCGGCCCGCGTGCGGCTTCCAGCGCGTTGGCAGAGTGCCCGCAGAACTCGATGTCCATCTCTCTGACCCTTATCATTCGACGTACCTCTCACGTCCTCGCAAAGCGTTTCGTCTTGCTGGTCCGCATATAATGAAAAAAGCCTTTCAGGTTTGGTGCTCCCTGAAAGGCTTCGCTGGTTGATTCACAAGGCGATGGAGATCCTTCTTAGGGAGTACCCTCCACAAAGCACAGGGCCTTGGCCACAATGACACGGATCGTCAGGGTGGTTACGGCGATGCGCGCACAGACCTGCGGCCTGGTCACGTAGTGACCTGTCAAGGGCCTGGTCATGTCTTTTCCAAGATGGATCATATCTGTAATCTCGTCAAAATCCCGACTACAGCTTGAATTTACAGATACAGTCTGTCCGGGTCAAGGGAAATTGCCGACAAAAAGGGAAAAAACACAGAGATTTCGTGCCGCCTCAAGGGAGCGCTGCCGGTGCTCGTCGTCTGATCCGGCGCAACCGGACGATCACGTCAGGAAGCGCAGGAGGACTTCCTTGAAACACGCGTGCCCGGCCTCGAGGTCGGCCACGGCGATGTGCTCGTCAACCTGGTGGCACTGGTTGGGCTTGCCCGGTCCAAAGATGACGATCGGGGCGCCCAGCCGCGTCAGATGGGGTGCGTCGGTAGTGAAGCCGATTGCGTTGGTCAGGTCCACGTCCACGGCCGAGCAGAAGCGCTGGACGAACTCGCAATCCGGATCGGTTTCCAGGGCGCCTGCCGTGCGGATGACGGCGACCGTTGCCTCGAACCGGGGGACCTCGGCGGTAAGCCGGGCGAGCAGACGCTCGATATCGTAGCGGATTGCGTCGGTGTCCTGCCCCGGCAGGGTGCGGATGTCGACGCCGATCGCACATCGATCGGGGACGATGTTCATGGCCTCGCCGCCGTGGATCGTGTTGATGCTGACGGTGCACTTGCCCAGTTCGGGATGCGGCGGAAAGTCCACCTCGTACCGTTCGAGTTCCTCGATGACCCGTCGCATCGACACGATCGCGTTGACCCCGCGTTGCGGCATGGAGCTGTGGACCGCCTTGCCTTTGGTGGTGATTTCCAGCCAGAACAGGCCGCGATGAGCGGTGACCACCGCGAGATCCGTGGGTTCCGGAATGATCACGCCGGCCGGTTTGCCCAGCCATGCGAGGTCGCCGGCGAATCGTTGCACTCCCGCGCTGTCCGTCTCCTCGCCGGCGGTGGCGGCGAACACAATGTCGCCCTGGAGTTTGACGCCGGACGCGACCACCTCGCAGATCGCGTCGACCACCGCGGCGATTCCGCCTTTCATGTCCACGGCGCCGCGCCCGTAGACCTTTCCATTCACTTCCCGGCCCTCGAAGGCAGGATACGTCCAGGGGTCTTCGCCCGGTCCGACCACGTCGAGGTGGCAGACGAACAGGAGGCCCGGCCGTTTTCGGGCCGATGGAACGCGGGCGATGACGTTGGCCCGGCCCTGGCCCCACGAATCGATCCGGCACTCCACGCCGTACCGCTGGAAATGGTTGGCGATCACCTCCGCCGCAGCCTGTTCCCCCGGTTCGATCGTGGACCGGGCCCGAATCAGTTGTAGCAGCAAGTCTTTCATGGACCGCCAATTATATACAGCATTCGAGCCGAATCAACTGGCACTGTCTCCGGTCCGTCCGGACCATTGCGGCGCCTGCGCTGACGGCACGCCCGCCCAAAAATATCTCACAAACGAGCGATGTTTCTATTGCGAACGCCGACCCTGCCGCCCATAATTCAGGATTAAAAGGTTGTGGCGTGGACCAGAGGAGCATAAATGGGCCCTGTACTGAACGGGTTGATAAAACTTCAGAGTGTGGAAAACCGCTTGCGTGCCGCCAAGGCCAAGCTCGCTCGTTGTCGAAGAAGCGTCATCGTCCAGGAGAATCAGGTGCGAAGCCTCCAGAGTGCGTTGGAGGCCAAGAAGGAGGAGGCCCAGCTCACCAAGGTGCAGTGCGATCGTCTGGAGCTGGAACTCAAGTCAAGAGATGCCGAGGTCAACAAGCTTCGCGCGTCGCTGAACACGGCCAAGACGAACAAGGAATACGCAGCCGTTCTGACCATGCTGAATACGACCAAGGCCGACAACTCCAAGATCGAGGCGCAGATCCTCGAGTTGATGAAGGCAGTCGAGGCCGATGAAGAGGAGTCTGCGGCCATCCGCAAGCAGATCGAAGAGCAGAAGCAGTTGCTTGAGGAGATCCGCAAGAAAGCGGACAGCACGGCCGGCGAGCACGAGGCGGAGATCGCCAGAATCCAGGCGGAATGGGATGAAGTCGCCAAGGCTATTCCACGGACAGCGCTGGCGGTCTTCAAGCGGGTGGCCGACACCTACGACGGGGAGGCCGTGGTCAAGATCGACGAGCAGGAGGGCCGCTCGGGCGCCTACAGTTGCGGCGGATGCTTCATGGGGGTCACCGCCGAGTCGGTCAATCTGCTGATGACGCGCGACGACATCATTCGTTGCTCCAACTGCACGAGGATTCTGGTGCTCGGTGACTCCACGGAGTGAGCAGGTCGATCGCCCCGTTGCTTCCTGGTTTGGGGAGGAACGCCGTTGTCTGTCAAGCTGACGGTCCATACCGACGGCGGCAGCCGGGGCAACCCGGGTCCTGCCGCCGCAGGCTTTGTTCTCGACGACTCCGACGGACGCCGACGGGTGGCCAAAGCACACTTCCTGGGTGAATCGACCAACAATGTTGCTGAATACACCGCCCTCATTCGGGCGCTGCAGGCCGCCGCCAGGCTCGGTGCCGCAGAGATTACGGTTTTCAGCGACAGCGAGTTGCTGGTTCGGCAGATCAACGGCCGGTACAAGGTCAAGAGCGACCTGATCCGACCGCTTTACGATGAGGCGCAGGCTTTGATGGGCCGGTTCAAGGCCTGCGAGGTCCGGCACGTCCGGCGCGAGGAGAACAAAGATGCCGACCGGCTGGTCAATCTGGCGCTGGATGCCGAGCGCGATATCGACGAAACCCCCGGGGCCCCGAGTCAGGCCTGCGCCGCTCCGTCCGATTCATCGGGACGGTTCCTTCGCTTGGGTTTCCTCATCAGCGGCAGCGGCCGCACGATGACCAACATCCTCGATGAGATCCGGAAAGGACGACTCAACGCCCAAATCTCCATCGTAATCAGCTCGCGCTCAACCGTGGCGGGTGTGACCAAGGCCCGCGATGCGGGACTGCCGTTGGAGATCGTCCGAAAGAAGGATTATCCCGACATCGACGCGTTCAGCCAAAAGATTGAGGACATCCTCGTGGCCGCCAAGGTGGATCTCGTCGTGCAGGGCGGGTGGCTGTGCCTCTGGAAGATCCCGCAGCGCTACGAGAATCGCGTCCTGAACATCCATCCGGCTCTGCTGCCCAGCTTCGGCGGCCAAGGTATGTGGGGCCACCATGTGCATGAAGCGGTGCTCGCCGCCGGATGCAAGGTCAGCGGCTGCACCGTCCACTTCTGCACCAACGAGTATGATAATGGGCCCATCGTCGTTCAGCGAACCTGTCCGGTGCTGGACGACGACACGCCCGACACGCTGGCGGACCGGGTCTTCGAGCAGGAGTGCATCGCCTATCCGGAGGCGATCAGGCTGTTTGCCCAGGGCAGGCTGCGGATCGAAGGCCGGCGCGTGAGAGTCATCCCATAGCGGCCGGTGGGCAGGGGGGTGCCGTGACGCCCTACAAACGATCGCTGCTGATCCAGTTCATTGTCGTCGGCCTGGCGACCCTCGCCGCTGTTGTCGCAATGCTGCACCTGAAAGACTACGTCAACCGGTCCGAGGCGATGCGGGCGATGACCCAGCTTGGACAGCGCATCCTGGCCTACCGCGCTGAACGCGGCTCGCTGCCCCCGCAATCGTTCGTTGACGACATCAAGGACGACGTGGACGGCGCCGTACGGATCGGCACGGTGCGTTACCGCGCCCTCTGGATTGGCCTGGATGCGCCCGGGGATACCGTTCTGGCTTATTCCGAGAAGCGCCATCCATCATCCTTCCTCGGCGACGGGTTCGTCGTCCTGCGCCTGGACGGAACCGTCGAATGGATGCCCTCCGCCCGGTTCGCCGAACTCTTCGCCTCTCAGCGAACCGACGCCGAGGTCGAGACCCTCAGCGCAGGGGCCGAAGCCGAATGAGTCAGCGCCGCAACTGTGGTGTCGAGTCCAAGGAGTTGTGTGCAGACAGAGGTTGGGTCCGGGCCCCAAAAAAAAGGCCGTGGTCAGGGGGCTGACACACGGCCTGTGGGTTCGGTTGGGGCGTTGCGTCACTTGGACTCGACGACCTCCTTCTTGGCCTTCTCGGGCTCGCCGACCTGCTCGCCCTCGAAGTTCAGATGCTCCTCGTCCTGGACGTCGATCTTCACGATGTTCTTGCCCTTGAATCGACCGGCCAGCACCGCCTCGGACAGCGGATCCTCGATGTAGTGCTCGATGGCCCGTCGCAGCGGTCGGGCGCCGAATTCGGGGTTATAGCCCTTCTCGATGAGGAATTCCTTGGCCTGCGGCGTCAGGTCGAGCTTGAGCCCGTACTCGGTGAGCCGCTTGAAGACCTTGTTCAGCTCGTATTCGACGATCGTCTGCAGGTCTTCTTTCGTAAGGGGCTTGAAGACGATCATGTCGTCGACGCGGTTGAGGAACTCCGGCCGGAAGTGACGCTCCACCTCTTTGTGCAGAACGTCCTTCATCTTCTCGTAGTTCGACTCGGGCGTCTTCTTGCCGAAACCGAAGCCGGACTGGTTCTTGATCAGCTCGGCGCCGATATTGCTCGTCATGATCAGGATCACGTTCTTAAAGTCGATGCTGCGCCCGAAGCTGTCGGTCAGCCGGCCCTCGTCCATGATCTGGAGCAGCATGTTGTACACGTCCGGGTGCGCCTTCTCGATTTCGTCGAGCAGCAGCACGGAGTACGGTCGGCGACGCACACGCTCGGTGAGCTGGCCGCCTTCTTCGTAGCCGACGTATCCCGGAGGGGCGCCGACGAGCCGGCTGACGTTGTGCTTCTCCATGAACTCGCTCATGTCCAGCCGGATCAGCGAGTTGCGGTCGCTGAACAGGAACTCGGCCAACGCCTGGGCCAGCAGGGTCTTGCCGACGCCGCTGGGTCCGAGGAAGATGAAACAGCCCATCGGCCGGTTCGGGTCCTTCATGCCGCTGCGGCTTCGACGCACCGCCTTGGCAACCGTGGTGATCGCCTCGTGCTGCGAAACCACCGTCTTGTGCAGTTCCGCTTCGAGCTCCAGCAGCCGCTGCGTCTCCTTCTTTTCGAGTCTCGTCAGAGGCACGCCCGTCATGTTGCTGACGACCTCCGCGATGATCTCGGTGTCGACCACGCCGGTGGCGTCCTTGTTCTGTTCGTACCACTTCTTATGGAGTTGGGTCTTCTCGTCCAGCAGATGCTGCATCTCATCGCGGAGCGATGCGGCCCGCTCGTAGTCCGCGCTTCGGACGGCCTCGTCCTTTTCGACCTGGAGCCGTTCGATCTTCTCCTCCACCTCGGTCAGGTCCGGCGGCGGCGTCATGTTCTTCAGACGAACGCGGGCCCCGGCCTCATCGACCACATCGATGGCCTTGTCCGGCAGGCACCGGCCCGTGATGTAGCGCGTCGAGAGCTCTACCGCCTGGAACAGCGCCTCGTCGGTGAACCGGACCCGGTGGTGCGCTTCGTAACGGTCCTGGAGACCGCGAAGGATCTCCAGCGTCTCTTCCTTCGAAGGCGGGTCCACGATAATGGTCTGGAACCGGCGCTCCAGAGCACCGTCTTTCTCGATGTACTTGCGGTATTCGTCCAGCGTCGTGGCGCCGATACACTGGACTTCGCCTCGGGCCAGCGCCGGTTTCAGGACGTTGGAGGCGTCGATCGCGCCTTCGGCTCCGCCGGCGCCGACGAGCGTGTGCAATTCATCGACGAACAGAATGACGTTGGCGGCACGGCGAACCTCGTTGATGACCGCCTTGATGCGTTCCTCGAACTGTCCGCGGTACTTCGTGCCGGCCACCATCATCGCCAGGTCCAACACGACGATCCTCTTGTCCTTGAGGATTTCCGGAACCTGTTTGTTGATAATCTGCTGGCTGAGGCCCTCGACGATGGCGGTCTTGCCGACGCCGGCTTCGCCGAGCAGAACGGGATTGTTCTTCGTGCGGCGGCAGAGGATCTGGATCAGACGCTCGATTTCGCGCTTGCGTCCGATGACCGGATCGAGCTCGCCGTTGACAGCCAACTGCGTCAGATCGCGGCCGAAGCTGTCCAATGCAGGGGTCTTGCTCTTGAGCTTGCGTCCGGCGGCTCCGGGCGGGCCCATTTTCAGGCCCAGGTCGTTCGGAGCGTCCTCTACGCCGGCCCCCAGAAGATTCAATACCTCCTGACGCACGTCTTCCAGCTTCAGGCCCAGATTCATCAGCACCTGGGCCGCGATGCCTTCGCTCTCACGAAGCAGGCCCAGCAGGATGTGCTCGGTGCCCACGTAGTTGTGGTTGAGCGCCCGGGCTTCTTCGATGGCATACTCGATGACCTTCTTGGCTCTCGGCGTCTGAGGCAGCTTGCCCATCGTGACCATGTCCGGGCCGCTCTTGACCAGCTTCTCCACCTCCAGACGCAGCTTCTTGATGTCGACGTCGAGGTTCTTCAGAACCGTCGCGCCGACCCCGCTGCCTTCCTTGACCAAGCCCAGCAGGATGTGCTCGGTCCCGATGTACTCGTGATTGAAACGCTGGGCCTCCTGATTGGCCAGGGCCATCACTTTCCTCGCCCGATCTGTAAAGCGCTCAAACATATCCGTTAAACCCGCTCCAAAGAATATCCGTTTTCGTCCGGTTTCTGCGGCCCAGGAACCACCCCAGATCCCCTGCTCATCGCTACGTTATCTCATGCTCGCCGCGTTCTGTCAACTCAGCGAATTCGATAAAGGTCCGCATGCCGAGCGGGTCTGCATCGCCGATGAGTACGTTGCGTGACCGTTAATTATATGACGCAAAAGGCCTCCGTGTTCATCCGGGCCAGGGGCCGGCCCCCTGGGTACCGTAGGTATCGGCAAAATCCGCCGGGGACTTTCCTGCCCCCGGGCGCAAAGCCCTTCTTCTGTACTGGATTTGTGAAAGGCGGCAGTGTCGCGCGGTCGGTGATTGTCAGGACCTGCACGTGGCGACCTGGTTTGCAGTGACGCTGTCAGGCGTTATGTGCCCTTTCGCCACGCTCAGAGACTGCCCGGAGCGCGATTGAAGAGGCAGGCTCTCACGGGCACACTATGAAGGCCCACCATGCCGGCGTGCATCCCCCCATACGGACTACTTGTCGTCGCGATTGCTCTCTTCGAGGAGTTTGCGCAGGTACGCATTCTCGCGCCGCGTCGCTTCGAGATCGAAGGCCTGGTACTTGATGCAGACTCGCAGGTAGTCGAGCAGTTCCTGGAGCGTGTCGATGCTCTTCTGGAGTTCCTTGCGATTGGCCTCGGCCTGTTTGGCAAGGTCCGCTAATTTCTTGTGGTTCGGATCGGTGCTTTCGCCGAATTGTTTGACCAGCTCGTTCAGCGCACCTTCCAGACTGGCCTCATCCATCGCAACCTCCTCCAGTAGCTTTCACATCGGTGTGCCGCCCCAAGTCCATAGGCGCATTGTACCAAAACGAAGGGCTGGAGAAAAGAGCATTTGACGCGGTTTTGGCCGGTTCTGTTCGATGTGTCGAACGAAAAAACGCGTGCGCGGTCGCATTTGTCGAACGTGCCGCCTGCGCGCGGTTTGTCGTGCGGACACTGTGTAGCGATTATGACGACAAGCAATCGTCCGATCGTGCCGAAGTTCAGACACTGAAGATCAGGTCGAGCTTGCCATGCTCTGGTGTCGGCAGGGCGGCTCGGCAATGGACGCAGTCGATCCGGTTCAGGCCGCGACGTTTGCCGCAGGCCGGACAGGCCATCGTCGGCGCGTGGTTCAGCGCCCAGTAGACCAGGAAGCCCGCGACGTTCAGCAGCGCCACGAAGACCAGCCAGAAGACAAGCCGGCCCCACGAGGTCCGCCGGGGGCGCCCATGCCGGAACGTCAGCGCCAGCATCGCCCCTGTAACCAGCCAGCTCCAGACGCTGAAGCGCGGCCGCATCTCCTCGACTGCCTCGATGAATTGGCACGCGAAATCGCTTCGCTCGTACAGGTTGTGCTGGAAACCCGCCGGGAAGGGCAGCCAGAAAAGGTCGTACAGAAACGGCGAGAATGCGGTCACAAACCGTTTCACGTGGGACCGAGGCTCCACGTATTGGATGGCGCCCGGATCGCCGGGCAAGGTCCAGCTATAGCGATTGACGAGATCGAGGCCGCCTGTCTCGTCAACGCGATACAATTCGACCGATTGATTCTTGGGGGCCCGTCGAAATCCGGTCCACCAGTCTGGATTCCCACGTGCCGCAGGCGCCGGATACTCCAGCCACGTCCGGCGCAGGAAGACGCCCTCCTTCGTTGCGGCGAACTCACAGTGGTTGCCGTACCATTGCTTCCATTCAGGCGGTGTGGCGACGGTGATGGTCTGGTCGGGATCCTTCAGGATCAGATGGTGTACCCCGTCGCTCGTCCGGCAGTGCAGCCAGGGACGAGTTCGCGCCATCGTTTCGCCGCTTGCCTGCCGGAAGCGATAGCTTGGGTTCATGGCCACGTACTCGATTCTGCCTTGGGGGCTTTCGAGAATCCGGTCGGCCTGTCGCGATGCGAAGCCGATCTCGTAGATGCATTGCTCGGTCTGCCACAGGAGTGTCGGACTATGGGAATCCGGCGGCCACCAGGCCTGGAAGCTCTGGAAGGGACCGAAGGGTCGGACATCCGCCTTGGAGTCGGTCCACCCGGCGGCGCTCAGATAGCCCACGCGCCCGCCTTGGAGGCTGTAGCCGACGAAACAGTCCGCCCATGAATCATAGCGCCATATCTCCAGCAACTCGTCAGGCGTTCCCACCGGGATCTCTAGAACCCGAGGCTCGGTGAATTGTTGATGATGTTTCATCCTTTCACGTGTGAAGCCGTCGTCCCGAATGGCTTGAGCCCAGGAAAGGTAGTTATAGGGTCGTTCCTTGGCCGGGCCGTCCCAGAGCAGCTTGTCGTTGACGTCGTAGACCTGCTCCTGGCCCGTTAGCGCATCTGACGGATACGATCCATACGCCGGTTGCCATCGATTCCCGGTGATCTGTGTGACCAGGTGCAGCGTGCCGTCGGGAAGGAACTCCTTCTTCGCACGCAGGATCCTTTGGGTTCTGGCCTGCTCGGGGGTCAGCTCCTGCTTCGGCTCCGTGGATGACGCCGGGGTCGCCGTCCAGAAAAGGTACGCCAATTCGATCGTGATGGACTGCACGGCGACCACAAGCAGGAGCACCAGCAGTGTCACCATGAAGACTCCGGCCACCCTTGCGAAATGGTGAATGAGGTTCTTCGCGTTCATAGGCCCGACTTCCTCTCTCTAAAACTCTCGGCTCAGAAAGGCCGCCACGGTCTGCACGAGCAGGATCGCGATGGCCGGTACCGCCAAGACGAAGACCCAGCCCAGATGCCACTGCACCAGCATGACAAAGACCGCCAATGTGGCGAAGGCCAGGCCGAAGATGCGAGTGGTGTACCAGCGGGCGGTGCTCAAGGCCGACAGCGCCGTGCCCAGATAGACCACCAGGCCCATCGCGATGTAGATCCAGCCGGCGACCAGTATCTGGATAGGTTCCGGAATCGGAAAAACGCCCGGCCGGCAGGCGTACCAATACAATCCTGTCCAGACTAAGCCCAGCGAGATGAGAAAGCCGAGGATCGCCGCGCCCAGCTTGGCGCCGAGAATGCTCATTCGCGACGTCGAGCGGTGCAGCAGGAACGACCAGGTCCGCGCGAACAGGGGCACCCAGAAGTGGCTCACGCCCAGAACTAGACCCAGACCCGGCGCGATGAATGCCAGCCACAGGGCTGGCTCCGCGAGCCTGCTATTGCGCACCAGACGATATGCGGCGATGTCCTCGCCGGGTCCCATGCCCGGGTGGTAGGACCAGTACCCTTGGTTGGTGAAGCGGACTTGGGCGCGCAGGGCCAGCAGTCCGACGCCCAGCAGGAGCAGTCCCGCCAGCAGCAGCCAGGGCAATGACTCGCGAAGCTCTTTTCGTAACAACGCCAGGAATCTCATGCTAAGCCTTCTCCCACTGGAACAGCCGTCGGCGATGGGGCGGGGCGGTGAACTCGATGAACTGATCCTCCAGGTTCATCTCGACGAAATCAAAACGCTCGGCGCCGGCCTGCCGGGCCCAGTCGGCGACCTCCGCATCGCCGACGCCCACCAGCGTCAGTTCGAGCTGCCGCTCGCTGCGACGGAAGTGGAGCAGGCCGGCAAGCTCTACGTCGGCCGGCGCCGAGTTTTCGAAATGCACTACGACTTTGCGGACCGAGGCCCGGAATTGTTCGAGCGGGCAGTCGGCCCGCAGCACGCCCTTGTCGATCACGACGATGCGATCGGCGACGCGTTCGACGTCCGCGAGGATATGGCTGGAGAATAGCACCGTCCGTCCCTGGCGCGTGATCAGCTCGATCATCCCTTCGAGGAACTGCCGCCGGATGGCCGCGTCCAGGCCGAGCGTCGGGTCGTCCATCACCAGCAGCTCCGGATTCGGCGCCAGCGCCAACGCCAGCGAGACCTGGGCCCGCTGGCCGTTGGACAGGTGCTTGATCTTCTGTCGCTTGGACAGCTCGAAATACTCGATCATGTCCGCGAAGAGCCGGCTATCCCACTGCTTGGGGAAGAAGGCCCTCTGGAACTCCTCCAGCCGTCCGATGGTCATCCAGCGGAAGAGCCGATGGCCTTCGGTGACATAGCCGATGCGCTGGCGGATCGCCGGTGTCAGTGCGGTCGAATCGCAGCCGAGCAGGGTGGCTGATCCGGCGGTCGGCGTGAGCAATCCGAGCATCAGCTTGATCGCGGTGGTCTTGCCGGCGCCGTTGCGGCCGAGAAAGCCGCAGATGCACCCGCGCGGGACCCGCAGATCCAGATGGTCCAGCGCGGGCTTGGCGCCGTAGTACTTCGTCAGACCCTTGGTCTCCAGCACGATCTCAGCCATTTTCCGCTTTGCCCTTATCCAGTGTGCCCGCGAATTTCTCCAGCCGTTTCTCGAAGAGCGCCACCAGCGTCTTGCGATCGAGACCGAGATTGACCGCGCGGCTGATGAGCGTGTCCATCCGTTCGGCGAGGATGTTGATCTGGGCGGCGTCCGCCTGCCGCAACACCGGATCGCTGACGAACGTCCCCGAGCCGGTCTTCGTGGTGACCAGGCCCGACTGCTCCAGCAGCGCGTAGGCCCGCGCCACCGTATTGGGATTGATCACCAGCTCGGCCGCCAGGGCTCGCACCGCCGGAAGCTTGTCGCCGGTTCGCAACTCCCCCCGCGCGATCGCGCCGCTGATCTGCTCGACCAGTTGCTGGTAGATGGGCGTCTCAGAACCGCTTGATATTTGCATCCAGAGTGCCATGGCGACCGCTCTCGACTTGTCCGCACTACGATTGTGCTAATATAATTAGTACATTTTGTATTATCTGTTCGCGCAGTTCAACCCCTCTTTTCAAAAAAGCGCAGGATTTTTTTCCTGCCGCCCCTCCCGTTTTGCCGGAGAGGGGTGTAAAGTGCGTGTAGGCAGGATTTTACGGGCGATGCTCAGCCCTTGGTCTGCGGATTCATGACGCGGCCGAGAAACAGAATGCTGCCGGAGGCGTTGTCGCGGATCACGAAGATGAACGGGTGGTCGGCCTTGAAGACGGGCGTTCGGTCCGGTCCCATCGAGGTCAGCTTCATCACCACGCCGGTCGCGGCGGCGGCCTCGGTGCCTTCCTCATTGACGTCGACGTAGGCCTGATGGATCACCGCCGAGATGAACAGGTCGCGCCGGCCCGTCATGCCCGAAAAATCGGCGGCCCCCGTGAATGCCTGCGCCATGCCCATCTGCGCCAGCACCGTCTGGAGGCTGAACTTGCTGGTCATCTTGAACTTGGGGATCGAGACGATCACCTCGCGTTCGCGGAGGTTGTCCAGCCACTTGGCGAGATTCGCCGCGGTCAGTTCCTGCTGGAGCTGTCGGATTCCGTCCAACGCCCTGGGCAGCAGGATCACCATCGACAGATCGTTGCCAACATACGGCAGTTGCAGCACTTGCAGCTCATCGGTCTGGGCGTAGCCGAATTTGGCCTTCTGGTTCATCATGGGGACCTGGACTGTGCCGGCATCAAGCAGGGTGAACGGAGCGTCCTGCGTGCGGTCCTCCTTGAACTGGCTGGCCCAGTTGCCCTTGAAGTAGATGGCGTTGGTCAGCACCAGGCGGGTCATCTGGCCGACGGCGCCCTCGCTGAGAAGGTCCTTGATCTTGCCGTTGGTTTGTTCTTCGACCCAGGCGTTGATGGTTCGCCGGGCCTTCTCGGTGGCGCCGACGAAGTCCACGTTGCGGATGCGCCCGCCGTACTCGGCCTCGACCAGCGCGATGAACGCGTCGAGGAAGGCGAAGTCCTGCTGGCCCCACAGCGCGTTGGCGACTCTCAGTTCGTACGCGTCTTTTCCGCCTTTGGCGTTGAGGTTGCGGATGATCGCGCCGAACGCTCCGGCGAATTCCTCGGCCGTCATAGGCTCGCCGGCGATCCCCAGCTTCGTCAGAACCTCGCCCGAGGTGGGATACCACAGCGCCTCCGCCATTTTCCTCTCTGTTTCGCCGCGTGCCCCGGCGTAGGTCATCGCCAGCGCCGTTGAGACACTGTAAGGCGAGAAGAACAGGTTGCCGTCGCCGCCGCACAGTTTCTGGTAGAGGGCCAGAGCGAACTGATTGTTCCCAGAGACCACCGCCTGATGGGCGGCCGCCGCGATTTCGGCCTTCTCGTCGGCGGAACCGTGGGCGGCGCAGCCGAGAACCATCATTCCCATTACTATCGTGCTGAGCGTCTTCATCGGTCTATCCTTCCAAGAAAGAACTCCTTCTACTCGCTATGACGATCATTCTACTGCTTCGGTTGACGGGCGTCCGTCCAGAATTGTACGAATCCCTTGAGCGTCGCCGCAAACGCCGCCAGGATGCCGATCCGTAAACCGGCGGAAAGGGCAGGCGTGATTCGCATCAGCCATCTTGAGATCAACGGCAGGGCGAGAGCGTCGAGATCCGCCTCTTCGGCCTGACCCGCAAATCCGGCTTCAAGGTCCTCAAGGTCGAAGAGAAGCAGCCCCGCCCTCACGGCGCTTCCGGGGAGAGAATTGTACTTGAATGCGCCGGCTCCAGCGGCTATAAAGCGGCACTCCCGCGTCCGGAAGGTTCCGGGCGGCGCGAGGGTGATTTGTCGGTGTTCTGAGGTGGTTCCCTTGACGCAGCACAGCAGAAACGTGGATCTTATCGTCACCGATCTCGGCGGAACGATGGTCAGGACGGATGATGCGATCATGTCGGCGGTCCGCCAGGCCGCAACCGAGTTGGGTATTCCCGATGGGCATACCGACCCGGTTTACGGCGTCTTCGGCACGAGCATCTGGGAGTACATCCATGCCTGGCTGCCTGACGAGCACAAAGAGCGGACCGACGCCTGTCACGCGCGCTTCTGGGAGCTGTTTCCCCACGCGGTGCTCGATCAGATCACCGCGTTTGAAGGCGTCGAAGAGGCTCTCGTCGAGCTCAAGCGGCGGGGCGTCCGAATCGCGGTGCTCAGCGGATTGAAGATCGAATCGATCGAGCGGATCGTCTCGACGCTTCGATTCCGGGACTGGGACGCCGTGCGCTCGTCGATGGCGCTCAAGGCCGCCGCCGACTCGCGCGCCGAGGGGATCAGGCGCCTCGTCGAGGAATTCGGCGTCGCGCCGCAGCGGACCATCTACATCGGCGACACCGACCACGACGTCCGCCAGGCCCGCCAAGCCGGCGTGCGCGCCGCGGTCGTCAAGACGGGCGGCCAGGCCCGCAAGCATCTGCATAAGATCGAAGCCGAGAACCCCGACCACCTCCTTGCCTCCTGGCCCGATCTTGTCAATGTCGTCGCCGCCTGACCGGCAGCCGTATCAAGCGCGGTTGAGTTCCGAAAACGGATAGGATACCATCGCGGCGTGCATCGGAATTGAATGTCCGTCTCGTGCTGGAGCCGAGCATGCAGGCAACGGTGGAGATGTCCAGACTGCGTAGAGGAGTATCGTGGCTCGCATCCTGCGCTGTCCTCACGGCGTGCTTGACGAGTTGCGGCGGATGCCGTCCGTCGCGGCCTGTGCATGAAAGGAAGTACTTGGCGGCCCCGACTGTTCTGCCGCATGTCACCGCCGAGATGAACACGCCCGGATTCTGGATTGGCCGGCTGGCGGAGCCGGACAAGGTTATTCTCTCGGGGGATGAGATCCGCGAGTTGAACAGCGACATTCGGACGCGTCTGAGACTGACGAAGGACATCACGGAGTTTCCGCAGGAATTCGACGGGCCGGAATTGCGTACCATTCTGCGACGCGAATTGGACGGCTTTCGCAATATGACCTTGTACGACGCCGACGGTCGGCAGGTCGACACGTCGTTCTACGCATCCATAGAAGACAACATGCGCCTGGAATCCATCGGCTCCGCCGTGCAGGTCCGGTTCGGTTTCGTGGTCTGCAATGCCGACCAACGGCTGCTGCCGACCGCCGAGGGTCTGTATGCCGAGGCGGGGGACATTGATTTCGACCAGGTGCAGAACAGCGCCCTGGATATCGGCACGCCCGTGGCGATCCTGCACACGAGCGCCGACCGGCAGTGGCACTACACGATGGGCCCTTCCAGCGACGGCTGGATCGAGACGGGGAAGCTGGCGTTGTGCTCGCAGGAGCAGTTGCGGGACATAATGGGCCGGCCGTTCGTGACGGTCGTCCGGGCCAAGGGCAATGTCTATCTGGATGCGAAGCTGACGCAGTACCACGGTTTCGTCCGCATGGGATCGAGGCTGTTTCTGTCGGACGACAACGCGCAGGGCGTGGTGGGCGTGGTGTTGCCGGCGCGGGCCGATGACGGTGCTCTGGAAGTCAGAACGGGATATCTCAAACGCCAGGAGGTGGTCGCCGGGACTTTGTCCTGCACGCCCCGGCACATCATCGAGCAGGCGTTCGAGATGCTCAACACCCCTTACGGCTGGGGCGGCGCCAACGGGCAGCAGGATTGCTCGCAGTTTGTGCAGGAGGTGTTTGCGACCGTGGGCGTCCAACTGCCCCGCAACTCCTCCGATCAGGCCTGCGTGGGCCGGCTGCTCGGGGGTTTCAGGCCGGACGACTCCGACGACAAGAAGCAGCAGGCTGTGGTGACGCAGGCGATCCCCGGCGCGAGCCTTCTGCACATGAAAGGCCACGTCATGCTCTACATCGGGGAGGTGGCAGGCCGGCCCTATGTGATCCACGACGTCTGGGCCTACCGACAAGCCAGCGGCGACGCCGACGCCATCCGCGTGATCAACCGCGTTGCCGTCACCGACCTGCACCTCGGCGAAGGCTCCCGCATCGGCTCGCTCTTGCACCGACTCGATCTTATTCGAAGCCTTGCCCTGAACCAAAAGAACTGAAGGACTGCGGCACACTCTTCAGTAATGTGCGTCGGGCTACAGTCTCTTTTTCTCGAACCAGGCGAAGAGGGCCAGGCAGATGACCCAGAACAGGGCGATGATGAGCCACGGGTTCAGGCCAAGCGTCTCAGGCAGGGCAATCGGGCCGAAGTCCTTCCACGCCAGGACGGTCCGCTTGAAGAAGGGGTAGAGTTCCGCGTAGGCCGCAGCACCGAAGAGCATGCCCACGATGGCGAAGGCCGCGTGCCAGCGGCCCTCACCCAGCGCGCCCACAGAGGTGCCGGGACAAAAGCCCATGACCGACCAGCCGGCGCCGAACAGGATGCCCCCGACGGCGACCGCGCCGAGGTTCATCGGCTTGTGCTTGAACGCCAGGACGTCGAAGTGCGCCAGCAGGTGCAGGCCGACCATGCCGACGAGGATCGCGGCGAGCATGAACTTCAGGATCGTCATGTCCTTCAATCGCATCGCGGCCACCTGCTTGTCAAAGCGCAGCACGCGACCTTTCTGGAGCAGGAATCCGAACGCGATGCCCGTGATCAACCCGAGGATCTGTTCATTCATGGCTCTGCCCTCCATAGACCAGTCGGGCGACGACAATGCCCGCGCCGAAGAACATCGCCATCGCCACAAAACCGCTGACGGACAGCTGCATCATGCCGCTCAGCCCATTCCCGCTCGGACAGCCGTCGGCCATCCGCGCGCCGACCATGGCGACCAGGCCGCCGAGGATCGCTCCGGCCGCCCGCTTGGCCACGCCGGGACCGAACCGCTGCGACCACGTCGGAGGAACCGCCTCGGCGCGGAAGCTCCCGTCCGTCAGCGACGAGAGCAGCGCGCCGAGGAAGATCCCCACTACCAGCATGAACTGCCAGTCGACCTTGATTTTCTCCTTCGAGTAGTATTCATTGGCGGCCACGTGCTCCCGCGCCACCGGCTTCTGGAGCAGACCGGCGGCGCGCACGAACGTGGTCGAGGCGCCGAGGTAGTTGGCCTTACCCAGTATCCTGGTTGTTGCCAAGGCCGACGCGATCGCCAGAATGCCGGTCATCGCTCCGGCCAGATAGGGGTTCCATCCTCCGTCATCCGTTTTCCACTTCATGTCGTCGGTCTCCTTTGCCGGGCCACGGCATGGCCACGCGGCGTCACGCCTTGGCCTGGCGTTCGCCCAGCGCCCGGTCGAGCATGAACAGGCCGCCCTTGTGGTCGCCGATCATCTTGATCTTCTGCACGATCTCATCGGCGGAGGCTTCCTCTTCCACCTGCTCTTTGACGAACCATTGGAGGAAGATGGTGGTCGCGTAGTCCTTCTCCGCCTGCGCCAGGGCCATATGCTCGTCGAACTCACGGGACACCTTGCACTCGTGCTCGTAGGCGGCCTCGAAGGCGGCCAGCGGGCCGGCCCATTTCGTTGGCGGAGCATCGATGGCCGTCAGGAGGATGCGGGCGCCTCGCTCGCGCAGGTGGTCGTACAATCGCATCGCGTGTTCGGTTTCCTCATGCGATTGCGCCATCATCCACTTTGCCGCGCCCGGCATGTTGATCGACTCGAAATAGGCGGCCATCGAGAGATAGAGCCTGGCGTTGAAAAACTCACGATTCATCTGGAGGTTCAGAGCGTTCGTCATCTTCTTGCTGATCATGGGATTTCTCCTTCTATGGTCTTGCGTCAGGTCGGCGCACGGTATTCCGCGCGATCCTGGCGCCATGAGACAGTGTAAACGTGTTCGCGAGCTCGTCCGTTCCGGACACGGCCCGGCGCCGTTCGAACGATCGCCCGATGCCTACGCCGCTTGCCCGCGAGGAGGTTACTTGCCGCCGTGCGGGCACTTCTTGAGGACCATGAACCAGTCCAGGACCTTCATGTCGGAGGCCGGTTTCTCGACCCGGTCCTTCGCGCTGCCGCACGAGCCGGGCGGCGGCACGATCACGTCGTCGCCGATCTGCCAGTTGGCCGGCGTGGCGATGCCGTAGTCGTCGCTGTGCTGCATTGCGATCAGCAGCCGCTTGATCTCGTCCATGTTCCGCCCGTTGCTCAGCGGATAGTACAGGATTGCTCGCACGATGGCCTTGGGGTCGATGATGAACACCGCGCGTACCGCCTGCGTGCTGCTGGCGGCCGGCTGGAGCATGCCGAAGGCCTTGGAGACCTCCATCGTCAGGTCGCTGATGACCGGGAAGTTCACCTCGATGCCCTTCATCCCCTTGTACTGGATCTTCTCCTTGATCGTCCGCAGCCAGGCGATGTGGCTGTACGTGCTGTCGATCGACAGGCCCAGCAGCTTGCAGTTGAGCTTCTCGAACTCGCCGGCCATGTTGGCAAAGGTCATGAATTCGGTCGTACAGACCGGCGTGAAGTCGGCCGGGTGCGAGAAGAAGATCACCCACTTGCCCTTGAAGTCCTCGGGAAAGTTGATGGGCCCTTGCGTGGTCTCCGCCTTGAACGATGGGGCCTTCTCGCCGATCAACGGCATGCGGTTGTCGTTACACATTCGTGGTTCTCCTTTCACTTGCGTAGGGTTCTTGGGCTTCATGATTGTCATTCAGGCGAGGTCGAAACGATCGAGGTTCATCACCTTGTTCCACGCGGCCACGAAGTCCTGGACGAACTTCTCCTGTGCGTCGGCGCTTCCATAGACCTCGGCCAGAGCCCGGAGCTGGGAGTTCGAGCCGAAGATCAGGTCGGCACGGGTGCCTGTCCACGTGACCTTTCCGGTCTTGCGATCATGCCCTTCAAACAAGTCCCTGGCGTCCGATACCGCCTTCCACTCCGTGCTCATGTCGAGAAGGTTCACGAAGAAGTCGTTGGTGAGCGCCTCCGGTCGCTTGGTGAAGACGCCATTCTGAGACTTTTCGAAGTTGGCGTTCAAGACTCGCATGCCGCCCACGAGCACCGTCATTTCCGGTGCGGTCAGGGTCAGCAATTGTGCCTTGTCGAGCAGCAGTTCCTCGGCCGCGACGGCGTAGCGGGTCTTCTGGTAATTGCGGAAGCCGTCTGCCTTCGGCTCGAGCACGGCGAAGGAAGCCGCATCGGTTTGTTCCTGCGAGGCGTCCATGCGTCCCGGCGTGAAGGGAACCGTCACATCGTAGCCAGCGTTCTTCGCCGCCCGCTCAACTCCCGCGCAACCGGCCAGAACGATCAGGTCCGCCAGCGAGACCTTCTTGCCGTCGGACTGCCCGCTGTTGAACGCGCGTTGGATGCCCTCCAGGGTCTTGAGTACCTTCGCCAGTTGGGCCGGCTGGTTGACTTCCCAGTCCTTCTGCGGGGCCAGACGAATGCGAGCGCCATTCGCGCCGCCGCGCTTGTCGGAGCCACGGAAGGTGGACGCCGATGACCAGGCGGTATAAACCAGCTCCGACACCGACAGGCCCGAAACCAGGATCCTGGCCTTGAGCGAAGCAATGTCTTTGGCGCCAATCAGCTTGTGATTGACCGCGGGAATGGGGTCTTGCCAGATGAGTTCTTCGGCCGGGACCTCCGGTCCGAGGTAGCGCGAGCGCGGGCCCATGTCGCGGTGTGTCAGCTTGAACCACGCCCGGGCGAACGCGTCCGCGAATTCCTTGGGGTTCTGTTGGTAGCGCCGCGCGATCGGCTCATAGATCGGGTCGAAGCGCAGCGAGAGGTCAGCGGTGGTCATCATCGGCCGGTGCTTCTTCGAGGGGTCATGTGCATCGACGACCATGTCCTCTTCAGCCACATCTTTGGCCAGCCACTGGTTGGCGCCGGCCGGGCTCTTGACCAACTCCCACTCGTACTTGAACAGAGTGTTCAGATACCCCATGTCCCACCGGGTGGGATTGGGCTTCCAGGCGCCTTCGATACCGCTGGTGATGGTGTGCGCGCCCTTGCCGCTGCCAAAGCTGCTCTTCCAGCCCAGCCCCATCTGTTCGATGGGGGCGGCTTCGGGTTCCGCACCGACGTGGGTCGCAGGACCGGCGCCATGACATTTTCCGAACGTGTGTCCGCCGGCGATGAGCGCCACCGTCTCTTCGTCGTTCATCGCCATACGTGCGAAGGTTTCGCGGACGTCACGGCCGGAAGCGACCGGGTCCGGGTTGCCGTTCGGGCCTTCCGGGTTGACGTAGATCAGGCCCATTTGGACCGCAGCCAGCGGATTCTCGAGGTCCCGCTCTCCGGAATAGCGCTTGTCGCCGCCCAGCCAAGTCGTCTCGGAGCCCCAGTAGACGTCCTGATCCGGCTCCCAGACGTCCTCACGCCCGCCGGCGAACCCGAAGGTCTTGAATCCCATGGTTTCCAGGGCGACGTTGCCGGCGAGGATCATCAGGTCGGCCCAGGAGATCTTCCGGCCGTACTTCTGCTTGATCGGCCAGAGCAGGCGACGTGCCTTGTCCAGGCTGACATTGTCGGGCCAACTGTTGAGCGGCGCGAAACGTTGCTGGCCCCTGCCGCCGCCCCCGCGCCCGTCACCCATGCGGTAAGTGCCTGCACTATGCCAGGCCATCCGGATGAAGAGCGGCCCGTAGTGGCCCCAGTCGGCCGGCCACCAGTCCTGGGAGTTGGTCATCAGTGCCGCGAGGTCTTTCTTCACGGCCGCCAGGTCGAGACTCTTGAACTCTTTCGCGTAGTTGAAGCCCTCGCCCATCGGATTGGACTTGGAGGAATGCTGGTGCAAGATCTCCAGCCTCAACCGGTTCGGCCACCAGTCGCGGTTCGACGTGCCGGCTCCGGCTCCGGTTTGGCCAGCTCTGCCTGTTACGGGACATTTACTCTCTTTACTCATACGATCGTCTCCTTTCGTTGTCTCATCTGGCGCACCTCGCGGCGGTGAACCGGGTATTCCTGGATAGCCTCTGGCCGATTGTCCTTCGCCATCGCATTGCTCCTGTTCCAAAGAATTCCTAAATCGTATTTAGTCTTACTTACCGCCGGCACTGTCCGTTCATCATCTCCTCGTGGTATGACTCACCTTCTGGTTTTTGCGCAGTTCGTACAGACCCCTCGCAGTTGCACCTGAGCCGATTCGACACGCCCGAGTGCCGAGACGGATCTGGGGATCGGAAGGTCGTCGAGCGCCGGGCTGTAGAAGTCATGGACCCGCCCGCACGCGGTGCAGATGAAGTGGTGATGGTGGTCCGTATTGGCATCGTACCGGGCCCGCCCCGAGACGATCTCGGCCTTGCGGACCAGACCTTGGTCCTCGAGGGTCGCCAGCGTGCGATAGACCGTGTCCCGCGAGATCGCCGGCACCCGTCGGCGGACGTGCCGGTAGATCGTTTCGGCGTCCGGGTGGTTCTCGGTCCCTGCCAGTTCTCGGAAGACCTCCATCCGCTGATGCGTGGTCTTCAACCCGCCCTTCCGGCACGTCTCGGCGAACCGCTGCATCCGCCGCTCAATCTCGGCCTTCGATACCGCCATCGGACCTTCTCTAAATAAGAATAATTACGATTCAGGAATGATACGCACCTCACGGTCTTTTTCACAATAAGGAAATTCCTTGCACGCGAAGCGGTTTTCCCCGATGGAGGTGGCGCGCGCCCAATCCCCACAGGCTGAGGCGAGAGATTTGCGGTGCTCCCCGGCGTCGACGGCGGGGGCTGGCCGGACTCTGAGTTCGACCGGGCGGTTGTATGGTCGTCCCGGCGGTGGTTGGGAGGGCCCGTGTGGTGCCTTACACGTCGCAGGCTCTCACGGCCTGGATGAGGGACTCCATCGGGTCGCGCGTCGGGGTGTATTCATGCGCGACGTAGCCATCGTAGCCGGTCTCGACGATGGCGCGCATGACGGCGGGGTAACAGATCTCCTGGTTCTCGTCGAGCTCGTGGCGGCCCGGCACGCCGGCGGTGTGGAAGTGGCCGATGTGCCGGATGTTCTTCCGGATCGTCGCGATGAGGTCGCCCTCCATGATCTGCATGTGGTAGATGTCGAAGAGCATCTTGAATCGCGGCGAATCCACCCGGCGGCACAGCTCGAAGGCCCACGTGTAGTTGTCGCACATGTAGCCGGGATGGTCGACCTTGCTGTTGAGCAGCTCCATGCAGATGGTCACGCCCAGGTCCTCGGCGATCTTGACCGCCTCCTTGAGGATCGCCTGGCAGTTGTCCATCCCTTCTTCCTCGCCGATGCCGGCCCGATCTCCGGCCATGCAGATCACGTTGGGCCATTTGTACTCGGCCGCCGCCCGGATGTTCGTGCGGAAATCCTCCAGAAACTTGGCGTGCATCGACTTATTGTTGAGCCCCTGCTTGATCGAGCCGGCGCCCGGCACCATGGTCGCGACCAGATCATGCTTCTTGAGCACGTCCCATTCGTTCCTGCCGACGAGGTCGCGGCCTGCCAGCCCCATCTCGACCAGCAGTTTGGCCGTCTGCTCCTGGTCCAGCCGGACCCCGCGCAGACACCCGCCGCAGATCGACTGCTTGATCCGTCCGTTCTTCACCACTCGACCGGTCTGCCCCCGTGCGGTTCTGGATAGTCCCATCAGTCCGGCGGAGGCGCCGACAGCCGCAGCGGCCAGTACATCGCGGCGACGGAGTAGACGTCCTCCGACTGCGGTGTTTGCATCTGCGTGCGTATGCGTGCCGTTCATCTCTTGCTCCTTTCAGCAATCAAGGTGCCTCGAATCGGAACCGTCTTGATAAATCACGCGGACAAGCCGGCGAGTCTCTCAATCCACGAGCACCAGCCCATAGTAGTTGGGACACTGCCGGGTACTCTTGACCACCTCGATCGGGAACCCGGCCTTCTTCACCGTCGAGAAGACGTCGATCCCGCAGGCTTCCATCGCCGGCCGTGCCCGCTCGGCATGTCGGCACAGTCCCTGGTCCACGGGACACTTCTTGCAGAGGTAGCACGGACCGGCGCCCAGTCCGAACGCTTTCCAGGCGCCGCAGAGGAAGATCTCTCGCTCGAGATCCGCCACGACGGCCTTCACGTCGGCCTCGGGATCGAAGTGGATCAGCACGGCTCTGTGGTAGGCATCCAACACCTTTCGCGTTTCGTCGGGCGTGGGCGTGAACGGCGGACACACCAGACACCGCCCGTAGCCGTCACACCCAAACCGACACTTCCATCGGACCCACGGCGCGGTCTCCACGTCGGACGGTGCGACAATCCGGGCGTCCTTCGCGCCCGGCTTCTCGGTGGCCATGCGGCAGAGCATGTCGTCGGATAGGGCAGAGCCCGTTGCCGGCGTTCTCGGTTTACGGTTCATTCGGCACCATCCCCTTCTGTCAGCATGCGGACCTTGCGATCGAATCAGATCGTGTACGGAACCCGCATCGCGCGGGACCGCATCCGGTTGGCTTCCACATCGCCGACAAACTCAGCCTTGATCAGATCGAACGAGAGATTTCGCTGCAACTGCTCGCAGATATCGGCCGCCAGGCAAATGTTCATCGACCGCGCCATGACCTCCGGACTCGCCACGGGGGCTCGGCGCGAGCGGATGCAGTCGAGGAAGTCCCGCACGTGGTCCAGCGGCCGCTGTGTGCGCGCGGTGTACTCGGCCAGCACCTTCGTGTAATCGCGCAGCAGAGCCGGCGAAGAGACCTCCGTCTGTGCGTAGCCGTCTGCGGCCCCGGCCCATCCTTCGGGTCCGTCGAACCGCTCGCCGCAGGCGCCATGCCAGTACTCGCACGGGTCCCACACCGAGCCGGCGACGCGGAACAGCACGAGCTTCACTCCGTTGGACAGGCGCGTCACGATCGTCGCATCGGGTCCGGCGTACTCGAACTCGATGCGCCAGACGCCCGTCATGTCCAGCCCCGCCAGCGCCTGGGCCACGGTGTGCGCGCCCCACATCGCCACGTCGGTTGCCAGGTCGTAGAAGTGATACCACCCGCCGCCGTTGACGTACCCGGCGTTGTAGGGTCGCCACGGGCAGGGGCCAAGCCAGAGGTCCCAGTCCAGCTCCTCTTTGGGAGGTTCGGGCTCGGCGGGCAGCCAGTCGTGACGCAGCCCGTCGCGCCAACGGCAGTCGGCGTACACGGTATGGATCGGGCCGAGCCGGCCGGACCGGGCCAGCTCCATGGCGAACACGTGAGGAGGCTCGCTGAGCCGCTGAGCGCCGGTTTGATAGACCCGGCCGTAGCGGCGGGCGGTTTCCACGACCGCCTGGCCCTGCGCCATCGTCAGGCACGCCGGCTTCTCACAATAGACGTCTTTGCCTGCCCGCATCGCCAGGACCGAGGCCAGCGCGTGCCAGCGGTCGCCGGTGGCGATGAGCACGGCGTCCACGTCCGTGCGTTCGGCCAGGAACTGGCGCATGTCGCCGTACGCCGCACAGTCCTTGTTGCCGTACTTGCCGTCCACGGTGTTCTTGGCGGTTTCGCGCTTGCTCTTTACGACGTCGCAGACGGCGACCCACTGCACATCCGGCTGCGTCAGCATGTACCCCAAGTCGTAGGAACCCCGGCCGCCCAGGCCGATGCCGCCCATCACGATGCGCTCACTGGCCGCCACCGCTCCGCCGCGCCCCAGGGCCGATGCCGGAACGTAGTAGGGCAGCGCCATCGCCCCGGCCGCCATCGCCCCACGTGCCAGAAACCGCCGCCGCGTCAGTGTCCTGCTGCTGTCGTCGCTCATAAGGTTCGTCCTTGTTCCCACAATCTCATCGTCGTGACCCAGCCTGCGTCGGGGGCGGCCTGAATTCCAGCGTTCCACCCGGGCCGCCGCACGTTCACACCGAAGCGGCGTCCGTGTACAATGGGTCTTACGCAACCAGTATAGCATGGAGCCGGCATCATGGAGTACATTTCTGATACACGTCGGGGTGGTTTGCCGTGCGTCGTTCTCCTGGCGACCCTGTGTCTTACCGGCGGCGCTTCGGCTCTGTCTCTGGATGCTCCCAAGATGTCCGCGCGGTTCGACGATGAGCATGGGTCTCTGGTTTCCCTGCTCGACAAGCAGACGGGCCACGACCACATCGACGCGAATGCCCTCGGCAGTCTCTGGGTGTTGGAGTTGCCCGAGCAGGCCGGAGGCACGCTGCTTCCCGAACACGCGCGGCGATTCGAATGCCGACGCGAGGACAACGATTCGCATCGAGCGCGCCTGTTCTGGACCGGGTTCAACCGGGCCGCGGTGCCCGCTCTGTCCGTATCGGTCGGTGTCCGCCTTGATCCTGCGGCCCAGGCAGGTCGTTTCTCTATCAGTGTGCAAGGCCTTGCCGGCGTGGTTCCCCGCGTGCTGTGCTTCCCGCGCATCGGCGCCATCGCGCCACAGGAATCGGAAGTGCTCGCCGCGCCCTATTGGATGGGCGAAAAGACGACGCAGGCCAGGCAACTGCTCTCCCCGGCGTCGGGGCAGGCCCAGCGGCGCGAGTTCGCCTATCCCGGCATACTGTCCATGCAATGCATGGCGTTCTACCGCGACAATGGCCCGGGCCTGTATCTCGCCGCGGACGACATCGCGGCGCGCAGCAAGAGCTTCGCCGCCTTCGGCGACGGACGCGGCGGCATTGGCCTGGAGGTCTGCCATTTCCCAGGCGCCGACGCCGCAGCGCAAGGGACGTGCGAACCGCCCTACGAAGTGGTGGTCGGCCTCTTTGAAGGCGACTGGATCACGGTGGCCGCGCGGTATCGCGAGTGGGCGCTTGAGCAGCCCTGGGCCCGCCGGAGCCGGCTGAGAGAGGGCCGCACGCCCCCCTGGGTCCTAAACACGGGATTCTGGGTCTGGAATCGCGGCCGGTCGGACAGCGTATTGCCTCCGGCCGCCGCCGCGCAGGACTATCTCGGCGTGCCGGTCAGTGTGTTCTGGCACTGGTGGCATGGCTGCGCCTACGACGTCAATTTCCCGGAGTACCTGCCGCCGCGCGAGGGCATGGACGCCTTTCGCCAAGCCGTGTACCAGGCCCGCCGGGAAGGGCTGAATCCCATCGTGTACATGAACCAGCGGCTCTGGGGCATGAGTTCCGAGAGCTGGATCTCCAAGAACGCTCAGCGTTACGCCGTCAAGAAGCCGGACGGCACGGTGCAGCCGGAGGTGTACAACAGCTTCACGCGGTCCCCCATGGCGTCCATGTGCATGGGCACGGCGTTCTGGCGCGACACCTACGCGGGCCTGTCCGAATCCGTGTACAATGACCTGGGCGTCAGCGGCATCTACATGGACCAGGCCTGCTCGAGCCTCGTCTGCTATGACGCCGAACACGGGCACGCGCCCGGAGGCGGCGTGTATTGGATGGAAGGCTTCCGTGCCCTGGAATCGGACATCCGCGCGCGATGTCCCGGCATTGCCCTGGCGGGCGAGGGTTGCGGTGAGGCCTGGCTGCCCCATCTCGACCTGATGTTGAGTCTTCAGGTCAGCCAGGAACGCTACGCCGCGCCGGGCCAGTGGGAACCGATTCCATTCTTCCACGCCGTCTATCACGGCTACACCGTTCTGTATGGGAATTATGCGTCGCTGACGCGGCCGCCGTATGACCCGCTCTGGCCCAGAGACTCCGCCCCGGAGCAGCCGCTCCAACTGCTCGACGAGAAATTCCGATACCAGTTCCGTCTGGAACAGGCGCGCAGCTTCGTCTGGGGACAGCAGCCTTGTCTTGCGAACTTCCTGCCGGAGCACCTGGCCGAGCGGAAGGCGGACCTGGCCTATATCAAACAACTGGTTCAACTGCGGCAGGCGGCCCTGCCTTATCTGCTGTACGGCACGTTCATTCGCCCGCCGCGCATGGACATTCCCGATATGGAGATAGACATGTCGCGTCTGTCCATCTACGCCGGCCAGCAGGGGGCCGTCCAGGAATACCGCAAGCGGGTGCCGCAATACCTGGCGGGCGCCTGGCGCGCCGATGGCGGAGGCATCGCCGTGGCGATCGCCAACATGGCCGACGCGGAGCACCCGATCCGTTTCGCCCTCAGCCGCGAAGAACACGGACTGCCGGAGCGAGGGTGCATCTCCAAGCGGCTTCCCGCTGGCAGCACGGGGATGGGCTGCTTCGAAAGCGGCCAGGCAACCGTCACCGACACCCTCGCCCCCGCCGGCGCCGCCATCTACGAGTTCGTCCCCACCCCGGAACCGAACCACGCAGATGCAGCGCCTCGCAGGGAGGCCCTCTCGAAAGTCTCGGGGATGCCCTGATCATGTCGCGGTGAGCAGGCGGTGCCGTCGGCCGCCTGTTGGCTGGATGGCCTGGTCTGTGTCCAGAGACTGTGCTCCTTGCGTGCGGCCGGCATGGAACAACCAGCGGCGGAGAATTTCCGGGGAATTTTGGCGGGAACGGGGCTTGACTTGCGCAGCTCGCAGGCATAGACTAAAGGATTCTTTTTTATCGGAATCGAAGGAGTCCTTACGTGCAAGAAGCTATTGCCAAAGCGGCCGCCCTCGTCGAGGCGATGGAGTACATCCGGGCCTTTCGCGGGCGGATTGTGGTCGTCAAGCTGGGCGGCAGCGTGCTGGACGACCCGGCGGCGCAGCGGAACCTGCTGACCGACGTGGCGTTCATGGCGACAGTCGGGATGCGGCCGATCATCGTCCACGGGGGCGGCAAGGCCATCACCCGGGCGATGAACGAGGCGGGCCTGGAGCCGGTCTGGGTGCAGGGCCGCCGGTACACCGACCAGCGGACGCTCAACATCGCCGAGCATACGCTGGTTTACAAGACAAACGTGCCGATCTGCCAGACGCTGGAGGAACTGGGCTGCACCGCGATGGGGCTGCACTCGCTGAGCAGTTGCGTGCTGCTGGCCGAGACGCTGCGTCTGCCCGGCCCGGAAGGACGCAAGCTCGACCTCGGTCTGGTCGGCAAGGTCGTCGATGTCAACAGCAAGCTGCTCAAGACGCTCTGCGCCGACGGCACGATTCCGGTGATCGCGTCGGTGGCGATCGACAAAGCCGGCGGCAAGCTGAACGTCAACGCCGACAGCGCCGCGGGCAAGGTGGCCGAGGCGGTGGTGGCCGAGAAGCTCGTGATGGTCAGCGATACGCACGGCATTCGCAGGGACATCAACGACCCGGAGAGCTGGATCAGCAGCCTCGATGAACAGCAGATCCAGGAGATGATCGATGCCGGCGTGATCACCGACGCGATGTTCCCCAAGGTCGAGGCGTGCCTGACGGCGCTGGCGGCAGGCGTGCGCAAGGCCCACATCATCGACGGCCGCATCGACCACTCCCTGCTGCTGGAAATCTACACCGAGAAGGGCATCGGCACCGAGATCGTGCGAAGGCCATAGGTCCTGTACGGCCTGCAGGACCGATTCCGTTCGAAGCCACAAGAGAGATCCACCCCCAGACTCCAGAGGGATCTATGACAACGCAAGAGACGATAGCACTGTTTGACAAATACGTGATCGCCAACTACGGCCGGCTGGGCCGCGTCATGGTCAAGGGCGAAGGTTCCTATCTCTATGACGCCGACGGTCACAAGATTCTCGACATGTTCCCCGGCTGGGCGGTCAGCGGCATCGGCCACTGTCACCCCAAGGTGGTCGAGGCGGTGCGCCGCCAGGTCGGCGAGCTGATCCACATCGACAACACGTTCTACTCCGAGCCGCAGGGCCGACTGGCGCAACTGCTCAGCGAACGGGCCTTCGGCGGCAAGTGCTTCTTCTGTAACAGCGGCGCCGAGGCCAACGAGGCGGCCCTGAAGCTCTCGCGACTGCACACCGCCAAGGGCAAGTACAAGTTCATCACCGCCGAGGGCAGCTTCCACGGCCGGACCTTCGCGACGGTGACCGCCACCGCGCAGCCCAAATACCACGAGGGGTTCCTGCCGCTGCTGCCGGGCTTCACATACATTCCGTTCAACGACGTTGCGGCGCTGGAGGCGGCCTTCACCGACGAAGTGGCCGCCGTGATGGTCGAGCCGATCCAGGGCGAAGGCGGCATCAACGTCGCGAGTCCCGAGTTCCTCCGCGCCATTCGCGAGCTGTGCGATGCCAAAGGGGCGATCATGATTCTCGACGAAGTGCAGACAGGTATCGGCCGGACCGGCAAATGGTTCGCCTACCAGCATTATGACGTCGAGCCCGACATTATCACGATGGCCAAGGCTCTCGGCGGCGGCGTCGCCATCGGCGCGATGATGGCCCGCCCCGAGATTGCCGCCTCGCTGGTGCCGGGCAAGCACGCCTCCACGTTCGGCGGCAACTGCCTGGCCTGTGCTGCCGGTATCGCCACCATCGAGGCCATCGAGGAGGAGGGCCTGTTGCAGAAGGCCGCCGAACTGGGCCGCTATGCGCAGGACCGGCTGGGCGCCCTCAAGGAAAAGCACCCGGTCATTGACCACATCCGCGGCAAAGGCCTGATGATCGGCATTCAACTGACGCGTCCCGGCGCCCCCATCGTCGCTACATGTCTGGAGAAGGGCCTGAGGATCAACTGCACGCACGAGACCGTGATCCGTTTCATGCCGCCCATGACCGTCACGCGCGAGCAGATCGACGAGGCCATCGAAATCTTTGACAACGTCCTGTCCGGGAGTTGACCATGCAAGATTTTCTTGCCATCAGCGAGTGTTCCACCGACGAACTGAATGCGCTGCTCGAAGAGAGCCGCTCCCTGAAGGCTCTGTACAAGTCGGGCCGGCGCGACCTGTGCCTGGCGGGTAAGACTCTGGCGATGCTGTTCGAGAAGCCGAGCCTGCGGACCCGCATCAGTTTCCAGGTCGCCATGACCGATCTGGGCGGCAACCCGATCTACGTCAAGCCCGAGGACATCGGCGGGATCGGCAAGCGCGAACCGGTCAAGGACATCGCGCGGGTGCTCAGCCGCTACGTCCATGGGATCATGGCGCGAACCTTCGAGCACAGCACCGTGATCGACTTGGCCAGGTACGCCGACGTCCCGGTCATCAATGCGCTGACCGACTGGTCGCATCCGTGTCAGGCGATGGCGGACGTGCTGACGATCAGCGAGCACTTCGGACGGATCGAGGGCATCACCATCGCCTTCATCGGCGACGGCAACAACGTCGCGCGCTCGCTGGCCTTCGCCGCCGGCAAGCTGAAGATGAAGCTGATCGTCGCCTCGCCCGCCGGCTACGAACTGGACGACGCGTCCATCCGGATGGCCAACGGCTTTGCGCCCGGCAGTGTCACGCAACTGGCCGACCCGCGCGCCGCGGTGGCGCACGCCGACGTGATCTACACCGATACGTGGGTCAGCATGGGCCAGGAGAACGAGAAGGACAAACGCCGCCGGGAGTTCGCCGGCTTCGAGGTCGACGCCGCTCTGGTCGCGGCCGCGCCGAAGCATGCCAGGATCATGCACTGTCTGCCCGCGTATCGCGGATTCGAGATCAGCGACGAAGTCACCGAGTCGCCCCGGGCGATCCTCTTCGACCAGGCGGAGAACCGCCTGCACTTCCAGCGAGCCCTGCTGCGGAAGCTGCTGAGCTGAGCGGATCGTGCGGCCGGTTTACTCGACGGCGTCGCGCCGCCGCAGATAACGCAGGACCTCGGCTCGGCAGGCGAGATCGCCTTGGGCGGTGTACGTCTCGATGCGCTGCTGCTCCGATTCGATCAGGTCGGCCCGCGTGCCGGTGAGGATCCCCTGGGAGTGGGTCACGACCTCGTCCCATCTCTGGGCTTTTCCCGGAAGGCTGTAGATTCGCAGCGATGGATACTCCCGAAGAGCAGCCGTGACGACCGCCATGAACGCCCGCTCCTGGTGGAACGGCGCCGAGGTCACGATCAAGTTGGAGAGCCCTTGCGCCTTTGCGAATCGCACCACCTGTTGCGCCTCGATCTGGGTGTGCAGGATTTCGGTCGGTTCCATCGGGACCTCTTCGGTGGTCTTGCGGGGAATGCCTGATCGGACCATCGCCTCACGATAGGCGGACGCGCCGATGTAGCCGCTCTTGGCGGCGCAGTCGGAGATCCAGATCCGGCCGACGATCCTGCGATGCAGCAGTCCGCGTGCGGCCCCGAAGACGCTCTCCTGATTCGGCTCGGTCTGCGCGAAGAGGTACAGCGCCTCCGCCCGCGACGGCAGGACGTCACACAGGATGCGCAGCAGCAGTTCGGTCCGTTCGTTCACTTTGAGTTGGGCTCTTGTTGCGGCGAAAGACACCGGACAATGTAGTGCCCTTGTTCGGCGGGGTCAAGAGAATCAAAGAGCCGGTCCTGGGGGTGGGATGCGACCACAGGACCGGCTGTGTATGCGAAGGCTATCTGCGTGGCGTGGGGGCATAAGGTCCGGCGCCGCCCATCATCTCGTAAGGCGAGCCATAGGCGCCGCCGGGGCCGCCGACGCCCCCGCGAGAACGGAAGCCGCCTTTCTGGAACGACTTGAACGACTGGGGCTCCTTCCGCTTCTCGGCGGAGATGAACTGGTACGTGGCCAGCAGGTCCTTGGACCAGTTGCGTGTCCCCACGGGCATATGCTCGATGGTCATCCCGTCGCGGGTATAGAGCATGTCATAGTAGACCCGCGGCTGGAGGCTGGGCTGCGTGCTCCAATCGCTCACCTCCAGCAGATCGACCAGGACCGTGTTGGTGCTGTAGTCGATCAGTTCGGGTTTGATTGCGGCGTCGGCCGGGTTCACCGGCGTCTGGTACATGGGCATTCCCGCCGGCCCGCCGTAAGGGCCTGCCGCATAGGGGCCCATGCCGAGCATCTCCCGACCCATCGGAGCGCCGGTGATCCTGCCGCCGGGAGCCATCAGGAGGTCCGTCCTCTTCGGTTTCTCTTCCTTCGGCTCCATCTCTTTGCCGATCACGTCGCCCGGACGGACCTGGAAGTCCTCGGTACGCCAGTAGCCCAGCATGTAGCGGGCCACCTCCACCGTCGCCGTCGTCTGGCGGTCCTGCACGTCCTTGGCGAAGAAGTAGAGCCGCCTGGGAACGCTCACCGGGTCGGTGACCTTCGAGAATTCACTCCAGAGAATCACCTGGTCTTTTTTGTCGGCGTCGCGCGGGTCCAGCTTGTCCGTTCCGGCCACAGGATTGAACACGCCCAGGCGAATACGATAGCGGTACGTCCCGCCGGGTTCCATCGTGTCGTCAAAAGCCCAGAACAGCAAGGGGTCCTTCATCTTCGAGAGGTCCGTGGTGTAGTTCATCGCGGCCTGTGCGAACTCGTAGTATACCTCGTCCGTCGTCGGTTGCAGTCTCATGGTACCATCCATGGGATATCCGCCGTACGCACCGAGGGCCGGATCGTACGCCGCGTCGCCCGGACCGCGGCGGCCGGTACGGGCCCCCCGTTGGCGCGCGTCAGGCGCCATCGGGTCCATCCCCATTCCCGGAGCCGTCGACCGCGTTCGCGCGCCTCTGGCGCTGCGATCCCGGGTGCCGCCGGCGCCGCCGTAGCCGCCGTACAGATCGCCGGCCCCGCCGCCCATGGTGGTGTCGCGCCGCCGGCCGCCGGCGCCGCCGGTCGCGGCGGTTCCTCCGGTGCGAATGGTCTCCCGACGACCGCCGCCGGTGTCGGCCTCCTGGCGATCCCGCTGCTCTTCGCGCTCCTTGCGCTTCTCATCGGCCTCGATCTTCCGCTGAACCTCTTTGAACTTGGTGTAATAGGTGGGAGGGAACCATTCTTCCTCGGCCGAGGCGATCTGGTAGGCCTCGGGCTGGAGCAACGCCATGGTGACGAACTTGTCGGCGTATTGCATCATCCGAACGCCCAGACCTCCCGGGGGCAGGTCCTTGACGTTCTCCACGATCTGAAACAGATTTCGGTTGGCTTCGATCCGACTGCGCGGCACGTCCACCCAGTCGCTCCAGGTTCCGTCGTCCAGCAGAGTCTGCCGCTGGAGGTGGACGGCGGCGAACTTCGGATTGGCCAGGCACGGGTCCCGCCAGGCCTGTTTCGCCACTTCCGTTCCGGCAAAATACGCGTGGAATTGCCGGTACAGCTCGGCCACGTTGAACTTGGCCTCCACGGTTACCAGATCGATGTCGTTGGGCTCGGTTTCCACGCTGTCATAGGTGCGCTGGGGGGTCACCTCCTCCAACGGCACATACGCCGCCGCACGAATATGGCTGACCGCGACGTCGGTTACCGGCCCGATGCGGGGCAGTGCGTACCGGGGACGATCGTCCGGCGACGGCGCGATGGTCTCTTTCGCCGCCAGCTCCGAGCTCATGAAGCCCAGCGGAGACCGCAGCAGATCCAGAAAGCTCTCCGGCGTGGGTCGGCCCACGAACACCTTGGAGACCACCGGGTCGTTCGGATCGATTGGTCCGGTGAGCTTGGGAACATATGTGACTTTCTTCGCATTTGTTCCGGTCCCGCTCTGCAGCTGAAGCGCCAGTACTTCGGCCTTCTTCTGAATGGCCGCGTCGATCTGTCCCGGGCTGTAGGTCTTGCCGTCATACGGAACGCCGTTGGGGCTGAAGATCACTTTCGTGAAGAACAGCCAGATACAGAACGCCCCGACGATGACCAGCACGATCTTCTCCACGTGATTTTCGCAGAACCGTCCGATTTTCCCCAGTAATTCTCGCATATAGCTGATCCCGCTATCCGATTCCGTCGCCGTAGATTGATTCGATTACCCTTCCGACTCTTCCTCGCCTTTCAGCTCGTCCTTGACCTGTTTGGGTATGATCTCCAGGAACGCCGGCGTCCTGGGTAAGACGTACTCGCAGATCAGGTCCAGTTCGACGACGGGCTTGTCGCCGTAGCGATAGAAGTAGTGGGTGTAACTGTCCTTCTCGACCTGGCTGATGCTTGTTTCAAGAATGCTGATCTGATTGTGCTCGTAGGTCTGTTCCGGCTGATCGCCGTAAAAACCTCGGAACTTGTGAGGCTTGGCGGTGCACAGCTGCGTCATGAAGGGCACGACCTGCGTCGCGTCGATGACGACCTTCACGTCGAACTGCACCACGTCGATTCCGGTCGGATCGTCCATGGGCAGGGTCGTGAATCGACCCGTGCAGGGCGTGGTCAGGGCGTCCTTGATGCCGGTGACGTACGTGGGGTTCTCGGTCTCCTTGGACCGTCGCGTGAAGGCGCCGCGCCGACCCCGCATCGCCCGATTCTTCTTGAGCGTGAAGTCCACGCTCATCAGCCGTTTGACCGGGGCCGCGATGACGCTCTGGGCCCCTTGATTCATCTGCTGGATCGAGGTGAACACGTCCTCGATGATCCAGTATCCGATCTGCCAGTACCAGCAGTCCTGGTACGCCTTGTCTTTGTTCTCAAACGTCCAGTCGTTCCAGTAGGCGTAGCCTGCCACTTCGACCGGACTGGCGTAGACGCGGAACGCCTTGGCCCGATCCAGGCAGATCTGCTCGACGATCTTCTTGTCCGTTTCCGTGACGATGCCCAGACTCTGTCCGCGTCCCAGCATGCCGCCCCCGCCGTACAGGTCCATGCCGCCCCCGTAGGGAGCCCCGCCGTACGCCCCTTCTCCATAAGCGCCCCCCATGCCCGTCCGAAGCGTGCTGCGCGGCGCCGTCTTCAGGGCCGCCTGAATCTCGGATCGGGTGGGACACGCTCCCGCATTGACGTTCTCGAGAAGGCGATCGATGGCCGTGCGATAGGTCTGTCCGAATCGTTCGAACAACACGCGCGAGGTCTCGTTCGTGTCCGGCCCGAAGATGTCATACCGCAGCAGTTCCCGCTGGACCGCCTGCGCGATCAGTGCCTCGATGGCATTGACGTCTGCGGCACGCGCCTCGATTTCCGCCCGCATGATCTCCGCCTCGGCGGCGGAGTTGACGTCGCGGATCAGGCTGTCCACGGTCTTGCCCATGCGAAGGCTCTGCTCCTCGACCGTCTTGCGGAGCCGGGCCCCCAGAATGCGCGTGGGGATCAGCAGCAACAGCGCGACGATGGCGATGAGGATCGGCACGAGCAGCGCCAGGTTGTTCTTGAGGAAACTGAGCTTCTTCAGGATGTCCTTGATGTTGACGTTCGGTGCTTTCATCGGGACCTCACGCGTCTTCTCTAATAGGGTTCCATCGCGTCACCGCCGCTGCTGCGTCTGCGGGAGCCGCCGCCTCTTGCCGGAGCGCTCTCCTTGACGCCTTTGATCTCAGGCGCATGATCCCACTTGAGCTTGAAGTCAAGCTGGAACCACGAATCGTGCACGATCAGCTGTTTCTTGCCCAGCAGATCCACGCGGGGCTTGCCGTCCGCGTCGAGGACGGGTTCGGCATCGATCCGTTCTCGTGTAAGGGGGTCCACCAGGATTTCGATTCCCGCACTTCCGGCCGCGTCCAGCAGGAGGGGAGACCGGCCGGTGGTTCGGCTGGCACTGTTGGTCTTGTCGGGAATGACCTCGACCTCTCCGATGCCGAGAGGCACCGTTTCCCATTCGATCACGGCGTACTCAAAGCGGAAGTGATCGGCATCCTTCTTGTACAGCTCGAACGGACAGTTCGAGTCGGTCACGGCGTCGAGATTCGCCATGCGTGTGACGAAGCCCCACCGAGAGGGATTGTTGGTCACATTGGGCGGGTCCACCAGGGCACCGATGTTCTCGTAGGGGCTGAACCCGACGATACTGACGACGAAACCGGGTGTCTTCTTCTCCTCCGTGGATTTCCCAAATCCGGCCATGCCGGCGTATCGGTCTCCGTAGATGGCCATCAGTTCGGCCATCACGCTGTCGGGGGTGGAGCCGTCCTCGCCTTCCATCGCCAGTTGGCTGTCGCGCATCATCGCGTCCTTGCGCATCGTGGCGGTCTGGCCGAACTGGGCGGTCTCCAGGTCGTCGCTGAAGAACACCGAGATGCCGGTGAGGATCAACTGCTTGCGCTTGGGTCGCGGGATGCTCTTGACCCGTTCGGCGTCGCCGCGCTCGTAGGCCAGGAACAGGTCCCGCTGATCGGGCGTGTTCTCGGCGTTGGGCAACGCCGCCAGGATCAGGTTGTACAGGTGCGGGACGACCTCGCGATACTTGAACGGAGCCAGAAGCGTCTCTGTCTTGGTGTTATACGTCTGCTTCTCGGTTTCGAAGTTGCTCTTGACCTCCTGGGCGCTCTGGGCTTTTGTGACCACCCGCTTGATCGCCGCACGGTTCTGCTCGCTCCGCGCGTAGCTGACGCGATCGAGGCCGATGCGCCCCAGGCACATCAGCGAGACGATCAGGAGCATGACCGCCGCTCCGATGAAGTACTTGGTCTTGTTCGCCCAGGCCATCGACCGTGCCACGCTCGTCGGCAGGAGGTTGCTCTCGATGCGGGCCATGCCCAGGCCCTGGAGGCCGAGGCCGTAAACGACGCCGAAGTCCGCCACGCTTTCGTGGAACTTGGCGCTGGAAAGCCCCGGCGCGATGACCGCTTTCTTGAAGGCTTCCGGCTTCTCGACCGGGATTTGGACCGTCTGCTGGAGATATTTGGTCAGCCCGCGAAGCCGCGTGCCGCCACCCATGGCGATGACGCGGGTGAGTTTCACGTCGGGGTTGGAGCTGGTGTAGAACCCCAGCGACCGCTGGACTTCTGCGGCCCAGTCGGTGAAGACCGGACGCATCGCCTGGAAGATCTGGCGGGCGTACCGGCTGACCGGGGCGGTCCGTTTGAGCTTCTCGGCCTTCTCCGGGCTCAGCCGGAACGTCTCGGCGATGGCCTGCGTGAACGCGTTGCCGCCCATCAGAATGCAACGCTGCCAGACGTTCGACTTCGTGCACACGACCAGATCGGTGCTGTCGGCGCCGACGTTGACGATAACCGTCGCCCGATTGTCCGACCGGACCAGATCGGGCCGGTCGAACAGCAGGTAGTTGTATAACGCCATCGGCGCCATCTGAACGTAGCTGACCTGGAGGTCCTCCCGCTCGAAGTGCTCTATCTCCGCTTCGACCACCTCGTTCTTGATCGCGAAGATTCCCACCTTCTGCTCCGGACTGTCCGGCTCTGTCATCATGACAAAGTCCCATTGGACTTCGCTCATGTCGAACGGGATCTGCTGGGCGGCCTCGAACTTGACGATCTCGGGAAGACGTTTCTGCTCCACCGGCGGGAGGGTCACAAAGCGTGCGAAGCTGTTCTGACTCGGCACGGAAACGATCAGCGGGTCATAGCTGACGTCGTTGCGCTGGACGAACTGCCGCAGCGTGATGGCGATCAGTTCATCCCGCTCGGCCGCACTGACACCGCTGCTGGACAGAATCTTGCCGTGAGGAATATGATCGAAGCCGATGACCTGGACCATGTCTCCGGCCGCCGCCAAGTGCAGGGCCTTCAGAGACGTATTGCCCAAGTCAACCGCCCAAACCGCATCCGATGCTGCTGCCATAACGAACCTCCCGCTTATCGGCCTGCGTACCGCCAGTTAGTCTTGTAAACAGCTCTCAACAGTCTTACCATTGTACCACATCATGGACAGATTTTCCATCTTGACACTCGGATGCAAGGTCAACCAGTACGAGAGCCAGCAGATTCGCGAGCTTCTCGAACGGCTCGGCCTTGCTGCGGCCGATGTCACACAGTTACCGGACCTGGTGGTCGTCAATACCTGCTGCGTGACGCACACCGCCTCGGCCAAGAGCCGGCACCTGGTACATCAGGCGCTGCGCCACGGGCCGAAAGCCGTCGTCGTCTGCGGCTGCCTGCCCATCGCCCCTTGCGATGAACTCCAACCTGTCGAGGAGAACGTCCATGTTGTGAAGGACCGATCCGATCTTGCCGGAACGCTGCAACGCCTGATCGAGACCTTTCGAACCACCCCAGATGCAGAGAACCTCGGGCCATCCTCCAGGAACAAGCCCATTAGACCAGAAAAAGACCCCAAAGTCAAGCGCAAAAACGACTTATGTCCGCCTCTGGAATTGCTGCCCCTTTCCCGCTTTTGTGGCCAGACCCGGGCCTTCCTCAAGATTCAGGACGGCTGCGACGGATTCTGCGCCTACTGCATTATACCCGCTACGCGTCCGAAGGTTCACAGCAATGCGCCGGAGAAAGTCCTGGCCGAGGCCGAGGCCCTCGTCGGCGCCGGGCACAAGGAGATCGTCGTAACAGGGGTGCACATTGGGGCTTACGGCCAGACCACGGTGCGAAGGAGACACTGGCCGACCGCGGAGAACGACCATCTGCCTGCGCTTCTCGACAGGCTGGCCCGAATCGATGGCCTGGCGCGGATACGTGTCAGTTCGCTCGATCCGGCCGACGTTACGGCCCGCCTGCTGGAGGTCTTCGCCCGCCACCGCAACATCATGCCTCACCTGCACCTGTCGCTTCAGTCCGGCTCCGATCGCGTTCTACATCGGATGTGCCGGCCGTACACCGCCGACGATTTCGTCGCGAAGGTCGAGTTGGCCAACAGCGTTCTCGACCGGCCGGCCATCACGACCGATATTATCGTCGGTTTCCCAGGTGAGACGGACGCCGACTTCCGCCGGACGCTCGATCTGGCCCAGCGGGCCGGCTTCGCCAAGATGCACGTCTTCGCCTTTTCGCCTCGAAAGGGCACTGCCGCTGCCAGGATGCCCGAAAAGGTCCCGTCTGAAGTTAAGAAAGAGCGATCGCAAGTCCTGCGCGATCTCGACCACTGGCTCCAGAGCCAATTCCGCCGCCGCTTTCTCGGCCAGACCGCCCAAGTCCTCATCGAGAGCGCCGACGGCCGCCCCAGCGGCCGGGCCGAACGCTACTTCACCGTTCACCTGTTGTCCGATGGGTCTGCGGCAGCCAAACAGGTCCACACGAACGACCTCGTCCGTGTCCGGCTCATCGAAGACACCGCCACCGCCGTCCTCGGCGTCCCGGCGTAGCCGCCAGCCCATTGACGCCGCCACCAACAGTCCAGATGCGCTCCCGACCCGCCCGTTTCACGGCTCGCGCCGACATTCCCCGTCCAAAACGAAGAAACCCGGCCTCAGTCGCATGCTGGATCGTGTACAGGGACTCTGGTAGAGCCAATCCCCCCGCGCCGCGGATTCCAAGCCGCCATTCACGCTCGAAGAACACCCCAAGAAACACCGGACACGTTTAATCCCCTCGCGGGGCCACAGGGAGGCGAGGACGGAAGAATTTCCCCGGGCGGTGTTGTTTCGCGGAAATTTTCTGCGATTCTGTAACGGGCTCCCGAAACTCCCGTCCATACCTGCGGGGATCACGCCGGGCCCGTATGTGTCGCGCGGCGCAGGGCCCAAACGTGATCCCCCAACGGGGAATCTGCGAAACATCTCTTCGCCAGGGGCGTTGGACACAGCAAAGCCGATGAAACCGAACGTCGCACAACTGGAACTGAACCTGATCCGCCGGGCGCAGAGCGGCTGCCAGGACAGCTTCTCTCGCCTCTCCAGGCTCGCCCAGAAGCGGATCCAGACCTATATTTACCGCATGACGCTCGATTTCCATCTGACACAGGACCTGTGCCAGGACACCCTGCTGGAGATGGTCAGACATCTGCCCGAGTTGAGAATTGAAAGCCCGCCGGCCTTCTGGGCCTGGCTCCACAAAACGGCCCTGAACAAGATCAGGTACCACATCCGCCAGAGTCGCCACACTCTGGTACGCCAATCCATCGAATCGCTCGACGATGCCGCACTGGCCGAGCGGCTCTCCGAAGCCGGAGCCTCCGCCTGCGACAAGCTCATTCATCAGGAGGTCGTACAGGCGGTTGTTCGCGCCATGGCATCGCTGAAGCTGAACTACCGAAGCGTTCTGACCCTGCGCTGCTTCGACGATTTGTCATACGTCGAGATCGCGGAGGTCATGGGGGGGTCCCAGCTTCGGGCCCGGCTGTTGTTCTTCCGGGCCAAGAAGTCGCTTCGCCGACAGCTCGCCCGCAATGGATTCGGCCGGATGCACCTCGTTTCGGGTCTGACCGTGTTCGGGGCCATCACTGCCTGTACGGGTCGATCCGCAGCGGCGGGGGTGCTGATTGGCCAGGATGCGATGAGGACCGGCCTTCGCGCCGCTGTGATGGCAGCGGCGGCGTCGAAGGCCGGCCTGACGGCCGCCGCCGTTGTCGTTGCGGTGCCGGTGTTTGTCGCGATCGCGGGCGTGTCTTCCGGCCTGCATCCGACCGAGCTGGCGGCGCCAAGGACTGCGCCCATCGCCGAGGTTCAGGAGGAGTTCGCGTACCCGTCCGCCGTGGTCGGCAGCAGCCATCCGGACGGCAATGGTTGGACCTGCGTCAATCTGGAAGAGCCCGGAGCGCCTCCGGCGCCGGTCGATGCCCCAACCGCGCTGATCAGACGGCCGCAGGGTGACAGCGTCGCGCTGGTGTTGCCGGAGAACCATTGGGTCCAGCTTGGGTTTGGATCGGCGCTGTACGATGCGGCGGGGCCTGACCTGCTCGTGACAGGCACCAACATCGGAGACCTGCCCGAAGTGGCCGCCGTCAGTGACACGAACGATCTGTTTATCCTCGCGCCGGAGCGGGCGACCTCTCAAGCGTCCGGCGTGACCGTCATTACCTACGACTTCGCCCAGGTGCCCGCCAGCGCCCGGCTGGCGGCCGTCCGTATCCGAGGTCTGGCCGGCAACGGCGCCCAGGGCGGATTCCAGCTCGTCGGTGTCCAGGCCCGAACCGTCCCCGTCCGGGCCCCTCAGACGGCACGACTACTGCACTGACCGACGCAACCACTATTCCTCCTTCCCTGTTACCTCCCTTCGATCCGATGGCCATCGGCATCGAAGGGCCTTTGGTCGCTGGCCGCATACCTGCCCGATTCGCCACCACATCAATAGACTTCAGCACTGCCCGCGATATGCGCGCCAGGTTCGTTATCCCGATCGATGCGTCGGCTTCTTCTGGCCGGGCATTATGGCGTTCGGATACCGAGCAGGTCCGGTATCGTGCCCTCACACAGCGAGATGACGTTGCTCAGTTCCCCCTGGCACAGGCATTTGGTGTGATCGCAGGACTCGCCTATGAAGTGGCTCTTCAAGATCGCCCGAGCGCGACGGCCGTGCCTCTACTCCAGCGGCCCGGTCCTGACCGTTCCCGCGTGGTGCAACGGATGGCCTTGACCGTCCAGTCCTGGTTCGTTGGGAACTACGTATCGGTCGGGTGATTCTCGCCGGCGGCCCGTTCATGTGATGGGCCGACGTCTACCTGTAGACATCCTTTCGGTGACCAATCTTGGTCACGATGATGTGATTGCGGCTGTAGTCGATGTGGTAGATTATCCGATACTGGCCGGAACGAATCCGCCTCAACTCGGGATTGCTGTGCAACTGCTCACTGTTGGCCGGGGTCGGGTCTTTCTTGAGTGTCTCTATCTTATCAAGGACCTGTGTTTGCAGGTTCTTGGGTAGGTCGCGAACGAACTTCTGCGGCTGTAATCTCAGTTCTATGGTATACATCACAGCCAATCATCATGCACCCAATTCTCGCCTCAGATCATCGAGACTCACGCCCGGAGGTTCCTTCAACGCGTCCAGAGAATCCTCAATGTCTCGTTGGTCCTCAGCTTGTTGAATGGCAGCATCGTACACAATAACATGCCATCCCTTGGCTGCAACAACCTGTCCCTCTCCCTGTGCTTCCGTCGCTGGGCAGAACACGGACGGCTTTACACAAGACTCGTTCGGGAAATCTGATTCTGACTGCTCCGCCACATCGAGGCATTCATACCCCTGCGGTATAAAAAGCGCCTTTGCCATATCTATGTCTCCTCACCTTCAGACGTCGCCGCGTTCATCTGGCGGACATGAAACTTCCTGCTTGCTATAGGGGCACGGTTCTTACCACCGCAAACCTCTACGGCATACTCGCCTGGCTTCTCAAACCCAACATTTGCCAACGCAAAAGCCAGTTCGACCACCTGAAGGGGGTCCGGCAACTCCACAGGACCTCTTATGCCCACTATCGGCTTGTCGTCGGCCACACGTACAAGCCTGACCTCGATATCGTGTTTGCCATGCACGTCCGTAAGAGCAACGTGCACACACATCCGTGGGTGCTTACACGGAAACTTGCGTGCCCAAATGATGCCAAATAGGCCGATCAGGGATACTTTGTTCGTCCCCTCCTCTCGGAGGACCGTATCGCAGATGTTGATCGCCAAGACCACTGGCCCAGGCGCCCCTTGCCGGCCGCCACTTTGGAGTTCTTCCGCTTCCGCCAAACAGACCTCCTACTCTCCTTGTGTTCCGTCACCCTGTTAGAATATACACTATTATCGACGTTCGGCGCCAAAAATCAAGCATAAAGCGCTCGTCGCTGTAACCTTATACTCGGCAAATCCACGCCCTGTTTGCAGCCCACCCCGGACAATTCTTCCACAATCCGCCTGTTTTCGCATACCCATCATAGCAGCGAATATCGTGCCAGAACAGGTTCTTACGCCAGATTGACCACTACTCGAAACAGCCGGCAATCCGCCCACAGGTGGGCGTCCGAATCCCCTGAGGGAGGGCGTGGCTGACATACGTCTATCCCAGTCTCCGATGGGGGGCTCGTATCCCTGGAGCCGTGCTTCTCCTTCAGTTCGGTCATTTGCGCGTCGGAAAGATCAGGGTACTTGCGGCGCAGGAAGGAATTTTCAGATGTCCTGAACGATCATGTTCCAGACGTGATAGAGCGGCCTGCCCATCTGGGGATGGGTCAGCTCGCGGATCGGTTGACAGAAAACCAAGAAGACGCGGATTGTGTTTCCAGAACCGGCTCGTGCGGAACGGCGACTTCGGTCCGCGACGTACATGCAACACCCTATCTTCGGTTCGATGACGGATCGTCGGCCCGGGCCTCTTCGGGAAAGTTGAGGTAGGCGAAGGGGCCGTGGAGCTTGATGGCCAGTCAGTCGCGGGCCTTCGCGGCTTCGACTTCGTCGTCGAAGGGGCCGAGATTCGTCGCTTTGCCGTCACGGGTGACGCGCACGTAGCATTTCTCGGGGTGTCTCCTATTGCGATGAACACCGATGAATTGGGAAGTGGCATTCTCTTTCTTGCGGCGTCCGTGGTTCCAGGCGTTCTGGCGTTGCGTGCAGATTCGCAAGTTGACCCGTCGGTTGTCCAGGCTGTTGCCGTTGATATGATCGACGACCATTCCGGCCGGAGGGTTCATGATGAGCTTGTGCATGTGCATCGTCTTGCCATGGTGCTTGCGATAGGCATAGCACCGGTTGCCGCTGCGGGCGGCACACCATTTCCATTGATTCAGCCACGCGTAATCGGCGGCGTCGACGATCGCGTACTTGCCCTGCGTCAGGGCAATATAACGAATCTCGTCGTTGGGCGGTTCCGGCGGCACGATTCGTAAGGGCGGTTCGGCTTTGGCGCGGAAGTTCCGGCAGGTGTTGCCCGGCCAGGTGTCGCGCAGCACGCCGGGACACTCGGCATGGTTCAGACACGTCAGTCCGCAGGGCCAGCGCGACATCATCGCTCTGAACCACTGCCCCCTCGTCGGCTGGATCGCGTACACACACTCCGAACAGGTTCGCTTGCTCATGATAGTCCCTCCTTTCCAGTCGTGGCTCGTATCTCGTACCTCGCTGCTTGTCGCTCGTGACTCGCGACCCGAAGTGCGTATCTCGTATCTGGTATCTCGTATCTCGTGACTCGCTGTAGAAGCGTAGAAGGGTAAATGAGTGAAAGCTGGTTGCCAATCCATCCACCCTGGGTCGTTGTCCCGCATCTACGCGTCAACCCATCTACGCGTCTACCTTCCCCCTGGAAGGTGGAGGCTCTGTTGACTTGTCAAACAGCTTCGGTCCGGCACCCGCCCGCAGAGGGCGGAAAAAACCACCGGCCTCTACAAAAGGACGGTGTTGCACGTTTGGGACGAAAAATCCGCCTCTTTTTCACCCTCCGACCGCCCCAAGTCCTTGTGCCATCAGCAGTAAAAAATTTCTCGATGTCACGCGCATTTTGTCGTTTGCCCGTTGCGTGTTTGGTACGAAATCGCGTGTCTTCCCGGCGACAACGAAACCGCTGTGTGACGTGAAGCCCCCGACGCCTTCCAGCTTTGGGTCCACCAGAATGCGAACCGGCGATCGGTGAGGCTGTGTTCTCTTTCGGCCTGCGTTGGTGGAGGGAGCTGCAGGGACAGAGCACTCGGGGGCTCTTCGGCAGCCGGGAATCTGGGGTAGGTTCTACATCGGCGCGTGCGATACGCGAACTCGACACCTATGTCACTGAATCCGGCTTGGCGAACAGTTTCACAATGGCGAGATTTCCAGCCGCCGCTGTGCGTATCGCTGCTTCTGGGGTCAATGTTACAGGTGCACGATCTCGATGTGCCCGAGCTTGCTTCTGAAATACTCCGCGACCAGACGGCGATGGCATTTGTCCGCTTTTGGCTCACTGCACAACAGGCAAGCTTGGTCCAGTGTGGCCAGATTGATGTGGTCCTCCGGCTGTCGTTCTCTCAGGAGCGCGCTGAACCTCGCTTCGTATTCGGTCCAGTCCATCGCCTTCTTCTTGTAGGCGTCGAGAATAGCTTGTGTGGGAGCAAGAGCCGGTTCATGCCGATAGTCGCACTCGCAGATCTCACGCAAGAAAAAGGCCAAGTCATCTCGTTTTGTGAAACCGGCCAGTTGCGATACATTGTTGAGACGGACGTCGATCAAAGTCGTAACATGACCTCCCCGCAGAATAGTGAAGAACTCCTCGGCGGTCTTCTTCGTGAAGCCGATCGTGTACAACCTGACCTCACGCATGTGTCACCCCAATAGTCTGTTCCGGATCCTCTTCCGCGTGATGGGCGATTCGCTCGGCTTGCCGTCTGTAGGCTTCGTCAAGGCGTTCCTCGTAAGATCTGCCAAATCCGGGGAGTTCTTCCGACGCCAAATCGTAGACCCGCAACAGCCGGGCTTCCGCCTCTCGCTGGTCTTCGCATGACCCGTTGCTCAGGATGTGCTGGACCGTCACGTGCGACGCATGGTACAGATGACGCGATATCAACACCATGCGATGGCACGTAATAGGGTCCTTCTCGGCGCACATCACAGCCAGGCAGAATTGCCTCATTCCTTGTTGGAGACGTTCGATGCCCTGCCGAAACTCGGAGCGGTTGGCGAGAATGTCAAGACGGACAACGCCGTCGACGTAGCATGCCGGTATGTTCGGCCTGGCGCCACAGAGGTCACCAATGAAGACGTAGGCAATGCCCCTTCTGCGTAGAGCGACCATGAGGTTCTCTCGGTTGAACTCAGGCTTGAACCTGCTATGAGGATTCGATCTCACATCAGCGACGGCCGTAATACCGTAATGGTTCAAGACGTCGCAGAAGGATGGGATCGTATGAGGAGCGTATCCGATTGTGAAGATATGGCCCATGTCAACACTATTCTCTATGGTAGCGCCTTATGTCCTCTGGGCAATCCGGAAAAGTATAAATCCCGTTCGCCTGTATCCAAAAACCTTTTCTCCCCTGAGACTCATGTTCCCGGCTCAATCCCACCCGGATGAAAACTTCCTCCTGCGAGTGGAAAAAATCATTTAGCCTGTCCAATGCACCACGCTCAGCAACATGACTCATGGCACATTCATAGAACCCCAAATCCGTTATCGATATGTAGCGGAATTCTCTGCCGGAGTTCTCCGTGATATGGACTCGCAGCTTGGTGTTATTATAGCAATCTTTGACGATCTGCAAACCCTGGGGGTCGATGCGGAGTGTGATGATAGAGAGATTCGGTGGCGTTTCTGTGGGTATGTACTTCTGGCCTTGTGGAATCCGAATAGAGAACCCGTCTTCCACAGATTCAGTCGCACTCTCCGCCAGGATGCGATGGAACATCACTGAAGAACAGGGACCACAAACGACCAGATTCTCGTAAAAGTGATCTTCCACATGAGGCGCCGAGCACCGTTTTGGGGTGAACTGCCCCGTGAGAATCGCGCCGGGCAGGATGTTCAGTTCCCTGCACTTGGCCTTGGAAAGGTAGGGCCGGGGCCGGATACAGACGCCGGTCTCGGGGCATATGCCGGCGATACAGACGTCTTGGTTCTTGAACTTCGTCAGGTCGGTGACGATGATCTTCATAGCAACCGCCTTTCCCTTGCGGAACTGCAGGGCCACGCCTTGTCTCGTCAGAACGCGTTCCGTCCGTGGGGTCTGCTTGCTTCGGTGAGCCGCACCAAGGGTGCTTCCATCTCCCTCGTCCATCGGCCATTTCAGGCCGGGAGTTGAATGGAAACAGGCCGCTCGACAGATGTGGGCAGGCTCTACCCTGTAAGCGCTTGTGCTGGTGGGTTTAACGGAGAATTGACGGGGGGCTCATGGGATTGTAACGCGAGCGGGCCATGCTGGGGCGGGCCGTCGCGGGGATGGCGTTCAGACGGTGAAGGATTCAGGAGTCAGAGATGGACGAGCGCTGCATTGGATGTCCGTGGTTCGACCGGGACAGGGAGGCGTGCTGCCACAGGCCACCCAGGTTCTGCGAGGTGGATCAATCCGCGCTGGGCGTGGGCTCAGCCATAGGTCTTGCCGGCATCGTCGACGTACAGCTCGCCTTTGGCCTGGCTGAGGATGGCGGTAGCCTCGGGGACCTCGGTCAGGTCGGGGACCTTCAGTAGGCGCAAGCACTTTCGGCACCGCAGCCGGCGGTCGGCGGCGCTGCCATCCAGCCACCAGTGGTAGCCGCAGCGTGGGCATTGGGCGATGATGTGCATCCGATAACCTCTTTTGCAAACGTTACTTAGAGTTTCCTTCCTCTATATAGTCGTCCGGCGAGGCGGTTTATTTTTAGCCGGATTGCGATTTCTTGCTCGCGGACCGAATGCACCAGTCTGATAATATAGAGGCCGCCAAGGCAGGATCGGTAACAGGCGATTTGCGAAAAACTTCCCGGACCTTTGGCCCCAAGAATCCACTTGAATCGCCCCCACACGCGCGGTACAATAAGTGCTACTGGGGGCAGAAGTAATGAACGGCTGGATGGGATACAAATCTTTGGATATTCTCGATGCGACGGTTGCGGCGGTGTCATTCCCGCGACGCCTGCTGGTCGGCCGCAGCGAGACGTCCGGCCCTGTTCACGTCGAAGTCCACGTCCGATCGTACGACGATTCGTGTCCCTTGGCCTTTCCGGCGCCTGCGCCGCAGCCCGGCCGTCTGCCGGTCGGAACCATCCTGGACTGCTACGTCTGACGACGTAAATGGTCTTTCCACAAGCTTTTATGAAGAGTTAACTGCAGACAGTCTGCGCCGGGCGGCTCTGGACGGCACAAAAAAAAACGGGGGCCTTGACGCCATCCTTGGCAGGCCCCACGACTCGATCTGGGCTTCTATAAGGTCTTTATATTCCGAAGCTTATGATGTTCCTGGCAGCCGATTGGACGTTCTCCGGGCTGGTCAGTTGGCCGCTGGCGAGCAGTTGGCGGGCCTCTTGGACGGCAGCCGCATCTGCCTCGGCGGAGTTTTTGGCCTGGTTGATCAGGTCCTCGAAGCTGACATGCAGCGAGGCGTCGGCCTGACTGCCGCGGCGTGTATTGACGGGGTCGGGAGTTGGGAAGGATGCCTTTCCCATGAGCGGTCCGACTCGATTCATGTCAATGTTGTTTATCATTTCAGGTTCCTTAGTATCCGTGTTTCCATGCTTCTTTTCGTATGGTTGGCCGGAATCTTAAGGGCCTTTCTGCAAAAAATACTGGTCCATAAAAAGGCCCTTGCCACCTGTGGCGAGCCACCCGGCGGCAGGGGGCAGACCGCCGGCTATTGCTCCTGTCGCTCGAGTGTCTCGGCCACCTCATAGGCGACGAATTTGCCGAATTTCAACGGGCTGACGACCACCAACTCCTCGCGCAGGGAGGCAAAGCCGGTTCGCAGGTCATCCTTGAAGTAGTGCTTGATCCGCTTCTGGATGTTACGGTCGGAGCTGTCCCAGACCTGTTCGAGGCCCCAGATCAGTTGCCCGTCGGTCAGGTCGAGCAGCTTGAGGCGCAGGCCGAGCGACATGTGCGGATAGGGCGTGTATTCGGTGACGGTTCCGACGAGCAGACCGTTGCACTTGAGGGTCTCGCGCATGGCCAGCAGCTGGCGCATCGCCTGGAGCGAATCGAGGTTTCCCTGAAGGCCTCTCCAGTCGGGATTGTCCTGACGGACGATAGTCAGTCCGAAGACCTGCTTTTTCTGGAGCGCGACGAAGAGCGCCTCGGTAAGGTCGGCGGAAATCTGGGGGTGACCGGAGTTGTTGTCCAGCTCGACCAGCGCGACGCGGCCGAGGTTGTTGAGGTCCTTGTAGGGATTGAGGTAGAACGAGCCGGCCATGCCGTTGGCGTCCTGAGCGGATTGGCAGCCTCCGTGCAAGGTGGCCGAAGCCAGGACAACGGCCAGGAGCAGGGCCCGGTGTGTGGCGGGCGCGGCGTTTCCGCAATCCGATTCGATTTGGCTACGGTACATTCGGTTCCTCCCTCACCGGCGTGGCTGCTGCGGTGGCGTTGGGGTCGCTGGCGGATGGTTTGGCGGCGAGCATGGCGGCGTGACGCCGTTCGATATTGGCGGCATCCGCTTCGCCCCCAAGAATCTCCAGCACTTTCAAGAGTGCTTCCAACTGCGCCTTGGCGGCCTCCCGCATCTCGCCTCGGAAGCCGAGAATGTTGGTTTTCCAGGTATTCAGCTCGGTGAGCATCTCGATGAGCAGCTCATTGGCCTCGCCGAGTTCCTTCTGCGTCTGCTTGAGTTTGGCCTCGAGGGCGGCGATCTGCTGCAAGAGGGCCTCGTTGTCGGCGGTGAGACGCTGATTCTCCTCCCGCAGGGCGATGGTCTGGTCCGAAAGCCGGGCGTATTTCTCCGACAGCTCGATGGCCGACTCGACGGCGGTCCGGCCTTCCAGCGGCGTGTCCTGGAAGCGCTTGGCGTTCGGTGCGCCCGCCCGCGGGCTGGGGGCGTTCTCGGTGGTCATCGGGCGCATCGGGTGCTGTGGGGGGTTGCAACCGCAAAAGATGCCGCCGAGGCACGATACGGTCACGAGTGAAACGATTTGTCTGATCCTGCACATCGCATATCTCCTGGCAAAACAGCGCCTCATGAGACGACAGTTGTGGCCGACGCGGGGGCCCCATCCGGCGGGGCGTATTCACATCGCACGAGCGTGGTCTTGCCGCACGAGCAGGTCACCTCCACGAGAGCATACTGTGGATGGTTCTCGGCAATGCGAATCCGTGTCGGCGCCGCGCTGCATGGGGCGTTCGGCGTTGGGGCGGCCTTCGGGTCCAGAGGTAATCGGAGCGAATCTTGCCACTGCACCTGGCTGGCTTTGAGAACACGTCGTGTCAGTTTCGGCATTTGCGTTTCTCTTTCCTGCTGTTTATTCCATCCGGCATTCGTCGCGTCAAGCACAATAGTCGATCGAGTGCGGGTCGTCCCGATCAAGCCGGTCCGCCTGAGTCGGTTCGGCCTCTTCCGACTGGCTTTCCGGCTCCGAGTGGGACTGCGGCTTGGCGTCCTGGCGGCGTTTGCGTTCCTCTTGTTTCTGGATCGGCGTCAGGCCCTGGATCGTCTGCAGACCCTCGACAGGGCGGATGGCACTGTAATCAGTATCCGTCATCGCGGTATTCCCCTAACTGGCCCGACAGAATCACCAGTGCGCTGGCGTGCAACTGGCTGACGCGGGATTCGGTGATCTCGAGCAGATCGGCGATCTGTTTCATGGTCAGGTGCTTGTGGTAATAGAGCACGATAATCTGAAGGCGACGCTCGTCGAGCTTCTGCATGGCCGCGGTCAGCTTCTTGAGCATTTCGGCCTTCTCCAGCCGGTGGTCCGGGGCGGCCGTGTCGGCCGACGCCAGAATCTCTCCCAGGGCCGGCTGTTCGGCGCCGAAGCCATCGAGCGAGACGAAGTGCTGTGCCCGCGCGCTCTCGAAAAGTGCCGCCACCTCGTCGACGGAGATGCCGAGCTCCTCGGCCAGTTGCTCGTCGGTGGGGGCGCTGCCTGTCCGCTGCGCGATGCTCTGGCTGACGCGTAGCGCGTGCCGCACCTGCCGGTTGATGTTGGACGGCAGAGGCGAAGCCCTGCGCAGCTCGTCGAGCACGGCGCCCTTGATACGGATGTAGGCATACGTCTTGAACTCCGCCTGGCGGGAGGCGTCGAAATCGCGGGCCGCCTTGAGCAGTCCGACGGTCCCGGCCGAGACGAGATCCTCGAACGACAGCGGCGGACGCAGGTAGCTGGCGGCCCGTTGCGCGATCTGGCGGACCATCGGCAGCAGCTCGACGATCTCATGTTCCGTGATCGAACGGGGTCTGTGTCCCGAGTAGGTGCGCAGGGCGACCGCCTTGAGGTGGTCGCTCTTTTCCGCAGCCTGCCCGGCGGCGGTCTCTTCGGCGGTTTCGAGAAGATCGTCAGTTCTTGCGGTCACTGGTCTGATCCTTGTTTACCTGGCTGGCAATCATCGCTCCTGTTACGATGGCGTCCACGGCGCGCATGGCCAGGGAGGCGACGAGGTACGTCACCACCGCGCCGAGCACGGCGCGCTTGCAGCACGTGTCGGGCGACAGGTTCACCACGCATCCGACAATGCTCAGGACGAAGAAGGCGATCACGGCGGCGGTGAACGCGATGGGTCGTGTCTGTAGCAGCATAGGTCAATCGTTTCCTCGGTCGGGCGTGCATCGCACACCCTTACCTCTGCAGCCTGATCGGTGAAGGTTCTCCTTACGCATGGGCATAGGCCGGCGAGGCCTTCTCCTGGGGCAGGATCGTTTCGATCGATTCCACGTCGGTCCCCAACACGATTTCGTCGTAGGCTACCACCGGCAACATCGGCAGCGTCCGGGCCAACATCCGCGCCAAGGGGGCGCGCAGACGCGCGTCGCAGAGCAGCACGAGCTTGTCGCAACCCTGATCCATTCCCGAACGCCAGGCGTCGGCCATCTTGCGGTTCAGGTCCATGGCGAGATCGGCCGGAAGGTTCAGTGTCAGCTCGCCGCCTTCCTGGCTCAGGCTGCTGGTCAACTGATGCTCGAGCGACGGGTCGAACGTGATGGCCACGATCTTGCCGGCGGAGTTGCGGTACTGCTCGGTGATTGTCCGACTCAGCGACTTGCGAACGACCTCGGTCAGCGTGTTGGCGTTCTTGGTCTTGGAGGCATTCTCCGCCAGCGATTCGAGGATCACCGTCAGCTCGCGGATGGGGATACCGCCCTTGAGCAGGTTCTTCAGGACCCGCTGGAGCAGCGCGATGGAGACGTCGCTGTCGGCCCCGACGATTTCTCCGACCAGCGACGGCTGGTTCTTGCGGAGGCGGTCCACGAGCAGTTGCACGTCCTCTCGCGTCAGCAGTTCGTCCGCATGCCTCTTGAGTGTCTCGGACAGATGGGTGATGAAGACGGACTCCGGATCGATGACGGTGTAGCCGTTCAGTTCGGCGGCTTCCTTCTTGCCGGCCGAAATCCACATGGCGGGCAGTCCATAGACCGGCTCGGTTGTTTTGATACCCTCGACCTTTTCCCGGACGCCGCCCGGGTCCATGGCCAGGAACATCTCCGGTTCCAGGCGGCCCTTGGCCACCGGGATTTCCGAGAGGCGAATCTCGTAGGCGTTCGGTTCGAGGTTCAGGTCGTCGCGCAGACGCACCAGCGGGATGACGATCCCCAGGTGCTGCGCGAACTGCCGGCGCAGGGCACCGATGCGCTCGAAGATCGTGTTGCTCTTTCTCGGGTCCACCAGGGTGATCAGACGCACGCCGACGTGGACGGAAATCCGGTCCACGTCGAGCAATTCCTCGACCGGTTCCTTTTCGGTCTTCTTGGCCGGCGTTTCCGGCGCCGCCAGGGGCTTCTTCTCGGCCCGAGAGGCCATCCGTCCGACGAGGCCGACGCCGCCGGCGAGGAGCAGGAACTGGATCTTGGGCATGCCCGGAACGAAGGCCATGGCGCCGATGATGCAGGCGGCCGCCAGAAGAGGTTGGCTGGCCTTGAGGAATTGCCGGGAGATGTCCTGGCCGACACTGTGGCTGGAAGAGATCTTTGTGACGAGAAAGCCCGAGCTGACCGAAATAACCAGCGAGGGGATCTGGCTGACCAGACCGTCGCCGATCGAAAGGATCGAGTAGGTCCGGATGGCATCGGCGATGCTCATCCCGCGCGAGTAGCCCATGGCGATGCCGCCGATGATGTTCACGGCGGTGATAACCAGACCAGCCTTGGCATCCCCGCGGATGAACTTGCTGGCTCCGTCCATGGCCCCGTAGAATTCGCTCTCCTTGACGATCTTGGCGCGCCGCTCGTTGGCCTGGCTCTCGGTGATGACGCCGGCGTTGAGGTCGGCGTCGATGGCCATCTGCTTGCCGGGCATGGCGTCGAGAGTGAATCGCGCCGACACTTCGCTGATGCGCTCGGCGCCCTTGGTGATGACAATGAATTGAATGATGACGAGGATCAGGAAGATCACCAGGCCGACGACGAAGCTGCCGCCGGCGACAAAAGCACCGAAGGTCTGAATGATCTTGCCGGCATCGCCCTGAAGCAGGATCAAACGGGTGGAGGCGACGTTCAGCGAAAGGCGAAACAGCGTGGTGAACAGCAGCAGGGAGGGGAACGTGGACAGTTCGAGCGGCTCGGTGGATGAGAGCGTCACGATCAGTACGGCAATGGCCAGAGATATGCTGCAGGCCAGCAGCAGGTCGAGCACGGTGGTCGGCAGCGGGATGATCAGGGTGGTCAGCACGGCCACCAGTCCGAACGCCATGATGATGTTGCTATGGGCGGCCAGAGGGACGTTGATCAGGTCCCGGTGTCCGCCGGTGTCGCCGGTGGCTGGATGCGGCGTTTTGGAACGATCAGATGCCATACCGAGTATTCAGCTCCTGTGCGTTGTGGCCCTGCGTTTTCGGCCGGCTCAGTGTTCCGACGTCGCGGCGCCGGCGGCACCCGTGATCGTCTTGATTCGTACGGCGAACCGGTTGTCCACCACAACCACTTCGGCCTCGGCGAACTTGGAGTCTTTCAGATACAGATCGACGGGGGCCTCGATGGACTTGTCGAGCTGGAGCACGGCGCCCGGTCCGAGTTGGAGCAGACGCCGGACGGGCACCTCCGTGACGCCCAGCGTCACGGTCACCGGCACGTCCATGTCCAGCAGAATATCGAGCTGGCCGCCCGCGGAGGCGGTCGCCTCTCCCGCCGGAGCGGGAGGGAGTTCCACTGGCTGGACCGGCATCTTATCGCCGCTTGGAATCGGCTGTTGCTCATTCTGGATCGTCGCTTCGGCGGTTTCGGGCATAGCCGGACATCCTTTCTGGTGCTCACTTGACGCCTCGCCCCCGCGGCACGTCGGAACGGGACGCCGCGCTGCATTCGGTAATAAACACGGCGTACCGGCCCTCCGATTGGGTCGGACGGCCGCGGAAGACGGTTTGGTTGTGCAGGATCAGGTCCACCGGTTCGTCGAGGCCCTTGTCGATCAGCAGGACGTCGCCGGGCGCCAGGTCGAGGACCTCCCCGAACGACAGACGGGTCGAGCCCAGCCGGGCACAGATCGTCACGGGCATCTGGTGTACGTGTTCCATCAGCAGGCGGGACAGTTCGTCCTGCTTGACGGTCGCCTTGGCCGGCACGGACTTGCCGACGACCGGGGCCAGCGTCGGGCCCCCCACGATGAAGGTGACCTGGGAGGTGGCATCGCCCTCGGCCTTGCCGATCCGAAAGACGACCCTGCAGATCGGATCGGTCGGCTCGAACGGCGCTGCGGCAAAGCCTCGGACCACCCGGCCGGCCGGCTTGAGGTCCTGATGGGGCCGCAGCGAGTCGACGAACGCATCGGTCATCGCGCCGGCGAGGTCCGACAGAAGAGACTCCTCCAGCGAGGAGAGAGGTCGATTCGGGTCCTGGTCGGATTCCGAATCGCCCAGCAGACGCGTGACCCATTCCAGGGCGACATCGGCACCGATAACCAGAAACCCGCACGGCGGCTTCTGCGCCGGGCCGAAGCCCAGCAAGAAGCTTTGCTTCATATCCACGTGGCGACCCATGTCGTCGGCGAAATGTTGCGTGATGGAGACGGGCACGACTTCGAACTCGCTGTTGAAGAAATGCGCGCATCGTTCCGACAACACCGCGCCCACCTGGCTCATGACAGCCGCCAACCGATTGCGCTGATCCTCGTTGAAGTAATGGGGATCGCGCCAGTCGTAGGGCGCTGCGCCGGACGCCGACGTCGCGGCGGGAGCCGGCGCAGAGCCGACCGCCGCCAGGAGGCGGTGCAGTCGTGCGCGGTTCAGATGGACGCCGGACGAAGCGGTCATTGGATCGACAACTCCTTGAACAGTACTCGCTTGATACACGGCGGGGCATTCGGAAACAGTCCCTGGTTAAACGTGTCGGCAATCTGGCTCTGCACGTGACGCAGGTTCCGCTCGCCTCGAATGTCTTCCAGCGTCAGGTTGGCCACGAAGAGCGTCAACCAGTTCTTCAGGAGGGGTTTTCGCTGTTCGAGGAAGGGGGTCCCGTCCTTTTCGGACAGTCGGTCTCCGACTTCCAGCGTCAAGGCGATCCGGACGTAGCGGGTCACGCCGGGCTCGTTGAGATTGGCGACGACGGGTTCGAGGTCGTAGTACCAGCTGGAACCCGTGGCCGCCGCATTGACCGGCGGCAATGCCGGGGCTGTTGCCGTCGGCGCCTCGGAGGCGGCGACGTTCTGGGCCGAACCGCGCGTTCCGAAAAGTCGCCCGACGAGAAAGCCGCCGCCACCGCACAGTCCGACTGTGACCACCGGGACCAGCCACGGTAGCAGCCTCGAGGATTTGCCCTTCTTATCCGGAGCCTCTGCCTCGGAAGTCTTGTCGTTCTTCTCCTTTTTTTCCGGTTCCGCCATGTGCTGCAAATCCTTTCTTGCGTTTGAGCCCGGTCCCAAGACGTTCAGGAGACCGGCTGGAGACATTCCTGCTGACGGTAACGCCGCATCTTCTCACGGAGTGTGCGGTCGCTGATTCCCAGGACCTTGGCGGCTTTTGTCTGGTTGCCTGCGGTCTGGCGGAGTGTTTCGAGGATGGCCTGGCGTTCAAGATCGGCCAGGGGGATTCCGCCGACGGCGGAAGCGGACTCACCGGTCGGACCGGCGTTCGATCCGGGGGTGGTGATTCCGTGATGCGGCCGATTGCACTGCGCCAGAGGCGGAAGCTCGTCAAACAACCACGAGACATCGGCCAGGGACAAGGTGGAGCCGGTCCCCAGAATCAGACTGGTAAGCACCACGTTGCGCAACTGGCGAACGTTGCCGGGCCAAGGGTACTCCGCAAAGATCTCCATCATCGCAGGGTCCAGACGGGTGATGCGCCGCTGCGCCTCGCGGGCATAGAGGTTGACGAAATGCCAGACGAGCTCGGGCAGGTCGTCGCGGCGCTCACGCAGAGGCGGAACGACGATCCGTGTGGCGCTGAGCCGGTAGTACAGGTCCCGGCGGAAGCGGCCCATCTGGACCTCGTGCAGCAGATCGCGATTGGTTGTGCTGAGGATGCGGACATTGATCTTGATATTCTCACTGCCGCCGACTCGCTCGAATTCCTGCTGCTCGAGGATGCGCAGCAGCTTGGCTTGAAACTGCGGCGGCGTCTCGGTGATCTCGTCGAGCAGCAGCGTACCACCGTGCGCCCTTTCGAAGCGGCCCTTGCGCTGGGTGTACGCTCCCGTAAAGGCGCCTTTCTCGTGTCCGAACAGCTCGCTTTCGAGCAAGGTGTCGCTGAGGGCGGCACAGTTGACGTGGACGAACGGTCCCAGCGCCCGCCGGCTCTTGTGATGAATCAACAGGCTGATCAGTTCTTTGCCGGTTCCGCTTTCGCCGTTGATCAGGACGGGCACGGAGGTCGGCGCGATGCGTTCGGCCAGTGTGACGGTCTGAACGAGCCGGGCGCTGCGTCCGACGATCTGGTAGAGGCAACGATCTCCTTCGCCGGCCGATGCGGCGGTCGCGACGTGATGATTGGGCAGCACGGTTTCGAGAAGGTCCTCGATCGCCTGCGGGGACAGGGGCTTGAGCAGGAAATCGCGACAGCCGGCCTGGATGGCCCGGACCGCGGTTTGCGTGCCGAGCCGCAACAGGTGGTTGCCTTCGGCGGAGCGATCCTCCGGGAGGTCCGGTTCCCCCGGTCCGGCGAGCATGACGACCGGCAATTCCGGAGCGGCGGTCCGGATGGCTTGCAGCAGTGCGAAGCGGTCCGACTGCTCCGAGGTGTGGCTCAGTCGCGTGCTGAGGAAGACCAGATCGCAGCGGTTCTTGTCGAGTGCGGCGAGGGCGGCTTTGGCGGTGCCGGCCAGTTGGGCGCGAATGCCCTTGCGGGCGAGAGTCGCGAGCATGAGCCGCGCGGTCTCCGGTTCGTCCTCGACGATCAGCACGTTGACGTTCGCATACGGAACCTGGGTTCGGCTGTTACCTTCGATTTCGATGTCACTCACTCTCAGAGTCTCCCATCGTCGCGCCAGAGCGTGGTCTCATTCCGGACGGCTTGGTGGCATGAGCTGCTGCGGCTTGGCGCTTTGATACCAGGTGATTAATCGGCCGTGGGCCTTGGCCAGTTCCGTCCAGGCCGAGCCCGGATGCTCGGACACAAGCTTCATATACAAGTCCTTGGCGCGGGCCAGGTCGGTCTCGCGCAGGCAGTTGGCCAACTGGAACATGATCCAGGCCCGGTCGTCTTCGGTGGCCCGGTCGTTGGGCGTGGTGCGCGCCAGCGCCCGCTCATAGAAGACCGCCGCTTCGGTTCGGTGTCCGCTGAGGAACAGCAGTTCGGCCAGTTCCAGCGGATCGCGGACTTGGTTGGGGTCCTGCAGCGCGTTTTCGAGCTTCTTTATGGTCTTCGGCGCCAGCGAGTCGCTCGGTTCGATCGGCGTCGACGAGTCGCTGGACTCCGCTGGCGGTGCCGTGGTCGTCGCAGGGCCGGCGAGCGGCGTCGGCGTCGCCGGGGTCGTCGGCTCCGCAGGCACCGAGAATGTCGGTTGCTTGGCGTTTTCTTCGAATCGCACCGTGCGAATCCGGCGGATCAGATCGTTCAGCGCCGCCCGCGTCTCGGCGTCCTCGTTTGGATCGGGGGCCGCCATGCGACTTTCCCACAGGCGGCGTGTCAGGCCGGTGCTCGAGGGCAGGTTGGCGTCGACTTCCTGGCCTTTCGTGGTCGTGCGGCTCAGAAGCCCCGTCACCGCGTAGTCGGCGTTCGACGAGGAGTACTGCGGCGTCGCGCCGTCTTCCGATGCAGTCTTTCTCTGGGCAGTCTGACGGGCCGGCGCCTTCGCGGTGCCGGGTTTCGGCGATGGGTTCGGGTTTGCCTGTCCCCAGGTCGGGTGTGTGAGCGATCCCAGGACCAGGCAGAAGATCCATACGATCAGTAGGCCCGCTTGCGGTCCGCCGCCACGCGGTATGTGTCGGTTGATTGTCATATTCCCACCCCCGGATTGGGCAGCGCGCCGCCGGAGTTCGAGGAGACCGTCGGCGTCTCCAGCAGCACCGAGACCGCACGGTCATATTCCCCTTGTTGGCGGTAGGCTTCTGCCAGCAGGGTCTGTATCTCGCTCTTCTGCTTGGATTCCTCCGTGTGTTCGAGCAGCTGCCGGCAGACGGTGGCCGCCTGGCCCGGCTGGCCCACGCGAAGGCAGATGCGCGCCAGCTCCCCGCCGATCTGCTGGGCCAGCGGTCCGGGCTCGACCAGCGTCAGCGTTTCGCTCAGCGTCTTCCGGGCCCGTTCCAGGTCGCCGATGTCCACACAGCAGCCAGCCAGCTCCAGAGCCACCTTGGCTCGCAGCTCGGAGCTGGGAAGGAACTGGCCGCGTTCGCCCAGGATGGCGATGGCTTTGTTCTGAAGGCCGATCGACCGCAAAATTCTGGCTCGAATCAGCAACAATTCGATGGCCTCCTGTTGCGACAGTTGCCAGGCGTTGGTGCCTTCGAGAGTGTTCAGGGCCTCGACGTAGAGCTCCTGCTGCATGTAGGCACGGACCAGGGCGACGATAGTGTCAACGTGCTGCTGCTGCGAAAGATCGCCCTTGAGTGCAAGGTTCAGTACGGCGTGGGCCTGCTGGGGCTTCTCGAGCGCCAGATAGGCCTTTCCGAGGAGCAAACAGGCGGCGTGGAACTCCCGACGGTTCTGGTTCTGGGCCAGTGTGACATAGCGGCTCAGCCACGTGGCCGCCTCTTCATACTGTTCGGTTTCGTAGAAGCCGCGCCCGGCTCCCAGCGCCGATTCCGTCTGCGAGTCGCGCGACAGACCCATGTTGTACACCTTGCGGTACAGGTTCGTCGCCTCCTCGTACAACCCGGCCTTCAGGGTCGCATCGGCCAGATACAAACAGGCGCGATCCGCCAGATCCGTCTCGGGATAGAGGTCCACGAGCTGTTTGAGATCGCTCTGGGCGCCCACATAGTCGCGCAACGTCACCTTGAGCCGGCCGGAGTACAGCAGGGCGTACGGAGCCAGCGCGTCTTTCGGGAATCGGTTGGCGATCAGCTTGTATTCGGCGATGGCATCGTTGGTCCGATCGCGTGCGGTGTACAGGAGTCCGAGAGCGAAATGGCTTGTGGGGACCCGGGTGTCGTCTTCGGCCGTCAGGAGGAACCGCTGCCAGAGCGAGACGGATTCCTCGGCGAGCAGTGCCGTGTGTTCAGCCAGGGAGATATAAGAGGATGGATCGATGATCCGGACGTTTCCGTCCGTATCCATGCGGGCCAGCAGACCGACGCTTCCGGCGGCAATGGTCATCATCTGTTGCGCCGTTGCAGCTCGGAGATACAGATAGGCCGGCCGCCGACGGACGGTTTCTTCGTCCAGTGTGACCCGGCTGTTCTCCGGCCACTGGAGGTTATAGCCCGCGTTCGTGGCAAACCGCGACAGCAGTTCCTCGATCGGAGCGCCGTTGCAGATGACCAACCACTGCCCCGGTGTCTCCGTCGGGCGGATCTGCGGTCCCAGCAGCGCTTCGTCGAGTTTCTCGGACCCGGAGGTCAGGAAGACCTTCAGTTGGGCCTCATCAAGGCTGACAAAGGGGTCGATGTCCGGGTGCCGCGTCCACAGTTGCGCCGGCAGATCGCTGTCGGCATCCCGCAGAGACAACAGACTTCGGGTGATCGCCTCGGAGATCAGGAACGTACACTGACGCTGGACCGCCCGCACCCATTTGGCGTCGTAGTCCACCACCTCGACCAGCGCGAGGGTCTGATACGCCCGTGTGGCCGCCTCCAGGTAACGCTCGCGTTCCATCAGCGTGGTACTCTGATGGTATCGCGCCAGGGCGCGGAGCATAGGCAGCCGACTGAGTGAGACGGTTCGGAGCAGGTTGTCGGCCTGGGGCGCGTTGCCGGCGTTGCGGCTGCACAAGGCCATGCGAAGCAAGAGGAAGTCCCGCAGCGGCTGCTGTTCCTCCGTGGGAGGAAGACGCCGGTAGAGTTTGTCGTAAACCGCCAGAGCGCTCTCGTAGTCGGCTCCCAGGTAGAGCTTGTCGGCAATCTGCAGGGACAGCGGTTCGACCGTCGGCAGGGTGACCTCCGTCCGGGGGGGAACCGGTGCAGGCTCCGGGACGGACGTGGTCGGTGCCGGAGACTGGAGCGGCGGTTGTGCCGGCCCGTCGGTGTAGGACGGCTGAAACGACGTGTACTGGTTCTGCGACGCCTCCGACGGCGCGGGGGCGTTGGCGTGTGATGCCGACGGCACGATGCGCAGCGCCGCATAGACTACCAGTGCCGCAAGGAAGACGATTCCTGCGAACAGTCCTTTCTGCGTGTTGGTGAATCGCGGACGGGGCAGGCGCAGCGGTGCGGTGACCGGGCTTTCGAGGGGACCGCCGAACTCGGCCGGCCCGGCCTCCGAGGCCAGATCGAGGAAGGACGCGAAGATGTCACCGTATTCCGGCTGGTGGACCGGTGTGGCGAAGAGTTCCTCGTCGAGAGGGCCCGACGAGCCCTGGGGTGCTTCGGTCTTCTTTCTGCGACTGGGTTGTGGCCGTTTCATCGGCATTCTGCTTTGCTCTCATCGTGCGGCCGACGCTCGCGATCGCCTTCGGCGTTCGCAGAGCATGGCCCAGGACCATGGGCAGACCACAGCAACAGGCGTGCCAGAGGGGCGGCCGCGCGGGGATGGCGAGGGTTCAACAGCCCCCGGAGGACCGGCAGGCCGATGGAAGGGCTCTTCTTCTATGGCGCCTCGTTTGCGGCCGATGTCAGGATTCTATACGGGTCGCCCGATTTTCTGACAGCGACGACGGCGGTCGGATGCTCGCGCCGGGACGTTTCGCGAAGGACGGGTCAGGTTCGATTCTGGGGGGGGACGAAGGTGACAGGCCGGGCGGGCCGATGCCGGACCCGGCGGCTAACCAACCGGAACCGCTTCCGACTCGGCCGGCTCGGAGGCGGGCAGGCCGACTTCGCCCGCTCGGGAGGGCTGCTTCTGGATGTTGTACTGCTTGACCTTGGCGTACAGCGTCGCACGCGTGATGCCCAGGAGAGAGGCCGCCTGGGTCTTCTGCCAGCCCGTCTCATGCAGGGCTCGTGCGATCAACTCGCGTTCGGCCTTCTCCAGAGAGAAGTCCCGCACCCGTTCGCTGGACGGACCGGCCGCGGGCTCGTCACCGTCCGCGGAATCGATAACAACACTGCTAAGGCCGATCTTGTCCGTCTTCTCCAGGAGGATGGCCCGCTCGATCACATTCCGCAGTTCGCGCACGTTCCCGGGCCAGTCATGCCGACAGAGCGATTCGAGGGCCAGTTGCGTGATAGCCGTTGGTTTCTCGGGACGGGCGCCGCAGATGTTCGAGTGCGTCAGGAAGTAATGGGCCAGAAGACGAATGTCCTCGCGGCGCTGCGGTGACCGCAGCGGCGCCAGCACGATCGGGCAGATGTTGAGGCGATAGTACAGGTCCTGGCGAAAACGGTTTTCTCGGACTTCTTTCTTCAGGTTGCGGTTGCTCGAGGCGATGATCGTGGCCTGGCAGGTCAGGTCCTTGACGCCGCCGACCTTGCGGAACGTTCGTTCCTGAAGCACATGCAGGAGCTTGGCCTGGAGTTCGAGCGGCATTTCGCTGATCTCGTCGAGAAACAGCGTACCGCCGCCGGCCTGTTCGAGCAGGCCCGTCTTGTCCCGGTCGGCGCCGGTGAAGGCTCCCTTGACGTGGCCGAAGAGTTCGCTCTCCAGCAGCGTGGCGGTCAGCGCCGCGCAGTTGATTGCGACGAAGGGTTCGTGCGGATGTCGGCGCATGTGAATCGCTTTGGCGGCGACCTCCTTGCCGGTGCCGGTTTCGCCCAGGATCAGCACGGGGTTGCACTGGCTGTCGGCGACCAGTTGGATCATCCGCAGAGCGTCGCACACGGCCGGGCTCTTTCCGACCATCGTGACGGCCTCGGCGTGCTCGTCGAGGAAGTAGTCTTCATGCCGAACGCGGTCGACGGGCTCACCGGGCCGCGCCGCCTCTCGAATCCGGGCGGCGATTTCGTGCAGACGACGACCCGCCTCCGCGCCGACGAGGCGATAGGATACTCCGGCCCGTTCGTATTCGGCATCGGAGTACGGCGGCGTCTCCCGTGCGGCCACCACGGTCACCGGCACCGGATGCCTTCGCAGGTCGAGGCGGTCCAGCAGACTGCGAATGTGACCCGGAGCGACCGTTCCGTCGAACAGCGTCAGATCGGGGGTCACCGTTTCGATCATGTCACCCGCTTCGGACAGGTCGTCCGCGACGAACACCTCGTGGGCCACCTCCCGCGCGAGCTGGTGAATGTGAGAGTCTCTGCTGATTACCGCGATTCTTCGAAGTAGGCTCATACCACCCCAATGTCACTGAGTCGTTTCCGGCATCGTGCTGCATTCGTTTCCTTACGATACCGCACCCCATCGACCGCCGATTTCGGACAACTTTAATTTTTATTGGACGGGTCCGGATGTCACGTCATGGGGGGCGCGGCGCGCCAGGAGTGATGGCCGTTTTTTATGGGACACTGCTCGGGCCCGTGGGTGGGGCCAGGCCGTCTTGCGCGGATATAGGACTCGTCCGATCATTCTTATGGGACGCATAAATTGTCGCAAAATCGGCGAATAGAAATCATCCGCCTGTATTTTTTTCCGGCGCCGGCCCGCAGGCAGGATTCTCTGCCGAGCAGGAAGATTTGTCCGCGGATTCGGAACGGGGACCCGGCCCGACCGCGCCGGCGGAAAAACATTTTCGATGTCTAAGTGCCTGTTTCGACGTCAGGTACGGAGCGGCCGCCCGCCGCAAACGCGTCCTCCCTGCCGGTGGTGGCACGTGGGTTGCAACGTTCCGTCCAAGGCCGTCGGCGGATGCCGCGGCACGCGGCGCGGAAACGAAGGTGCCGCGGCAACCGGATTCCTTGTGGTGAGGCAGACACAGATGAGTACGACGAATGCCGTCACGTCGGCCAGCGAACTGCAGATGAACTTCATGACGCTGCTGGTCACGCAGTTGCAGAATCAGAACCCGCTGGAACCGATGGACAACCAGGACATGGCCGCGCAACTGGCGCAGTTCTCGCAGCTCCAGCAACTGGAGAGCATGAACAACTCCTTCAGCCAGGTGCTGGCGTCCCTTCAGCAGGGATACGCCAGCTCCCTGATCGGCAAGGACGTGTCGTTCGCGACGACGGCCGACGACGGAACGCAAGAGACGCAGACCGGAGAAGTGGAAGAAGTGGTTCTGGATGGCGGTGCGATCGAGTTGATCGTCGGCGATCATCAGGTTCGTCTGGCGGACGTGCTTTCGGTTCGAGACTAACGGGACAATCGGCGTTTTCAGTAGTAGGAGAGCAGTGCGATGAGTTATGCGTTGTCGTCTGGGGTGACAGGGCTTCAGGCCCATCAGAAGATGCTGGATGTGGCCGGCAACAACCTGGCCAACGTCAACACGACGGCGTTCAAGGCGAGCACGATCACCTTTTCGGAGTTGCTCGGCGAGACCCTCCAGCAGGCCTCGCAGCCGACGGATCGGATCGGTGGCACGAATCCGCAACAGATGGGAAGCGGCGTGGGCGTCTCGGGCATCTCGGCGAACATGGCCCAGGGCAACATCGTGAACACCGGCAATTCGCTGGATGTGGCGATCGAGGGGTCCGGGTATTTTGTGGTCAGTGACGGCCAGCAGTCTCTTTACACGCGGGCCGGTAAGTTCGGCGTCGACGAGGCCGGGTATCTGGTTGACCCGAATACGGGATACCGCGTGCAGCGGCTGGGTCTCGTCGGGGAAGCGGACGGGTTCCAGATTCCGGGCAGCAGCAACATCCGCGTTCCGTATGATGTGGCCCTGGCGGCCAGTCAGACCACGGAGATCGTCGTCAGCGGCAACCTCAGCGCCGACGCCACCGGTACGCCCACGGCCCAACTGCTGATGGCGGCATCGAAGTTCACGATCGGCGACGCCGATGCGACCGGCACGACACAGATCGATCAGCTCGATCAGTTCTCGGGCGGCTCGGGTGCCGGAGGCGAACTGGGCGCCGCGGAAACCGGGACGATCAGTTTCGAAGGGTATTATCCCGACGGGACCGCGTTCGGTGGAGCCGGCCTGGATTTCACGGTCACTGCCGACACGACGTTGGACGATCTGATCTCCCATCTGAACAACAACGTGCTGAATGGGTCGACCGCCTCGCTGGTCAACGGATACATTCGCATCACCGACGATGCCACCGGCTACAGCAAGTCGGACATTACCATGTCCTACAGCGGCGCCGGGGCGTTGGAGTTGCCCGGGTACTTCGAGTTGAAGACGGTCGGCGGCGACGAGGTCAAGGGGATTAATATCGCGGTGTACGACTCGCAGGGCGGCAAGCACGTCATGTCCGCCGCCTTTGTCCGGTCCGACACCGTCAACACCTGGGACCTAGTCCTGACGTCGGTGACCGGGAATATTGCCTCCATCGATCTGGACAGCCGGCGCATCGAGGGCATTACCTTCGATCCCCAGACCGGTGCCTACAACGGGGTTCCGGACGGTACGGCCCTGGAGTTCACGATGACATTCGCGCATGACGTCACCCATCCCCAGACGATCGAAGTGCACCTCGGCACGGTCGGATCGTTCGACGGTCTGACCCAGTTCGCGGGCAACTCGACGGCGGTCGCACGCGAGCAGAACGGCTATGAGGCCGGCAGCCTGTCGGCGGTCTCGATCGACAACGAAGGCATGCTCATCGGCAGCTTCAGCAACGGCATCAAGAAAGACCTGGCGACAATGGCGGTGGCCCTGTTCAAGAACCCCGCCGGTCTGGAAGGTGCCGGTGATGGGTATTATGTCCCGTCGGCCAACTCCGGGGCGCCGGTGATTACGCAGGCAAACACGGCCGGGGCCGGTTCCATTCACGGCGGGGCGCTGGAGAAGTCCAATGCCGACGTAGCGACCGAATTCGTGACGCTGATCCAGGCGCAGAACGGATTCCAGGCGAACGCGCGGACGATCACGGTGGCCAACCAGATTCTTCAGGAACTGACCAACCTGATTCGATAGAACCGGTTGCGGTGATGGGCTGGTGAGGAAATGAGATGATCGTCAGTGACTTCTTGCAGGAGATCAGCCAGATTCTGGTCAGCGTGCTGACGCCGATCGAGCGGTGGTCGGCGGCGCGCCGGCTGAGCGGCGGTTCCTCCGCGTACATGTCACGGTACGAATTCATCCTGGCCGCCAGCGCGACGATGGCCGTCCTGATCTTCCTGTTGTGGTGGATCAGTCACCGCCGCCGGAGGCGGAGTGGGGACCTGACGCGCGAGCTGTTTGCCGAGAATGCGGTGCGGCGCGGGCTCAGTGCACGCGACCGTCAAATCCTGCTGGCGATCGTCATGCGGAGCGGCCTGGGACGCAGTCACGATATCTTCACCACAGTTGATGCCTTTGATCGCGGCGCCGCCAAGCTTCTGGCGGAGTGCGCGCGCACGCGAACGGTCGAGGAGAATGAACGGCTGAAGACGGAAGTCGCTTATCTTCGGGAGAGGTTGGGTTTCCGAGCGGTTCGGTCGCTCGGCGGGATGGTCGCCTCCCGCCGGCCGAGCAGTCGTGATATTCCGGTCGGCAAGATCGTGGAGGTGACCCGTCGCCGGCGTCATCATGCCGAGGATCCGCTCCGGGCCGAAGTCGTGCGCAACGACGATCTCGAACTGGCGGTGGAGCTGGAAAAGCCCGTGGAGACGCGCGCCGGTGATCTGTGGTGCGCGCGATATGCGTTTGGTGTGTATGTCTGGGAATTCGACACGACTGCGGTGAGCTGTAGTCAGACCCGGCTCGTGCTGAACCACAGCGACGACGTGCGGTTCGTCAACCGTCGGCGTTTTCCTCGGGTGGCGACGCGGATGCCGGCCTTGGTGGCCGGTTTCCCTTTTGCCAGGAGAGAGTCGTGGGAGGCGACGCCGCAGACGGGTCCCGATCGAATCGCCGGGAGCCTGGCGCCCGACGTGCCGGAGTTTGTCTCCGGGACGATTACCGAACTGGCCGGCCCGGGGCTTCGGATCGAGCTGCCCAGGCCGTTCCGGCCGGGGGAGAGAGTCCTGGTGATCTTCCGCCCGACCGAGGACGCCGAGGCCGCAGACGCGCCGGTCGCCGACGCGAGGTGTGTGTTCGAGGACGTGGGCCTGGTGCGTCACAGTCGCGTCACGGGCGCGGAGGTCTCCATCGCGGTCGAGCTGTCGGGACTGAATGAATCGGAGATCGATGAGATGGTGCGCCTCACGAATGCGGTGGCATCCAGAGCCGGTGCCCGGGACGAGGCCGATGATGCAAAGGCCGAACCGGCGAAGGTGGCGGCGGGCGGCGCGCCGGTGGGGCAGGGGGTATAGCATGGCCGATGTCACAAGCCAGGTCAGTGCAAGTCTGAAGGCGTTGACGCGCGAGTTCGACATCATCGCGCACAATCTGGCCAACGTCAGCACCGCCGGATACAAACGCCGGTGCAGCTCGTTCTCAAGCATGCTGGAGGATCAGCAGAATGCGGCCGCCAGCGCTCTGGACTTCTCGCAGGGCAATCTGGTCGAGACGAGACGAACGCTGGATGTGGCGCTTTACGGAAAAGGGTTCTTTGTCATCGAGACGCCGGACGGTCCTTTGTACACGAGGCACGGCGTGTTTCGCGCCAACCAAAACGGTCAGATCGTGGATTCCGAGGGGCGCTCCGTTGCCGGCGCTTTCGGTCCTCTGACCATTCCCACGGGGATTGACGTCTCTCGGGTCACGATCAGTCAGACCGGGCAGATCCACGCGGACGGCGCCTCGATCGGGCAGTTCCGAATCGTGGACTTCGCAGGAAAGGAAGACCAGCTCGAGGCGGTCGGGTTCAGTTGCTACCGGGCCCCGCAGGACGTGCCGGCCAGAGACGTCGAGGACGTGGTGGTCAAGCAGGGGTACCAGGAAGCGTCCAACGTGGAGATCATCGACGAACTGGTCAGCATGATCATGGTCTCGCGAATGTATGAATCGAACATGAAACTGGTGAACGTAAAGAAGGATACGACGAACAGCGTGATCGGCGTGGCCATGGGGTAACAGGATGCCGCCGATCCACGGTTCCGACAAGGAGAGTCGCCCATGATACGAGCTTTCTCCACGGCCTCCACGGGAATGATGGCCCAGCAGACGCTGGTGGATGTGATCGCCAACAACCTGGCGAACGTCAACACCACCGGTTTCAAGCAGAGCCAGGTCGAGTTTCAGGACCTGCTGTATGCCCGGCAGAAGGAAGCCGGCACGGAAGTGGCTCCGGGCATCAACGCGCCGACCGGTCTGGAGATTGGCAGCGGGGTCCGCGTGGCCTCGACGCTGAAAATCTTCAGTCTGGGCGAGTTCCGTAACACGGGACGGAACATGGACATCGCCATTCGCGGCGACGGCTTCCTCCAGGTGGTGATGCCCAACGGGGATATCCGCTACACCCGCGACGGGTCGTTGCAGACCAACGCCAACGGACAGGTGGTCACCATGACCGGCTACATGCTGGAACCGGCTCTGACCATCCCGACCGAAGCGGCCTCGGTGGACATCGGCGCCGACGGAGGCATCAATGTCACGGACCAGGCCGGCGTCCGCTCCGTGATCGGCCAGATCCAGCTGGCGCGTTTTCCCAATCCGTCGGGCCTTCAAAGCCAGGGGGACAATCTGTACGCCCCGACGGATGCCAGCGGCGAGGCCATTGTCGGCATTCCCGCGCAGGACGGCTTCGGATCGATTCAGTCCGGATTCTTGGAGAAGTCGAACGTGCACATGGTCAACGAGCTGGTGAACCTGATCACGGCCCAGCGTGCTTACGAAATCAACTCGCGTGCCATCAAGGCCGGTGACGAAATGCTTCGCAATACCAACAACATCTTCTGATAGGAGCCGGCGATGAATCGTAGGATCTTCTTCCGTATCCTGACGGTTACCTGTGTTGTCACGCTCCGTGCCGTCGCAGGCGGCGCGCCGGTGTTGGCGGACGGTGTGGCCGACGATGCGCGTTTGCAGGTTCACCTGCCGCGCGAGGTGACAGTCGAGGGGAATCAGTTGAGCCTCGAACAGATCAGCGTGATCCGCGGATCGGCGTCCCTGGCCCGCCGGGCCGGCCAGGTGCTTCTGGGCCGGTTTTCCGCGCCGGGCCAGAAACTGGTCCTGGATCGTCCCACCATCCTCAGCCGTCTGGCCTCGTGTGGCATCGCCGCCGATCAGGTGCGTCTGACCGGTGCCGATTCGGTGACCGTGCGTCGCCAGCAGCAGATCATCGAGGTGGAGGACTTCGTCGAAGCCGGACGACAATTCCTCGGCCAGTTGGCGCCGTCGCACTCGGTGTGCGAGATCGTCGCGGTCACCCGGCCGAAAGACCTCGTTCTCTCCAACCAGCCGCAGGACGTGCAGTTGAAGTGCCAGTTGGTTCGCGGCGTGGTCCGCGGGCATGTCACCGTCCGCGTGCAGGTGGTGGCCGACGGCCAGGATGTGGGCACGCGCGATGTCTCGTTCCGTCTGAAGTACCGGACCCACCGCGTCGTGGCGGCCGTGCAGATCGCCGAGGGAACGGCCCTGACGCCGGAGAATGTGACGATCGAGGCCGCTGCATCGGACCAGCCGGAACCGTCGGGATGGAAGCCCCCGTACGGACTCGTGGCCACGCGCACCGTGGCCGCCGGAGCCGAAATCGTCGACAGCATGCTCAGCTCCTCGCCGACCTCCGTGCAGGTGCGACGCAACGAAACGGTGCTCATCCGCATCGAACGTCCCGGCATCCTCGTCACCGCCATGGGCACCGCGCTCCAGGACGGCCGGATGGGGGAACTCGTCAAGGTGCGAAACGCCGACTCGTCCCGCGTGATCCTCTGCAAGATCATGCCCGACGGTTCGGTGGAGCCGGCGCTTTAAGGACCACGACGGATCCCGGGCCCCTTTCGCAGGCCCGACCGCAGTAGGGAAGGAAGACGAATGAACAGGATGACGATATGGCTGGCGATGGCGCTGGTGCTCGGCGCCGCTGCGACGCTCTCGGCCGGTTCGATCTGGGCCAAACGCGACACGAACACGAGGACGGTATACGCTGACGACGTGGCCCGCAACATCGGCGACGTCCTGACGATCAAGATCATCGAAGACAGCAAGGTGGACAACAAAGCCAAGCGGGACCTCCAGAAGGAGACAGATCGCTCCAGCGAGTTCAACGGTGAGCTGAACATCGATCACGTGCTGCCCAGCATTCCGGGGTTCACGATGAACGCCACGACGGCGAACGAACTGAAGAGCAAGGCGGACTACAAGGACGAGCGGAGTTTCGAGGACCGGGTCAGCGTGGTGGTCGTGGACATTCTGCCCAACGGGAATCTGGTGGTGATCGGGACGCGCGATCGCAACATCGCCGGTGATATACAGACCATCGAGGTCAGCGGCATCGTCCGGCCCAGCGATATTGCGTTCGACAACACGATCAAGAGCGAGCAGGTGGCGAACTTCCGCATCGTCAGCCAGAACAGCGGTGTGGCGGCCCCCTACACGAAACCGGGATGGCTCGGACGGATCTTCGACGTCCTGTGGCCGTGGTGACAGCGACCGACAGGATCACGGCGGCCTCAGTGGAGAAACACGACGATGGAATTCATGAACGCACTCAGCCCGGTCGGTCGGATCGACCGATGGACACATTTCCTCAGGAGGACCAGGAGGAGATTCGTCGGGATGCTGATCCTGCTGCTGGTGACGGTCGGCGTTCCCGCCCGCGCCGAACGGATCAAGGACATCGTGGAGATTCAGGGTGTGCGCGGCAACCCGCTGACGGGCGTGGGGCTGGTGATCGGTCTGGCGGGCACGGGTGACACGGGTCTGTTGTCGCGTCAGATGCTGACGAACATTCTACGGGAGTCCGGCCTGGTGCTGTCTCCGACCGAATTGACGGGGGGCAACATCGCGGTGGTGATGGTAACCGCAGAACTGGGGCCCTTCGATCGGGAGGGGATGCGCATCGACGTGGACGTTTCCGCGCTGGGCGACGCCAAGAGCCTGCAAGGGGCCATGCTGCTGCCGACCCCGCTGAAGGGTCTGGACGGTCAAGTCTATGCTGTCGCGCAAGGGGGTGTCTCCCTGGGTGGCTGGTCCGCCGGCGGCAAACAGGCCACGATGTCGAAGAACCATCAGACGGTCGGGCGCGTTGCCGACGGTGCGATCGTCGAGAAGGCGGAACTGGCCAGTTTCATCGAGCAGGTGGCCGGCCAGCGCTTCATCACGTTCAGTCTGCGCAACAGCGATTTCTCGACGGCCCAGCGCATCAGCGAGATCATCAATCAATCGTACGCCGACAGCGCGGTCGTCCTGGATGCCGCCAGCATCAAAGTGATGGTTCCGTCCGAGATCACGCAACGGGACATTATCGGCTTCCTCGACGAGATCACGCAGAAAGAGGTTACCGTGGACATGCCCGCGACGGTGGTGATCAACGAGCGAACCGGCACGATCGTGGTCGGGGAGAACGTCGGCATCTCTTCCGTGGCGATCTCCCAGGGCAGTCTTGTGGTGAAAGTCAAGGAGACCGCCCAGGTCTCGCAGCCGACGGCACCCTTCTCGGAGGCGGGCTCCACGGAGGTGATCCCGGAGACCCTGGTCGGCGTGGAAGAGCAGAATGCCTACCTGATTCCGGTCGAGCGGGCGGTGACCGTGTCGGAACTGGCCAAGACCCTGAACGCCATCGGCGCATCGCCGCGCGACCTGATCGCGATCTTCAACGCGCTGAAAGAGGCGGGGGCCTTGCAGGCCAAGCTGGTGATTATGTAAGGGCACCGAGATGGACGGTATGGAATCAATCGCATTGCCTCTGGCGGTGCCGCCGGCGGCGCTTCGCCCGGTCGCGTCCGCGGCAGCCGACCCGATGGAGGCAATGGATGCGGACGCGATCCGCAGGGCCTCCGACGAACAGAAGAAACAGCTGGCCAAGGATTTCGAATCGGTTCTCCTGACCAAGCTGTTTGAGGAGGTCAAGAATTCCATCGAGGACTCCGGCTTCGACGACGACGTGGCCTCCGACCAGGTTCACAGCATGTTCTGGTCCTATCTGGCCCAGGACGTGGCGAACAAGGGAGGCTTCGGACTGTGGCAGGACCTCTACCAGCAGTTCCGGGCGATGGAAGGGGCCGATGCCGGCGGCGGATCGGTAAACGAGGAGTTCTGAAGATGATATCGAGTTCGGCAGCAGCGAAGGTGGATGCCATGCTGGGGGCTCTCGACGAGGATATCCGCAGTACGGAGAGCACGTTGTCTCAACTGGATGTTCTGCGCGGTCTGATCATCAAACGGGACGACAAGGCGCTGGAGACGCTTCTCCATGACCTTCGCGAGGAGGCGGAGTCCCGCCTGGCGGCGATCCGGCGGCGGGAGACGATCCGAGAGGAACTGGCGGAGGAATTGGGATGCGACCTTCGCGCAATGACGCTGTCGGCGCTGTGCCGGGTACTTGTCGATCCGCAGCGCCAAGCCGTGGTGGACCGGCAGAGCCGTCTGAAAGATCTGGTGGCTCGACTGAAACGGGAGTATGCGCTGACCACGGCCCTGGTGGCGGACTGCGCCCGGTTCAATCGCTCGTTGATGGGGGTGTTCTTCGGGCAGGATCACCAGGGCAAGGCCACGTACAACGCACGGGGGATGGTGAGCCGCCGGGCGAATGTGAGCCTGGTTAATCTGCACTATTAGTGGCATCAGCCAATGGCATCGCCGCCGGCGCGATGGTCTTTCGGACGGCGGTTGAGGATACGTCTATGCAGAGCTTCTCGATAGGATTGAGTGGTTTGAGTGCGGCGTACGCGGCGATGGACGTGATCGGTAACAACATCGCCAACGCATCGACCGACGGTTACCATCGTCAACGCATCGAACTGAGTCCGTCGAAGACGACGCAGACCGGGGCGGCAGCGGTCGGCGCGGGCGTGGACATCGCCGGCGTCACGCGCATGATCGACAGCCTTCTGGAACGGGAGATTGTCAGTCAAACCTCTTCCAACGGACAGGTCTCTCAGGAGCTGACCACGCTGAGCTCCGTGGAGACGACGTTTGGAGAATTCGGCGCCAGCGGGGGATTGAACCAGACCCTGGATGCGTTCTTCGACGCGCTGCGCGGCCTGGCGGCCAACCCTCTGGAGCAGACCTGGCGCAACGAGGTCATCAGTTCGGCGCAGCTGCTGACCACGGAGTTTCGACGGCTGGGTGAATCTCTGATCAGTCTGGAAGACCAGGTGGTGCTCGAGGCGCAAAACGTCGCCGATTCCATCAATGCCCTGACGGAGCAGATTGCCGAGCTGAACCAGAAGATCCAGGCCGTGGAGATCAACGGAGGACAGGCCAACAACCTGCGTGACAGTCGGGATCAGTTGATCGTCGAACTGGCCGCGCTGACGGGCATTGAAACACAGACCCGGGAATATGGCGGAGTCGACGTCTCCATCGAGGGGCTCCCGGTCGTCACGGGTGCGATTACCCTGGGGGTCTGCGTCGGAATGCAGGATGATGGATCGCTGGCCCTGCAAGCCACGGGAACCGAAGGCTACGGTTTGGCTGTGGAAGGAGGGCGTCTCGGGGGCCTGCTCTCGCTTAAGAACGACTTGCTCCCGCAGCTTCAGAACGACCTCGACACGCTGGCCAAGAGCATCGTGGTCCAGATCAACGCATGCCATGTTCAGGGGGTCGGGCTCAGCGGGGCGTTCACGGAGATGGACGGATGGGCGATGAGCAGCGAGGCTCTGAGCGAAGTCCAACCGCCGATCACGGACGGAACTTTCTACATTCGCGTCACCAACACGGACACCGGCGAGATCCGGCGACACGCCGTGACCGTAAACGTTTCCGGTCCCGTGCCCGACACCCTGGATTCGATTGCGGCCAAGATCGATGCCATCCCGGGTCTGAACGGATCGTCGGATTCCTCGAAGCTCCATATTGTGTCCAGCCTCGGGTATGAGTTCGACTTCATTCCGGCGCCGCTGCCGGAGCCGACGGCCAGCAATCTGACTGCGGCGAATCCGCCGTCGATTTCGGTCTTCGGCACCTATGATAACGCGTCGAACGACACTCTGCGTTTCACCGTGAGCGGTACCGGCGCGGTTGGAAACGGTGTCCTTCGGCTGACCGTTACGAATTCCAAGGGGGACGTGGTCGCTACGCTGAGTGTCGGGGACGGGTACGCCGCCGGTGACACCATCGAGATGACCAACGGGATCAAGATCGCACTGAGTACGGGCGATCTCAACGACGGGGACACCTTCGACGTCGACGTGTTTCAGACGACGGATACCTCAGGCTTTCTGGCGGCGGCGGGCATGAACGCGTTTTTCTCCGGCGCCAGCGCGTCGGAGATGAGCGTCTGCGCCGATATGGCTGACAACCCGAACCGGATCGCCACGGCCCTGGGTGCCGACCTGAGCGACAATGAAGCGGCACTGCGGATGGCACGCGTCCATGACCAGCCGGTGGAGAGCCTTGCGGGCATGACGGCCAATGAGTACTACCAGCGCACGCTGGCCAATCTGGGACAGCAGGTGGCGCTGCGGCAGTCGAGGCAGGACAACATCGAGGCGGTCATTCAGGACCTGAAAAAGCAGCAGAGTGAGGTCAGCGGCGTCAATATCAACGATGAGGCAGCCCAGTTGATCGTCTTCGAGACAATGTTCCAGGCGATGGCCAAGTTTCTTGAGACGCAGCAGGCAGTGCTGCTGTCGCTGATGGATATGATTTGACGCCGCCAGATCTCGGACCGGAGGATGGAGCGGCCGGGAAACCTGTTGAGCAGTATGCAGAAAGCAAGGATGAGGCAACCATGAGTGGTTCAATAGCCAGCATATGCGACAATGTCAGTTACGCCCTGTCTCTCCATACCCAGGCCATCACCGAGCTGCAGGAGCAGGCGTCCACGGGCAACCGGGTCAATCGGGCCTCCGACAGTCCGTCGGAGGCGTATCGGATTCTCGGTCTGAACACGCAGGATCGCTCGCTGGCCGGCTATATCGAGAACATCCAGGACCTGATCGGCACGCTCGAGATCTCCTCGACCGTCATCGAAGACATGGCGTCGGAGCTGGCCAACAGCCGGACAGTCCTGACCGAGATCGTCGGCGGTGTCTACGACAACGAGGGACAGGAGCGAATCGCCGAGAAACTCAACAGCACGCTGGAACAACTGGTTTCGCTGGCCAACACCAAGCACGCGAACCAGTATCTGTTCTCCGGAAACAACACCAGCCTTCCCCCCTACGCAGTGGAGTACGCCGGGGGCCAGATTGTCAGCGTGACATATCAGGGGGGCGCGGAGGCCCGCCGGATCGATGTGGCCCCTGCGGTGGAAATCGAGGCGTATCGCGTCGGCGACGACGTCTTTCGGGCCGATCAGCGGGAGGCCCCCGTCTTTCTCGGCAGTACGGGGGCCCGGAACGGAACCGGCACGTCGAATGTGCGTGGAGATGTCTGGTTGCTGGTCGAGCACGACGGAAGCAACTACCGGATCTCCATCGATGAAGGCGCCACGTTCGTTACGGTGCCGGCAGGCGGGGAAACCAACCAGATGGTGACGGATTCCCGCACCGGACGCGTTCTCTATGTTGATACCACACAGATTACCGCCACCGGCGTCGAACTCGTTCGTGTCCCCGGAACGTACGACGTCTTCGGTACCCTGATCGGACTGCGAGATCTCCTGCGGAACGACCGGGAGATCTCCACCCAGCAGCTGCTCAGCTATGTGGACCAATGCGTTCAGGCGGTGGAAGAGGTACGAAGCCTCCTGATCCAGTCCGATGTCTCCACGGGCTCGAAGGTCGGGTTTCTTACCACGCTCAAAGAAACGCTCGAAAACATGCAGTTTGACACGCAGGATGAGACAACCAGGCTCCAGGAAGCCGATATTGCCCAGATTTCCATCGATCTTTCCCGGCGTGAGATTCTCTACCAGATGTCGCTGTCGGTCGCCGCGAAGCTGATGGGTATGTCGCTGCTGGACTATATCAGTTGAGGCAGGGCCATCCGGAGGGGGTACACGGTCGTTTTGCAGACGTCGGTGTCTGATTTCTATCCAGACGATCCGTCGCGCAGGGCCCTGCGCCAAAATATCCCCCTTTCAAAACAGCGGCACGCCGTTTGCAAATAGCGGCGGAGAGTCGCGTTCTACTCCGTTGTCAGAAGGGAGCACATATATGACCGCACAGACAGGCGCAAATGTCTACCAGCGTGGGCTGGAACTGGCCGAGGCCGGAAAGTACGAAGCGGCACTGGGTTGTATCCGGGAGCACCTGCGGGTCGCTCCACAGGATGCCCAAGCCCTGAACGATGCCGGGGCGATCCTCCATTGCCTGGGACGCTGCGAGGATGCGGTCGCGCATCTGGTGAAGGCGCGCGCGCTCCAGCCCGAGAGCGGTGAGATTGTCTGGAATCTTGTGGAGGCCTACCTGGCGGCGGGCAGGGCCCTGGAGGCTGCCTCCCTGCTCGAAACGATGGAGCGGATGGACATCCTCAACATCGAGGTGCTGAACCGTGTGGCCACGATGTTGCTCAATCAAGGCAAGAAAGGTCCGGCCATCGAGGTCCTGCTGCGGTCGCGCTGCCGGTGGCCCGAACAGGAGGTGCTGAATCCGATCCTGAGCCTGATCCGCAGCAAACGTCCGAAAATCGCGTTGCTCCGGGTAGGAGAGGGCGAGGACGGCGCTCTGGCGGAGGCGTGGGCATTCGTCCAGGAGCGGTTCCAGACGGAGTTCTGCACGGGCCGCACGCCCGAGGAACTGTCGCGGCTGATGCAGTGGTGTGACATCGCCTGGTTTGACGGAGGCGGTCCGATCGTGGCCGAGATGCTGCAATCGCCGGCACCGGGCAAGACCCTCGTCAGCTTGCGCTGCTCGGATGTCCGCGACGGCTGGGTGCGCCAGGTTCGATGGGAGCATGTGGATATCGTGATTCAGATCGGCAGCTCGGCCGTCGAGGAGGCCCTGCTGAGGTGGGTGCCCGACATTCGAAACCGTACGCGCCTGGTCGTCGTGCCGAATGGCGTCGACACGACGCGGTACGTTTTTCAACAGCGCGCCCGCGGCAGGAACCTCGCGTGCGCGGGCCGGCTGTCGATGGAAGCGAATCCCGCTTTTCTCCTCCAGTGCATGCAGAAACTGCACTACCTCGACGGAAGCTACCGGTTGTTCTTCTGTGGCGATTTCGAAAACCCCATGCTCGAACAATACACCCATCACATGGTCCAGGTGCTGGGCCTGATGGACGTGGTGTCGTTCGAACCCTATCCGAGCAACCTGAACGCTTGGTTCGGCGACAAGCATTTCATCGTCTCCAGCGGCATCGGGGAAAGCCAGATCGAGTCTCTGCTGGCGGGCATGGCTTGCGGGCTGAAGCCCATCGTGCACCGTTTCGCCGGCGCCGACCGGTTGTTCCCCGTGCCCAATTTGTTCAACATCGCCGAGGAGTTCTGCGAGTGTGTTCTGGGACGCGAGTATGATCCGGCGGGCTATCGCCGGTTCGTGGAAGAGCGCTATCCGATTCGCGGGCACCTGCGCCAGGTCGATGGCATCCTGAACCAGCTTGAGGCCGAGCTCGACGCTCGGCGTTTCGGCGCCGGCCCGCGTCATTCCGGTGGGATCTGCGATGTCCCGACGCCGCCCGGCCGTCGATCCGTTACACAGGTCCCTGTGAGCCCGCTGATGCCGTGAAGGTGACGCCGTACGTGAGACTGAACGCCTGTCCCATGTCCAGAGACTGCCAGGAGAATCTATCGCCGCCCGCCGCGTCGGATGGCCGCGATCGACGCGGTCCTCTCGTAAGCGTATTGCTGCCGACGTACAATCGACGCCGTTATCTGGCCCACGCCCTGGCCAGCGCCGTGCGTCAGACCTATCGAAACCTGGAGATCTTCGTGGTCAACGACGGTGGCCACGACGTCCGCGACGTTGTTACGTCGTTCGACGATCCGCGCATCTGTTTCATCGACCGACGCGAGAACCGCGGCAAGCCGCATTCGCTCAACGAGGCGCTGGCTCACGCCCGCGGCAAGTACGTTGCCTATCTCGATGACGATGACATTTACTACCCGAACCACATCCAGGTGCTGGTCGATGCCCTGGAGGGGCCGACCGATTGTCAGGTGGCCTACAGCGATCTGTACAAGACCTACTGCCGGGTGCTCTCGAACGGGGATCGGGAAGTCCTGAGCAAGCACGTGGAGATCAGCCGGGATTTCGACCGCTTTCTGATGCTCTACTTCAACCACGCGCTGCACGTGTCCCTGATGCATCGTCGCGATCTGCTGGACCGGACCGGCCTGTACAACGAAGACCTGAACATCCTGATCGATTGGGACATGACACGCCGCCTGGCGTTCTTTTCCGATTTTCAGCATCTGACCACCATCACGGGGGAATTCTACAGCCCGGTGGAGGAGTCGGACCGCATCTCGATCCAGCGCCGCAAGGATGCACGCGAGTATCTGCGAAACGTGCTGGCCATCCGAACCACGCGCCCACCGAAACCGTGGGACAAGCTCGAGGAACTGGCGATCATCCTGCTCGTGGACCGGCTGGATCAGCGCATCGCGGAAACGTGCGGACGCCTCTGGCGGTACACGTTCTATCCCTATCAGCTTTATATTCCGCTGGCGCCCCGGGATATGGGGCGGTTGAACAGCGAGATGCCGAACGTGGTCCTGGTTCCCGTCGATGCGCAGAGCGCGCCGCAGGAAAAGGTGGATGCGGCGCTGCGAAGGGCCGAAGGCGCTTTCGTGGCGATCGTGCCCGGTGCCACGCCGATCGAAGAGATGTGGGTGGAGGATCCGCTCTATGCGCTGATTCACAGCGCGTCCGATCGGGACGCACTTCTGCTGGAGGGCGTCGGCGAGGGACTGTGGGGAGCGGTGGTGAAGACCGCCGACCTGCGGCAGGCGCGGCGGACCTACCCGCATCTGTCCGTAAAGGAGTCGTTGGAAGCCTGCGGCCTTCGGGTGCGGCCGCCGCAGCCCGAAGAGTTGCCTTTTCAGTTCGACGAACTGCTGCGCCAGGCGTGGCAAGCGGAGGCAGACGGCGATTGGACGTTGGCCGCGCGGGCATATGAGCATCTGGCCGCCCGCCATCGCAACGAGTTATGGATGAAGTCGCTGGCGGCCAACGCCCATTTCCACGCGGGCCATCACGTGCAAGCCGGCCGACTCAGCCGCCAGGTCAATCAGGTGCGACCGACGGTGGAAACGCTCCTGTTGGAGGCCAAGGTGTGTCGTCGGAACCGGGACTTTCAGAACGCCATCGGCCTGCTCGAACAGGCCGAGAGAGGACTTCGAGGTCATCTTCCGATACCTGCACAGGCGCCGATGATCTGAGCGCACAAGTGGCAGGAGACTGGGAAAACGCAGATATGGATACGGCGCCGATGAACGAGGTCGAAAAACGGAAGAGAACACAGCACTATGAAGTGCTGCGCGAGCTGGGCGACTGCTACACGTCAGTGGGCAACTACGCCCAGGCCCAACGGTGCTACGAGAAGGCAGCGTCGATTGGACCGGATGAACCGGGGCCCTACGTGGGCCTGGGAGCGGCCGCCCTCCAGACGGGCCGCTGCGAGGATGCCGAGATTGCATTCCGCGTCGCGTGCCGGCTGGATCCCCGGTGCGCCAAGGCATACGCCGGACTGGCTATGGTCGCCCAGCAACGAAAAGAGTATTCGCAGTCCTTCGATCTTTATATGAAGTCGCTCGAACTGGACAGCGACAACATCACCTCGCTGCTCGGACTGTTCCAGGTCTCCTGTCAGATGGGTTCCTTCGCCAAGGTGACTCACTACCTGGAAATCTACCTGCAGATGCATCCCGGCGACGCGTCGGTGATGTTCGCGCTGGCGGCGCTGTACTTCAAGGACGGACGTCCGGAGGAATCCCGGCAGATGCTGCTCAACCTGTTGGCGCTGGAGCCGACGAACGGAGATGCGACGAACCTGCTCGAAGAAGTGGAACACAGTCTGGCGGGAGCACGATAGCCCATGGGTACCCGCGACACCCCCTTGACGACAGCGCCCGGTCGCATGGCCGAGCGTCTGGAGGAACTGAGTTGCCTGCTGCGGGGACAGATCGCCGGCGTGCGCGAGGGCCAGTTCGATCAGGTCGAGCGGCTGGCCGCCCGCGCCGAGACGCTGGTGGCCGGGCTGATCCGGGACCGCGCGTACGCCGGGACGCTGGAGCAATCGCAGAGAGCGCATTTGACACGATTATACGACGAACTGACCCTCGCCCTGCGAGCCGAGCGAGGCGACGTGCAGACGAGGCTCGCACAACTCAGACAGGTCAAGAGAGCAATCGTCGCCTATGGGCGAAAGGCCCGAGCACGATCCCCATCGCAGGTTACGGGTTACCGCGAGGGGAGCACGTATTGACGTTACACAGTAAGGAGCGTTCCGATGAACCTATCCTGCATTGGTCTTGGCAAGCTGGGCCTTTGCTCGGCCGCGTGCTTCGCCAGCAAGGGACATCACGTCATCGGCGTGGATTCCAGCGCCGAGCACATGGAAGCACTCACGAGCGGACGGTGTCCCGTCGACGAGACCGGACTGCCGGCGCTGCTGGAGGGCTGCCGCATGCGTATGGAGTTCACCCCGGACTATGGGTATGCCGTGCAGCACAGCGACATCACGTTGATCACGGTGCCGACGCCGAGCGATTCGACCGGGAGATTCTCCAACGCGTACGTCGAAGCGGTTCTCGATCGCATCGCCGGGGCGTTGAAGGCCAAGAAGACCTTCCATGTCGTGGCGCTGGTCTCGACGGTCATGCCGACGACGTGCGAGCACGTTTTCAAGCCCATCCTGGAGAAGCTGACGGGCAAGGTGTGCGGGCGGGACTTTGGGTTCGTCTACAATCCCGAGTTCGTCGCGCTCGGTTCGGTGATTCACGACTTCCTCCATCCGGACATGCTGCTCATCGGCGCCTCCGACGAGCGGTCGGCGCAACTGTGTCGGGAGCTGTACTCGTCCGTGGTGGAGAACGATCCGTACTATGCGGTCATGAACCTGACCAACGCGGAGATCACCAAGCTGAGCCTCAACTGCTACGTGACCATGAAGATCAGCTTCGCCAACGAGCTGGCGTCGATCTGCGAACGGATTCCGGGCGCCGACGTTGACGTGGTGACCACGGCGGTGGGGTCCGATACGCGCGTGGGACGTCGGTACCTCAAGGGCGGACTGGGCTTCGGCGGTCCGTGTTTCCCGCGGGACAACCTGGCGTTTCAGCGTTGCGCCGAGGACGCCGGAGCCGACGCCCATCTCAGTCCGCGCGTCGTGAAGGTCAACGGCGAGGTGGTCAACCGGCTGTTCACCATGGTCAGCGAGCACGCCCGGCCCGGATCGACCGTGGCGCTGCTGGGCCTTTCCTACAAGCCGGGAACGCACATCATCGAAGAGTCGCAGTCGGTCATGCTCGCGGTGCAACTCCTCAAGGCGGGCTACGTGGTCCGCATGCACGACCCGAAGGCGCTGCCCAGCGTCCGCGAGGCGCTGCAGGGACGAGGAGTCTACTGCGAGGACCCGTACGACGCCGTCTCGGGGGCCGGTGTGGTGGTGATGCTGACGAGCTGGCCCCAGTACAACGACCTGGACGTTGCCCGATTGGAGGAAAGGGCAGGGGCCTCGCCGCTGTTGATCGATTGCTGGCGCATCTATCGGAACGCCACGCTGAAGAAGTTCACCTACCGCGCGTTCGGGATGGTGACCGTACCTGCAGGGGGAATCGCACATGACAGTCGCGCAGACATTCTCTACCAGGACCGTCGAGGACGTACGCCGGTACTGGAACGCACGTCCGTGCAACATCCGGCACTCACCTAAGCCGGTCGGGACGCGGGCGTACTTCGACGAGGTGGAGGCCCGCAAGTATTTTGTCGAGCCGCACATCCCGGCCTTCGCCCAGTTCGATCGCTGGGCGGGCAAGAAGGTGCTGGAGATCGGTTGCGGCATCGGGACCGACACGATGGGCTTCGCGCGGGCGGGCGCCCGCGTCACGGCGGTGGACCTTTCCGATGCGTCGCTGGCGGTGGCGAAGGAACGCGCATCGGTCTTCGGTCTGGCCGATCGCATCCGGTTCTATCAGGCCGATGTCGAGCGGCTCAGCGAGGCCGTCCCGGTCGGGGAATACGACCTGGTCTACTCCTTCGGCGTCATCCACCACACGCCGCACCCCCAGGACGCCATCCGCGAGATTCGCAAGTACATGGGACCGCAGAGCGTGTTCAAGATGATGGTGTACCATCGCTATTCCTGGAAGGTGCTCTGGATCCTGCTGAAGTTCGGGAAGGGAGCTTTCTGGAAGCTCGACGAGCTGATCGCCCGCCACTCCGAGGCCCAGACGGGCTGCCCGGTGACGTATAGCTACTCCCGCCGGACCGTGCGCGACCTGTTGCAGGGATTCCGTATCCGTGCCGCCAGGGTCGACCACATCTTCCCCTACTCGATTCCGGAATACCGACAGCACAAATACAAGAAGGTGTGGTACTTCCGCCTCCTGCCCGCCTGGGCATTTCGCCGGCTGGAACAGAGCCTGGGCTGGCACCTCCTGGTGGATGCCACGCTGGCAGACAGGTCGTGACCATGATGACTTCTACAGGCACAACTCCAAACGAGCGTCTTCGCGCTGCGGTCGAGAAGATGCCCCCGAGTCCCGACGGGCGTCGCTCCCCGATCCAACGGATGAGGGACCTCCCCACGATCCAGCTATTCGCATCAACGTACTGCAACCTGAAGTGCCCCTATTGCAGCCAGGGCCGGCGTCGCAAGCCGGAACTGTCGGAGGATTTCCTGTCCGATGCGACCTTGCTGCGCGCGCTGGAGGAATGGCAGCCGACACACTTCTACGTCAGCGGGGGCGAACCCCTGTTGCATCCGGGCCTGCCCCGCTTTCTGCAAAAGGCGGCGCAGTGCCACCATTACGTCTCGTTTGACACCAACGGTGTGGTGCCGGCGGAAACCATCGGCGAGGTGTTGGATGTCTTTCCGCATGAGCGGTTCGGGTTCTTCAACATCAGCCACCATCTCCTGGCGGGCGTCAGGCTGGAGCACATCACGCCCCTGATCGCGCGCCTGAAGCAGGCGGGCATCCCGCACTTCGTCAAATACATCGGCGCCCCGGAGAGCATCGGGACCATTCGCGATCATATGCGCTCCCTCCAGAAAGAGCAGGTGGGCGTCGCGGTGACTCTGCTGGAGACGTATTCCAAGCCCTGGCGGGATCGGCATTTCCCGCGGGACTACAGCGAGCAGGAGCTGCGCGATCTGCTGGAACTGGTCACGCTCGACGTGCACGGGATGCAATTCTTCGGCGGAATCGAGAGCCAGGGGCTGCCGTGTTCGGCGGGGTACAAGTACTTCACGCTGAACATGCGCGATCAGCGGGAGCTGTGCGCGTGCTGCCATCGCGCCGATCCGGTCGATTGGAAACAGACCATCTTCCTGCGGCCTTCGGCGCCAAGGACCATGTACCCGTGCACGACGTCGAAATGCCTCGGCGACCTGATGTTCATCCTCGGCTGCCAGGGCCTCTGCGAGGAAATCGATCGATTCGAACAGTTGTGTCGCGGGATCTCGCCGCCGGTCGGCATCGAGTCGGTCCTACGCTTCACGAAGGCCATCGCGCAGCAGCGCCGGCTCGTGCTCCAGGATCGGTTCGATGCTTTCTGCGAGCGATTCCGCAACGAGCGGGCCGCGCCGCGGCCGGAGGCGCCTCGTGCTGTCGTCGCTGCTGTGCCCGCCCCGTTCCGTGAGAAGGTTCTGTCGCCTGAATCGGCCAAAGGCAAGAAGAAACTCTCCGAGTATCTTGTCGCCTTCCATTCGCTGGCGCAAAAGAGCGAGGCGGAAATCCAGCAGATCTTCCGCGTCATCCCCTTGCGAGGATACTATTACGATCAGCGACGTTGGCCCGGGTGGCAGAAACACAACCAGTTGAAGTACTTCCTCAACAAGGCGTACGGCTTCCCGATGAAGTTCAACGTCGAGGTAGCGACCCAGTGCGTCTTCAAATGCGAGTTCTGCGTGCTGCACAGCGGCCGGCTGGCGCAGAAACGAACCCAGCGTTTCCTTCGCTTCGAGGACTTCGCCCGGCTGTTTCTTCAGATCCAGCCGTTCGTCACGCACGTCGAGTTCACCGGAGGAGAGCCCCTGCTGAACGCGGACCTCGGCAAGATGATCCGATTGTGCAACGACTGGAGCGTCAAGACAGTTATTGCCACGAACGCCAAGCTGCTCGACGAGAAACGGATCGATGCGTTGCTGACGGATCCGCCGTCGGAAGTGCTGGTCGCCTATGAGACCGGGCAGGTCGAAGCCTACGAGAAACATCGCCGCGGCGGCAACCTGGAACTGCTCGTCCACAACATCAAAGGGTTCGTCGAGGAGCGGAACCGGCGGGGACAGCCGTCCCCTCGCGTGAAGCTCCAGACGGTGGTCAGTCGCGAAACCGTATCGCACATGGAGGAGTTCTGGAGGGATGCGGAATTGCTGGGCGTCGACGAAGCCTGCTCCAAGCCCATCTTCGTCTGGCCCGATGGGGACGATGCGTACTGGGAGATGATGAAGAACAAGTACCTCATCCCGAACCACGCACTGAGCTACTACCGGGCCGATGCCCAGGGCCGCCTGCTGCCGACCGGACGAGAGGGGTTCTGCCCGAACGTCGAGAACGTGCACATCGGCGCCGGCGGTGAAGTGGTGCCCTGCTGGTACAACCTGCTGGCGTCGCCGACGATGGGCAACGCGCTGACCGAATCGTTTGTCGACATCTGGTTTTCGCCGACGTACGACCAGTTCCGCCGGCGCATGGTTGCTCATACCGCCTACGAGCATGGCTGCAAGTACTGCATCGGCGTCCACGATCCGAAGCTGTTTGAAACCAGAGCCTTCGCCGCGAAGACAGAGTCGAAGGTCTCCGTATGATCGCCATTTGCGAATACGACACGAATGTTGCGGTGCCCACGGTGCCTCCCGACGACGAAGGGTGGATCCGGCAGTGGCACGGGCTGTACATGCTGGCGGAATCGTTCTCGCAGGAGAGCTGGCAGGGGCACGCGCAGTTGTTCGCAGGCCCTTCCTATCCGGCGCATGCACTGGAGGCCTTTGCCCTGATCTCAATCCTGCGTCGCTTCGGTGGGCTCGACCGCTTCCATTTCATCGAGTTGGGCAGCGGACGGTCGCCCTGGTGCCTGACCGTGGCCAGTGTGGTCGCGAATCGGCTGTTCGAGACGCGGATCGCCGATTACTTCGCGCTGACGGTCGAAGCGGAGCCGCATCACTGCGTCTGGTCGGCGCTGCATTTCCTCCGACAGGATATTCACGGTGAGGTGGTTCACGGCGCGGTGGGCCGCAGCCGAGGGATCTGTCGTTTCAAGGCGGACACCGACCCGGCGGCCCACATGGGACAAGCGGTCCGGCCCGACGGCAACATCGTGGTCGAATGCTACACGATCGAGGACCTGATGCGCGCCCACGGCTTGGCGCGCGTTCACGCGGTGCACATGGACATCCAGGGCGAGGAGGTCAACGCGGTAATCGGAGCGCAATCCTCGCTGGATGCCATCGATTTCTTCATCATTGGAACGCACGGATCGCAGATCGAAGCCGAACTGAAGCGATTGCTCGGGCGCACGCACCGGCTGGTGCTGGAGTTGCCACGCGGTGGATCGCTCCGCCTGGCCGGCATCGATCGGCCCTTCGTCTCCGCGGACGACGGCGTTCAGGTCTATCAGCGAGAAGCGTTGTGTCGGGGAATCTGAGGATCCAGGAGCCTGCTCCTCCCTGGCGTCTGGGCGAAGACGTGAAGACCGAACGGCTCCTTGCCTATCTGACGGAGTGCTCGGACCGGTTGCGAGCTGCGCTGCGACGGCAGGACCATGCCGGCATTTGCGGCGCATTGCGCGAATACGTCTATCGCACAGTCAACTGGTCGAATTGCGGGCTCAACACCAGGCGTTTCTTCCACCGGTTCGAGGACGTTTCGATTTCGGATTTGATCCTGCTGTCCTGCGCGAAGGAAGTCGGGTTTCTGTGCGGCGGCACGTCGGCGTTCCTGCGGAAACTCTACGGCGCGCTCGGGTACGATGCTTACGTTTACAACCACGGACTGCCGGGCGTTTCCACGCACGTGACTACTCTGGTGATGATTCCCTGCGGCCGTCAGACCGTGCCGGTGTTTCAGGATGCCACGTTCAATTTCACTCTTGAAGTGAAGGGTACGTCCGACGCTGTCACTGTGTTTCGGGCGATCGCACGGGGGGATTTCCCCGATCTGCGCATCGTCAAGGGCGCGATCGGGCCGAGGGACATCTACTTTCTCGCGGATGCCGTCCATGAGTCGTTCGACTACTACCAGGCCCACGGTGTCTTTCTCGGTCCGGCCCGGGCGGAGCAGTCGGCCATCACGCACACGAACCTGCTGGTAGCGCCGGCGGACCTCGACTACGACACGAGCTATCGAAGGCGGAGAGAAGCGGGCGTGCTCGATGCCCTTTCCACACGATTGGGTCGTCCTCGTTCGGAGGTCCACATCTCTCAGCTGATGCTCTTCCCGATCGAGATCGGGCCGACCCGCCGGGCGGACCACCAGAGAGTGTTTGACACGTTGTTGACGATCGCAGCCGAGGCGCGGAAAGCCTCGTGCCCGCAGGAAGGTTGTGCGGCAAAGGGTACAGGGAGTGTCCCGATGAATGTTGGACAGATGGTCAAAGCTGGCGTCGGCATGTACGATAAAGGAGACGTGTCCAATGCCCTGAATGTGTTCCGTCACGCCGTAGCGGTAGATCCCGAGCACGCGAATGCGTGGAACAACCTGGGTGTGCTGCTGGTTCAGCAGAACCAGATCTCCGAGGGTCTGCGTTGTTTCCAGAACGCCTTTCGGAGGGACCGTACCAACGGCGCCCTCGTGTCGAATTATGTCAGCGTGCTGCGCCAAGCCGGCCGGTCGGCCGAGGCCCACGATGTTATCGACCAGTATCTGCGGGCCGGCGGCGATCCGCAGCGCGTGAGCGGCGTCGCCGACGGACGAACCGAAGCGGCCGCGGATTCCGCGTCCATCGACGACCGGGCCGTTCCCTTCGTTCCCCTTCAGGAACTGCACCGCGCCCTCGGGTTTCAGACGCCGATCGACTATCCGGCGTCGTCTCTGACGAAATCGCTCAGCGCCTGGAAGATGGAAATCGACGACATGCCGATCTTCCGCTACCTCTATCGCCACGTTCGGCCGCGACGCCATTTGGAGTTCGGCACTTGGCAGGGCGCCGGCGTCGTGTACTGCCTCCAGGAGTGTGACGCCACTGTCTGGACGCTGAACCTGCCATTCGGGGAATCGCAGCCTAACGGCGAGCCGGCCTATTCCGGCGATGGCGATTCCTACGGCCTGGGCACCTCGCTGGTGGGCGAATGGGCCCGGCGCGTCGGGCTGCCCGAGCGGCGTGAATACCCGACGGATTCGTTCGGCTTTATCGGGCGGTTTTACCTGGAGAAGCAGCTTGGGCATCGCGTCTGCCAGATCTTCTGCGATTCGCGGCAGTGGGACACCTCGAACTATCCGCCGGGGTTCTTCGACACGGCTCTGATCGACGGCGGCCATTTTCCCGAGATCGTCGCCTCGGACAGCCGCAAGGCGCTGTCTCTGCTTCGGCCCGGCGGCCTGATCCTCTGGCACGACTTCTGCCCTCCGGTGCGCGACCGCAGTCCCGTGGTCCAGGGAGTGATGCAGGGTGTGGAGAGCATCCGTGACCTGCTTGCGGATCAGCTCGAACGATGGTTCTGGATCCAGCCCAGCCATATCCTCGTGGGGAGGAAGAAGATATGAGGGTGCTGCAAGTCATGCCGAAACGCAAGGGCACCGGCAATATCCTGCTGAAATACCGCAACAAGGTCACCTCCAGCAACGGCGAGGACGGGATCATTGAGTTCAACAATCATATTCCCAACGACATTCTCTTCATCCAGGACGCGGACGTCTCGGTGAACCAGGGCAGTTCGCTCCTGGCGATGATCGAGCTGGGCAGGCAGAAGGGATATGAGCTGGTCTGCACTGTGGGATGCAACGCCTTCTTCGTACCCCGCGAAGACTATCCCCTGTTCGGCATCGAGAACAACCACATTGACGCCATGTTCGACGACACGCGGACGGAAACGAGGGTGTTCCAATGCTACGACGGCACGCTGGTCCTGGCGGGGAAGAAGTCCCTCCACTGGCACAAGATTGACTTCTGTGACGAGGACATCCAGATTCTGCCCGCTTCGCTGCGACGGTACGGCAAGCGGTTGGATGTCTCTACCACGACTTGACGAACGACGCACGCCCGGAGCAGGGCGATGCGAAGGCCCGAGAAGTGAGGATGCACGCAGTGAACGATACACCCTACTTGAGCGTGGTGGCCACGTCGCGCAACGACGATCACGGTGGCAATCTCGCGCTGCGCATGCAGTTGTTTGTGCAGTGTCTGGCGGCCCAGGCGCAGCGACACCGCCTGAAGACGGAACTGATCCTGGTGGAATGGAATCCGCCCGCCAACCGTCCGCGACTGCGGGAGGTGCTGCGGTTTGACGCTCGTCATCCGTTCTGCTCGGTGCGCATCGTTGAAGTCCCGGCGGCGATTCACGCACGGTATCGGCACGCGCAGACCTTGCCGGTGTACCAGATGATCGCCAAGAACGTGGGCATTCGCCGGGCCCGCGGCCGTTTCGTCCTGGCGACGAACGTGGACATTGTCTTCTCCGATCCGCTGTTCGCCCGCCTGGCGGGGCAGGATCTCCAGTCCGGGCGCTGCTATCGCAGCATCCGCCACGATGTGGACAACGCATTGACGTCCGAGATGCCCGTCGAGGCGGTTCTGGACTACTGCAAGAGCCATCTGATCCGCGTGAACCAGCGAGATTGCTCGCTCAACGTGCGCGACGGGTCCAGACATGTCATCTACCGTCCCGAGGTGACCGAGAAAGAGCTTGGGCACCCGAAGCTGTTCACCAACGGCTGTGGCGATTTCACTCTGCTGTCGCAGGAGGACTGGTGCCGTCTGCGCGGGTATGCCGAGTTGGACATGTTCTCCTTCCATCTCGATTCGCTGTTTTTGCACTGCGCGTACTACGCCGGGATCACCGAATGTGTGTTTCCCGACGACCACGTGCACTACCACATCGAGCACCAGGAGGGGTGGACGCCGGAGATTCATCGCGACCGCACGCTGGATGCCCGGTTGGACAAGGGACAGATCGACCGTCTGGACAATGCCTCCCTGCGCCGGCTGCTGGACCGCATGCGGGACGAGCGAAAGCCGCTGATCTTCAACGAGGCGAACTGGGGCCTGGCCAATGACCAATTGGCCGAAGAGCACGTGACCATTGCGGACTGGGAGCGGAAGGATCGGGAAGGGGTCGTAATCGCCATTCCGTCGACAAGGCGGTGCGATGACTCGAAAGACGCGCCCTACCTGAGCGTCGTGGTGACCACGCGGAACGACGACCACGGTGGGAATCACCTCCAGCGTTTCCAGACCTTCCTCGACCACCTGGCCGACATGTGCGCGCGGCATCGCCTCGGGGCCGAACTGATCGTGGTGGAATGGAACCCCGACCCATCGCGTCCGTCGCTGGCCCAGGCGATGCGCTGGCCCGATCCGTCGCGACTGGCGAGCCGGGTGATCGTTGTTCCTCCCGAGATTCATCGATCGTACCGGAACTCCGAGAAGTTTCCGCTGTTTCAGATGATCGCCAAGAATGTGGGTATCCGGCGGGCCCGAGGGCAATACGTTCTGGCGACCAACATGGACGTGCTCTTCTCCCACGAGCTGGCCTCCTGGCTGGCCCGGCGGGAACTGCGCGAGGATTGCGTCTATCGGATCGACCGGCACGATGTGGGCCAGACCACGATCCCGGCGGGATTGTCCCGCGACGAGGTTCTCGATTTCTGCGCCCGTCACGTGGTGCGCGTCCACGGGCAGCATGGCACTCATGCCTGGGGCGATCCGCCGCGAATCGGCGATCCGGACCGGTTGCACAGCCATGCCTGCGGCGACTTCACCCTGATGGCGCGCACCCAGTGGGAGCGGCTCAAGGGCTATCCGGAGTTTCCCCTGTGGTCGATCTACCTCGATGGTCTTCTGCTTCATGCGGCCCGCGCCGTCGGCTTGGAGCAGAGAATCCTTCGCGAGCCGCTGCGCCTCTACCATATCGAGCATTCGCTCGGCTGGGCGGTCACTCAGGACACGATCAAGGAACGGCCGAGCCTTGACTATCAAAAGGAGTACCTGCCCCTGTGCCAGCAAATGCTGCGAACCGGCAAGGCGCTGGATGTGAATCCGGAGAACTGGGGTTTGAAGGACAGATCGCTGGCCGAATATGAGCCTGGAGTGCGAGGTTCGCAGACGGCATGCGCCGCCGAGGAACGGACGGACGGCTTGTCCGGTGAGATTGTCCGCTCCTGGATCGATCGCATCAGCTCCACCGAGAATCGACTCTACTATCGAGACCAGTCCGCTCAGACCCTGATCGCTCTGGCCCGCTATGCCCGCACGATGAATCCCACGGTGGTCGTGGAATTGGGGACGCTGGCCGGGCTTTCGCTGCGCACCTGGATCGCCGCCACCGAACGCGCCAGGATCTACGCGATCGATCTGAGCTTCCAGACGTTGAAAGAGACCGGACGTGTTCTCCCGCTGGACCTCTCACGCGTCACTCTGCTGGAGCAGGACATCCTCAAGACGGATTTTGCCTCCCTCTGGACGGCCCAGGACCGGGTGATCTTCTTCGTGGATGCGCACGATCTGCCCGGCGTGCCGATCATGGAGCACGTGCTGACCACGGCGCTGCCGGCCCTGCCGGACGGCAGTCTGGTGGTTGTGGATGACCTGTGGTTCAGCACCGAACGGCTGACGCGTGACAACGCAAGATCTTTTCTGGATAACCGGGTTGTCGGAGAGATTGACGAGCTGCAATGCTTTGAAGGACATTACGCACCGTATCACGGCGGCGGCTCATTCATGGGCTTCGCCGAAGTGATTCCACTGCTGAAGTTCGTCAACGCGCACCGCATTCCGCTGGTTCATGAGAAAGGGGGCAAGCAGGTCTCGTTCGCGTGGCGAAGCACCTTGCGAGAGGCATGGGGATCGCGTCAGACAGGTTCGACGGAACCGGCCGAGTGCTACGGTTCGGTGTCGCACAATCCGCTGGCCTCTGTTCCCGTGCCGGCGTCGCTGCGGGAAACGATGGACGGGCTCGCGCAGGATTACCGGCAGAAGAAGATCGTGCCGGTGGCGGAACGCCTGGCCAAGCTCCTGGAGCAGTATCCCAACGATCCGGGCCTGTCCTATGCGCTGGCGGTCTGCCTGGCCCGCTGCCGCGAGCTGACGCGTGCCAGAGACATCCTCGGTCGCGTCGTCCGGGACTCTGCCGATCCGCGGTGCCGTCGGCTGTTCAACGATCTTGTCGCCCGGGTCGGACCCGGCCATGCGGCGCCGTCCCCGGTTGCGCAGGTGCCGCCGCAGGACAGGGAGGGCCTGACGATTTTCGCGATGCCCAAGCCGTTTGAGGGACACATCGCGACCATCCAGAAGAACGCGATTCGAAGCTGGGCCAGGCTGCGGCCGGCCCCGCAGATCATCCTCTTCGGTGACGAGCCGGGGACACGTCAGATGGCGCAGGAGGTCGGCGCCTGTCACGTGCCCGACATCGAGCGCAACGAATTCGGCACGCCCCTGGTCAACAAGCTGTTCGAGGCGGCGCAAGAGCATGCCTCGCATCGGATCGTCGCCTATGTGAACGCCGACATCCTTCTCTTTGGGAATTTCGTACGGGGTGTGCAGGAGGTCCGGACGCATCTACCGAAGTTCCTTCTCATCGGGCAGCGCTGGGATCTGACGGTGCTGGACGAGATCGATTTCGACCGCCCCGACTGGCAAAGCACGCTGGAAGTCCAGATGCAGGAACGTGCGATGCTGCACGGTGAGTGCGGCCTGGACTACTTCGTGTTTCCCAAAGGGGTGTACACCGAGATTCCGCCTTTCGCCATCGGAAGGATTGCCTGGGACAACTGGCTGGTCATGGCTCCGCACCGGGCCGGCGTTCCGGTTGTGGACGGCACCGAGTTCATCACCGTGGTCCATCAGGACCACGACTATGGACACGTCGCGGGGGGCCGGCGTGGAGCCTGGACCGGTGTGGAGGCCTCGCGCAACCGCGCCTTGGCCGGAAAGGTGGATGATTCGGCCTACACCTCCGGGGCCGAGTGGATCCTGCGCCGGGATGGACGGCTGACCGAGACCGCGCCGCGAGAACCGGTGTTCAGCAGCGCATCGTACCGGGAGTATCGCCATGCCTGGCTGGCGAAGGAGGCGCGACGATTGATGGCCCTTGACCGCATGGAGCTGGCGGCGGCCAAGTGGGAGGAGACGCTCCCGATTCTCGAGCGACTGCTGATTGCGGCACGAGGCAAGAGAAGCTCTCCAGACTCGGACGGTGTCCGACTGGCCGAATGCTATGCGACCGCGTGCGTGTCACTGGCCCAGTGTCATATGCAACTGGGTTGCCACGATCGAGTCGTGGCGGACTACACGCGGCTGCTGGAGACTTCCCTTTTCGAGATTCCGCAGAAGCAGCGTGACGACATCCAGCGGGTGTGTGACCGGCTGCGCGAGCGTCTGCCGCAGAGCAAAGCCCCTCTGGCGCATTCACCCGGTGATCGGCAGAAGCGATCCGCTCCGGCCCAGACGGTCCAGCCCTCGAAGCAGGGTAGGGCGACGAGACCAGGCCAGGGTGAGAAGCGGCTGGCCCTGATCGTCTCGATTCCGGATCGCGCCGACGATTTGCGCTGTCTCCTCGTGGACATCGAAGACCAGGTGGACGATATCCGCATTCTGCTGAACGAGTACGAAACGGTCCCGGAGGACCTGTATCGTTTCGCCAAGGTCTCGCGAATCGAAGCCAGTCCGAAGGGCGAGTTGTATGCCAGCGGGGCCTGGGACCTGTTGATGCCGGACGACGACGGGTATGTGCTCGTGCTGGACGACGACATCAAGTATCCGCCTGATTATGCCGACACGATGATCGCGAAGATCGAGGAGCATCAACGGCGAGCCGTCGTCGTGGTCCATGGTATGGATTTCCGTCCGCCGTTTGCCGATTTCGTCGTGGATCGGAACATGTACCATTTCGAAACCGCTTGTCGTCAGGACCGTGTGGTGCACGCCGGAGGCGTGGGGACGCTGGTGTTTCACACCAGCACGATCCGCCCCCAGAGCCGTGACTTTCCGAACCCCAGTTTCCGCGACCTGTGGTTTGCCGTTCTGGCGGCCAAACGTGAAGTGCCCATCGTGTGCATCGCGCGCGACGCCGGTTGGCTGCTTGCCAGAAGGATGCGCGGCAGACAACTGTGGCGCATGGCCTGCGAACAAGGCCAGAGAGACCTAAAGAATGAGGTTTTCCGAACCCGCCTTCTCCCTTCGCTGAACATCGACGTGCTCCAGACCCACGCGGCCGATCATCGCTTCAGCATCTTCTGCTTCACCAACGGTCGCAGCACGTTCGACTACTGCGTCCGATCGCTGACCGATTCCTGGGACCGGCACGAGAAGACCGTGGTGCTACGAGATATGGACTTCTTCGCGGCCACCGCCCGATGCCTCGAAGACTGTGAGACACCGTACTTCTTCAAGGTCGACGACGATTTTCTCCTCCATCCCAAAGCCATTGCCTACATGCGAAAGAAGGTGCTGGAGTATCCTTATCCGGAGGAACTGGGCATCTACTACTGCCATTTGTGGGAGGACTGGACCTCGCGGGTTCGCCAGAGCATCAAAGTCTACCGCGCCGAGGCGTTGCGCCGGATCGGCGGGTTCCAGGTGAACGATCAGGGGAAGGTGGATGAGGCGACCAAAGCAGCGCTGGAGCGCGCCGGGTTCAAGGTGGTGGCGGACCCCAGCGTGGTGGCGCTCCATGCCTGCGGCACTTGGGAAGAGCAGTTGGAGTATGAACGGCTCTGGAGCGCCATGGCGGATGCGCCCTACAAGAAGCCTACGCACGATGCCATGAAGGCCTACTGTGGGACCAAGTCGCTCGATATGCAATACGCCATGAGGTTGGGGACGCTGGAGTCCATCAACCGGCGGTTGAACACGCCGTTCCACCGGTTCCTGGTCGAGAGTTCAACCGAGGCTCAGAGCACCCCGTCGCCAAGAGACGGGAGCGAAGGACGAGGCGCATTGTGGCATGGAGTCGATTCCGCCGAAGCGGGCGGGAGTCTGCTCCATCCACCATCGAGACCGCGTCGGCAAAGGGTGCGCGATCTCGGCTCACGGTCTGTCCCCGTGCGGTGTGAGTCACGCGTTGACAACCGGCGTCCCCCCAAGGTCAGCGTGGTGCTGGCGTGCCGCGATGGGGAGAGACACCTGCGTGAATGTCTGGACAGCATCTTGAAGCAGACTCTGTCGGAATGGGAGCTGTTTCTGCTCGATGACGGCAGCACCGACGGCACGCGGCGGGTCATGGAGGAGTACGCCGCTGGCGATGCGCGCATCCGGTCCTTCTACTTCGACGAGAGCGCCGGACCTTACATTCGGCGCAATTTCGCCATCGAGCGGGCCCGCGCGGATTTCATCGTGATTCACGATGCCGACGACCTCATGTGCCCCGAGAAGCTGGAGCGGCTGTGGTTGGCCATCACCCAGGACGACCGTCTTGGGGTGGTCGGCTCGTTTTACCGTATATTTCTCGATGAGTACCAGGGGGCCGAACACAGCGATACGGTCGTCCTGAAGACGACGCACGAGCAGATCCTGGAAGAATACCGGAATGCGGCTGTCTGTGATTTCTGCTGGCATGGCTCGGCGATCATCCGCAAGCGTCTCTTTGAGGATATCGGGCCCTACGACGAGAACCCCTTCGCCTCGGACTCCTTTTGGTTGGCCAAGGTTGCGGAGTATGCGTGCCGGAGCGAAGCGGTTCGCTTGATGAATCTGCCGGAGGTGCTGACCCTGCGACGGATGCACGTCAGCTCTCAAACGGGCAGCCTGCCGGCGTTCGATCCGCGCAGTCGGCGGGCGCACTTCAAGGAGCACCGCCGCCAGAAACTGTCGGAACTGATTCGAACGCTCCATGCCAACCCTCGTGCCGATATCAAGGCGGTCCTGCGCCGCACCGTTTGTGGCGACTTCATCAAGAAGAACGCACGGTTCTTCCCCGAATGGGAAAACGCGCCTTTGACCGGTCCGATCGTTCAGGGTTTCCTCGGACGGATTTACAGTCACTTCACGAAGGGGCAATTCGTTCAATGCCTTTGGACGAGCCGGATCGTAGAGCAACTGGTGGAGGGCATCGCGCAGAATGTGCGAAGCTATGAGCTGATCAAGGGTTTGGCCTATTTCGCACTCGGGTACCCTTGCGAGAGTCGGGAATGCCTGGACCGGGAATGTGACATTCACAGAACCCCTGTGGCGATACAGTTCCGCGCGGACTGGCTCGATCGCGGCAATGGTCTCCAGCCGCGAGCCCAGCGTTTGAGCCTCATCGAAAGGGCCCTCTTTCATTCCGACGGCGGACAAATGGAGCCGGTCGAGTGTTTTCTGGACAGTGGCGCCAAAGGACCGAGGGGCGTGTCGGTTATCGTGTCTCTCGCGGGGGATGCGGCGTCGTGGCCCGATGTGATCGCTTCTTTCGACGCACAGACTGAGAAGGACTTTGAGGTCATCGCACTGGTTCCCGCGCCTTTGGGGCAGGACCTGGCGCATCGGGCCGGACACGTCGGCTTTCCTCTTTCCGTGCTCGGCGCGAGGGAGGGAGTGAGCCTGTGTCGATACAGGAATGCGGCCGCCGACCGGGCGCGGGGCCGCCACCTTGCGTTCCTGGGAGAGTATGTGGTGCCGGACCGTGACTTTGTCGCTCGTGTACGGCAGCACTTCCGGGAGAAGGACGTTTGCGGCCTGCGAGGCCGGATCCTCTGTGAGAGCGGTTCCTCGGTTCCGATACGATTCGACCTCGGCCCCGACCCCCTGTCGGCGGCATGTGACATCGACGAGCTGTGTGTCTTTGACAGAGAGACCTTCTTCCGCCTCGGCGGGTTCCCCGCCGTGCCGTTCGATCATGGGGCGATCCACCTCTCGTATCAGGTGTATGCCGACCCGCGCGACGGTGCACGACGGATTCTGTATTGTCCGGACGTGCGCTGCCGCTACCGCGGACCGGAGGAGCCACGAGCAGGCCTTGTGGATCGATTCGCCCTGGAGAATCGCTTTGTGGCCGACCAGGCGGTGTTTGCGGCACCTCTCCAGGAGGAGCAGCAGCGTCACGTGTGGGGATTCAGAGAGTTTGTAGAGGGTTTATATCCAAGTAGAGACGATACCCCGGAAGAATGCTTCCGACAGTCGTTGAGAAGGAGTCTGTTCCTCCGGGAGCGCGACCCTCGCCTGTCAAGCGAATGGGCGCGGACGGCGCTGCGGCTCCGTCCGGACTGTATTGAGGCCCGTTGCCTCCTGGGTTCAGCGCAGGCGATGCTGGGCCGGCCCGGTGACGCATGCGTTCTTCTCGAAACGTGCCTTGGGCCGTTGGAGGAGCTGATCGCGTTGGAGCGGCTGGATCGCGCGCGGAGCGAGTTCAGAAGCTATGCCGATATCCTGGAATATTACGTTGCCAGTGGTACGCTGCTGGCCGAATGCTATATGAAGACGGGCCGGTACGATCGCGTGGGCGGCACCTATGCGCGACTGCTTGGGAACCCCCATGTCCATCTCGATCCGGCGCAGCGGCAGAACATGGAACGCATACGAGACCGCTTGGCTTCGTCGCACCAAGCCGAGATTCTGTCCGGGCTCTCGCGGGGGGCCGGATGCGGACGCGATATGGTGCCGGCGAATTCTCCTGCCCCAGGCAGGACGGAGCCGCGAAGCCCGGCCGTGCCACCGACAGACGGGTCCGGCCGGGATCGTGCGTCGGAAGACTCGTGCGTTCAGAAGTTGACGGAGCTGGAGCGCATGTATCGATCCATGCCTGCGGGGTCGGTGTCCCGGCATGCGGTTGCCAGCCGCCTCGCCGAACTGTTCCGCAAGGCCGGCGCGACCGACAAAAGCCAGGCGCTGGAGACAGAGGCCCGGACCATCGGCAATACCCTGGCCTATGAAAATGCCAAACAGACCCGGCCGGATGTCTGTTCCCATCGCCCCGTGATTGTGGAATTCAACGTGATCACCCGATGCAACGGCGGCTGCGTCATGTGCAACTACGGGACGGACGGCGAGATTCTGGACCTGGAACAGTTCCAGCGTCTGGCAGACGAGTGGCTGCCGACCGCCAGAGACGCCCATCTGATTGGTGGCGAAGTCCTTTTGCATCCCCAGTTCTACGAACTATGCGAGTATGCGAACCGTTTTGGCGTATCCCTGGGCATGACGACCAACCTGTCGACGCTGGCGGGACGCAGGCCGGAGGCAATCACGAGGTTCTTTCACACGGTTCGGGTCTCTGTGGATGGAGCCACCCGGCAAACCTATGAATCCATACGTCGGCGTCTGAGCTTCGAGCGACTCTGTGAGAACCTGGCGGTTCTGGCGGACATCAAGCGAGGCAGGCCCGAACTCGAGATGGAGCTGGCTTTTGTCGCGATGCGCCAGAACATTGCGGAATTGCCCGACGTGATCGAAATGGCCGCCCGGTACGCCTTCGATAGCGTCGCCGTCAATTTCGTCCATGTCTACAATGCTCAGACCTTGGACGATTCGCTGCTGTTCCACCGAGAGCTGGCGAACAAGCACCTCGACCTGGCCCGGGTGGCAGCAGCCCGACTCGGCCTGGCTCTGGACATTCCTGACAACTTCGACCTGAGCCGGATGCCCTATGTGGCCTCACAGCAACTGACGGAAGGCCACAGACAATGCACCCGACCCTGGCAGCGCGTTCGACTGCTCATCCATGGGGAGGTCATTCCCTGCTGTCATCTCCACGACCTTCCGATGGGCAATGCGCTGACGGAGTCCTTTGAGGCGGTGTGGAACGGCGAGAAGTTCAGAAGACTGCGACAGGCCATCCGGGACAGTCGGGATGAAATGCCCGAGCGATGTAAGCACTGCCGGATACTTATGCGCGGAGCCGATTCCAACGACGCGATGATGCACGTCAGTCCGGCTCTTGTGGCCGAACTGAAACAGCGCCTCCAGGCGCGGGCCAGTACGCCGGCGGTGACTGTATCCGCTCCGCCTGCGCCGCGTACATCCGTGCCGGTAGTCAGCGTGGTGCTGGCGTGCCGCAATGGGGAAAAGCACCTGCCGGAATGTCTGGACAGCATCCTGCAGCAGACCCTGTCGGAATGGGAATTGCTGCTTCTCGACGATGGGAGCACCGACGGTACGCGCGGGATCATGGAAGAATATGCCGCCCGCGATGCGCGGATCCGGCCCTTCTACTTCGATGAAAGCGCTGGACCGTACGTCCGTCGCAACTTTGCCATCCGACAGGCCCGTGCGCCGTTCGTCTCGATTCAGGACGCTGACGGCATCATGTGTCCGGACAAGCTCCGGCGTCTGTATGACGCCATCGGCGGCGACGAGCGTCTCGCGGTCGTGGGTTCCTTCTACCGGAAGTTCCTGGATGATTTCACCGGCATCGAATCCACGGAGGCAGTGACGTTGCCGGCAACGCACGAAGAGATTCTGGAGGCATACGACGCCCGGTCCATGTGGGATTTCTCCTGGCACGGCTCGGCGATCGTCCGGCGAACGCTGTTCGAGGAGATCGGGCTGTATGACGAGAATCCCTTCGGCGCCGACTCGTTCTGGCTGGCCAAGGTCGCCGAATACGCCCGCCGCACGGAGCGCATCCGGTTGGGCAATATTCCGGAGTTTCTTACTCTGCGGCGGGTGCACAGCGAGTCGCAGGTGGGGCAACTGCCGGCGATGGACCCGCGCAGCCGACGAACGCGCTATTCACAGTACTGCCTCCGCCGGCTCCAGGAGGTGGTCAACACGGTGGCGCGCGACCCATCGATGGATGTCGCCCGGGCGCTGCGCGAATGCACCTGCGCCGACTTCCTCCCACGCTTCGGCGCGCCGCTCGCCGAATGGGAGCGCGAGCCGATCGACGAAGGGATTGTGGTTCGCTTTCTTCAGCGTGCCACAGAGTGCTTCCGAATGCAGCAGTACGTCAGTTGCGTGCAGGCCCTGTCCGCGTTGGAAGGCATGGACCCGGAACTGCCGCATCGTCTCGCCCATGTCGATCTGGTCCGCGCGCTGGCGCTCTATGGGCTGGGGCAGAAAGAGCGGTGTCAGATCTACCTGCGTAGAGAGATGGCCCATCACGACAACCCGCCCGCCCGGCAGTTCTACGACGAGACCTTCACGCGAGGCGCGCAGGTCGATGTGCAACGGTGGGCCGCCGAGCATGCGGACGCCGTCGCACTGCGAATCACGGATGCAAGGCCTTGGGGCCCGTCTGCGCCGGCGGGGCCTGGCGTCGAGACGGCGCTGAGCGAGTCGCCCAAAGTCACGGTAATCACCGCGTGCCGGAATGCCGCTCGGTTCCTCCCGGAGTGTCTGGACAGTATTCTGGCCCAAACGCTGGGCCAATGGGAGCTGTTTCTGCTCGACGATGCCAGCACCGATGACACCCGCCGGATTATCAAGGAATACGCCCAGCGTGACGCACGCATCCATGCCTATTTCTTCGACGACCAGAAGGGGCCGTACGTCCGGCGCAATTTCGCCATCGAGCGGGCCCGCGCGGATTTCATCGTGATTCACGATGCCGATGACCTGATGTGCCCCACCAAGCTGGAGACTCTGTACGATGAAATCAGCCGGGACAAGCAACTGGCCATGGTAGGATCGAACTACCGCACGTTTCTCGAAGTGTACCAGGGTCCGGAACAAAGCGAATGCAGCCAACTGCCCTTGACGGACGGCGAGATCATGACTCGGTTCAAATCCTGGCAGCACGGGATGAGTCACGGATCGGCGATCATCCGCAAGGCCCTTTTCGCCGAGATCGGTCTCTACGACGAGAACCCCTTTTCCGCCGATTCGTTCTGGTCGGCGAAACTGGCTCTGTATGCCCAGGCCGGGCGGCCCGTCTTTGTGAAGAACGTGCCCGAGTGCCTGACCCTGATCCGTCTGCACGCGATGAACTACACGCGGGTCGTGTCGACACTCGATCCGCGCAATCGACGAACGCGGTACCGGCAATACTGTGAAGGTCGGCTGTGGCGCATCCGCGAGCGCCTGAAGTCGGAACCCGGCATGGATATCGGGCGTGCTTTGCGTCAATGCACCTGCGGCGACTTCCTGACGCGTTTCAGGGCCCAGATCCTCGCCTGGGAGAGTCAGCCTCTGGATGACCGGGTTGTCCCGGAGTATCTGGACATCGCGGTCTCGCTGTTCAACCGGGGTTTCTTCGTCAGTTGCGTCAACATCCTCAACAATGTGGAGGTTCTCGATGGGACCGTGCCCGACCGCGTCGTCGGTTACAGCCTTTTGCGCGGCCTGGCCTTATTCGCACTGCGGATGAACGGGCCGGCCCGCCTGCATCTGGATCGTGAGATTCGTTGTCACGGCACGGCTGCTGCCCGTCGGTTTGTGAAAGATGCCTTCGAGTCGACCAAGCCGGTCGACCTGGCCTCCTGGTGTCAGGAGCACGCCGAACGATTCGGCCTCGGATTGATGAAGGCCGGTTCGAATCGATCGCGGCCGGCGACACTTTCGGTCGCCGGGGCCTGAAAAAACGGATTCGAGGCTTCAGGACAATGCGAGTCGGAACGATAACACTATCGGGGTCGATCGTTCGGCCAGCCCTGGGGATTTCCGTGCGCCGCCGGGTCGGCGGCCAATGAAGGGTCGATAATCATGGGCGAATTGCGGCTTTCCGGCCTGTCGACGGGTATTGACACCGAGACACTGGTCAAGCAATTGGTTGCGATTGAAGGGCAACGGCGCGACAAGTACGTCGAACGTAAAGAGACGTGGGACGATCGCCGGGAGGCCCTGAACACACTGGAAACGAAGTTACAGGCATTGCAGAAGGCCGCCGAGGACCTCTCCGACGCCAAGAAGCTCCGTTCCTTCGGAACCAAGACCAGCGACGAAGATATTCTTTCGGCCGAATCGTCCAATACGGCCTATGAGGGCAGCCATTCCGTCGTGGTGAACCGTCTGGCGAATGCGGAACGGTGGGTGCACACCAGCGGCCTGGAGTATGCCGAGAGCCTCGTCGGCGCCGGCACGTTCATCTTCTCGTACAACAACGAGGAGATGGTTGTTACCACCACCGAGGAAACGACGCTCGAAGACCTCGTGGGGCTGATCAACAACGACGCCAGCAACCCGGGCGTGACCGCGAACCTCCTGTTCTACAATGACGCCTATCATCTCGTGCTGAACGGCAACGACGCCGGCTCGGACTACGAGATCAAGATCAACACCAGTAACACCGAGGTGTGGCAAATGGCTTCGGCCCTGACCGTGGGGGGCGAAAACGTCGCCCTGTCCGATAAGATCCACAAGCTTGATCAGTTCAGCGGTACTCTGGCCGGAGACGAGTCCATCACCATCTCGGGCACCATGCACGACGGCACGCCGGTCAACCACACGCTGTACGTAAACGAACATACAACCCTGGATCATCTCCTTGGGGAGATCAACGACGCCTTTGCAGGTACCGCGACGGCGGCGTTGGTCAATGGTCAGATTCGACTGACCAGCCACACCAGCGGCACCAGTCAGATGACGCTCAGCCTTTCGTACAATCCCGGTTCGGGCTCCACGACCCTGAACCTGCCGGCGATCAGCCGGTTCACGCAGGGGGGCAGCGTGACGGCCAGCCTGGCCGGCTTTGCGGCCGCCGATTTCGTCGAAACGCAGTCCGCCCAGGATTCTCAGATCAAGGTGGATGGCTTCCCTTCAGGCGCCGACGAATGGATCAGCCGCAGCTCGAACACGATCGACGACGTCATCGCCGGCGTGACGCTGCACCTGCACGATACCGGGACCGTACAAGTGAGCCTGACCCGCGACACCGAGGCGGTCAAGGACAAGCTCCAGAAGTGGGTGGACGCCTACAACGACGTGGTCGCGTTCGTGGACGAGAACACCGGATACGACAGCGTGACGAAGACCGCGGGCCTCCTGATGAGCGACTCCACGGTTACGAGCATAGCCAACAAGCTGCGTCTGCCCCTGGTCCAGCGGACCGGCGGTTTTGTCATGAACGTGGACAGCTTCCTCATGCCGGGACAGATCGGTCTCGAACTCGACCGGGACGGCTTGCTCTCGCTGGATTCGACGGCGTTCGACGAGGCGATCGCGAAGGACTACATGGGTGTGCTTGCTCTGATTGGGGCCGACAAGACGGGCACCTCCGACAGCAACGTGATTCAGTTCTACAGCGCGTCGAGCAAGAATACGCAGGGCGGGACGTACAGCGTGCAGGTCACGGTTTCCGGAGGAGCCATTACCAGCGCCCAGATCAAGCCGGAAGGCGAATCCGCCTTTCGGGATGCGATCGTGACCGGCAATATCGTCACAGGGGACCGCACGTTCAGCAGCGAAGGGATTCCGCTGTATCCGGAAAACGGTCTGGTGCTCAGCGTTGACCTCAGCCAGGACGGCACCTTCAACGCCACCGTCCGCGTCAAGCAGGGATTCACCGGCGCGATGGAGGACATACTCGAACAGTTCCTGAAGCCTACGAACGGATGGCTGACGGTGGATCAGAAATCGGTCGATGCGCAGATTGAGAGCCTGGAGGACCGCATCGCGAAGGAGGAAGACCGCCTTTCGCGCGTGGAAGCACGCCTTGTTGCGAAGTACGCGCGGCTGGAGAAGACTCTGACGATGATCCAGAGCCAGATAGCGGGCTTGCTGTCGAACCAGTAGTCGCTGGCCGGGAGGGGCAGCGCAGTTTCCACCGCCGGCTCATATTACCGTCGAGCCCTTCGATTCTGACGCAACCGGTAGATCATCGCCAGGACTTCCGCCACCGCCATGTAGAGCGATTCCGGTATGCGTTGTCCCGGCTGGACGGAGGCGTAGATGGCGCGGGCCACTTCCGGCCGGCGGACGATCGGAACTCCGTAGGAGCGTCCGATGGTGATGATCTTCTGAGCCATGTGGTCGGCGCCCTTGGCCAACAGGACGGGCGCGTCCATCGTCTTGGCTTCATACTGCAGCGCGACCGCCACGTGCGTCGGGTTCACCAGGATCACGCTGGCCTTGGGCACCTCGCGCGTCAGACGCTTCATGGACATCTGAATCTGAATACGCCGGATGCGACCCTTGACTTCCGGCGATCCTTCGCTGTCCTTGCGTTCCTGTTTGACCTCCTGCCGGGTCATCTTGAGTTCTTGAATATACTGCCATTTCTGATAGATCGCATCGGCCAGCCCGAGGACGAGGATCGCGATACCCACCCGAATCCCGAGGCCGAAGGTCATGGAGGCGATGGCCCCAATCAACTGCGAGGACCAGGCCCAGCGGAGAGCGGCCATGGTCTCCAGTTTATCCCGCAGATAGAGCCAGACGATCAGACCGACGGCAAACAGCTTGGCAATGCTGCTGATCAGGTGAACGAGCGAGCGCACGTTACCGAATCGCTGCAGCGCGGAGACCGGATTGATGGCCTCCCATTTGAACCCAATGGCTCCGGCACTGAACGTCACGCCGCCGATGGCAATGCTCGCGGCGATCCCGGCCACACTGATGGCGGTCAGGATGGGCAGCATGATGACGACCGCCTCGAGAATGTTGGCGTTCAGGTAGGCCGCAAACGTCGTGGCGTCGGCCAGAGGGGCGGTCTGGCCGGACACGCTGGTCTCGATCTGTCCCTTGAACCAGCGAAGCAGGCCGGGCGCCAGCAGGGCGACGCTGACAAACAGCGCGACCAGTGTGACCGCCGAGCCCAGATCCTGACTCTGCGGGACCTGGCCCTTCTCGCGGGCCTTCCCCAGCCTTCGCGGGGTCGGTTGTTCTGTCCTTTCGGCAGCGGGCTTTTCGGCCATCGTCGAAACCGACTATGCATCACGGAGGCTGGATGGTGGACAAGACGTTTTGTTTCTGTCCCGGTCAATCATCCGTGATGAGTCATCCTTCTAAAGCGGCAGGAGCTTCGCCATCCAGCCGGCCAACTCGGTCACATATCCATGGAGAAAAGGCAGAAACGTCGCCGCCATGATCAGCCCCAGACCGATGCGCACCGGCATGCTGATAAAGAGAATGTTCATCTCGGGAACCAGCCGCGCCAGCAGGGCCAGCGCCACCATCAGGACCATGAAGGCCGCCAGCATGGGAGCGGCCAGCCGCAGTGCCGCGATCAGCATGGCCGAGCCGGCCGTGAGCACGCCGCCGGTCAGCGTCTGCACCGTGGGGATCGTGCCGGCCGGGAAGGCGGCGTAGCTCTTCGAGAGGATCAACAGGAACAGATGGTGCCCGTCGGCGCTCAGGAACAGCAGGATGAAGATCATTTCCAGCAGGCCGCCGAGCGGCTGGCCACTCTCTCCGGTCAGCGGGTCCAGAATCTCGGCCATGGTCAAGCCCATCTCTCGCTCGATGATCTGGCCGCTGAGCTTCACCACGGAGAACAACGAGGTGACAATCACTCCGAGGGCCAGGCCGTAGGTCGCTTCGGCAGCCAGCAGCAGCATCGCCTGGAGCGCGGAGATCTCGGCCGCGTCGATGCCGAGCGGCACGACGGCGGCGAAGAAGAGCGAAAGAACCACGGTTCCGGCCACCTTGACCTGCATCGGAATCGTCTGCCATCCGAAGACAGGAAGGATCAGAAAGAAGGCGCTGATCCGCGTCAGAACCAGGGCGAAGCCGAGCAGGATTGCGAGCATGGGGCCTCCGCCGTCAATACTTGACGTGCTGGATCTGTGCGAAGATCTCGGCAGTGAACCGCAGTGCGATCTGGAGCATCCAGCTGCCGAACAGCAGACTGACGGCACAGACGGCCAGCAGCTTCGGCACGATGGTCAGCGTCATGTCGCGAATCGACGTGACCGCCTGGAGCAGGGTGATGATGATGCCCACGGCCATGCAGGTGATCAGGATCGGCGCCGACAGGAGCAGGGCGGTCTCCAGCGTGTGTCTTCCCAGGTAAAGCACGTAGCTGCTATCCATAGATACCAGTCCCTTTCGTCAGGGTGGTGTGGTTGCGGCCGGGGCCGGTGATCATTGGAACCCGAGGCTGAGGCTTTTGGCCAGCAGCCCCCAGCCATCGACCAGGATGAACAGGATGAGCTTGAACGGCAACGAGATCATCACCGGCGGGAGCATCATCATGCCCGCGCTGAGAAGGACACTGGCGATGACCATGTCGATCAGCAGGAACGGGATGAACAGCAGGCACCCGATCTCGAAGGCGGTTCGGAATTCGCTGATGATGAAAGCGGGGATGACAATGTGCAAAGGGACACCCATGGGCGTGGCCGGCGGTTCGACCTTGGCCATCTGGATGAAGAGCGCCAGGTCATTGCGCCGGCTCTGACGCAGCATGAACTCCTTGATACATCCGGCGGCCGTGTCGGCGGCCTTCTTGAAGTCGATCTTGTCGGTCAGGTAGGGCTGGATCGCCTCCGTGTTGATTCTGGCATACGTCGGGGCCATCGTGTAGAGCGTTAGAAACAAGGCCAGGCCAATGACCGCCACCGTCGGTGGTATGCTCTGGGTGCTCAAGGCCCGTCGGACGAAGGACAGCACAATCACGATCCGCGTGAAAGACGTCATCATCATCAGAAGGCTCGGCAGGATCGCCAGACCGCTGAAGATGATCACGAGCTTGACGGGCGTGGACCAGTCCCGGCCCGCCGTCTCTTTGGCGGTGGCCTTGTCGAGAACGGTTGCCAGGTCATTCAGGCTGGGCACGTTGTTCGATGACGGAACGGTCGTCGGGTGGGATGACGTCGCGGGCAGCGGCAGCGGCGCGATCGGGCCGGCCATCTGCCCATAGGACGTTGCGACGGATGCCAGAAGAACCAGCAGGAGCGCAGTCAGCTTGATTCGAGTCGCCCTCATCTACGCACTCACGGAATTGTCGATCTCCGGCCCGGGCAAATCCAGCCAGGTGTCCCCGACATGGGCCAGCGCGGTGATACTCTCAGCGGTGCTGCCGATCAGCAGCCTCTGGTTGCCGATCTCCACCAGGTGCAGCGCCTTGCGCGGTCCGAGATACGTGGTCTCTACGACGCGAATCTCCTTGCCGCACGCCTTGGTGAGGTTGGGAAGCACCTTCTTGGACAGGTACAGGGCGCCGACGCCCATACCCACGACGAGCAGGACCGACAGCATCATCTTGAAGAACAGCTCTTTGCCGCCCAGGCTTGCCGACGCCTGGGGACCAGGCTGGGCGAAATTGGGATCGTTGAACACCGATCTCTGCGTCGGCCCGGCCGGGGCTGCTGCTTTCTCCTGATCCGTCGCGCGGGCGGCCAAGCCGATCAGGCCGCCGGCCACGACGACCGCCGCGAACACCACCAGGGTCTTCTTTCTTCTCAGATCGTTCACACGGACCTCGAAATCGTTTTCGCCGGCGGGGCTCCCGAAGGAGTCTCTCTGCCGACGGCGGCGCAACACGTCCTCGTGACGGTCGGCGTGCCGTATCATACGGGAGTGTGCAAACGGTGTGCCGGGACCACCGGCATCCAGGAAGGGCAGGCTTTTCGAGGGCGCCAGAAGGGATGACGGCGCTCCCGACACCCGCCGGGACGGCTGAAGAATGGTCAGGTCGTTGAAAAACTTGACACGCCAGACGTCAAGGGCCCGACCTCAGCATGGCGATGAGAATCTGGGATTGTCCGGGATCCGGACGGTCCTGTCCTGCCCAGTTGCCGCCCGGGCCGGCTCCCCACCACAGAATGCGCCATGGGGACCTCCCTTCCGCCGCAGAGGCTCCAGGGGAACCGCTGGAAGCTCGGGCCAACTGCTCCTGGAGGAACTGTGCGACCGCCTCGGCTCGGCGGGCGGAGAGCATCCACTGCTGTTTCTCCGTTGCCTCGTCACCGGCCAGCCCCAGCACATACAGGGTGCAGGTCTCGGCGCGGAGGTTCTGCTGGAGGTCGAGGCAGTATCTCGACAGGTACTGGCGGGCCTCGTCATCGAGGGCGGCCCGGCCGGGCTGAAACCGAACGGCGGTGATCGAGAAGTCGAGCCGATGCCCGACGATCTGCGAAGGCAGCGTGGTCATCGATTGGCTGAGGTGTTCGAAGATCCGGCGGAGTTTCTCCCGGTACTCGTCCATGGTTCGGTCCGACGTCGTCTCCGGGTCCGTGGTGCGGTACTTCACCGGGGGCGCATCGAAATCGGGGACCGGCTTGTTGCCCAGAAGGATGCCGAGGCCGCAGTAGTGAATGGCTTCCCGAAAGGAATCACGACCCTGATTGAACAGTTCCGGGTCCTGTACGGTCGCCAGCGACAGCAGCAGGACGAAGAACGTCAGCAGCAGCGTCGTCATGTCAGAGAACGTGACGATGTAGGCCGGGACCTTCTGTTTCTCTTCCGGAGGTGATGGAATCCGCGCTCTCAATTGTATGTGCTCCGTTCGAGAATGACGATCTCGACTACTCGGGACACTCCCGGGTTCAGGGCGGTCAGTCCGCTGTGCCGCAGCGTCTCGGCGTCCACGGTGGCCGCCGCAGTGATGCTCATTCGAGTCTTGGCGATGCCCTGGCCGTCCGTCAGGAATTGGGCGATCGTCCAGGCCCGGTTCAGAGCGATCTCGTCTGTGTCGTCCTGCCCCGCCTCCAGCGCATGCTCGCTGACGATTACGCGGTTGGGGATTGCCATCAGCAGGGCCGCCACGTCGGTCAGCATCTGGCGCCCATGGCCGGAGATACGGGCTCCGCGACCCAGGAAGACATCCTCCGACGGGACCAGGAACACCTTCTGATCCTGGAAATTGAGGAAATCCAGGCTTTCGCTCGGATTCGATTCGTATTGTCCATCGACCGTCGGTTTCTCACTGCCCTTCTCGGGTTCCTGGTTGTACATGACGCGGGGCGTGGGCAGAAACGCTTCCTTGCTCCGGGTTACGCTCAGTCCGATCGACGAAAGTCCCTCGGCAAACGCCGACTCCATCCTCTGAAAGACTTTGTTATCGAAGGAGGAGAAGCTCAGCAGCAGGACGAAGAACGTCAGCAGGAGGGTCATGCAGTCGCTGAAGGTGACCATCCATTCCGGAGCGCCCGGATCGTCTTCCTGCGGTTTCTGTTTGCCTCGGGGGGCCATCAGACGGTTGCCTTGATCTCTTTGCGTCGGCTGTGGGAAACAAACGCCTGCATCCTTTCGCGGACGATCGTCGGGTTGTCGCCCTGGGCGATGGAGCAGACTCCTTCCAGGATCATCTCCATGGCCAGGGATTCCTCTTTGGAGTAGATGCCGAGCTTTCCGGCCAGCGGGATGAATACGAGGTTGGAGGCAAAGGCGCCATAGAACGTTGTGATAAGAGCCACCGCCATGCCGGACCCGATCTGGTCGGGCGAACTGAGGTTCTGGAGCATCTGGACCAGACCGATGAGGGTCCCGATCATGCCGAAGGCCGGTGCGGAGGCTCCCATGAACTCGAGAATTTTCTTCCCTCCGGCGTGGCGTTCCTGGAGGTACTGAATCTCCGGCTCCAACATGTCCCGGATGGCTTCGGAATCCTGACCGTCCACGAGCAACTGAAGGCCCTTGGCGAAGAAATGATCGCTGAGTTTGCTGATTTCCGGCTCCAGTGCCAGCGTGCCGTCGCGACGGTTGATGGCCGCGAAGTTGACCATCTTCTGGACCAGTTCGGCTTGTGCCGGGATCTTGGCGATGATCGTCTTCTTGATGATCGAGAAGATGCTGAGGAACTGGGGCAGCGAGAAGTGGATCATCGTCGCACAGAGCATCCCACCGATCGTGATGCACAGCGAGGGAATATGGAAGAAGATGGCGGCTCCACCGCCCATGATGATCGCGCCGATGATCACCACCAGTCCGAGCAGGGTTCCGATGATGGTTGCGATGTCCATGAACGCGTTATCCTCCTGTGACCTGTTTGAGTTTCTGGCACAACAGGGCGGCCAGGGTCGGCTCCGTCGCCGCCAGTTCGGCCAGAACCTTCGCTTTGGTTCGATCCTGCATGTAGAAAAGGATCTTGACGGCGTCGTCGATATTGGTGCCGCGCGCCGCGCCGGTGTTTGCCGATTGAGTCGTGGCCATGTTGCTGAGGATTTCGCCGGCGCGGACGGGGTCCATCTTGTCGTAGGCGGCCGCGATGGCCAGCAGGTTTGCCTTTTCCGCCTGGTCGATCTCCACGCGCGTTTTCTGGAGCATGTCTCGTTCGTTTCGGAGATTTGCCACGGTGGCCGCCAGGTTCACCTGCATGCTGTTCAATTCTGCGATGTCCCGTTGGAGAGTCTGTTGGGCGATGGCCAGACGCTGTTTTTCCTTGTCGAGGCTCTGGATCTTGGTGTTGTATTCCTCGATCTTCTCGCGAACCTCGAAGATCAGTTCCTTGAGCTGCTCTTCCGTCATGGCGCGGGTATTGGCGCTGTTGTCGGCCGCCGTCAGCGTCGTTGTCAGAATCGCCGGCGGGGCCTTGGCGGACGACGGGGCCTGGCCGGCGGTGGAAGCCTGCTCCTGGGGGGCCGCGCCCTGGACGGAGGCCGGCTGGGTCAGCCAGGCGGCGCCGAAGGCGCCGAGGAAACTGACCAGGCCTGCGGCCGCGGTGATGATCAGAAGTTTCTTGCTCACGGTGTATGCTCCCAACTCGGATCCACGCCCTGCGCGGGCGACGAGACCGCCTCCGGCAGCAGGACATCGGACTGCCGCCGTGCGAAGGAGATGGTCGTTCGGTCATCCATCTCTTTCTGTTCGAGCTTCTCCTGCTCCTCGATGAAGCGGGCTTTGGCTTCGGCCCGCAGCTTCTCCAGACCTTCTTTGCATCTCTTGGCCGCCAGAACCTCGGCGGTCTTCTCTTTCTGTCGGACCTCCAGGTTGTGGATCTCCTCTTTCAGTCTTCGGATGATCTGATCGTCCCGGTCGGCGTTTCTCAGGAAGAACTCCTGAGACGCGAGGCGACCGGGCGACGAATCCTGTGTGATTGCGGCCATGAGCTCCCGCAGGATACGCTGCCGGGTGAGCAACTCGCTCCGCCGGATGGCCAGGGTCTCCGTCAGGCGAAACAGCTCCATGCGTTTGAGCTGCTCTTCCTTGGTCCGGATATCCAGCACTCTCTGGAGACGCCATACGAATCGTTTCATAACCGCACCACCTTACGTCCGGGGTCTGTCGGGACTGAGCAACTGGTCCCAGGTGCGCCGGATTTCCGTCAGCCGCCGTACGGTCTCCTCGAAGGGGGTCCTTTGCCGCACCGGCTGCACGAGGAACTCGTTGATGCGATCGATCAGACTGATTGCCCCGTCGATACGCCGGTTGCTTCCCGGCGAGAAGGCTCCGATGTTGATCAGGTCTTCCGCGTCGGCGTACGTCGCGTAGATCTCCCGCAGTTTCTGGGCGGCGGCGCGGTGCTCCTCGCTGACCACCGCCGACATCAGACGGCTGACGCTCTGGGAAATATCCACGGCCGGATAGTGGCCTCGAGCCGCCAGCTTTCTTGACAGGACAATGTGCCCGTCGAGCAGGCTGCGCGCGCTGTCGGCCACCGGATCAGTCAGATCATCATTTTCCACCAGCACGGTCAGGATTCCGGTGATGCTGCCGGTATCGGAGCAACCGAGACGCTCAATCAGCCGGGGCATCAGACTGAACACGCTCGGGCAGTAGCCCTTCGTCGCGGGCGGCTCTCCGGCGGCCAGGCCGATCTCTCGCTGGGCCTGGGCAAACCGGGTCAGTGAGTCCATCATGAACAGGACGTTCTTGGCCTTGTCGCGGAAATACTCCGCGACGGTCACCGCCACGAAGGCGGCCTTGACCCGCTGAATGGGCGGTGCATCCGACGTGGCCACCACGATCACGCTGCGCGCCAGACCCTCGGGACCGAGGTTCTCCTCGAGAAACTCGCGGACTTCGCGGCCTCGCTCGCCGATGAGGGCCACGACATTGACGGCGGCGTCGCTGCCGTTGGCGATGTCGCCGAGGAGGACGCTCTTGCCGACTCCGCTGCCGGCGAATATCCCGACGCGTTGGCCCTGCCCGCAGGTCAAAATGCCGTCGATCGAACGAATGCCCAGCGCCAGCGGTTTGGTGATCTTCTCGCGGCTCAGCGGCGGCGGACTGCTGACATCCAGCGGCCTCTTCTCGTCTCCGATCAGGGGACCTTTGTTGTCGATCGGTTCGCCCAGACCGTTCAGAACGCGTCCGAGGACCCTTGGACTGAGCATGATGTGACGCGGCGTGGTCCGGGCCGTCACGATGTCGCCGGGGGAAACCCCCTCGATGTGCTCCAGCGGCAGCAGGATCACGTGATCGTGACGGAAGCCGACTACTTCCGCCAGGACACGCCGGTCGGCGCCGATGTGAATCCCGCACAGTTCCCCCAAGCCGACGGCCGGGCCGGCCGACTCGATCGTCGAGCCGGAAACGCGTACGACGTACCCTTGGCAATCCACCAGGTCCACCGTCTCCAGGGCGGAGCGGTATTTGTCGAAATCGATGGTCGGACAGTTGGAATCGATCATAGACTACTGCGCTTTCTCCAGGGCTTCGCCGATCCGCGCGAGGTGTTCCTCGACGAACGACTTGACGATGCCTTTCGGGGTCTCGATCAGACAGTCGGCCCGCGCGATGCTCCAGTCGGCGACCAGATTCAGCTCTGCGAATTGCGTGCCGGGGTGGGCCTGTTGGAACTGCTGGCAGGCCGCCAGATCCTCCGGGTTTACGCGCACCACGAGGTTCTGACGGGCCGGGGCGCATTTCAGCGCCTCTTCGATGATCGTCTGAATGTCATATTCGCCCCGGTCGATCTTGCGTGTCAGGATCTTTCTGGCGATCTCGACCGCGAGTCGGGCGATATCGGCCCGGTGGTGTGCCACGGTCTGTTGATACAGATCGTTCAGCTTGGCTGCCAGGGTGCTGACCGTCGCGCACAGTTGTGTGAGGTTCTTCTTCTGCTGTTGGAGGGCCTCTGCCTCGCGAAGGATGTCGGCCGGTGCGGCGAGGGGCTGTTCCGATCGGGCTCCCGTGTTCTTCGACGAGTCCCGGGGCGCGGTTGGACGATCCGGCTCTTCGACGATGCGAAGGCCGGCGACGGGTCGGGGCAGATGGAGTGTCAGGGCCTCAGACATGATCCCGCTCTTCCACAAAAGTCAGTTCTCCCTTGCGGTTGAGCTCGCGCAACCCCTCGACGATCTTGTCGCGCGCCAGGCGAATATCCTCTTTCTTCGGCGCCGACATCAGGGACGCTTCCTCGCTTACCATGGCCGCCGCACGTTCGGAGATGTTGGACTTGATCGCCTGGGCAATCTCCTCAGGGGCCTCGTGCAGGGCCAGCGCCAGTTGTCGCTCGTCCACGCCGCGCAGCGCCTGCTGAAGAGAGCGACCCCCCACTTGGGGAATGTCATCCCAGGTGACCATGAGACTCATCACCTTCTCCCCCGCTTCGCTGTCTTTCTGTCGGATGGCTTCGAGGACGCCGTCGCGGACCTCTTTGTCCAGGTTTCGCACAAGGACCGCTACCTTCCGCAGCGATTCCTCCGGGTGGGCCTGGACGGCGCCGCCGATCTGCGGGGTCGAACCGAGGGCCTCCAATCGCTGACGCACCATCTGGGCGATTCGGGCCTTGGCTTCGGGAGTCACCGAGCCGATGGCGGTCATGCGGCTGATGGCGCTGACCCGCATCCCCTCGCCCAGAAGCCCGAGAATCTCCGAGCCCTTCCTCGGAGGCAGCTCGGACAGGACCACTGCAACCGCCTGGGGATGCTCGGTCTCCAGCACGGTCGCCAGTTTCCGCTGGTCGGCGGAACGGATGGTGATGAAGGGATCCCGCTTCTGAAGCAGGTCCTGGATCTCCTGCTGCACCTGTTTGGCTTTGTCCTCGCCCACCGTGTTCTTGAGGACCTCGCGCAGGAAGTTCTTGAACTGAAACCCCGATTCCTTCTCCAGGGACTGACAGAACTGCCGGGCGACCTCGGCGGCCTGCTTGGCGTTGCGGTGGCCGGAGGCGTCCAGGTAGCTCAATTCCACCGCCAGTTCCCGCACCACTCGGGGATCCACGCCCTTGAGCAATTCGGCGGCAGTGGCTACGTCGAGGCTGGTCAAAAGCAGAGCGGCTTTTTGTTTTCCGGTCAGTGCCACGTCTTTCGTCACTCCTTCTCTTCGATCCAGTTCAGGAACATCTCTCGGACCTGGTCCGGGTTGTTTCGCAGGGCATGTGTGATCTGGCGGCGCAGCAGGACGGGTTCGGCGGCGGGGTTGCCCTGAGGCAGCAGACCACCTGCCGTGCTCCGGCCTTCGGCCAACTGCCCTGCCCCCAGGGTGGCAACCGCGTTGCTTCGCGCGCGGCTGAAGATCCGGAACACGATCAGGGCGCAGACCGCCATGATTCCCAGCGACAGATGACGGGCCAAGGCCAGGTACCGCGGCCAGGTGGCCGGTTCGTCCTCCATCAGGGACGCCGCCGGCTGGCGGAACCGCGCGTTGACGACTTTGAGCGAATCGGTATCCTTCAGACCCAGCGCCGTGCGAATGATCTGTTCGACCTCGGCGACCTCCATGATCAGGGCGGGTTGCCCGGCGGTGGTGTCATTCGCATCGCGCACGTACAAATCCACGAAGGCGGCCACGGAGAGCGAGCGGATCTCTCCCGGAAGGATGATCTGCTGCTTGACCGTCTTGCCGACCTGATACTCGGTGACGATCGACTCGTCCTTCTTGGTGCTGCCGGCGGCGGCCTGCTGGCCGCTGTTGCCGGCACCGGTTTCCGAGTTGTTGGTGATCTCTTCTTTGGTGGCTACCTTGGCCGCCGGATCGTAGATCTCGGTAACGGTGCTGACGCTGTTCATGTCGACCATGGCACTGACGCGGACGGTGGCGCGGCCCGGTCCCAGGACCATGGTGAGCATGTCTTCGGCCTTCTTGGCGAGACCCTGCTCCACGCGCTCCTTGTAGTCATGAACCGTCCCGGCGCCGGTGGCCAGCGTCGGATCGTTCTGACCGGACAGGAGATTGCCCTGGCTGTCGATGACGGTGACATCTTCCGCCTTGAGGCCCTTGACGCTCCCGGAGACCATGTGGGTGATGGCGGCGATGTTGACACCGCTGAGCCGGTAACCGGGTTTCAGCCGCAGGACCACGGAGGCGGAGGTCCGCCCCTCATCCGAGGCGAACAGATTCTGCTCCGGGTTGACGATATGCACCCGGGCGTGTGCCACGCCGTCGATCATCTGGATGCTCTTGGCCAGTTCGTCCTGCAGAGCCCGACTGAGATTGACGTTCTGAACGAAGGGACTGACCCCGATCTTCTCGTCGTCGAAGAGCTTGTAGCCGCTCTGCTCGCCGGCCGGCAACCCTTCCTTGGCCAGGTCCAGCCGAAGCTGGTAGACGTGCTCTCGCGGGACGTAGATGGTCGTGCCCCCGTCACGCAGCTGATAGGGGATTTCCTTCTCCGCGATCTTGTCGGTGATCCGGGCGGCCTCGGCCGGCGTCAGCTCCTGGTACAGCATCCGCATGTCGGGGCGACGAGCCCAATGAACCAGCAAGGACCCGATAATGGCGGAGGCCACCAGCACGGCCGCCAACAACGCCCTTTGCATCAGGCCGATCTTCTGCCAGACCAAGGCTATCTTATGAAGGAATTCCATCGAGCCTCTGAACCCGCGTTACCGCACCTTCTCATCAAGGCGCACCGTGAGGCACCGCCCCGGCGTCCGGGAGCCGGCAAGCCTACAGCGGCATGTTCATCGTCTGCTTGTATGCCTCGATGAGTTTGTTTCGCACGCCGACCAGGACCTTGAAGCTGACATCGGCCTTGGCGACGTTGGAAACAACCGCCGTGATGTCGTTGTTCTTGCCGGTCAGCAGGTCCTCGATGGAGGCGTCGGCGCTCTGCTGGAGATCGTCCACCTGCGAGACGCACTTGTCGAGGGCCTTGACCGCCTGCGAGAAGCCATCCTTCGCGCCGCCGGGAGCCCCGATCTGCGGCACCGTGGACTGGATGTTCGGTAAGACAGAGTTAACATTCGGATTGAAATCGATCATCTGGCTATCCTTCCGTTACCGGAGCAATTCCAGGGTGGTTTCGACCATCTTCTGATACCGTCTCAGAATGGCCGCGTTGGCTTGATACGCCCGTGTGGCGATTGAGAGGTTCATCATTTCGATCGGCAACTGGACGTTCGGCATGGTGATGTAGCCCGCGGCGTCAGCCTTGGGGTTGCCCGGATCGAAGACGCGATCCAGGGCGCTCATGTCCTGCGTGATGCTCTCGATCCCCACGCCCGCGACGCCGTCTTCGTCCTCGTTCTCGGTGCAGAAGACCGCCTGGAGCCGCCGATAGGGCTGCCCCTGTCCGTTGTCGACCGTCCGGGCATTGGCGATGTTGGACGAGATGAGTTCCATCTGCGTGTTCTGGGCTCGCATACCTGAGACGGCGATATCGATGGAACCGAACGTGTTGTCTATTCGCATGGCGACGAATCCTTTCTCATCTTACTCGGGGCATCCTGCCTGCGACCCGGTGGTGGAGTCCTTCTCAGCCGCTGACGCTGATCGCCGCTTCGATCTGGGTGAACTTCTTCTGCATGAGCCTGACATAGGCGGTATGACGCAGCGAGTTCTTCACGAGGTTTCCCACCTCGGCCTCCATGCTGACGTCGTTTCCGTTTTCGCGCACGGCGGTGTTTCTGGGCTCATAGATCTCCGGCTCGATCTTTTCGAGATCGGCCGCCCCCGAAGACTTCAGGGCCTTGGCCAGCAACTCGTCGAACCGGACATCGAGACGGCGGTATCCCGGCGTCTCGATGTTGGCCATGTTGCTGGCGATTGTTCTTTGTCGGAGCCCTTCTGCCTTGATCCCGGCTTCCAGCAGATCCACGATGTTGTTCGATTGCGTCATCGTTTGCACCCTTCTGTTCGTGTACGCACATTCTTTGACGAAACCGTGATGTGCAATAACCGTGCCAGGGCGGGGCTCTGGTTCGGAAGGTCGCGGAGACTGTCATGTGGTGCCCGCAAGAAGGACAAGCGGGACTCCCGGCGGCGTTTCGGCCCCCTCTGAGGGGATGTCAGGATTCTATACACTCGGTTGTGTAATTTGACGCGCGTCGCGGACGAAGAGACGGCCCGCGTCGCTGTGTGGAAGGCCGGAAAGTACCTCCCTGTCGCGGAATAATTCTCCGCTCTATGGCAGTACTATCCGGCGACGTCGCGATCCTCAAGCCTGTCATGAGAACGTAACCTATTTGAATGAAAGGTCTTATGTGGTCAACGATTGCATGGGGGCTGGTGCTGGCACAAGGCTTGCTATGATCCTGGTCAACTGTGACCAGTGCAATTGAGGAACCCGTACATGAGTGAAATAGCGACGGCAGTCGGCAACATGTTTGCCGGAACCAGTGGGGCGGTGGTGGCCAGTTGTCCCAGTCCATCGCAGTCGAAGGGCAAGGGAGTCTGTCATCTCTTCGCCGACACGGCCCCGTTGGCCAGGCTGCGAGAGGAGGCAAAGTCCAATAAAGAGCCGCTCGCCGATACTGTACGGCAGGGGGAGGTGAGGGAGCCGGAGGATGCGGAAGGCTTGGCCGATCCGAGGGAATCCGCCATCTCCAGAGACCGCCGACGAATGGGATCTGATGATAGTGCCACCGAACCAGCGGAAGAAGAGACGGTTCATCTGGAAGCGGCCATGCCGGCCGAGGAGGTCGGGGCGGCGACCACCACATCCGATGCAGTCGTATCGTCGGATACCGCCCACGCCACGGCTGTGCCTGGTCCGGGGGGAGACGACGTCGTTGCTGCGTCCGCACCGGCCGTGAACGTTGAGGCCTCGCTTGCCTCTGAATATCAGGCGCTCGGCATGGTCGCGCACGCAAGCGCCGAGGACGGCAGAGCGTTCAGCGAAGTTCAGACCGGCGCGACCATGGAGTCGGCCGATGGACAGCAGCGCTCGCTCCAGTCCGAAGTTGCGGTTTCTGTGGACAAGGGCAGTGTGGAGGTATCGGCAAGAGTCCTGGTTGCGGACACCCTGCCAGGCGATGCGTCCGATAATGCTATGGCTCCATCCGAGCCCAAGTCGGGTTCTGAGGCGACCAGGATGGCTGGCGCGGACACAGCGGCCGGGGTCGTCAAGGAACAGACCAGCCAGCTTGTGGATATGCAGGCGAAGACGGCCCCTTCCGAACCGCAGGTTGCCGACACGACGGACGAGACCAGCGGGGAGGTGGCAACCAGGCTGCACGGGCAGATTCGATCCGAGATGCAGATGTCTGCGGAAGGTCCCAAGGAGCTTGGTCACGACAGGGCGGTGCTTGCATCCCGCGCATCACAGACGCTGCAGCGCAGTCTGGACGGCATGCCTCAGGAAGATGGCCAGCCCTTTTCAAAACAGGACCCCAGGGCGGCCTTTCAGGGCGGTGTCTATGTGCCGGCGACGCCGGAACACGACAAGCAGGCTTCCATGCCAGGCTTGAAGGACCTGACGCAACCTCAAGCGGAATGGAGCACTGTTCTCCAGAACGACGGTACGAGTGCTTCTGCCCGGTTGGCCCAGACGCCCGATTTGCCCACCTTCGACGCCGCGACGACAAAGAGTCCTGTCCAGGACGTTGGCGAACAGATTCTCAGCTCGGTTCATGCCTCTCTGGCTCGGGCGGACAAGCAGGTGCACATCCGACTGGACCCGCCGGAGCTTGGCAGCGTTTTGGTGCGTCTCACCGAGCAGGGCGATCAGATACGGGGATTCCTCGAGGTCAGCCGGGATGAAACGCGCCGGGAGATCGAGCAGGCACTGCCCCAGGTTCTGAAGGGTTTGCAGGAAGCGGGCGTTCAGGTCCGGCGGCTCGAGGTCGTTGTTTCCGATCAGCCCGACAGGGGCGTCGGCAGGGAACCGTCACAGCAGGACGCCTGGACGCAGCAGCATCAACCGCATTCGGACCAGCAGGGATACCGCCCGCCGAATAGCTCCGTGATGAGCTGGTCCGCGCAGACGGGATTCCCGCCGAAGCGGGCTGGACGCGACGAACCCCAGGTCCAAGGCGTGCAGGGCCGAATCGACATGCTGGTGTAGCTCTGCTCAGACCCCTCGGTTTTACCGGCCGACGGCCACTGGCGGCCACGGGTTTGTCCCGGCGGCGGCAGAGGTGATCCGGCGGGCACGCCACTTGCGCCTTGCGATCTCGATCGAACGCATGAACGAGGTTCTGAACCGGGTCAGCGAGAACTTCTCGGAGATCGTCTTGCGGGCCTGCTGCCCCATCAAGGCCGCCAGGTCTCTGTCCTCCAGCAGGATTCTTGCGTAGCGCCGCAATTCGTCCGGGTCATCGCTGAGGAAACCGCTGATCCCATGGCGGACGGGTGAGGTGGGGTGGCGGTTCCCGAGCACGGGCAACCCGGTGGCCATGGCCTCGGCGCTGGCCATGTTAAACCCCCCTTCGAGGCGTGGATCGGCGGTGTGGATGTAGAAGCGATGGGACTGAAGCGTTTTCTTCAGGTCGTTCCAGTCGCGAGCGGCTTCGACGCCCGGAATGTCCGGATTGTGACCCACGAGGGTCACCGGAATGCCCTGGAAGGCCTTCTCGTGAAAGTCCCAGCGGAGAATCCGGCGGCGGGAATTGATGAAGTTGCAGACGCGTACACCACAGGCCTTCTCCCCGCTGTAGGGCGGATAGTCGTTCACGTCGATGCCGAAATGGACGATGTCTTCGGTGAAGCCCCACGATTCGCCCTTGTACATCGACGTTGCCACGACGTGAGCACCCACCAGTTCAACGTATTGGTGAAGCCGGTCCCGGAAGGCGCGGGGGTCACAGTCCGGGTGCTCCTCTTCGACGCGTCCTTCAAGGGTGTGGTGAAGCACCAGAATCTTCGGTTCGGACCGTTCGCGGACGTCCATGAGGTCGGTCACATTGTGCGTGATGATGGCGTAGTAATCTGTCCTAGAGGCGAGGGCCTGCGGCAGTGTGAGGAGACGTGCGTTGGCCGGGAGCGGACGCATGCGCTCGTCCCAGCCGAGATTGTACTTGCCCTTCAGATCGACGATGACGTCCAGTCGGTAGCCGAGCGAACCCAGCTGGTAGACCCACGGCTCGTGGCAGTTGAACACCAGGAGTGTCTTGTCCCGTGTCGGGGTGTTCTTTTCCGTCATATGCGACCTCACTTGGGGCGGCAAGCAGTGGCGTAGGCTTCAAGCACTCCGCCAACAGCGGTCAACCGCCGGTCGATCGACCGATGAAGTGCTTTCGGCCGGCCACAACGAAGAGATTATCGGCATTTGTCAGGATTTGCATGAATAATACGGCCCTGGTCCGGTTACGACCCGGGGCTGGGTCCCCCGACCTGCGGGAGCGAGGAGGAAGGCATGTGGAGAGGGTGCGGCACGGCTGTTTTTCGGAGGATTCCGGTTTTTTTCGCCAGGAATTATCCTGGGGGTCCCCAGCCCGGAAGACGATATCAGCACCGCCGGCGGAGGTTTTAGAGGGCCGTTCTCTTTTCTGGCCTTTTGCGCAGCGTCCACGTCTCAAGTCCTGGAGTCTTTTGGCGATAATGACCATAAATGCCGCGAAGTTGTGAGCGGATGTGTTGTCACCGAGCCAATGAGTAGGGGCCAAACTGGGGTCTTTGTTTAAGGAGACGGAAACATGTTAGCAATCAAGAACAATCTCATGGCCGCGAACGCTGCCCGCTACCTGGGGCAGAGTTACGACGCCTTGGCCTCGTCGGTCGAGAGGCTGTCGTCCGGTCTGCGTATCAACAGTGCCAGCGACGACGCCGCCGGCATGGCCGTCCGCGAGTTGATGCGTGCCGATATCGCGGTGCTGCAGCAGGGTGCGCGAAACGCCCAGGATGGCGTGAGCCTGCTGCAAACCATGGAAGGTGCCCTACAGACTATCGACGATCTGATGGTGCGTATGCAGCAGCTCGCCGAGCAGGCCGCCACGGGCTCGTACTCGTCGGCTCAGCGGGTCATCATGGACAACGAATTCAAGGAGATGGCCAGCGAGATCACGCGTATTGCGACCTCGACCGACTTCAACGGCATCAAGATGCTCAACAACTCGGCCACCGTGTCGATTCACTTCGGCGGAGAGACGGACAAGATCGACGTGCTGGGCAGCAAGATGGATGCCTCCGGCCTGGGCATTGCGAATCTCTCGATCGCGCAGGCCGCAAGCGCTCGCGCCGCTCTGACGACGCTCGACAGCGCAATCAACACGAAGGACACCGCGCGAGCCAAGTTTGGCTATATGATCAACCGTCTGGAGTCCACCGGGGAGGTGCTCAATATTCAGGCGGAGAACCTCTCGGCCGCTGAATCGCGTATCTCGGACGTGGACGTGGCCACGGAAATGGCGACGCTGACGCGGAACCAGGTGCTCTCGCAGGCCGGCACCGCGATGCTGGCGCAGGCCAACTCGATTCCGCAGATGGCGCTGACGCTGCTGGGCTAATCGCCTCGGCACCGATCTCACGCAGCGAATAGAGGGAGATGGCTGATGGAGAATGCGTCAGTCATCTCCCTATCTATGAAAGTGTCCGTCTGACTTGTCTACCGTCTCGGCCTCTTGCGCCGGGGAGGATCGCTTCCAGGGACTCGGAGGACGATGTCTTTGACGAGGGCAGTACCATGAACGGAATCGGTGCATATAAGGAAGCCACCATCAGCACGCAGAGCAGGGGCCGCCTGATCGTCATGCTCTATGACGGGGCGATCAAGTTCCTCAAACTGGCCATTCGGGAACTGGAGGCCAAGAACTACGCGGCCAAAGGGCAGTACATCAATCGCGCCCAGGATATCATCAACGAGCTCAACGCCGTGCTGGATACGGAGGCGGGAGGGGAGATCGCCATGAATCTGCGGAGGCTGTATTTGTTCATGGGACGGCGTCTGAGCCAGGCGAACGCCAAACGCGATCCCCAGATGATCCAGGAAGTCATCGGCTTGCTGGAAGAACTGAATCAGAGCTGGAAGGCCATCACCGGTTAAGCCGTCGGACGGTCGCGGTCTTGGCGATGTGGTCTGCGAAGACGTCGTCGCCCGGGCGGCCGGATGAGTCGGGCCGGTGTCTCAGAAATCGCGAATCAACTGCACCTGGACGATGTGGTTATCCTCGTATCCTCCCCCCGTACCGTCTTCATATCGATAGCCGGCGGCGATCTGCCAGGGGGACCACGCGAATGTGGTCAGATCGCATTGGTAGATGTCTACCGAAGGGTGATCGGCGGCCGACAGATCGTGCGTGAGGCGGTCGAACGACAGGTTGACGACGATATCGTCGGTCAGGTAGTGCGACAGTTGTACGAACACGTCACGCGAATCCGTCCCCATGTAGTGGCCCATCACCCGGCCTTTGTAGGTGTATCCGGACTGATAGAGGCTGTGGTTGTAGAAGACGTTCGGCTTGCCGGAAACGTGGTTGTCGGCGTATTCGATCCGCAGGTCGGTTCGCCCCGTCTTCAGCAGGTCGTTTAGCTGGATGCCACCCAGCATGCCCCAGTTGCTTGGAATGCCACCCGCTTCATCCTCGCCGGCCGCATCGATGTAGAGCCTGACCGACCGCAGCGGAAGGACCCCACAGTAGGGGATATCGGCCACAGGAAACAGCACAGAGGTGTCGAAACCGGCGATCTGGTTGTCCTGCTCCTGGTTGCTCATGGCCAGAGCCAGCTCGGCGTAGTCCAGCAGGTCCACGCTCGGCCTACCCTTTCCGCCAAACATGAACACGCGGGAGAACCCCACTTCCCAGACGGGCAGCGGCTTGAAATTGAGCCGGATGCCTGACAGCATGGCTTCCGGGATGACGCGGTCCTCCTCCAGCTCACTGAGAAACCACTCTGCCCGAAAAGGCCCCAGATTGCGCAGAAGCCACGGCAATTGGATTGGCTGCGGGTTCGTCACCTTGACCATCGTCAGAGGCCGGGCGTTGTTGCTCATCAGCATCGAGCCGCGATAGCCCGGACCCCACCAGAGCGAGTCTCTCCCGACTTGCACCTCCAGGGGGCCGCCCTGGACCTTGCCGTATCCTTCAATCAGCCGCACATCGTTGTCGCCGTCGTCCGAGGCGGCGCGGAATTCCGGGTGCAGGTAGAATGCGGCACGTTCCCGGAACTTGATGCGCGAGGCAAAGCCCGCCCGGTAGTTGGAGCCGGACGCGAAGGTGTCGCCGCGGATGTTCTCCAGGCCGCTGTCGTGATCGGTGTGAAGGAATTTGACATAAGGATCTTCAACGGGCTTGACGAACGATTCGCTGTACGCACCGTCGAGAGCGCCGATCAGGATCAAATCCGCTTTGAATTCTTCCGTAAGCCGGTTCACGATGCTCGAAAGCACCTGCGGGGGATCCTTCATCTGCGCGAGACTTTGTGTCGCCCGTTCGATATGCCTGGCCATCTCGACTCGGGAGATGGGTTTGACGGTCAGCATGGCGCTGTCGATCAGGCCGTAATTCGCCAGCTTATCCACGGCCTGATAGCTCCAGTGGTCGAGAGGAACGTTGGTCGATACCAGAGCTTGGCCCACAGCAGGCAGGAGAACAACCAGAATGAGAGACGCCGCAATCCTTCGCATGGCCTCAGTCGGTACAGGGTCTTCGCGCGAATCCTTCACACGACGGGCGCGAGGATACGGCATCTCGGCAGGCTGGTCAAGATCAATGTGCGGGCGGACCAGGCCGGAATTCCATGAACGAGTAAAGATTTCCGGGCGTGCTGTCCGATAAACACAGGTGAGTTAGCGCTGTTTTCGGTTGGATTGCGCGCCGTCCCGTCGCTGCGACAGGAGCGGTTAGACCCTGCCAGTGAAGGGAGCTTTGTAGGACGGCCCCGACCGTGACGAAGGCTGGTTCGTCAGGCGGTGGCATTAGAGGAGTCTGGAATGGAGTCCGGTGAATTGTTGTCCCCGGGCCGGTCGGTGGACCGAGCGGTTTCGAGGTCTGCCGCCTTGCGCCGTGTCCGTCGGCTGGTGCGGTTGGGTGTCCTGGCGGGTGCGGCCTGCCTGGTCGTTTCGGCGGCGTTTGCTGCCTCACCGGCAGGGGGGTTGGGGGAAGGAACCACCTCCAATCCCAGGCAGACCCTGCGTCCCCGGACGACCAACTCGCTTGCCAAGGCGACGACGCTGTCCGATCCGAACCGGGTTGTTGTGCCACGGCTCGCCGACAGCCTCAGGCTCCCCTCCGCAGGGCAGCCGCGTATGCCGGAGCCCAACGACGTCAACCTGCCGGGCGAGCCGTTTGTTCCCGTGACCGAAGAAACACCCTCGGCGATGGAGCGGCTGATCGCAGGCGACATCGATCCGAACGTGTCCACGAAGCTCCAGCAGTTCGGATATGATGTTTTCGCATCGCCCGTTTCGACCTTCGCGCCGGTGACCGATGTGCCCGTCGGACCCGATTACGTGATCGGACCCGGCGACAGCTTCAGCGTGACCCTGTGGGGACGCGTCGATGCGCAGTTCATCCTCCAGGTCGATCGCAACGGCCAGGTTGTCGTGCCCCAGGTGGGGGCCTTGAAGGTCTGGGGGATGAAGTTCGGCGAACTGGAAGACTACCTCCAGCATGAGTTATCGCGCAAGTACTCCGATTTCAAGATGTCCGTTGCGATGGATCGTTTGCGCGTGATCCGTGTCTTCGTGGTGGGCGAAGCCTCCAAACCCGGCAGCTATACGATCAGTTCGCTGGCGACCGTGATCAATGCCCTGGTGGCAGCCGGAGGACCTTCCAAGAACGGCAGCCTGAGGAATATCCAGTTGCGACGCAACGGCGCCGAGCCGGTGACGATCGACCTGTATGATTTCCTTCTGGGCGGCGACCGCAGCGGCGATGTGCGTCTCCAGGACGGCGATACGATCCTGGTCCCGGTGATCGGTCCGGTGGTCGGCGTGGCCGGCAACGTCAAGCGTCCGGCCATCTACGAGATGGCCGGCCCCATGACCTTGGGCGAAGTGCTCGATCTGGCCGGCGGGGTCACCTTTGCCGGGTGGCTCCAGCGCGTCCAGGTTGAACGCATTGAGGATCATCGCAAGAGGATCGTGGTGGATTTCGATCTGGCTGACGGGCAGGTCAGACCGGGTCGGCGGGGGCCGCTGGATACCGCCGTCCACGATGGAGACGTTGTCAAGCTCTTTCCTGTGGCGGCCCGCGAGCGGGACATCATTATGCTGGACGGACACGTCGAGCGCCCAGGCAAGTATGAATGGAAGCCCGGCATGCGTCTGGGGGATCTCCTCGACTCCTACGACGTTCTTCTGCCCCAGCCGAACGTCGAGTATGGCCAGATTGAGCGGCTCGTTCCTCCTGATCTGCATGCGACGTACATCCCGTTCAGCCCTGCCCGAGTGCTGGCTGGCGATGAGGCGGCGAACCTTGAGCTGGCTCCGTACGATACGATTCGGATCTTCCGGTGGGACGAACGGAACTACCAGACCGTTTCGATCTCCGGCATGGTGTTCGACCCGAATGAGTACCGATTGGTCCCGGATATGCGGGTGAGCGATCTGATCGATGCGGCGGGGGGGCTGAAGAAGGACGCCTATCGCCGTTCGGCGGAGGTGACTCGCCGGCATGTCAGTCAGGACGGTGTGGACACGGAGAAAATCGACGTCGATATCGAGAAGGCCCTGGCCGGCGATCCCGAGCACGATATCCTCCTGAGAGACCGTGACACACTGGTCGTGCGGCCGATTCCTGAGCTGGATTTCAATCGGACCGTGGAAGTCCAGGGCGAGGTGCGTTTCCCCGGCCGATACCCGATCCGTCGGGCGGAGACCCTCAGCTCACTGCTCGAACGGGCCGGCGGCTACACGGAGCAGGCCTATCTCCAAGGCGCCGTCTTTACCCGCGAAAGTGCCAAGGAGGTTCAACGCAGCCGATTGAACAAGCTCATCAGGCAGCTTGAGGAATCCATGTTCGGAGGGGCCGAGCAGGCCTTGGGCAGCGCACTCGACGCCGAGACAATCAAAGGCCAGCAGGCCGCGCTCGACGCGAAGAAGGAGCTGCTTGCCAGGCTTCGCACGAGTGAGATCACCGGCCGCGTCGTCGTGAAGCTGGCGCCGCTGGAGCAGTTCAAGGCAACGCAGTACGACCTCGAACTCGAAGACGGTGACAAGCTGGTCATTCCCCGAATGCCGGGAGTCATTCACATCGTCGGTGAGGTCTTTAACGAGACCTCCCTGTTGTACGAGCCCGACGGCACGGTCAGCTACTACCTTCGCCGGGTGGGTGGAATGACCAAGGACGCCGACGCCAAACAGCTGAGCATCATCAAGGCCGACGGCTCGGTGATCAGTCGGCAGCAGAATCGCGGCAAGCTTGTGTTCTGGGACAGCGAGTTCAATCAATGGTCGTTTGGCGGGATCAAGAACTTGGAGTTGGACCCCGGCGATACCATCGTTGTGCCGCGGAAGCTGGACCGCTATTTCTGGCTCAAGACCACCAAGGACGTCACCCAGATCGTCTTCCAGATCGCCGTCGCTGCCGGCGTGGTATTTGCCATCTAGCCGCCAGAAGGAAAGGGTGTGGACATTGGCGCAGCCGCAGGACAGACAAAGCAGCCCAGTATCGTCGCAGGGGCCGGCAGCGGCCGGCATGGACGAAATCGACCTGTTCGATTACCTGCTTGTGATCTGGCGACATCGTCGGATGATCGTCGGCTTGAGTTTTATCGCCATGGCGGCCACTGTGGCGTTCCTGTTGACCAGGCCTCGCCAGTATCAGGCCAGCGCCACCATCGTTCCGCCCGTGGGGATTCTTCAGAAGCAGTCCATTGCGCCGGGTGGCTTGAGCGGGCTGGGGGGTATAGGGAGCTCCATGCTGCGCAGCATCATGGACAGCGGCAGTATCGCGGGCATCTACGTCGAGATCCTCCAGAGCCGGGAAGTGGCCGACACCCTGATCGACCGGTTCGACCTGACCAACGTCTACGAGAATGTGGACAATCGCACGAAGGCGCGCCGGCGGCTGGCGCAGAATACGGCAATCAAGACCACCGACGAGGGGGCCGTTCGAATCGCCGTTACGGACCGCGACCCCAACCGGGCGGCCGCGATGGCCAACGCCTACATCGCGGAACTTGACCGGCAAAACAAGAGGCTCTCGGCCGGTGAGGCGACCAGCAAGCGGATCTTTCTCGAGGGGCGCCTCCAGGAGCTGGAGGCCAAGCTCAGCCGGATCGACAACATCCCCGCGCACGAAGCACAGGTGCAGGAGATGCTCTACGAACTGCTCGTGCGCGAATGCGAACTGGCCAAAATCGAAGAGGCCAAGAGCATGCCCACGCTCCAGGTGCTCGACGAAGCGATCGTTCCGGAACTGCCGGTGGCTCGTGGCACGGTCACGAAAGGTGTGCTGGCGGGCACCGTCGCCTTTGTATTCGGCGTGTTTCTGGCCTTTGCCCGTGAGTACGCCGCGGCGGTCAGAATTCGAAGTGGGCAACAGGCGCCGCCGCAAAGTGACGAGCGGCACGCCGGTGAACGCTATTCGATTTCCCTGGAACAGGAAACGACGAAGCCTTCACCCGCCAAGGAGCGAAAACCGGCTGCTGAGGTGGGTGCGGGAACGAAGTAGGCCAGCGGGGGTGAGGACCGCTGTCCGCGGGCCGATCCTCGGTGAGTGTACGGACGGCGGGCGATGCCCACATGGGTTTCGGACTAAGGCGGTGTTCTCGTCCGCCACGGCCCGGCGCAACCGGCGGGGACGGAGTCTGTCCGGACCGAACTCCACTGGCCAACAGGGTCACTGCCCGGTGATAGACGTTTGATCTGTACGAACGAGGCTTCGAATGCGGCAGATGAAATGGGCACACCCTGTCCGTTGACCACAAACGGGGCTTGTGTGTCATCGTGACCCAAACAGCGTTCTCCCCGATAACGAGAACGGCAGTCATCGCCAACTTCTGGACTGATATCCGCCGCCGGGTTCCGGCCTGGTTCGACGACGATGTGTTCCGCCGGCTGTTTGTCAACGCCGGCAAGCTGCTATCGGCGAATGCCGTTGCCGCTGGGCTGGGTCTGGTGACCACGGTACTGACGGCCAGGGCCCTGGGGCCGCAGAACTATGGCATTCTCGCCCTGGTCCTGGTTTACCAGTTGACCGTCGGCAAACTGGTGACGTTCAACGCCTGGCAGGCGATCATCAAGTTTGGCAGCGAGACCCCGCACGCCGACGACCGCACCGGCCTGCGTCAGCTCGTCAAGTTTGGCTTTACGCTCGATATCGTCAGCGCCCTCGTGGGGACGGTTCTGGCAATGGCTCTTGCCGGTCCCGTGGTCGGCCTGCTGGGCTGGGACCCTTCGGTCCGGCCCCTACTGGTTCTGTACAGCGTGTTGATTCTCTTCAGCCTCAGCGGTACACCGATCGGCGTCCTGCGGCTGTTCAACCGATTTGACCTGCTCAGCTACACGGCGGTCCTCGGCGCGGTCGTCCGGCTGGCAGGTGTGGCTTGGTGCCTTCTGACGCGGCAGACGCTCTATGGTTTTGTCCTGACCTATCTGATCACCGGGGCCATCGGCGAGCTGTACCAGCTTGTGGCTTCACTGTGGGTCCTGCGCAAGCAGAATGTCAGCGGCATAATCCATCAGCCCATGCGTGACATTCGAGGCAGGTTCCCGGGCATCGTGGACTATGTCTGGACGACGAACGTGAATTCCACGATTCGCATGATGTCCCGTGAGGCGGATGAGTTGGTCATCGCCGCTCTGACGACACCGGTGGCCCTGGGCCTGTTCAAGGTTGCCAAACAGTTCGCACTGGTTCTGCCGAGATTTCTCGATCCGCTCTACCAGTCGCTCTACCCGGAGCTGACGCGCCTGTGGGCGGCGGATCGCAAAGAGGCATTCCTCTCGCTCATCGAACGCACTACACTGCTGGTTGGCGGCGTGGCAACCGTCGGTTGGGTTGGGTTCATCCTGCTCGGATCGCCACTGACCACCTGGACGGTGGGGGCGGCGTATTCGCAAGCGTACGTTCCGGCTGTCGTGTACCTGCTGGCGCTCGTGGTGGCCTTGTGGGCCTTCGCGCTTCAGCCGGCGATGCTGGCCGTGGGCATGCCACGCAATTCCTTCAAGGCACAGGCAGCGGCCACGACTCTCTATTTTGTCATCTTGCTTCCCGCAGTTCAGTTTCTCGGTGTCACGGGGGCGGCGTTGGCCTATGTTCTCTACTATCTTCTGTGGGCAGTTCTGATGATGTGTTTTCTGTGCTCTCACCTTCGTGCGAGCTCCGCCTGTGCTTGATCGGGATTTCATCGCGGCTTTTCTCTTCTTTGGTTTTGTGCCGGATTGCTGTCCTGCGCAGTTGGATTTTCTGGGCGACTGGTCCAAGCGGGGCGAGCGCCGGGCATCCACTTCCCAGCGCGACGTCGATTCGCTGGTTGCAGAAGGTGTCACGGTCCTCCAGGAGGCGTTTCGCCAAGCCATGCAAGAGGTGGGTGTGGGCAGGACGCATGTACTGCCCTTGAGCGGCGGTTTGGATTCACGGGCAATACTGGGAGGGTTGCTGGAGAACCTCGAGGCGCGCCAAATTCAGGCGGTTACGTTTGGTACCCGGGGGACATGGGACTACGAGATCGGGCGGCTGGTCGCCCACGAAGCGGGGGTCGTCCACACGCAGATCGACCTGTCCGGCGTACCGTGGGACACCGAAGCACTGGTGCGCTTCGCCGTCGAGTGCGAGCGCCCTATCGTGTTGTTTGAGGCGTATCTGTTCCACCAAACGCGAGTTCATTTCGGCCACGAATGCGTGTATTGGAGCGGGTGGATGGGCGAGGCCCTCAGCGGGGCGCATCTTCCTGCGTACGGCAGTCTATCCTGGCATCAAGCCATATCACGCTTTGTGTCGTGGAACCGGTTCTCTCGCTCCATCAATCTGTGTCCGGCGGACTTCAGGCCTGAAGATGGCCTGCCCGATGCTCCGCTATGCGATCGTGACGCCTTGAGCTATGACGATCAGTTGGACTTCGGTGTGCGGCAGACGCGCTATATCAAGTGCATCCTCCTCCTACCGGGATATGAGTATCGCACGCCGTTTCTGCTTGCCCCATGGGTGCGTTTCATTCTGAGTGTGTCGCGGCGATACCGGGAAAAGCAGTTCCTCTATAAGGCGATTCTGAGGTTGGCCCATCCGAAGCTCTTTGCGCTGCCTGCCAAGAACAGCCTTGGCCTGCCTCTGGCCGCACCGCGGTGGCGACGAGGCGTACGCAGGACGATCCTGCGGGCACGCGCTGCTGCGAAACGTCTCGTGCCCCGAATGAATTGGGTGGTGTCGCCAGGTGTCAACTACATCGACTTCGACCGGAGCCTTCGCGAGCGAGCGGATTTGAAAGCGGTGGTCTACGAGAACATCCAGGATCTCAAGAAGCGGCGGATTGTCGATTGGATCGACGTCGACAGCATCTGGGATCGTCACCAGAAATGGCGGGCCAACCATGCGGACGCGCTGATCTTGTTGGCCTCACTGGAGATCAACCTGAAGGCCCGGGAGTTGCGACCGGCATGAAGATCGTCCACCTGTCCGGCTATGCCATTCCCTCTCGCGATGCCCACAGCATCCAGGTGATGCGGATGTGCGAGGCGTTCGGCCGGAACGGACATGATGTCACGTTGGTGGGCAAGCAGTCGAAGAGCCGCTCGGTCGAAGACGTTTATGATTATTACGGTGTACAAAAGTGCTTCCGGCTGTCGTTGATTCCCTGTCGGGCAGTCAAGGGGGCAAGCATTCTTATCTTGCCTGCGCTCTACGCTCGTCTTCGGCAATACGATCCGAAGGAGGTCTTGATCTACGCCCGAGACATCTATGGCGCGTCCCTGGCGATCCGGATAGGTTTCCGAGTGATCTTCGAGGCTCATTCGCCGCCCTACAACCAGCTGATCCGGCATCTGGAAACCAGCCTCTTTGGAAAACGTCGCTTGTGGCGGCTCGTCGTCATCTCCCAAGCGCTGGCAGATTACTATGTGGCCAGGTTCGGCATCGCGGACCGGATCCTTGTGTGCCCCGATGCGGCGGGCGTGCCGGGCGGGTCAGCAAACGCAGCGTTGTCCTGGCCGCCATGCCGTGATACGCTGCAGATCGGTTACACGGGACATTTGTATCCGGGCAAGGGAGCCGAGATCGTCGTCGAATGTGCCAGGCGATTGCCTCAGTACGATTTCCACATCGTCGGGGGTACGGATGCCGACATTGCCCGCTGGAGCGGACAGGCCCCGGCCAATCTGCGATTGCACGGGTTTCTAAGGCCGGCGCTGCTCGATCAGGCTCGGGCGCGATTCGATGTCCTGCTGATGCCCGCGCAGCGGAGTGTCATCGTTCCGCACAGCCACGAGGACATCGCGGGGTATATGTCGCCCCTGAAACTCTTCGAGTACATGGCGTCCCGCAAGGCCATTATCTCATCCGACTTGCCGGTGCTGCGAGAGGTGTTGGATGAGCGAACGGCTATGCTGGTGCCGCCGGAGGATATCGACCGCTGGGTCGAGGCCATCAAACGATGTGAGGACCGGTCCTATCGAAACGCACTGGCCGAAGCGGCCTACAACGTCTTTTGCGAACACTACACCTGGGACAAGCGGGCCGAGCGAGTCCTGTCCGGCGTGCAGGATTGACGCTGCGCCCGCGGCGAGCGGCTGTTCACCGCCGCAGTGCCCTGCGTGCGAACCGCTTGCACCACCAGATGGTGACGAAATGCAGATACAGGCCCCCGGCCCACGGATATTCGAAGCTCCGTTGAACTCCAGCATAGCAAGCGATTCGGCCGTCGAGCCGAGCCGAGATGGCGTCGCCGGCTGTTGTGATGCCGGCGTCGAATCATCCTGGCTCGCCGTGTTGGCCTCCAGCCGATTCCGACGCCTCAGCCGCGAGTTCTTCTGGGTCGGCCTCGGGCAGGCGGCCACCGTCCTGGGGGCGGTTGTCGGTGTGCGCATTCTCACGGGGATTCTTACGCCGCAGGCTTACGGCGAGTTGGCTCTCGGAATGACTGTGGCGACCCTCGCCACGCAAACCGTCCTTGGGCCTTTGGGTAACGCGGCGATGCGGTTCTTTGCGCCGGCACGGGAGGCGGGTGCGTTACAGAGTTATCTTGCGGCGGTAAAGCGTCTGTTGCTGGAAGCCAGCGGGACGACCGGCGCGCTGGCCTTCGTCTTAATCCTGATCCTCGGTGTGACCGGCCAGCGGAAATGGGTCGGTCTGGTTCTGGCCGCCACGCTTTTCGCATTGCTCAGTGGCTACAACTCCGTCCTTAACGGGATGCAGAACGCCGCACGACAGCGGGCGATTGTTGCTCTGCATCATGCCTTGGCAACTTGGGGACGTTTTCTGTTGGCTGCCGGGTTGGTACTGTGGTTGGGCGATGGCGCCACGGTTGCTATGCTCGGTTACGCCGCAGCTATTGTGCTTGCACTCTTGTCACAAAGCTGGTTCTTCCGTCGCACGATTCATGCACGACGCAGAGCCATCAGCGGGGACCGGACGCATAACAACGAGACTTGGAGAGCACGCATGCTTTCCTACGCATGGCCATTTGTCACTTGGGCCTTTCTGGAATGGGCGAAGATGGCCTCGGGCCGCTGGGGGCTGCAAGTCTTCTGCACGACGAAGGAGGTGGGGTACTACGCTGTCCTTTATCAGCTCGGATATTACCCACTGACGTTGCTCACACAATTGGCCACGAGTTTCCTCTCGCCCATCTACTTTCAAAGAATCGGCGATGCTTCGAACCTGACGCGCGTTCGAGGGGTCCACAGATTTGGAGCGAGGCTAACGTGGTTGGCGATTGTTCTTACGGTTGTGGCTACTGTCGCCGTTGCACTGTTTCATCGTCAGCTCTTTTTCTTCCTGGTGGCCGCTGAATACCGAACGGTTTCGTATTTGCTGCCGGGCATGATTCTTGCGGGTGGCCTTGGAGCAGCGGCAAGATTCATTACAACGCTGTTCCAAGCTAGACTGCGGGTCAAGGATCTCATTGTACCAAGAGTTGCTTCAGAGACCCTTGGTCTTTTTGCCAATATTGCAGGGGCGGCGCTTTTTGGAGTGCTGGGTGTTGTCCTTGCGAACGTGATGTATGCAGTGATCTCCCTGGTATGGATAGGGTCAGTATTCCGCCGCGTTCCCACAACGGTGAGCAAAGAGGAGTAGATACATGTTGTGCAAATTGAGACGCAGATTTCTCCGCCGGGCATTCGGAGAGCAGCGGTTCTATTCACTCTCTCGCACATGTCAGATTTCGAAACTCGCGTTGATTTACGAGCAGTATTTCGGAAGGACAGAGGAAGGGACTTTTGTTGAAGTCGGGGCCTTTGATGGAGAATACGCCAGCAATACGAGCGGCTTGGCAGATGTTGGATGGCGCGGGATATATGTGGAGCCAGTGCCGGACTTCTTTGAGAAGTGCAAGGCTCGGCATGCTTCGAATCATAACGTCAGTGTGATCAATACGGCGGTGGGCGACGGAGAAGGAACCCTGACCATTCATGTGGGCGGACCTCTTTCGACGGCGAGCCCTGACATGAAGACGAATTTCTCGCGGCTGGCTTGGGCCCAAGGCAGCTTTCGACACGAGAAGGTGCACAGCGTACCGATGACCACTCTTGAGACCGTGCTGCGGGACAACGCCGTTACACCCGGCTTTGAGTTGCTGGTCATCGATGTGGAAGGGTACGAGTGGAATGTGCTTCATCGCTTTGACATCGCCTGTTGGCGGCCGCAGATGATCATCATCGAGTTGCACGACCAGAACGACGACTACTTCGGTGTCCGCGAAGAATGCAAGAGCATTGTCCGTTATTTCGACGATGCAGACTACAAGGTGATCTGGAAAGACTTCACAAACACGATCTATGTGCCGCGTGGCCGTTTTCCTCTTCCCATCGAGGAAAGATGATTGCAGAACTCCGTTCCAGGCAGTTGCCGGTTTTCCTGGCTGACAGGTATCAGTTCCATGATTATCGAGTCATAAGCATGCACCGTTTGTATGTTGGCTTGTTGCCGACAAGCGGTCACAAACCAACATATGTATCTGTAATACGCACGCCCCACTATGCTTTTGCACGGCAGGTCTTAACAGGTGAGGCGGCTGCGCCTGTGGCAGGCTACGACGATTATCAACAGTATGCGTCGCGTCATCGCAGAACCTCTTCACCAAGAGCGTTCGAAGATCTGATCGCCTCGATCAGGACGAATGGATATGACGCGGAAGAGCACCCGATATTGGTGTTCCGTTTCTGGCGGCGTCCCTGGCCACTGACAAGATGGGACGTTGCTGATGGATTTCATCGGCTCGCCGTCTTGGCGGCGATGGGAGAGACCAAGGTCCGTGTGGCGACACTCAAACCGAGAAGGTCTGCATGGCAGCGGTTTATCGCTCGATGGAGCAACCCGTGATTGCAGATGCCGATACGCATTCGAGAGAGAAGGAAGTGATCTACCGTGGCACGGCGAAAACTTCCAATACCGTACGCATGAAGGCTGTATGCCCTGAGGAACAGGTGCTGCGCCAGCTGGCAGAACTTGGCATTCGATTTGTTCTGCTTCGCCGCCCGCCGCGTTGGGAGGAGGCGGGTGACATCGACATTCTTGTGTACGATGCAGACCACGCTGAAGAGACTCTGCTCGCGCTTGGTTACACTCGATACTCGGCCCATACTTCGAGCCGGAAGTACCTGCGCTATGACTATGCCTGTGAACAATGGATACATCTTGATGTCCAGCATACACTGCTCTTTGGACCGCTCGAAGCGCCGCGAGCGTTTGTTGAGTCTCTGCTGGAACACAGTCGTTTGTCGATCGGTCGGATTCCCTGTCTTGATCCTGTCGATGAGGCCATTCTTCTGGTCTTCCATATGACGCTGGAGAAACACCGCCTGAAATCGAAATACAGCGCGGCCCTCTCTGAGATTGGCTCGGTTCCCATCGCCTCGTACAGGGAACGATACTCATTTCTACCATTGCCCCTCGAGGAATACCTGCGGTGGGCAAAGGCCTTTCAGGAGGGGACAGTGAGTGAGCGAGCGGCCGTCCTCGCCATTCGGCGATTGTTTGGCATGAGGCGTTTTCGCCAGCCGCTGCTGTCCCTCGTGGCGGGTGGCTCTCGCCGGCTGCGGCGCTTACTGAGGGGTCCTCGTCCTATCCTCTTTGTGGGACCCGATGGCTCGGGAAAGAGTACCTTGACCGAGCCGCTCGGCCGACTGCGATGGCCTCTGGTTCGACGCCAATATATGGGCCCCGCAAGGGAATCGGAAATGCATGGCATCTTCAAGATGACAATGCGGTTCTGGGATCGGTTGCGTCGGCGCTTTAGCAAGACGAGCCCCATTGGTTTCACGGCCCGACTTTTCTGGCAACTGACGTGCTATTGCGATTACCTCGAGCGGGTTCTTCGGCATATGGTGTTCTGGAGCCGTAACGGTGTCGTCATCTTCGATCGCTACGCCTGTGACATGTATTTCCGCAAGCCGACCCGGTGGAATGAACTGCTGTTCATCAGGATGTTCCCACGTCCGCGCTTTGCCTTTTTGTGCGTCGGAGATCCCGAGGCGATTCACCGGCGAAAGCCCGAGCTGACGCCCGAGCAGATACGCGCCACAACTGAGTTGTACCGCAGGCAATTGGCACGTTATGCGATTCCGTATTGGGAAGTCAACACGACAGAAGCGCCAGCGGAGGAGGTCTTGTCGAAGGTCCTCCGGCATCTCGTGGACAACAATTGGTTTCGAAATGGTCGATGAAAAGCACTCCAAGAGCGGTACTATCACCCACCCCGGTATTCACTGATGGAAGAAGCAGGTTCCGATGATCGTCGCAAGCTGTTCGTGACTCGAATGCCTGGAGTCATTGCTCTACTGCTGTTTGTTCCTTTCTGCCAGATCTTCATGGCCATCTCACAGGCGGAAGCATTCCATTCTTGCCTGAACTACCTGAGCTTCGCGCTGGCTTTGGTTGCCTTTCCGCCTATGATATCCCGTCTCAATCGGCGTGTTGTTCTGCTGTGTACATTCGGTGGCGTGATCTACAGTCTGAATTTCCTGGTGGGGCCATTTGCATCTGCCAAGTGGTTTATGAATACGGTTGGCTTTCTATTCGTCTTCATGGTGGTCAGCAACTACATGAAGACCATGGATTGTGAGCAACTCGTCTTGATAGAACGCCATCTTGGAAGGCTAATGTCAGTGCTGTGGTTTGCATGTGCCTGTATTTGCGTTTTAACCCTCTGCACTCATTGGGCCAAGATTGCCGCTTATACTGCTACGTTGCGTTTCAACAACAGCATATACATGCTGACACAAGGTTATGGCCTGCAGAAACAGGCACTAGGTCCATTCCTCGGAGCCACCGTCCTGTGGCATGGGGTTCATTGGGCATCATTGCGGTGGGTTCGTAAGATCGGCTTCGTGTTCTTGATGATTCTGTCCGTTCCTTTTCTTATCGGCATTCGTACTCTACTCCTGTCACTTGCTCTACTGTGCCTGTTTCTTCTGTGGGGATCGAGAAAGGTCACCTGTGTTATGAAACTGGCTGTTTTCTTATTGGTACCCCTTGTCATTGTGTTGATAGTTGTCTGGGGGGAAATCGATGTTAAGGCGTTCATACTGCATAAGAACGCCAGGATTGCCCCGATGTTGTTTTCGATCGACACGGTGCGTCAATATCCATGGGGTCTAGGCAACGGAGGTTATACCGTATTTGTGGAACCGCAGGTGACTGAACTGTTTCATTTCTATGGGAGGCGGGCATATGGACTAAACCAATTCCCTCTGGCGCCAGAATCAGACATTGTATACTTCATTGCCAGCTTTGGTCTGCTCTGTCCCCTGTTCTGTTTATTCTATGTCTATATCCTCAGTACGGCTAACCATATTCTGCATTTTTGCTCCCTTCACACGTTTGAAAGGTTTGTGCTTTTGTTTGCGATGATACTGATATTCGGAGGCATCTCCCAAGACTTCGCGGGCAAACTCGCGTGGTGGACCTATTTGGGTGCGGCAACAGGTGTAATCTTCAGACACTGCCCTTCGAGCCATGTCGCATGGGGTGTATTGCAGGCGTTGCGTAAGCACGATAGGCATATGGCAATGGGTTCAGCGTGAAGAAAGTCCTCGTTCGGATCAAAGGCGGTCTGGGCAATCAGCTTTTTTGCTATGCGGCGGCGCGTCGGCTGGCGTTGGTCAATGATGCCGAACTGGTGATCGACGATGTCACGGGTTTTGTTCGCGATCGGCGGTATCGGCGTCGGTACATGCTGGACCGATTTCGAATCCCGGCGCGGAAGGCCACGCCCGCCGAGCGGCTCGAGCCGTTCGAGAGGTATCGGCGAGGCGTTGCCAAATTCCTGGCCCGGCGTCGCCCATTTCATCTGCGGCGATATGTGGAGCCCGAGGGTGTCGATTTCGATCCGAGGTTGCTCTCGTTAAAGGTCGAAGACACGGTGTACCTCGACGGGTACTGGCAAAGCGAGGGCTATTTCAAGGACGTCGAGCCGGTGATTCGAAAGGACCTCCGGATCGTCCCGCCGCAGGACGACCGCAATCGTGAGATGGCCCAGCGAATTGCCGAGTGCAACGCGGTCGCCGTGCACGTGCGATGGTTTGAGAGCCCGAAGGCTACGGACGGCCAGCATAACGTTGGTCCATCATACTACGCTGCCGGGATCCGCGAGATTTGCGAAAAGGTACGCGACCCTCATTTCTTCATCTTCTCTGACGGGCCCGAAGCCGCCATGCAGGTCCTCCGGATGGCCTACGGTGCGGCCACGTGCATCGGACACAATCGGGGAGATGAGAACGCCTACGCCGACCTGTGGCTGATGAGTCAGTGCAGGCACTTCATCATCGCCAACAGCACCTTCAGCTGGTGGGGTGCGTGGCTTTCGCCGCATAGCGAGAAGGTGGTTGTTGCCCCTGGTATCGTGCAGTCAGGCATCTCTTCGTGGGGTTTCGCTGGGTGTGTTCCGGGAGAGTGGACTCAGATCTGACATGGGCATGGAGTCGACTCAGAACAAGCCGTTAGTGCTGCTGATAACCGATTTTCGGGGACTCATACCACAGAGAATTGACGCCTGCGACGGTTATGATCTCGACAGGATCGCGGTAGTTCTTGATCGCGCCGGTGCGGACGTGCACGTCGTCGGCGCCCACCAGTTGGATTTCCGTGCTGTACGGGATCGAGAACACGTGGCCGCGTTGTACACCAGCAGCCAGCAGCCTCGCTATAGGCAATACCTGCAAGACATCGTCGCCACTCTGCATTTCTCCGGGGTCCATCTGTTTCCGGCCTTCGTGCATATGTTGGCACATGAAGACAAGGCGGTCCAGGCTTTCAGGCTGGGGATGACAGACATCAAGGTTCCCCGCAGTGTGGTCTTTGGCAATAAACAACAGGCGTATGAGTACCTCCACACCGCCGCATTTCCGCTGGTGGGGAAGTCCGTCGAGGGCTTTGCCTCACGCGGCGTGCGCCTCATTCGAAACATCCACGAAGGCCGGCGGTTTGTTGATCAACACATGGTCGACCGAGTTCTGCGCAAAGGCAGATCGCTTCCTTCGCGGGTCATCCAGCGAATTGTCAAGCCCAAACCCGTTCTCGGGATTCTGATGTTTCAGGAGTTGATCCCGGACCTGACAGGCGACTGGAAGATACTGATCTGGGGGGATACGGCATGCGGATTGTACAGAGAGAATCGGCCGGCTGATTTTCGTGCGAGTGGCAGCGGCAGGTTTTCCTTTTCTGACGTGCCTGTTCCGGTCCTCGATTTTGCACGGGAGACGCTCGATGCATTGGACTTGCCGTGGGCATCGCTGGATATTGGATACGATGGCAGGGAATGTTACCTGTTTGAGTATCAAGCCATTCACTTTGGTCTGACTACGGCAGACAAGGGTCTGTTCTACTACGTCAGAGGCTCCGACGGAGTGTGGAAGAAACGAAATGGCCGCGTCCAAATCGAGACTGAGATGGCGACAATAATGGCCGAATCTTTCCGAAAATGGGGCTGGTTGCCTGGTCCTCGGCCCGAGGAGGCTGTGTCTACCTCCGGACACAGAGGTGGCAACTCCGCCTGATTGGCCCACCATGCCTGCTGTCACTGTGTTGATGTCGTGCTACAATGCCTCTCGCTATGTATCGAAGGCGGTCGAGAGTATCTTGGCGCAAAGCTACCAGGATCATGAATTCATCATCGTTAACGATGGTTCGACGGACGGCACACTGGAGATGCTGCGGGGATATTCCGCCAAGGACGGCAGAATCCGCATCCTGGACAAGGCCAACACGGGATTAGCCGATTCACTCAACGCCGGCATGCAGATGGCACAGGGCGAATGGATCGCCAGGCTGGATGCAGATGATGTTGCCCTGCCCGAACGTCTCGCCGCGCAGATGGCGTATGTGGGGTCTCATCCGGGAACGGTGCTGCTGGGCAGCGGTTTCATCGAGATCGATGGCACAGGCAAGGCCCTGCGGACATATCGGTATCCGGCGAGCCGGCAGAAATACGTGCGCCGAATCCAAAGGACCGGCTGTTTCGCCCCGCACTCCTCCTGCCTGTATCACAAGGCAACGGTTGAGCGTCTTGGGGGATTTAATCCCAGGTTCCTGCGGTCGCAGGACGCGGATCTGTGGTTTCGTCTTTTCCTGGTAGGCGAGGTCGCGGCGTTGCCACAACCGCTCGTGAAGATCCGCAAACACGGCAACAATATCTCCAACGACGATTGTGGCAGGATGCAGGCCACCTTCGGACTGGCCGCACGTGCCTGCCATTTCTTGCGCTTGCGGGGGGCTGCCGATCCTTCGGCCCAAAGCGAGGAAGAGTGGAGTCGATTTGTCAAGTGGCTTGGTGTTAAGGCTGAGGAGCATGGCTTATTCAGAAGAAGGCACGATCGAGAGGAACTGAAGAAACAGTATTTTTCCACGACGAACAAGATCCTTGCCGCTTGGCGTTTGCTGCGCGCTCTGGACTCATTCAATCAAATTCCCCGCATCATCCGTCGCCGTCGGTTTTCAACTATTTTGGCTGCCGCCCTTGCTCAGGAATGGCTTGCCGTCCGTGATGCGTAAGCGGGTTTCATGGGAGACCGTGATCCGTGCGGATTTGCATGTTGAACATTACGGCGGGGGGGATGAGCGGGGGGTACAGGACGTATCTGTTTCGGCTGGTGCCTCGGCTGGCGGGCCATCCGGAAGTCGAGGCGCTTCTGGTGGGAATGCCGCAGACCATCGAGATCGACGAGTGGCGAGAGCGTACCCCGTCTGTGCAATGGATTCGTTTGCGCTGCGCTCTGGCATCCAGGGGGCGGGAAGTGGGGCCAGAGGCCAGGAAAGCGATCGAGCGATTCGCGCCCGACGTGATCTTCATTCCCACGGCACGCCATTTCACACAGAACGGCGCTCCCGTGGTCAATATGGTCCGCAACATGATGCCGGCAGCAGTGGGCCACAGTGCCTACCCGGTCGAGCGGTTGCGGAACTGGGGCCGGCTATGGCAGATGCAACGGGCGGTGCGGCGGTCGGACCGTGTGATCGCGATCTCTCAATTCGTACGGGACTATCTCATCGCCGACCTTGGCCTGGACCAGACCAGAGTCGGGGTGGTTTATCACGGCATCGATCCGGTCGATGAGTGCGATATCCGGCAGCCGGTCGCGGTTTCGCATGAGTGGAAAGGCCGTTTCGTCTTCACCGCTGGTCTGATCTATCCCTATCGCGGTATGGAGGACCTGATCGGGGCATGGGGGCATCTGCGCACCGGTTCGGACCTGCCGCCGCTGGTCATTGCGGGCAAGATCGGGCAGGGGATGAAACGCTACTACCGCAAGCTGGTTGGCATGGTTGAGGGTAAGGGCCTGGCGCCCCATATTCGTTTTGTGGGCGTGCTGGATCGCGGCGAGATGGCGTGGTGCTATCGCAACTGCGCGGCGTTCGTGATGACCAGCCGCGTCGAGGCCTGTCCCAATATCGCCCTGGAGGCTATGGCCCACGGCTGTGTGTGCATCTCGACGGACAATCCTCCCATGCCGGAGATCTTTGGCGAGGCGGCCCGCTACTACCGCGCCGGCGCCGCCAAGCAGCTGGCACGGCACATCTGCGACGTCCTGACTCTACCTGGCAACCAGCGCGAGGGAATCCGGTATCTGACGGTTGCTCGCGCAAGACGGTTCACCTGGGACGCGTGCTGTCAGGGGACGATTGCTGAGTTGCAGAAAGCCGCCGGACGGCGACGGATCGATTCGGGGAGTGCGGAATGATAGCACAGACAACCGCGCTGCGGCCGATCATCATCACAACCGGCACGTGGTCCACCAACATTGGCAATGCATTCTTCCAGCTTGGTGCTCATTACATTGTGTCACAAGCCGCTTGTAACCGGCCCACATTCCTGCTGACAGATCAGGCGGGCTATTGGCAATACGGCAGGAAAAGGGAACCGGGTCATAGTGCTCATCTACTCGATCATGTCGATGCGGAGTATGTGGTACTCTGCGGAAGCCTGCTGACCTACAGCTTTCCAGGTCTTTGGCGACGGTCCTTCCAGATCATGAAGGAACGGAGAACCCGCATTGTCCTCTTGGGTGTTGGCCAGTTTGACTACAGCGAGCGAGAGACGTCGCTGTGTCGGCAGTTCCTCCAGAAGTATCGGCCGCACGTGCTCGTTTCTCGCGACTCGGCCACGTACGAGAACTTCAGAGACCTCGCCGAGCACGCCTACGACGGGATCGACAACGCCTACTTCCTGCCGCTGGCGTATCCGGCGATCCAGCTGGACTATCCGCCTTTTATCGTGCTGAACTTCGATAAGGGCCCGGAGCCCATTTGCATTCTGAAAGAGACAGAGAGTGAGACGGTCTGGGGACGCCCGGGATACAATGCGTGTTGCGTTCCATTCGATTCCGGTTTCCTCGATATCCATTTCTCCCGTCCCAAGCGATGGACAAGCGATCTGTTCGGGAAGTACTACGGGTATGTTGCCGGTCTGACCGGTCTGAAGAAAGCGAAGCAGGAGCGGGTCGGCCGATACGTGTTGCTCCGAACCGATCACCAGACCAATCCCCTGTGCCATCGGAAACTCTACTATGGTCCGGGTGCCTTCGCGATGGATGTGCCCTATGGGTACTTTGCTCTTTATGGAAATGCAAGGCTAACGCTAAGCGACCGTATCCACGCGTGCGTTGTGACTATGGCATATGGTGGTGCGGCCATGCTGTTCTCCAAGAGTCCGCGAGCCCAGATCATTGAACGGGTGGGAGCTACTACCGTTTTCCAGAGGCCGACGACACTGGACCTGAATATGCTTCATGAGATGCGTAACAGAGAGATTACCTTTGTCAAATCGGTCTTGGGATGATCTTGTCCCCACGAATCTCCATTGTTACCGTCTGCTATAATAGTGTCGACACCATTGTCAATACTTGAGGCGATGGCGGCCGGCGTGCCGGTTATCGCGACGCGCGTGGGAGGGATTCCCGAACAGATTGAGCATGCAAAGTCCGGGATATTAGTTCGTCCCGGGGACGCAGACGACTTGGCAGCAGCGATTGAGAACTTGGTCGCCCAGCCAGAATTGCGTATTAACCTGGCACGTCATGCTCAGAGTAAAGTGCGAGAGGAGTTCTCCTTGGGTGCCTTCGTCCCGAAGTTCCTTGATCTGCTGCGCCAATGCGAGATCAACAGGCAGAACAGGAGTGCCCGTGTCATCTCTTGAGGATTCCCATGCCCCTTCTTACTGCTCCGCATGAAGAGACGCTGCGGTCGATTCACAAAGGCACTGGCAGGCGTACAGAAGCTCTGCTGCTTTGTCAGCTTTTCTATCCAGAGCTGGTTTCTACGGGTCAAACGTTGACAGAGTTGGCCGAGCAACTCGTGGCCTGCGGCGTCGATGTCGAAGTGCTGTGTGGTCCCCCCACGGTCGTGTCTACTCCCTCGCACCTGCCGAGACTGATGTTTCATCGTGGCATTCGCATCAATCGTGTTTGGGGGACACGGTTGCCAAAGCTGACACTTTTCGGTCGCATCATCAATCAGGTGACCTTTGCATGCTCGGCGTTTGTGTATTTGCTTCGACATCGCCCCACGAAACCGATTCTTGTGCTGACGAATCCGCCTTTCCTGGCAGCCTTCTGTGCTCTCCTGCGGCTTCTCCGCATCGGGGCTCCTTACATCTTCCTGATCTTCGATGTCTACCCCGATACGGCAGTGCATCTCGGAGTTCTGAAGCCCCACGGATTCGTAGCATGGCTATGGGACCGGGTGAACGGCTTTGTCTTTCGTCACGCCTCTGCGATTGTGGTGATTGGGCGGTGCATGCATGAGGTAATTACTTCAAAAGCGGCACGCCTGGGCTATACGTTGAACGGAAAGCTCCATACGATACATGTCTGGTCAGATGATAGGACCATTGCCGCCGCCAGGGGGAAGGCCAACCCTCTCATCGACAGATTCGGCGTGAGAGGGAAATTCGTCGTAGAGTACTCGGGGAATATGGGTCGTTTCCATGACATGGAGTCCATCATGGAGGCCGCAGAACTGCTCAAGGACAACAACGATATCGTCTTCTTGTTCGTGGGAGAAGGGCATAAGAAGCGATGGATGATGGATTTCGCCAAGGAGAGACATCTCTCGAATTGCCAATTCTGCACCTATGTTCCGCGAGAGGAACTGGGCTTGCTGCTCTCGCTGGCAGATGTGGGCTTGGTTTCCTTGGTGGAAGGGCAGGAGGGCTTGTCCGTCCCTTCCAAGACCTTTGGGATGATGGCTGCAGGTGTCCCCATCATAGCGGTACTGTCTGATCGGTCTGAAATTGCCAGAATCATCAAAGAGGAACAGTGCGGTACTGTAGTCGGGCCAGGCGAGAGCCGATCACTGGCCGATGCTATTCTCGCATTCTATCGTGATAGGAGCAAGTGTAGAATGGCGGGCCAACGCTCGGAGCGTGTTATCAGGGACAAATACAATCTCCGGGGCGCCGCAAGGGCATACCAAGCCCTTCTTGCCGAGATTGCCCAGTCAAACGACAGAGGGGCGGAGCGCAAAGGAGTCTGATCCGATGGGCAGGTCTGTCCACATCATCTGTATTGCACATGCAGGTATGATGACGATCAGCAACGCACCCGCCTGCTGCAGCCAGCCCCATCGGGTGGGTTGCGAAGATTCCTGCTGCACAGACGACAGACAGACGGCTGGCGAAGCTGGGACAGTTGGCTCGACGGCCTGCCGTGCATACACCTGCGTAGACCTGTCAAGTGCTGCGGTGATACATTACCCAGAAATCCTGCACCACCTTTTATTGCTGAAAAAAGCGGCTCCATCTTGTGCAAATACCTTATTTTCTTAAGGAGTCCTGACGGGGTTCGTGTTGTCGTAAGTCTTTGTAGTACATAGTGTTAATTTGCGTCCGCCTTGACGCAAGATGGGGTGGCTCCCAAGACGGCAGAGGAAAGTCTTGACTTTGCCACCGTGGACAGGTATACTACGTCTTATTGCTGGACGGCCGGGAACGGTTATCAGGGTGCTCGGTGTGTTCGGCAACCGTATTCAAGGAGGAACGGGGGGGTATGCGTGAGGAGGAGAAGATAAAGACGGCAGGTTCTGGAGTGGGATGAATTCCCAGAGAGGGTGGTTGAAATGAAGAGAGCATTACTATTGAGTGTCAGCGTGGCCGTTGTGGGATTGCTTGTTAGCACTTCGGCGGTGGCAGGTGTCACGACTTTTGATGATGCGACGACGGCCAATGTGGCAAACATGCCCGCGGGGTACGCCGGGTTCACGTGGAGCGGCTTTGGCGTCGTGAACGCGGTGAACTACACCAACAATCCCTCCGGGTATATTAATGGAATGGTTTCCCCCGAGTATGTGGCCTACAATCACAACGGCAATCCCGCCCAATTCTCTGCGGGCAGCCCCTTCGATCTCATCGGTGCATATTTCACCGCTGCCTGGAACAATGCCCTGCTGATCGAGGTCAAGGGTTACCTCGGTGGCGATCTCGTGGGCAGCAGTTCGTTCCGCGTGGATACCACGGAGCCGCTGTGGTGGGAGTTCGGCTGGACGGTCGATACGGTTGCATTTGCCTCGTCCGGCGGCGTTCCTGCTTTCGAAAACCGCCCGAACGGCGGCACACAGTTCGCGATGGACAATCTGACCACTGCTACTCCGGCGGTTCCGGCTCCTGGTGCTGTGCTGCTGAGCAGCCTTGGAGCAGGTCTGGTCGGCTGGCTGCGGCGTCGCAGGACCCTGTAAGGTCCGGGGCGCAGCCCAAACACGGTTGACTACCGGCTTGGGCCGGACAATAGAGAGGGTATATAGACCGGCGGGTCCGACAACGGAACCGCCGGTTTTTTTTTTTTTTGTAACGGCGTCTTGTTCGACGATACCCGTGCCAGCCCGCGGCGGGATTGGCGGACGCCGTCGGCCGCCGGACGCCGCCATCCCCTTGTGTTGTGTGCTGATTCCACTGGATATTGGACTAATGCTTTTGGCTTGCTCCGGCCGATGTAAAGCGTAGAATTCCTGAACTTTTCGCGGACGTCTGTTCCGTGCGATCGCGTTGAGAGCCGGTATGCGATCTCCCAGCGAGTGTAGGCTTCGACGCAGCAACGGTATTGTTTGGCTTCTGCGGTGGCAAGCTGGGGTACATGATGGAGCAAGGAGTGCGTCTTCAGGAGGTGAATCCTCACGACGTTGGCAGAAGGATACGGGCCGACCGCGAGGTCACCCAAGTCGATGTGATCGAGCTGCACCCCCGTACGCGGGCGACCTATCGGCATGAAGAAGACTCGCCGTTTGACCCTTCGACTTTCTCGGTCGCCCAGCCGGGCAAGAGCACCGAATTGCTGATCCGGTTGCTGGATCTTTTCGGCTCTTTGTTTATTCTTCTGTGCGCTCTGCCGTTGATGCTGGCAGCCGCCGTGGCAATCAAACTGACCTCACGAGGCCCGGTCCTGTATAGCCAGGAGCGGGTGGGCAAGGGGGGCAGGCTGTTCAACCTGTACAAATTTCGGACGATGATCGACGGTGCGGAAAGGCATGTCGGTCCGGTCCTGGCTTCAAAGGACGATCACCGCGTGACGGCGGTCGGCCGCATCCTGCGTCGGACGCGGATGGATGAATTGCCCCAGTTGTACAACATCCTGCGTGGCGACATGAGTCTCGTCGGACCCCGGCCGGAGCGGCCTTTCTTCGTCCAGAGGCACAAGGCCCTCCAGGGAATACGTCTGGTCGTGAAACCCGGCCTGACGGGCCTCGCCCAGGTGCGCAGCTTCTACGACCTCAAACCTGCCCACAAGGTCAAGTATGACTACATTTACATCCAGAATCGCTCCCTCCTGCTGAATCTCTACATCCTCCTCCAGACCATTCCCGTCCTGTTCGCCAAGAAGGGCTGGTAGTCCCGCCAGTCTGCCGCCCGTTCTTGTCCATCTGCCGTTCCTCTCGCGCACACCCACACGGATTGCCGTCGTGTTCCTACGTGACGGATGCGGAATTTAGGTAACCGTCCGGCGGAGTACATGGATCGATGGGTGGGGTGTCGGATTGTGTTTCTGGTGCTCTGTCCACGGCGTCAAGGGATGGTGATTACGGACGAGCGGGTTTCCAGTTTCGGGGCAGCAGTTCGGCAATGCGGCTGGCCGGGTGCGTGCTGATCCGCGTCAGGACGTCTCGCAGGTAGGCGAACGGATCGATCCCACAGAGCTTGCAACTGGCCACCAGGCTG